>Ga0102938_10004026_pt1 | contig 10887 bp, 5 predicted proteins | sample SalPonR2_B_D2_MG_FD_84516 | JGI IMG/M metagenome (GOLD analysis project Ga0102938, IMG submission 84516) | Salt pond soil microbial communities from South San Francisco under conditions of wetland restoration - Salt Pond MetaG R2_B_D2_MG | ecosystem: Environmental > Aquatic > Marine > Intertidal... | reverse complement strand
GCCGCCGCCGGTCGATTTCCCGGCGGTTTTTTAAAGCGGGAAGGACGCCCGAGCACGCAGGAAGTTCTCAGTTCGCGGTTGATGGATCGCCCGATTCGCCCGCTTTGGCCGGCGGGATACAAGGAAGAGGTGCAAATCCAAGCGTTCGTGATGGCCAGTGATCAGCAGAACGACGGTGACGTCTTGGCGATGAACGGAGCCGCAGTGGCTTTGCACATCAGTCCGCTGCCTTTCAAAGGTCCGCTCGCGAGCATCCGCGTCGGAAAGGTTGACGGCAAGTTTGTCGCTTTCCCGACCTACGAGCAACTCGAGACGTCCGAACTCGACATGCTCGTCAGCGGCAGTCGCGAACAAGTCGCGATGATCGAAGGTTTCGCCAACGAAATGCCCGAAGATCAAATGATGGAGGCGATTCAGTTCGCTCACCAAACCATCCGCGAAGTCATCGAGCTGCAGGACGAGCTCTACGCCAAAGTGAACCCGACGAAGGTCGAGTACATCGAGCCCGCCGACGACGGCCTTCTGCAGCGTTTGAACGACGCGTACTATGATGATTTCAAGACCACCCAGCAGACCTCCGGCAAGCAAGAACGTGCCGACGCGGTTCGTGCCCTGCGTGATCGCGCGATGGGCGAAGTCATCCCCGACCCGAATGCCGAAGACGCGATCGACGTCGGTCGTTTCAAATCGGTGTGGCACGACCTGGAAGAAAAAGTCGTCCGCGATCTGATCATCGCCGGTACCCGGCCCGACGGTCGTGATCGTGAAAGCTTGCGGCCGATTTACTGCGAAACCGATTTGCTGCCGCGGGTTCACGGATCGGCTTTGTTCCAACGTGGCGAAACGCAAGCCTTGATCACGATCGCCCTGGGTACCGCCCGCGACGAACAGCGTGTCGACGGCTTGCAGGACGAGTACAGCAAGAAGTTCATGCTGGACTACAACTTTCCATCCTTTTCGGTCGGCGAGTGCCGCCCGATTCGCGGCCCCGGTCGTCGCGAGATCGGTCACGGTGCCTTGGCCGAACGGAGCGTCGCACCGGTGCTGCCGTCGGCCGACGCTTTCCCCTATACGATCCGCGTGATCAGTGACATCACCGAATCCAACGGGTCCAGCAGCATGGCGTCGGTCTGCGGTGCGACGTTGGCCTTGATGGCGTCCGGCGTCCCGATCACCAATCCCGTAGCCGGTATCTCGGTCGGTTTGGTGCAGGATCAGCAAAACAAGGACAATTGGTGCCTGCTGACGGACATCCTGGGGACGGAAGATCATTTCGGTGACATGGACTTCAAGATCGCCGGAACCCAGAACGGCATCACCGGCATTCAGTTGGATCTGAAGGTGACCGGGATCAGCGAAGACATCATCCGTGCGACGCTGAAGCAATCCCGTGAAGCTCGCATCGAAATTCTGAAGAAGATGCTGACGACGATCCCGCGTCCGCGTCGGGAAATCGCACCGACCGCTCCGCGTCTGTTACGGACCAAAATCGCGCCCGACAAGATCGGTGCCCTGATCGGCCCCGGCGGGAAAAACATCCGCGGCATCCAGGAAACCACCGGGTGCGTGATCGAAGTCGATGACGACGGCACCGTGCTGGTTGCCAGCAGCAACAAGGAATCGGCCGAGCAAGCGATGCGAGCGGTCGAAGCCTGCACCGCCACGGTCCAGATCGGCAAGATCTACGACGGTACGGTCAGCAGCATCAAAGAATTCGGGGCGTTCGTCGAAATCCTGCCGGGCCGTGACGGCTTGGTTCACATCAGCGAATTGTCCAGCGGATTCATCAGCAACATCGACAACGTCGTCGGTGTGGGCGACCCGATGAAGGTCTTGGTCATCGACGTCGACGAACACGATCGCGTCAAGCTCAGCCGTCGCCGCGCCTTGGAAGAACTGGGCGAGGAAGACGACTTGGCCGCGGCGATCGAAGCCGACGGTGGCGGCGATCGTGACCGGGGCGGCGACCGCGGTAGTGATGAAGATCGTCCGAGACGACGTCGCGGTGGCAGCAGCAGCGGCGGCAGTGGTGGCGGTGGCGATCGCGGTCGTCGCACCCGACGATAGCAACGCCGAAGATCGTGGCGGCCGGTGGAGGTCCGCCGCGGATCAGGCGGCCCGCAGTTGGTGACGTCGCACCGTCACCCGAAACCTTTCTAAATCGCCCTTCGCGCTCAGCGGAGCGGCGATTTTTTTCATGGCGGTTTCCATCGCCGCCGCGGTACGGAAACGTTTCGACGGAGCCGGATCGATCGCCTTGCGAATCAGGGCGACGAAATCGCGGGACACGCCGCGGCGCAATTTGTTGTACCCGGGCAACGGCGACTGAAACGGGTATTCGGGCAATTCGCCGGACAGCATCCGGTACAGGATCAGCCCCAACGCGAAAACGTCGCTGTGGTAACCCGGTTTTCCCATCGCTTGTTCCGGCGCGATGTAACCCAAGGTTCCCGACGCCGAATCGTCGAATCGTCCGAGTTGAATCCGTGCCAGCCCGAAATCCGTCAGCCGGATCTCGTTGTCGTCGAACAGGATGAAGTTTTCCGGCTTGATGTCGCGGTGCAAGACCTGATGACGATGGGCGTGGGCGACAGCGGCGACCATTTGATGAATCATCGTCATCGCCGTTGACCGGGACATTCGGCGCATCATCCGCTCGGCCAAAGTTTCCCGCCCGAGCGGAAACACCATCAGAAAATGTCCGTCGATGACCCGCGCGTCCTTCAGCGGCAAGATCGCCGGGTGTCGCAAACTGGCCATGATGTCCGTTTCACGCTGCAGGTCATCCAACGACTGCGTGTTGACGACGTAGCGTGCGTCGGGAATTTTGATCGCGACTCGGCACCGCTCCACATCATCGTAGGCCGAATAGACCGTTGCGAAACCGCCTTCTCCCAGCCGACCTTGCAGCCTGTAGCGATCAAACCGCCTGCCGTGGCGGAAAGGATTCGCATCCGTTCCGGCGGGATAAAGTCGAAGCGGGGCTGTCACAGCAGACGTCAACCTGGGCCAGAGCGATCTTGGCGGGCGGCCGGCGGCCGGATGGGTCGAACACCAAGAGTCTTCCGTTAACATCGACCGAAACAGCCGTCTTCTTCAGTCCTTCGCCGAGCGACGAACGAACATCAGCAAACGCATTTCCACGGCTTGATCACCCGGAATTTCGACGGCCGAAAGCTTGACGGTCTGCGGACCGGTGGCCAAATCGATCGTGCCCAAAGACATCGTCGCCCAGTCCTTGACGTAGCCTTCTTGACGCGGGAACAGATCATCATCGGCACCGAGGATCGGCACGTCGTTCGGCGTGTCGACGGTCGTCGTGGTCGCCGCTTTACCCGCCGTCAGCCGCAGTTTTGTCCCCACCGACGACGTCGGGCAGGCGTACAGCATCTGGACGTCGTACTGGCCGGCGGTGTGCACATCGACGTCCCACGTGATCGCGTCGTCGGTGTCGGTCCAGTTCAGAAAGTAAGTGCAGTTGGGAAACCTGTTGGAGCGCCGGATGTTTCCGCCGGCTTCGGCATCGCGGGCGGGCAATTGAGTTTGACGCATCGCGGGATGCCCCAACACGAAGGGTCGCGTTTCGGGCGGCACTGAATTGCTGGCCGGCGTCGCGGACTGCCACTGCTGCAGCGCCGAGGCGAGTTCGGCGGCCACGCCGGGGAATTGACCGGCGACGTCGTTGTCTTCTTCTTGGTCGGCCAGAATGTCGAACAGTTCACCGGTGTGATGATAGCGGTACCGATCGGATCGAACGCTGGCTTTGTCCCTCCAAGTCGAAAACAGCAGACGCTCGTCGCCGGGCGATTCCGCGGTGCCGGTCAACACGCCGGCCAGGGAACGTCCGTCGATCGGATGAGCGGTTTTATCGTCTTGTTTTTCGGCGAAGTCTTGTCGGGCCGACGTGTCGATGCCGGCAAGGTCCAGCAACGTCGGCATCAAGTCGATCCCGCCGCCGACGGTGTCGGTTTGCGTTCCCGCATCGATCTGGGCCGGGTAGCGAATCACGCACGGCGACCGTAGACCGCCTTCGAAGACCGAGCCTTTGCGTCCCCGCATGCCCGCGTTGTATCGAGCTTTGTTGGGTCCGTTGTCGCTGAAATAAACGACGATGGTGTCGTCCGCGATGTTTTGTCGGTCCAAGCACGCCAAGACACGACCGACGTTGTCGTCGATGTTCGCCACCATCGCCAACGCGGCGCGGGTGAAATCCTTGTCTTCTTGTTTGGCGTTCTGAGGATCCGGATCAGGGATGATCGGCCGGTCTTTGTAGGCGTCCCAGTACTTCTCGGGTGCCTGCATCGGCGAATGCGGCGTGTTGTACGGCAGGTAGACAAAGAACGGCTGCGGACCGGCCGATTCGATGAACCGGATCGCATGGTCGGTGAAGTCATCGATGATGAACCCGTTGCCGGTGACCAGTTCGCCGTTGTGTTCCAACATCGGCGAAAAATAGTTGCCCCAGTGCCCGCTACAGAATCCGTAGTAGTCGTCGAAGCCGCGGGTGTTGGGGTGGTGGGGTGCCTGCATGCCGCTGTGCCATTTGCCGTAAGCGGCGGTCTTGTAACCGGCGTGTCGGAACACGTCGGCGATGGTGATTTCGTCCGCATTGAAACGCTCGCCACCGGACGACGTGCTGTAGACGCCCATCCGCGTGTGGTAGCGACCGGTCAAAAATTCGGCCCGGGTCGGCGAGCAAACGGCGCACACGTAGAAACTGTCCAGACGCGCCCCGTCGCGGGCGATCGAATCGATGTGGGGCGTTTGGAAGTTCGGATTGCCGGTCAAGCTGAGATCGCCCCAGCCCTGATCGTCGGCCAAGATCACGACCACGTTCGGAGGCTTCGCGTGGACACGACCGCAGGCCGCAGTGAACAACAAGCCGAGCAGCACGACGGTCAGAACCGTTCGCATCGGATGACTCCATGGGTAGAAAAAGTTGGTCATGACAATTTCGCGTCGCTGATCCATCGCTTGAGCGTCGTGAAGTCCTTCTCGATCGCGGCCAGATGCTTCGGCACCAATTCGGGGTCGCGGTGATCGATGTATTCTTCGTGCAGCGAGATCGGGCCTTCGTAGCCGGCCTCGCTGAGCATCCGGAAAAACTTCGGATCGACCAAACCTTCGCCCAGCGGCGTGTTGACGACTCGTTTGCCTTCCCAGACGAAATCTTTGACGTACACCGTGTCGATGTGAGGCCGCAGCAGACGAAACGTCAACGGCCAAGTGGTGCCGCCTTCGACCGTGGCGTGACGGATGTCGTAGGCGACTCCCAAGTGTTTCGGGTCGATGCCTTGGAGCGTGTAGCGCAGATCCCACAACGGACCGCCGAAGTAGTGGACGCCGGCGTGATTTTGATAGACACCGCGGATGCCCAACTTTTCGTTCAACGCCGCCAAGTCGCTGAGTCGACGCTTCCAACGCTCGAGCTGGGCTTCGATTTTTTCGTTCGGATCGTACTTCAAGTAACCCATCCGGTAGCGGCGAATGCCTTGATCGGCGGCGACTTTCAGGATCTTGCCGGTCAGCGGATCCGCCGGGTCGTTCAGGTCCGAGGTCATGACGGTGATCGACAAGCCTTGCTTGGCGAGGGCGGACACCAAAGCGGGTAACTTGTCGGCGACTTCGTCGGGTTGCACGTGCCCGCCGCGACGCACCGGGGCTTCGATGCCGTCAAAACCGAGTTCGGCGATCCGCTCGGCTAATTCGTCGAACGAAAGCGAATTGAACGGCTTGGTGAACACGCAAATCGGATGCTCGAGTTGCGACTCGGCCTCGGCCGCTCGGACCGATCGATCAGAGAGCAAAGCGGAGGCGGCCAAAGACGTCGTGGCGGCCAAAAATCGGCGACGGTCGGATTCGAGTGGCACGGCAAGGGTCCGGTCGGTGACGAAAGCGAGACGAGCGGGGTTGAAAATCTTTCGCAATCATAACCGGATCAGCCCGGCGACGAGAACGATCGGCGAAAGAAGACGAACGGCGGGCTACCGGGCCGAGTTACCGGCGGTGCAGACAGATCGCTTCGCCGGTGAAACGGGTTTGCATTTCCCGGTCCGACCAGCGAACCAGGCCGACGGCGGGGTCGCCGATCAGCCATCCACCGCCACGCAGCCGCCGCAGCACGACCACGGCGTGCCGTTCGTCCGGAGCACCGAACCAGCGGCCGAATCGACCGTTGCCCACGGAAGAAATTTTGACGATCGCGACGTTGGGGAGTTGACCACTGTCCTGCCAACGATGCGGGTTGCCGACGGTCGGTCGGGGATGCAAGCCGTGTCGCGAGCCTTCGATCGCCAAGCCGCGGTACAGCCCGAGCGGTTCGGTGCCTAGGCGGCTGGTGAAGCAGACGTCGATCATTTCGGCTTCGTCGACGGTCACGTCGTACTGTGCCAACAGCGTGGCGGCCGAGGCGGCTCCGCAACTCGACTCGTGGGTCTGCAAACACACGCCGCGTCGCCAGCCGATCAAGGCTTGCGCGTCCACGCCCGTCGGTGCCAGCCAAGGCCGCGCGAGCGGTCCGAGCAGAAAACCGATCGCCAGCGAGCAAAGCAGTGTCACGGTCGCCGGCCTGTGCCAACGATGCAGCCCCGGCGCGGCGGTCGCCAATCCCGCGGCGAAGCACAAAACCGCGGGCATCCAGTTGGCCCAAAAGATGACTTCCGGCCAAGGCAAAACGTACGCCCACAACAGCCGTCCGTTCAACGACCAAGCCGCCGCCCAGGCCAGCACGATGACCAGCGAAAACAACAGCGGCGAAACACGCCGTTGACGCCCCAAGTGGACCCCGCAGGCCCACCCGAGTAGACCGAGTCCGGCTGCCGACAAGATGGCTATTCCGGTCTCGATGGTCATGACGCTGCTCTCCCTTTTGGACGCTGCGTTGCCCCGGTTCAATGAAGATTTCGCAAAGAAACCATGAACCCAGGGTTAGCTGCAAGCGTTGTGCCAAAAAAGCTTAGCTCGCGTCAAGAAGGATCGACCGAAGTCTCGGCCCCGGAGAAGCAAAAAACGGGGAATTTCCTGACAAACGGCTCACGCCGCGCCCCACCGCGCCGCGGCATGGTGGTCGGTGTTCGGAGGGGCGGCCGGCGGGCGAAGAGGCTCACTTGACCGGATGCAGCACCAAATTTTTGAATCGCACCACCATCGCCGGGCCGCGATGAACCTGCAACGCGATCACACCGGACTCGGCAGCCTTGTCGGATTGCCGGTCGATGGTCTCGCTGACCTTCGTCCCGTTGATGTAATGGGTCAGATGGTTGCCGTCGGCGACGACGCGGAACTCGTTCCACTGTCCCGGATGAATGCCGCTGGCCAGTTCTTCGGCGGTGGCGAAAGCTTCGACTTGTTTTTCACCGTCGGGCCGGATTTCGACTTTCGTTCCCCGCAGTGCCAAAATGCCGCGGGCCTTTTCCTCGTACAGAATGCCGGCGAACTTGTTGCCAAAGTCGATGTCGGCTTGATAGCCCGACACGACAAACTTGTCTTCGTCGACGACGCGGCTGCGGTATTGGATTCCGGAGTTTCCGCTTTCGATTTTGAATTCGGCGACCAGTTCAAAGTCGGCCGGCCGACCGCCCTTCCAAATCAAAAAGGTGTTGCCGTCGATCGGGGCTTCGTCGGTGGTGCGGGCGACGATCGCGCCGTCTTCGACCGACCACAAATCAGACCGGCCTTCCCAATTGCTCAAGTCCTTTCCGTTGAACATCACGACAGGGGAGGTGATCTCCATCGCCTGGTCGTCGGCCAACGCTTCGTCCGCCACGGCGTCGCCGGACGATGAAACGCAAAACCACAGGGCCGAGGCCGCAAACAAAGCCGGCAAGTAAACGAGACGCAACATGAGACAACCGAGGGGGAATCGAGACGACGGGACAGAAAGCGAAAGCGACATGACCATTTCACCGGCAAAGCGAAACGCGATTTCCCGGCTTTCCAGATTTTAACTCTGGCGAACCGGACGTGGTGGACGGGGCGAAAAGAATTGTGGCCGGGGACCAAAACGACGGGGAGATGCGTAACGCAAGGCAGCGACCGACGGCGCGATCCGGCGACACTGAAGGGGTGATCATGATAACCTTGCGACGGGAAGTCTTGTCCTACGATCCACCGGCGACCTTGAACCACTCACGCCCCTCCCCACGATTGCTTTGAAACCGAAAAGCCCTTCTTTCCAGACGATCGCCGCAGACCCACGGAATCCGCCGACGCGGCGACGCCCCGACGTGGCGAGCCTGCGTTTGGAGTCGCCCGAGGATTTGCCGATCACGGCGTACCGCGAACAGATCATCGACCTGCTGAAGACCAGGCAGGTGATCGTCGTCTGCGGTGAAACGGGCAGCGGAAAGTCCACCCAGTTGCCCAAGTTCTGTTTGCAAGCCGGACTCGGTCGACGCGGCCGGATCGGTCACACGCAGCCGCGACGATTGGCCGCCCGCAGCATCGCCGACCGCTTGTCCGAGGAACTGGGCGTCGAACTCGGCAAACAGGTCGGCTACCAGATCCGTTTCGGCGATCAGACGACCGAGGACACCCTGATCAAGTTGATGACCGACGGGATTTTGTTGGCCGAAACGCAGACCGACCGTCGGTTGAATCAGTACGAAGCGATCATCATCGACGAGGCGCATGAGCGTTCGCTGAACATTGATTTCTTGTTGGGTTATTTGCGTCGTCTGCAGGGCCGGCGTCCGGATTTGAAGATCATCATCACGTCGGCCACGATCGATGCCGAACGATTCGCCGAGCACTTCGGCGACCGGGACGGCCCCGCGCCGATTTTGAACGTCGAGGGGCGGGGCTATCCGGTCGAGATGCGTTATCTGCCTTGGGAGGACGTCGCGGCGGAGGGTTTTCGCGGCTACGACCTAGGCACGCACGTGGTGGCGGGTTTGGACGAGATCAGTCGCAGCGGGGACGGCGACGTGCTGGTGTTCTTGCCGACCGAACGCGACATTCGCGAAGTCTCGCATCACGTCGCCGGGCACTACAAACGACTCGGGCTGGCCACGCGAAACGATCTGCTGCCGCTGTACGCCCGACTGCCCGGCGCGGAACAGCAACGCATCTTTCATCCCACCGGTGGCAAACGTCGCATCATCTTTGCGACGAACGTCGCCGAGTCGTCGTTGACCGTGCCGGGGATTCGTTACGTCATCGATTCGGGGACCGCGCGGATCAGTCGGTACAGTGCGCGGACGAAAGTCCAACGACTGCCGATCGAACCGATCAGCCGGGCCAGCGCGAATCAACGCGCCGGTCGGTGCGGGCGAACCGGTCCGGGCATTTGCGTCCGTCTGTTCGGCCAAGATGACTTCGATTCTCGCGACGCTTTCACGACGCCGGAGATCCGCCGCACGAGCTTGGCGTCGGTCGTCCTGCGGACCGAGACGCTGCGATTGGGCAAGTTGGCCGACTTTCCGCTGCTCGATCCGCCCCGCGACGAAGCGATCCGCGAAGGCATCCGGACGCTGCAAGAGCTCGGTGCGATGGACGACCGGCACGAACTGACGGAGATCGGCTGGCAACTCGGTCGGATGCCGGTCGACCCCCGTGTCGGGCGGATCTTGTTGGCCGCCGCCGAATTCGGTGTATTGCCCGAGGTCTTGCCGATCGCCGCGGCGATGGAGATTCAAGATCCTCGCGACCGGCCTCAAGGGAAACAGCAGGCCGCCGACGAAGCCCACGCGGAGTTTGTGCATCCGCAAAGCGATTTTCTTTCGCACCTAAAACTGTGGCGGCATTACGAATCGATGCGGGGCGAGCTCAGCCGCAACAAGCTGACACGTCGACTCCGGCAATCCTTTTTGTCCCCCAATCGCATGCGTGAATGGGCCGACGTGTATCGCCAGCTTCGCGAGCTGGCGGCCGAGCTCAGCCGGAAAGCCGGCGGTGGGAAAATCGGTCCGATCCGTTTCGAAGAAGATCCGGACAAGCTGATCGAGGAATCCCGGTCGACGCTGGTTCACCAAGCGTTGCTGTCCGGTTTGCTTTCGGGCGTCGCGACGGCGGGCGACAAGAACGAGTACACCGGTGCGAGCGGGTTGAAACTGTTTTTGTGGCCCGGTAGCGGCGTGTTCGATGCCAAGCCGAAATGGATCATGGCGGCGGAGTTGGTCGAAACGACTCGCCAGTACGCGCGGACGGTCGCGCGGATCCAACCGGGCTGGATCGAAAGCGTCGGGCCGCATTTGCTGAAGCATTCGTACAGCGATCCGCACTGGAGCGGCAAATCCAACGGCGCGTTTTGTTATCAGCGTTCGTCCCTGTACGGCTTGCCCGTCGTCGCCAAACGCCGCGTCCCCTTGCCGCCGGTCGATCCGACGACAGCGCGAGACTTGTTGATCGAAAAAGGTTTGGTCGAGGGCGAATTGGTGACGAGCGCCGGCTTCGTCCGCCACAACGTGCGGCTTTGCGAAGCGATCGCCAGCTTGGCGGCAAAAACCCGTCGACGCGATCTGGTGGTCGATCCTTTTCAGGTGCAAATGTTTTACGCGCGAACCTTGCCCGCCGAGGTTTGCGACCGAGGCCGTTTGGAGAAATACGACCGCCAGATGCCCTCGCCCGATTGGGCGGCGACGCTGAAGAACGCCGGCGACGTTTCGCGTTGGCTGCAGGAAGAACCGCCCGCCGACGAGCCCGCGGCGTTGCCGACGCCGTACATGCGGGTCAGCGATTTGATCGAATCGGACAGCGAAGTGATCAGCCAGGAAGCCTTTCCCGACGAACTGGCCGTCGGCGCGACACGCCTGCCGCTGACGTATCGTTTCGAACCCGGGTCCCGGCGTGACGGCGTGGCCGTTCGGGTTCACCGGGCCGCGTTGTCTCAGATCAGCGACGAACGTTTGGGCTGGCTGGTGCCGGGTCTGTTGGAAACCAAGATCGTCG
>Ga0102938_10004024_pt1 | contig 10890 bp, 12 predicted proteins | sample SalPonR2_B_D2_MG_FD_84516 | JGI IMG/M metagenome (GOLD analysis project Ga0102938, IMG submission 84516) | Salt pond soil microbial communities from South San Francisco under conditions of wetland restoration - Salt Pond MetaG R2_B_D2_MG | ecosystem: Environmental > Aquatic > Marine >... | reverse complement strand
GGAGGATGACGTGATGCTCGTCACCGATTCGGGCCGTGCGATCCGCTTCCCCGTCACCGATGTACGCGTGTTCAAGGGCCGCAAGTCCACCGGCGTGCGCGGCATCCGCCTCGCGACTGGCGACCGCGTGGTGTCCATGTCCGTGATCCGCCATTTCGAGGCCACCCCGGACGAGCGCGCCGCCTTCCTCAAGCGCTACAGGATTGAACTCGGTGCCGAAGAAGACGCGGCAACCTCCGACGAGACCACATCCCCCAACAGCCTGAGCCTGTCCGAAGAGCGGTATCAGGAGATGCTTGATGCCAATCAGCTGCTCCTCACGATCACGAGCCGGGGAATGGGCAAGACGACGTCGAGCTTCGATTACCGCACCGCAGGCCGGGGCGGACAGGGTGTCACGGCGATGGACCTCTCGGAAAAGCGGGGCAAGGAAACCGGCATACTCGTGGCCTGCTTCCCGGTGACGCTGGAGGACCAGATCATGCTCGCCACCTCGCGCGGGCAATCGATCCGCGTGCCGGTCGAGGGCATCTCCTTCCGCTCGCGCAGCGCGGGCGGCGTGCGGGTATTCGATACCGGCAAGGACGAAGAGGTGGTCTCGGTCGCCTGGATCGCCGACCGCGCCGACGACACCGAAGAGGATGCTGAGGATGCGCTCGGCTGAGGCCGGGCGCGCAATTTCCCTTAAACGGTCAGATTCAAGCCAGATTTGGCGATAATTGTCGGGATCGAGCTTTCGCTCAGGTTGCAAGTGGTGCCCGGTTTACCGCGAATGGCAAGAAAGGCCCGACCGTCATGGAACAAGACCCCGCTCCCGGCGTCGATCAGATCGGCATCAATCTGCTGCGCATCGTCACCGGCACCTTCTTCATGGCGGTGGCGCTCGAGCTTGTCGACGGGTTCGACCCGGCCGTCCTGTTCCAGCCCGTTCTCGACCCGGCTCTCAGCGGCGCGGCAGGCGCGATCACGCTTCTGACGCTGGCGATCTGGTTCATGCTGGGCGCGGCCCTGCGGCTCGCCGCGCTGAGCCTCGCGCTCTTCGTGCTGGTCTCGAGCTTCACCTCGAATTTCATCGTCAGCCCGTTCGAGGACCTCTCGGCCTTCTGGTACGACCTGACGCTCTGCTGCGGTGTGCTGCTGAGCTATCTCACGCTGGATGAAAAGCGCCTGCGCCGCGCCTCGGTGCTCTCGCATCAGTCCCGAATGAGCCGCATTTCCGCGCAGCGTCGCGTGCAGCCGCGCCGCGTATCGCCGGACGCCGACACCAAGCCCACGCGGCACACGCGCCCCACCGATGCCGAGGAAAACAACATCTTTGCCGATATCCGGGGCTGACACAGGCCCCACAGGACACGCCCACTGCCGAATCCGTCACAGGGCGGTGAACGGCATTGCCGCAACAGGTCCGCTCCGCTTACCTTGGGGCAAGCCACGCGATCCCCGACGGACGAGGACGGACCTTGCCATGCCCCAGAGCCTGCTGAACGCGCTGCGCCGCCTCCGCACCCGGATCGCCCCCGGCCCCGCCCGCGATGCCGCCGCCGATCCCGGCCATGACCGCATGCCGGTGCTGATCTACGGGGCCGGGCAGACCGGCCAACAGCTTGCCGCCGCGCTGCGCCACGACGACCGTCTGCGACCGGTGGCCTTCGCCGATGACGAGCCACGGCTGCGCGGGCTCTCCGTGTCGGGCCTGCGCGTGCACGGCACCGACGAGATCGGGGCGCTCGTCGCCCGCCACGGGATCGGACGCATCATCCTCGCCATGCCCGGCACCAGCGAGGCGGCGCGCGCGCGCCTCACCCGCCGCCTCGCCACCACCGGCTGCGAGGTGCACGCGCTGCCCTCCTTCGCCGATCTGGTCACGGGCCGCGCCGTCACCCCCTACGAGAGCCGGCCCATCGACCCGACAACGCTTCTGGGCCGCGACGCGCTGGAAAACGAGCTGCCCGGCGTGACCGACGCGTATGCCGGGCGGCGTGTCCTCGTCACCGGCGCGGGCGGCTCGATCGGCGCGGAACTGTGCCGCCAGATCGCAAGCTGCGCGCCGAAAACGCTCGTGCTGCTCGACCATGCCGAGCACGCGCTCTTTCAGATCGAGCGCGAATTGCGCGACCTCGCCCCCGAGATCGAGATCATGCCGATCCTCGGCTCGGTCTGCGACCCGGCGCTCGTGTCGGTGCTGATGCAGGCGCGCAGGATCGACGTCGTGCTCCACGCCGCCGCCTACAAGCACGTGCCGATGGTCGAGGCGAACGCCATCGAGGGGATGCGCAACAACGTGCTCGGCACCCGCACCGTGGCGCAGGCCGCACAGGACGCGGGCGTCGAGCGGTTCATCCTCGTCTCGACCGACAAGGCGGTGCGCCCTACCTCGGTGATGGGCGCGTCCAAGCGCTTTGCCGAGATGATCGTGCAGGATCTCGCCACCCGCGCCACCCGCACGCGCTTTTCCATGGTGCGGTTCGGCAACGTGCTGGGTTCGTCGGGGTCGGTGATCCCAACCTTCTCGGAACAGATCGCGCGCGGCGGGCCGATCACCCTCACGCACCCGGAGGTGACCCGCTATTTCATGACCATCCCCGAGGCGGTGCGGCTGGTGCTTCTGGCTGGCACCATCGCGCGGGGCGGCGACCTCTTCGTGCTGGACATGGGCGCGCCGGTGCGCGTGCGCGACATCGCGCTGCGGATGATCGCGGCGGCCGGCCTCACCCTGCGCGACGACACAAACCCCGACGGCGATATCGAGATCGAGGTGACCGGCCTGCGCCCGGGCGAGAAGCTGCACGAGGAACTGCTCATCGGCTCGGACATGCTCACCACGCCGCACCCCCGCATCCTGCGCGCGCAGGAGGGGCACCTGTCGGAGATCGAACTTGCCAAGGCGCTGCGCTCGCTGTCCGAGGCGATCGAGACCCGCGACGTGGCGCTCCTGCGCACGATCCTCGCACAATGGATCGAGCAGGGTGCCGGGGACGAGGCGGTGAACGACTGAGCGGGGATCGGGACGGGGCCGGTTCTGGCCCGGTGCGAGCTTTCGCGTGAGCCGCGCATGGGCACCACGCTGCGAGGGTTCACTCCCGGCCCGGAACCCAGCCCTCTCACATATCCCCGAACTTCTCGTCCAGATAGTCCAGCAGCGGCCCCGCCGTCGGCACCGCCCCGCCGCAGGCGCGCGCGATCACCTCGGCCGGGTCATAGCGCCCGCCATGCACCTGCACCTGCGACCGCAGCCACCCGGTCGCGCCGCCGGTCTCGCCGCGGGCGAGCGCCGCGTCCATGTCCGGCACCGCCCCGCGCATCGCCCGGTGCAGGCATCCGGCATAGACATTGCCGAGGCTGTAGGTCGGGAAATAGCCAAAGAGGCCGACCGACCAGTGCACATCCTGCAGCACCCCGTTGGACGCCCGGTCCACCGCATAGCCGAAATCCGCCTCGAACCGGTCGTTCCACGCGGCCTCCAGATCGCCCGTCGACAGATCGCCTGCGATCAGCGCCTTTTCCAGATCGAACCGCAGCATGACATGCAGGTTATACTGAACCTCATCCGCCTCGGTGCGGATATAGCCGCGATGCACCCGGTTGACCGCGCGGTAAAAGGTCTCGGCATCGGCCACCCCGAAATCGCCGAACGCCTCGCGCATCCGGCCAAAGAGCCAGCCAGTGAACGCCCGGCTGCGCCCCAACTGGTTCTCGTAGATGCGGCTCTGGCTTTCATGCACGCCCATCGACACGCCCTGCCCCAGCGGCGTGAGGCAATACGCCGGGTCGACCCCCTGCTCATAACAGCCGTGCCCGACCTCGTGGATCGTGGAATAGAGACAGTTGAACGGATCATGCTCGGCCACCCGCGTGGTGACGCGCACATCGTCGCCCGAGCCGGATGAGAAAGGATGCACCGCCATGTCGATCCGCCCGCGCGCGAAATCATAGCCGAAGCGTCGCGCCAGTTCGCGCGATAGGCGCAGCTGCGCCTGCTCGTCGAAATGCGCGTCGAGCGCGGGCCAGTCGCGGGCCAGCGCGCGGGCGCGCAGATCGACCAGCCGGGGCCGCATCTCGGCGAACATCGCATCCAGCCGCGCCGCCGTCATCCCGGGCTCGAAATCGTCGATCAGCGCGTCGTAGAGGTCGCGCCCCCGCGCCACCGCCGCCGCCTCCTCGCGCTTGAGCCGGATCACCTCGGCCAGCACGGGGGCGAAGGCGGCGTAATCGTCGCCTGCGCGCGCCTCGGCCCATTGGCCCTGTGCCCGGCTCGTGAGCCGCGCCAGCGCCACCGCCAGATCGCCCGGTACCAGCGTCGCGCGGTCATGATCCCGCCGGATCAGGCGCAGCTGCGCGCGCGCCACCTCGTCCGTGGCCTCCGCCTCGGCCCGTGCCAGCAGATCGCCGCGCCGCGGATCGGTGCGCCGGGCATGCAGCACCGCCTGCATCGCACCCGACTCCTCGGCCCGCTGCTCGGCCGCGCCGCGCGGCATCACCGTCTCCTGGTCCCAGCTCAGCCGTCCGGCCACCTGCGCCAGCGCCTGCGTCTCGCGCTCCAGCGCCATCAGGTCGTCATAGGCCGTCATGTCAGGTCCCCCTCAGCGATGTGGCGCGGGGATACTGGCTCAGGAACCGCGCCCGCAGGATCAGCACCCACAGCACCACCGCCACGAATTGATGCGCGATGGCCAGGTGCCACGGCGCGATATAGAGCACCGTCATGATCCCCAGCACGATCTGCAACGCCAGCACCGCGAACATCGCGGTGAACGCCCCGCGCGTGATCCGGTGCGCGCTGCGCCGCCCGCGCAGCCACACCACCACGGCAAAGGCCAGCAGCAGGTAGCCGCTCACCCGGTGGATGAACTGCACCGTGCCGGGGTTCTCGAAGAAATTGCGCCACCAGGGGCTGAGGTCCATCATATCGGGCGGCAGGATACCCCCGGCCATCAGCGGCCAGTCGGTATAGCTGCGCCCGGCGTCGATGCCGGCGACCAGCGCGCCCAGCAGAATCTGCAGAAAGGCGAAATGCATGAGACCGGTGGAGAGGCTGAAGAGCTTCGCCTCGCGCCCGCGCCGCGCCTGCATCAGTTCGCGCTCCTCGCGCCCGAGCGCCATCACGTACCACGCGATCAGCCCGAGGATGACGAAGGCCAGGCCCAGATGCGTGGCGAGCCGGTAGGAGGCCACGGCGACCATCCCCTCACCCAGCCCGGAGGACACCATCCACCAGCCGATCACCCCCTGCGCGCCCCCCAGAGCGCCGAGGCCCAGCAATCGCCCGGTCCAGCCCTTGGGGATCTGACGCGCGACCAGGAAGCCGAAGAAGCCCAGCGCCCAGACCAGCCCGATGAACCGGCCCAGCTGCCGGTGGCCCCATTCCCACCAGTAGATCACCTTGAACTCATCGAGGCTCATCCCCTTGTTCATGATCTCGTATTGCGGGATAGCGCGATACTTGTCGAATTCCTCCTGCCAAACCGCGTCGGACATCGGCGGCAGCGCGCCGGTCACCGGCTTCCATTCGGTGATCGACAGCCCGCTGTCGGTCAGCCGGGTGAGCCCGCCCACGGCGATCATCACCACCACCAGCGCAAAGAGGATCATCAGCCAGATGCGGATGCCGCGCCGCGCCCCGCGCCGACCTGCGTCGATCCCGCCACCCTGTGGTGCGGGCTGCCGCTGATCGGCCCCCACCTCCTCGAAAATGCTGCGTTTTCCGCTCATGCACCATCCCCTGTCTGCGCGTCGCGGCAAAGATTAGGCCGCGCCCCGCGCGCCTTCAACCGCGCCCCGCCCAACGGACCATCTGCCGCATGATCCCGTGCAGCATCCGCACATCCGCGCCGGTGAGCGGCATCCGGCTCCACATGTTGCGCAGGCTGAGCCGCATCCGCGCCGCCTTGTGATCGGGAAAGAAGAAGCCCGCCGCCTCCAGCCGCTCCTCGTAATGGTCGGCCAGCCGTTCGACCTCGATCGCATCGGCCCAGGCGGCCCCGGCCATGTCCACGCGCTCCGCCACCACCTCCGCCGTGGCGCGCCGCCATTCATAGGCACAGAGCAGAACGCATTGCGCAAGGTTGAGGCTAGGAAACTCGGGATTCACCGGCACGCTCACCAGCGCGTTGGCGCGCGCCACGTCCTCGTTCTCCAGCCCCGCCCGCTCGGGGCCGAACAGCATCGCCACGCGCTCCCCTGCGGCGACGCGCCGCGCGGCCTCCTGCATCGCATGTTCGGGGCTCAGCACCGGCTTGGTCAGGCCGCGCACCCGCGCGGTCGTCGCCATCACGTAATGGCAATCGCCCACCGCGCCCGCCACGTCGCCGAACAGGCCCGCGCGGTCGAGTAGCCGCCCCGCACCGCTCGCCATCGCCACGGCGGTGGGGTTGGGCCAGCCGTCGCGCGGGGCTACCAGGCGCATGCGGTCGAGGCCGAAATTCCACATCGCCCGCGCCGACGCGCCGATATTCTCGCCCATCTGCGGGCGCACAAGCACGAAGGCGGGTTGAGGGCTGTCAGGGTCGGGGATCGCCGGGCCGGTCATCGCAGAGTGGGGGATGTGCGCGCGCCGCGCACCTATTCCGCGGCCTCGGCGGGCCCGGCCGAGAGGTCCGGGCCGCCGCTGCCGCCCTTGCCTCCGTCGTCGCCCTTGGCCTTGTCGCCGTCCGCGGCACCATCATTGCCATTGCCGCCGTCGCCGCCGCCGCCGGATTTGGACGGCTTGCGGCTGCGCGGCTTGCGGGCGGGCTTGCGCGGCGCGCCGCCGCTCTCGCCCCGGCCCTCGCCCCTGGCCTCCGGCGTCTCGACGAGGCCGCTGTCCTCCGCGCCCGCGGGCTCGATGATGTCGGGCTGCGGGCTGCGGCCCGGATCGCCCTTCTGGTCGTCGCCCTGCCGGATATCGCGGTCGCGCTGGCCGCCGCCGCCCTCGCGCTGGCCGCCGCGGTCACGGTCGCGCTCGGATTGCCGCTCGCGGTTCTGGCGTTCGTGCTCTTCGCGCCGCGCCTCCTGCTCGCGCTGCGCCTCGTTGAGCATGCGCTGGTAATGCTCGGCATGCTGCTGGAAATTCTCGAACGACACCCGGTCGTTGCCAAGCTGCGCATCACGGGCAAGCTGGGTGTACTTGTCGATGATCTGCTGCGGCGTGCCGCGCACCTTGCCCTCGGGGCCGGAACTGTCAAAGACCCGGTTGACGACATTGCCGACGGACCGGTTGCGGTTCGACTTGTTACGCGAACGTGACTTGGATGATCTCATGAGCTTGCAGTCCAGCCTTGTGGTCTGAGTGCCGCTTGATCCGCGCCGCGCGCTATGCGCCTGATATTGCCGGATCGGACATGTCTTGGCTTGATACCGCTCGAGACACCCGACACGGGGTCCACCTGAGCGATATCTTGTCTAACCATGCCAGCCGGTGCCTTACAAGCGAAAACCGCGATATTTCGCAGGAAATCCCGGTATTTTGCCACCGTTCATGCCGATTCGGTGGGATGCCACCCGGTCACCACCCGGTCGCGCCCGTCCAGATCGGGCAGGATTCGCACCTCCGCCAAGCCCGCGCGCGCGAGCAGGCGGGCCACCTCCGGCCCCTGTGCCGCGCCGATCTCGAGCAGAACACGCCCGCCGGGGGCCAGGTGCGCCGCCATCCCTTCGGCCAGCGCGCGATAGGCCCCGAGCCCGTCGCCGCCATCGCTCAGCGCCGCGCGCGGATCATGCCGGCGCACCTCGCGCGCCAAACCCGCCATCTCGGCGCGGGCGATATAGGGCGGGTTCGACACGATCAGGTCAAAGCGCCCAGCCACGCCGTCGAACCAGTCTGCCTCCACCAGGTCGAGCCGCCCCGCCGCCCTGTGCCGCGCCGCGTTCTCCGCCGCCACCGCGAGCGCCGCCCCCGAGATATCCGTGGCCACGCCCCGCACGCCGGGCCATTCGGCCAGCAGCGTCACCGCGATGCAGCCGCTTCCCGTCCCCAGATCGAGCAGCCGCGCGGGCGCAGGCCCCGCCAGCGCCGCGGCCACCAGGCATTCGGTTTCGGGCCGCGGGTCGAGCACATCCGGCGTCACCGCGAAGTCCCGCCCCCAGAACGCGCGCCGCCCGAGGATGCGCGCCACCGGCTCGCGCGCCAGCCGCCGCGCCAGCATCGCGTCGAGCCGCGCGCGCGCCTCTTCGTCCATCTCGTCGCCGAGATGCAGGGTGAGCCGGTCGCGCGCCACCCCCGCCGCCTCGGCCACCAGCGCGCGGGCATCGGTGCCCGCCCCCTCGATGCCCGCCTCGGCCAGCGCCCGCTGCGCCGCGACCAGCGCCGCGCGCAGGCTCATTCCACCTCCGACAGCAGCCGCGCCTGCGCATCGGCGATGAGCGCGTCGGTCAGCTCGTCGAGATCCCCCTGCATCACCTGGTCGAGCTTGTAGAGCGTGAGCCCGATCCGGTGATCGGTCACGCGGCCTTGCGGAAAATTGTAGGTGCGGATGCGCTCCGAGCGGTCGCCCGATCCCACCTGCGACGCGCGGGTCGCGGCGCGGTCGCCCTGCGCCTTCAGCCGCTCCATGTCGAAGAGCCGCGCGCGCAGCACCTCCATCGCGATATCGCGGTTGCGGTGCTGCGATTTCTGACTGCTCGTGACCACAACGCCGGTGGGCAGGTGGGTGATGCGCACCGCCGAGTCGGTAGTGTTGACATGCTGCCCCCCCGCCCCCGAGGAGCGCATCGTGTCGATGCGCAGGTCGTTCGCGTCGATCGCCACGTCCACCGCCTCCGCCTCGGGCAGCACGGCGACGGTGGCCGCCGAGGTGTGGATACGCCCGCCCGATTCCGTCTCGGGCACCCGCTGCACCCGGTGCACCCCCGATTCGAACTTGAGCCGCGCGAAGACGCCCTCGCCCTTCACGCGCGCCACCAACTCGCGCAGGCCGCCCAATTCGCTCCACTGCTCCTCGATCACCTCGAAGGACCAGCCCCGCGCCTCGGCATGGCGGGCATACATGCGCATCAGGTCGGCGGCAAAGAGCGCCGCCTCCTCGCCCCCCGTCCCGGGCCGGATTTCCAGGATCGCGGGCCGCGCGTCGGCGGCGTCCTTCGGCAGCAGCGCCAGACGCAGCGCGTGCTCCATCCCCGGCAGCCGCGCCTCGATCCCGGCGATCTCCTCCTCGGCCAGCGCGCGCATCTCCGGATCGCCAAGCATCCCGCGCGCCGCCCCGAGATCGTCCAGCATCTGCCGGTAGGCGCGGATTTCCTCCACCACCGGGCGCAGCTCGGCATATTCGCGCCCCAGCCGCGCCAGATCGCCGCCACCCTGCGCCATCTGCGCCTCGAGATACTCGAAACGCTCCACGATCCGCTGCAATCTGTCCAAGGGCACCATGGGGCGATCCTCTGTCCCATCCCCGCGCCCCGGTCAAGGCCGCATCGCCGCGCGCACCCGGGGCCGCAATATCCCCCGCCCGTGCGGCGCATCTTTCCCGCATCCGTGACTTGGTGACCGGCGCAGGCCCGTGCTATACTCCCCGAATGCAGTATCTTCTGCCCTTCCTCCTCGCGGCCACGCCCGCCCTTGCCGACGCCACCATCGGCGGCAAGACGGTCGAGTGCTACTGCACCGACACCAGCGGCGCGCGCGTGGAAATGGGCGAGATGACCTGCCTGCGGGTCGATGGCAAGATGTTCATGGCGCGCTGCGCCATGTCGCTCAACGTGCCGATCTGGCGCAAGGTCTCGGACGGCTGCCTGTCATCCAGCCTCGGCCAGACGCCCGAGCCATCCATCGACGCGGTCAGCGTTCACGCCCAGATCTGAGCGCCCGAACCGCAGCCGCGCGTAAATCTCCAGCATCTCGCCATCCTGCCGCACGGTGGTGTAGTCGGGAAAGCCGAACACACGCGACCGCGTCACGTAGGTCACCATGCCCTGCTCCACCGATCCCGCCAGCACCCGCGTGCGCGGCGTGTCGCGGATGATCCGGTCGAGCACGGCCAGGTTTCCCACGGCGCGACGCATCGCGCCGCCATCGAGGTCGCGGTCGGTGATCGTGTCGGGCATCTGGTGCCAGCGCATCGGCTCGGACGGCGCCAGCCGGACAAAGGCCATCAGGGCGACCACGGCAACGGCGGCGGCGGCCAGCAGCACCAGCGCGATGAGCCTCGGCATTGGCTCAGCCGCCCGTGCCGGGGGGATCGACGGTATCCGCCAGCGCCTCGGCGCGGGCGGCGATCTCGGACAGCGTATCCACCACCGCGTCGGGCACGACAGGCACCTCCACGCGCTCGGGCTCGGGCGCCGGGGCCGCGCGCAGGCGCTCAAGCTCGGCCTCTGCCGTGGCCAGCCGGTCCTGCAGCCCGGCGGTCTTGTCGGCGAGCATCAGCCCCGCCATCAGCAGCATCCGCGCCTCGGGCACCCGGCCCACCTGCGCGCTCAGCACCGCGGCCTCCTCGTCGAGCATCTTCGCCGCGGCATGGAGATAGCTTTCCTCGCCCTCCTGGCAGGCCACCTCGAAGGGCCGGCCTCCGATCTCGATCGTCACCTCGGGCATCACGCGTCCTCCGTCTCACCCGCCGCACCGGGGGCGGCCCCGGCCACGGCGCTGTCGATCTCGGCCAGCACGGCACCGACCTCGCCGCGCTCCGCGTCGCGCGCCGCGCGCAGCGCGTCAAGCTCGGCCTGAAGCGAGGCGTTGACAGCCTCGGGGTCCGCCACCCCCGCCGCGTGCGCCGCGCGCAGCGCCGCGTTGCTCTCGCGCAACTGCGCGTTGGCGGCGCGCAGCGATTGCAGGCCGGCATCGAGCCGCGTCAGCGTCTCGGCCCGCGCGTCGTCGCGGTCCGTCCCTGCGCCCGCTCCGGCACCGTCCTGCGCGGCGGCAAGCGCCGCCTCCTTTTCCTCGAGCCGGGCATGCAGAACCCGGATGCGCTCCTCGAGCTG
>Ga0102938_10004023_pt1 | contig 10891 bp, 12 predicted proteins | sample SalPonR2_B_D2_MG_FD_84516 | JGI IMG/M metagenome (GOLD analysis project Ga0102938, IMG submission 84516) | Salt pond soil microbial communities from South San Francisco under conditions of wetland restoration - Salt Pond MetaG R2_B_D2_MG | ecosystem: Environmental > Aquatic > Marine >... | reverse complement strand
GACGGCGAAGGCGATGCAGAAATTGGCGCCATGGGGGCAGAGTTGTCGGACCGGCCAGTCGCGCTGGTACTGGGGGCCGAAGGCCCGGGGCTTAGGGCGCGCACCCGCGAATTATGCGACCATTTGGTGCGCATTCCCGCAGCAGGAGGATTTGGGTCGCTCAACGTCTCAAACGCGGCGGCGGTGTCCCTATATGCAGTGACGAGACCCAGCTGAGAGACGCCGATGCCCGAGACCACCAAGATCGCCACCTGTTCGTATTGTGGCCGCAGGCAGACTTTGCGCCTGTCGGCGCGCAACGGGCACGAATTGGCATGCGGGGCGTGCGGCGCCCCTTTGCACGAAATGAAATGGCTCAAACCGCCCAGCCCCGGTGCCGAGGTGAAACGCAGCCCGCGCAAACCCGCCCCCCATGGCGGGCCGCTGCCACGGGATGGCGGCGGGCGTGACTGGCAGGGCGGGCGCGACGACCCGCGTCGCCGCAAGAAGAAGTCGCGCAAATCCATCTGGAAGAAAGTGGCGGAAGAGGCCTTCGATTTCATCGAGGATATCTTCGACTAGGTGCGCAACATGACGCGGTGATCACCCGCGATCACGCCTGCGTGGCGGGGGGTATGCACGCAGGCGTCGCTTGGCCATGTTGGGGCACGACCGCCGTTCTCGTGCCAAACCTAAGGATTTGCCCCCATGTTGACCCGCCGCGCCACCCTTGGCCTTGTCGCTCTTGTCCCCTCTGCCTTGGCCCTTGGCCTTCCGACACGCGCCCTGGCGGCTGAGCCGAACGTGTTCCAACGCTCCGGCCTGGCCATCGGCGGCACCGATCCCGTCGCCTATCTGGATCTGAACGGCCCGGTTGCGGGCGATGCCAGCCACAGCCTTGAATGGAACGGGGCCACCTGGACCTTTGCCAGCGCGGCCAATCGCGATACCTTTGCGACCGATCCCGAACGCTATGCGCCGGCCTTTGGCGGCTATTGCGCCTTTGCCGCGTCGCGTGGGTATCTGGCGCCCACCATCCCCGAGGCATGGTCGGTGGTGGAAGATCGCCTGTTTCTGAACGCCAACCTGCGCGCGCGGGAACTTTGGCTGGCCGAATTGCCCGATGTCATCGCCGCGGGCGAGGCAAACTGGCCCGGCATCCTTGGCTGATCACGATTTCGTCGCAGCCTCTTTTCTTGGGCGCTTTGGTTCCTATCTGACAGGTATGACGCCGCGGTTCGGAACATCGCGGGTCCATTACTGTCCCTCGTTCCGCGACTTGCGCCCGCGCTTTTTCTAAAGCTGCGGGCGCTTTTTATCTGTGCTATCACCGCGATATGACAGAACACCCAAGTGACGATCTGCTGCGCCGGATCCTGAAACAATCCAAGGTCTTCGCCTGTGTGGGCGTGTCGCCGAACCCGGTCCGACCCAGCCATTACGTGGGGCGCTATCTGGGGTTGAAGGGGTACCGCGTGATCCCCGTGAACCCCGTGCATGCCGGCACCCGTCTTTGGGGGGCGGAGGTTCATGCCCGCCTTGCGGATGTCACGCAACCCGTGGACGTGGTGGACATCTTTCGTCGGTCCGAAGCGGTGCCCGGGGTTGTGGACGAGGCATTGGCGATGGATCCGCTGCCCAAGGTGATCTGGATGCAGATCGGCGTGACCCACCCTGAGGCTGCGGCAAGGGCCGAAGCGGCCGGCCTGACCGTGATCCAGGACCGCTGTCCCAAGATCGAATACCAGCGCCTGTTCGGCGAGTTGCGCATGGGCGGCTTTGCCACCGGGATCATTTCGTCGAAGCTGTAGGCCCGGCCCAATGCCTTGCAAGGCATTGGCCAATCCTTTGCAAAGGATTGGAATAGCCTTAGCGGCTGGCCTTTTCGTCAATCCCGGAACGGCCCTGGCGGCGGTCCAGTTCAGCCAGAACCTGGTCCAGCGTCACATCGCGGGCCGCCAGCATGACCAGCAGGTGATACAGGACATCAGCCGCCTCCGACGTCAGCCGGGCACGGTCGCCCTTGACGGCCTCGATGATCGCCTCGACGGCTTCTTCCCCGAATTTCTCGGCGCATTTTTCGGGGCCTTTGGCCAGCAACGCCGCGGTCCAGCTGCTGTCGGGATCGGCGCCCTTGCGGGCCTGAATGACGGCTTCCAGCCGGTCGAGTGTGCTCATGTCAGCCTCACGGGGATGCCGGCGGCGGCCATGTGGGCCTTGGCCTGGCCGATGGTGAAGGTGCCGAAATGGAAGATGGAGGCCGCCAGGACGGCGCTCGCGCCACCTTCGGTGACGCCTTCCACCAGGTGATCGAGCGTGCCGACGCCGCCCGAGGCGATGACCGGCACGGTCACGGCATCGGACACCGCACGGGTCAGCGGCAGGTTGAAGCCCGCCTTGGTGCCGTCGCGGTCCATCGAGGTGAGCAGGATTTCACCCGCCCCCCTGGCCACGACCGTGCGCGCGAATTCGACGGCGTCGATGCCGGTTGCTTTGCGCCCGCCATGGGTGAAGATCTCCCATTTGCCGGGGGCGACGGTCTTGGCGTCGATGGCCACCACGATGCACTGGCTGCCGAACTTGTCGGCGGCGCGCGCCACCACGTCGGGGTCCGCCACGGCGGCAGAGTTGAAACTGACCTTGTCGGCGCCCGCCAACAGCAGGTTGCGGACATCCTCGACTGTCCGGACCCCGCCGCCGATCGTGAGGGGCATGAAACACTGTTCCGCCGTGCGGGTGGCCAGATCATACATGGTGCCGCGGTTTTCATGGGTGGCGTGGATGTCGAGAAAACACAGCTCGTCCGCGCCCGCCGCGTCATAGGCCTTGGCCTGTTCCACGGGATCGCCCGCGTCGACCAGGTCGACGAAGTTGACGCCCTTGACCACGCGGCCAGCTGCGACATCGAGACAGGGGATGATGCGGGTTTTCAGCATGCGTTCCGTTTAGGCGGAAACGCACGGGCAGGAAAGGGGGCAGGACGCTCAGTCGGGCGAACGCCGTTTCAGCCGCTGCACCATGACCACCACCAGCATGGTCAATCCGGCTGCCGCCAGCGGCCAGGTCAGCAACAGGTACCAGCCGGCCACCGTCAATTGCGTCAGCATCGGGCCCCATTCGGCCCCGAACACGATGCACGAGGTCGTCGTCCCCTCGTTGATGGCGCAGCCATTCAGGCCCGATACGGTCAATCCCGCCGCAAGACCCAGCAGGGGGGATAGGCCCAACAGGGTCAGCAGCGCTGCGATCGCGGTCAAGGGTCGCATCTGTTTCGGGCTCCGTCAGGGTCAATCATCACTTTGGGGGCACTCCCATCGATTTATCCTTTCGACCGCAGCCTGCGCGTTCGATACTCAACGATGCCGCCCCCCACGGCCAACACGACCGCATAGGTCAGCCCGGCCGCAAAGCTCAGGAACGCCGCCGCAACACTGAAATTGCCGGTCTCGTCGGAAATACCACGGCATTGGTCCAGGCCGTAGAGCCAGCTTCCCTGGCACAGCACGTGGGAGATGACGGCCCCGTGGAAGGTCAACATCAGGACACCGGCCCAGGCGATCCCGCTCCAGGTCAAGACAGTGCCCAGACGCGGGGCCGCACTGTTCCGGCCCCAGGCGGCCACGAGCGCACAGATTGCGAGCGCGGGGAACAGTACGAGCAACAGGGCAACAAAATAGTCGATTACGCCAACTCCCTCAGAGCGGCGGCCAGATCAAGCGCGCCGTCATAGAGCGCGCGCCCAGAGATGGCGCCTGCTATGACCCCAGTATCCCGCAACGCGATCAGATCCGCCATGGAGGAAACCCCGCCCGATGCGATCACGGGGATCGACGTGGCCCGCGCAAGTTCCGCGGTGGCGTGAACATTCGGGCCGCCCATGGCGCCGTCGCGGTCGATATCGGTGTAGATGATGGCGGCCACGCCCGCGTCCTCGAAGGCGCGGGCCAGATCGGTCACCATCACGTCGGTTTCCTCGGCCCAACCGCGCGTGGCCACGCGGCCTTTTCTAGCGTCCAGACCCACGGCCACCTGACCGGGGAATGCGGCCGCCGCCTGGCGCACGAGATCGGGGTTTTCGACCGCCACGGTGCCCAGGATCACGCGGGCGATGCCCTTGTCCAGCCATGTCTCGATCGTGGCCATGTCGCGGATGCCGCCGCCCAGTTGCGCGGGGACATCGGTGGCCGCCAGGATGGCTTCGACCGCAGCTCCGTTGACCGGCTTGCCCTCGAAGGCGCCGTTGAGGTCGACCAGATGCAGCCAGCTGCAGCCCGCATCCTGGAACGCGAGGGCCTGGGCGGCGGGATCGGTGTTGAACACGGTGGCCTCGTCCATCTCGCCGCGCAAAAGGCGGACGGCCTGGCCATCCTTGAGGTCGATCGCGGGATAGAGGATCATGGGGTCCGCCCTTTTTCTTGTGATGCGGCGCTTTTGGCAAAGGGCGCGGCCAGGGGCAAGCCTCCGTCACGTAATGCTTTACACAAGGCAGGGCAGATCGCAGGATTTCTCCGATCTGCAGAGGAGGATGACCAGGTGAAAAAAATCTTGTTGGGTCTGGGACTTGCCTTGGGCCTTGGGGTGCCGGTCGCGGCTGACCCGGCCTACGGCGTTTGGCAAACCGAACCGGATGACGGGGCATTTGCCTTTGTCGAATTAGCCGCCTGCGGACCGGCCGTTTGCGGCACGATCTTGCGCACGTTCGACAGCAGGGGCGAATACCAAAGCCCGAATATCGGTCGCCAATTGGTGATCGACATGGAACCAGCGGGCGACGGAACCTATCAAGGGTCTGTCTGGCGTCCGTCGAATGATCGGATCTATATCGGGCGCATGGTGGTGCAGGACGATAGCCTGACGTTGCGGGGATGTGTCGCCGGAGGACTGATCTGTGCACGTCAGAACTGGGTCCGCGTGCAATAGGCCAGCAAGCCTCAGGGCCGCCAGTCCAGGAAATTCGCGATCATGCGCAGGCCCGGCGCCTGGCTTTTTTCGGGATGAAACTGCATGCCGACCACATTGCGCTGGCCCACGATCGCGGTGACCGGCCCGCCGTAATCGACATGGGCCAGCAGGTGCGCGGGTTCTGCCACGCGCATGTGGTAGGAATGCACGAAATAGGCGTGATCTCCTGTCTTGATCCCGTCCAGAACAGGGTGCCGGGCGTCGATCACCAGATCATTCCAGCCCATGTGGGGCACCTTCAGGCTTGGATCACCTGGGGCGATGCGCACAACCTCGCCGGGGATCCAGCCAAAACCGGCCACATCCTCGTATTCCCGCCCCCATGACGTCATCATCTGCATGCCCACGCAAATGCCCAGAAACGGAACGCCGCGTCGTTCTACGGCGTCGACCAGGGCCTCTTCCAGGCCGTCGATGGCCTGCAAACCGCGCCGGCAGGCAGGAAAGGCCCCGTCCCCGGGCAACACGATCCTGTCTGCCCGTGCGACCATATCGGGGTCAGCGGTGACCGTGACCGTGCCACGACCCCCTTCGGCCGCCATGCGTTGAAAGGCTTTCTCGGCCGAGTGCAGATTGCCCGAGTCATAATCGATCAGGACGGTAGACATGCGCGCTACAACGCCCCTTTGGTCGAGGGGATGGCGTCGGATTTGCGCGGATCGGGTTCAACCGCCTCACGCAAGGCGCGCGCCACGGCCTTGAACGCAGCCTCGGCGATGTGATGGCTGTTGATGCCGGCAAGCTTTGTGACATGCAGGGTGATGCCGCCATGGGTCGACAGAGCCTGAAAGAATTCGCGCACCAGTTCGGTGTCGAAGGTGCCGATCCGGGCCGTGGGAAAATCCACATCCCACACCAGATAGGGTCGGGCCGACAGGTCCAGCGCCGCGCGGATCAACGAGTCGTCCATGGCCAGGTGAAAACTGCCGTAGCGGCGGATGCCACGCTTGTCGCCAAGCGCCTCGGTCAGGGCCTGTCCAAGCGTGATGCCCACGTCTTCCACGGTGTGGTGGTCGTCGATATGCAGATCGCCCGTTGCCCGGATTTCCATGTCGACCAGCGCGTGGCGTGCCAGTTGGTCGAGCATGTGGTCGAAAAATCCGACGCCTGTTTGATTGTCATAGACGCCGGTGCCGTCGAGATTGATCGAAACGGTGATCTCGGTCTCGGCGGTCTTGCGGCTGATCTGGGCCTGGCGCATCGGGGTTGCTCCGCTTGTGGGTCGCGGTGGTGTATAGACAGCCGAATGTGTCGGGGGAAGGGCGGGTTACATGCCCAGAAGCCGAAAATAGGCGGCCGTGACATCTGACCATCGGTAGTGGCGGTGCGCGAGTGCGGCAAGGTCTGCGCCCATGCCATCCGCAAGGCGGGGATCGGCCAAAGCCGGGATCAGATCACGCAAGGACCGGGCACTGTCGAAAAAGCTTGCCGCGCCATGGGTTGTCTCGCGGTTGAAGGCGCACGCGAAGGCGGCAATCGGAATGCCATATGCCATCATCTCGACCAGTGACGGGTTGGTGCCACCGGCCGAATGCCCGTGAACGTAAAACCTCGCCCCCCTGCGCAGCGCACGCAGCCGGGCGGGGTCATACTCGGCGTCTATCAGATGCAGATTGGGCAGCTGCGCGTAGCGCGCGCGAAGATCGCGTCCATGCGCCGTGGCGTGCCAGTTGCCCACCACGACAAGCGGCTGGTCGGGGACTTTGGCAAAGGCCTCGAGGATCATCGCGACATGGTTCTCGGGTTCGATCCTTGCGATGGTCAGGGCGTAGCCCGCTGGAAGCCCGAGATCCGAGATGTCGCCCGCTGCAACCGTCGCGTCCGCGTCGCTGCCATAGGCGATCAGGGCGCTGTCACGGTCATACCGACGCCGGATGTAGCGTGCGATTTCAACATTGTCGGCGATCACCTCATGACCCCAGCGAACGGCGATGCGTTCCGACAGGCGCAAGAACGCGCGGGCGGCGCCACGCCATTTCGGGCGCTGCCATTCGATCCCGTCGACGTGAACGATCACCCGCAGCCCGGTCAGAAGTCGAACCGCCGGAAGCGCGATGGCGCCCGATACGCCGAGGACAAGGACCGCGTCATGGCGTCGGCGCGCGGCATCCAACAGCGACAGCGCATCATAGGCCACCGATTGCAGGCCATTGGCCCCAAGCGGCAGATAGCGCAACAGTGCGCCGTGGTGGGTGACGGGCCTGTCCCGGCCCGATTGCCGCGCGCTGCAATATACGGTGAACTGGCCTGAGGCCCCCGCAGCCTGCGCCGATTTAACCAGTTCATCGGCCAGCGTTTCGAACCCGCCGTATCGGGCGGGCAGGCCCACCGTGCCAATGATCGCGATGCCGGAACGAACAGCCAAGAAAAAGACCCCAGTCAACCAGGGCACCCCCAAGCGCACAGGGCAGGCGGCCCGTATTGGCCACCCTGCGCGCGCATTCATGAACAATTGCCTAATTTTCGGGTCGCCTCGGGGCTTTCGGGGTCACCATGGCCGTCAAAGGGTCCGAAACGAAAAAGCCCGGATCCAAAGGACCCGGGCTTTTACGATTGGAGCGGGTGATGAGATTCGAACTCACGACCCTTACCTTGGCAAGGTAATGCTCTACCCCTGAGCTACACCCGCTCTGTGAGCCGGGTATTTATGGTGCACGCGCGGGCGCTGCAAGGGAAAAATTCCTGTTTTCCGGATTTCGTGCGCCCGGGCTCCGGTGAGATCAGGATGCGCCGATAACCACATCATCAATGGCGAAATACTCGTCATTGATCGATTGGTTGGTGGTCGAGGCGACGCCGAGCGTCACGCTGTTGCCGGGATCGTCGACGGTGATCGTCACGGTGGAAACCGATTCCCGCCAGTTGTCGCGCATGGAGCCGCCGAGCTGCTCGCGTTCTGTCAGAATTTCCGTTTCGACGGTAATGCCGGGGATGTCGCTATTGACGAAACTGATGGAGCCATGATTGCCGGTCGCAATGGTCACCGCCTGACCGTTGACCAGCACGGTGGCGGTTTCCCGGTCAATGCTGTCGCCGCCGATAAGGTTGAACGTCATCGTCGCGCGCGCGGCGCCACTTGGCACATCAAAGGTGAGTTGGGTCGATTCTCCGGGGCCCAGGACCAACATGTCGCCGAGGCTTCCGCCCATGTTCCGCGCGCTGCCGCCGACCCATTCGCCGACGCCATTGGCAAAATCCATGGTCGCAAGTTCCAGCGCCTCGAACGCGGTATCGAATTCGGTGACGATTTCCACGTCCGCCAGATAGCTGGCAATCTCGCCGCTCGCGTCTTCGACGCCGCCGGAAACCACCGCACCCGTGGCAATGCCCAAGCCGGCGAAGGCTGCGGTCAAAACGACCCAGTCCACTGTCACCGCGCCGTCCTCCGACAGCATGAACGCTTGGATGCCCACTGTCTCCACCTCCGAAACAATCGTCTTATTTTAGTCAAATTGCATAAAATAAAGGCGAAATACGGGCGTTTAGCGGGAGTCTTTGGGGTGGCACCTGCGTGAATGTCACCGTTGCGCCATTATTTGGCGGCGGGACATGGGCGGGGTTTATTCCAGTTCCACCAGCAGATCCTTGGCATCGATCTGTCCGCCGGGGCTGACGTGAACCGCCTTGACCACGGCATCGCGTTCAGCGTGAAGACCGGTTTCCATCTTCATCGCCTCGATGGTCAGCAGCAGGTCGCCTTCCTGGATCTTCTGGCCAATGGACACGCCGACGCTGGCGACCACGCCCGGCATCGGGGCGCCGACGTGGTTCGGGTTTCCGACCTCGGCCTTGGGGCGCTTGACCTGGCTGGCAGCAACCTTTCGGTTGGGCACGCGGATGGTGCGGGGCTGGCCGTTCAACTCGAAGAAGACCTTGGCGTCGCCTTCCTCGTTGGTCTCGCCGACCGCCTGCAATTGCACAACCAACGTGACGCCGGGATCGATCTCGGCCTCGATCTCTTCGCCCGGCTCCATCCCGTAAAAGAAGGTCCGCGTGGGCAGGGTGCGAACCGGGCCATAGTCCTTGTGCCGGTTCGCGTAGTCGGTGAACACCTTGGGATACATCAGGTAGCCCATCAGGTCCTCGCCATCGATCGGCACCTCGAGGTCGGCCTCCAGATCGGTGCGCGTCTTTTCCAGATCGACCGCGGGCACATTCTTGCCGGGGCGGTCCAGCACCGGCTGTTCGTCTTTGAGCACCTTTTTCAGGATACCCGGTGGGAAACCACCCGGCGGCTGGCCCAGATTGCCGCGCATCATGTCGATCACCGAATCCGGGAAGGCGACATCCTTGCCGGGGTTTTCCACGTCGTCACGGGTCAGGCCCTGGCTGACCATCATCAACGCCATGTCGCCCACCACCTTGGAGCTCGGCGTCACCTTCACGATATCGCCGAACATCTGGTTCACGTCGGCATACATCTGCGCCACCTCGTGCCAGCGATCCTCCAACCCCATCGAGCGCGCCTGCGCCTTGAGGTTGGTGAACTGGCCGCCGGGCATCTCGTGCAGGTAGACCTCGGAGGCCGGGGCCTGCATGCCCGATTCAAAAGCGGCGTAATGGGCGCGCACGGCCTCCCAGTAATCCGAGATCTCGCGGATCGCCCCGATATCCAGGCCGGTGTCGCGTTCGGTGAAACGCAAGGATTCAACCACCGTGCCAAGTGTCGCCTGGGACGTGTTGCCCGACAGCGCATCCATCGCTGCATCCACGGCATCGACGCCGGCCTTTGACGCCTCGAGTATGGTGCCACACGCGGATCCGGCGGTGTCGTGGGTGTGGAAATGGATTGGCAGATCCACCGCATCCTTGAGCGCCGGGATCAGAACGGCGGCCGCGGCCGGTTTCAGCAGTCCCGCCATATCCTTTAGCCCAAGAACATGCGCGCCCGCGGCCTCAAGTTCCTTGGCCATGTCGACATAGTATTTCAGGTCATACTTGGCCCGGTCAGGATCGAGGATATTGCCGGTGTAGCAGATCGTGCCTTCGCAGATCTTGCCGGTCTCAAGCACCGCATCCATGGCCACACGCATGTTTTCGACCCAGTTGAGGCTGTCGAACACGCGGAACACGTCAACGCCGCTTTCCGCGGCCTGGTTGACGAAGCCCTGCACAACGTTGTCGGGGTAATTTGTATAGCCCACGCCGTTGGCGCCCCGCAGCAGCATCTGCGTCATGATATTGGGCATGGCCGCGCGGATGTCGCGCAACCGTTGCCATGGGCATTCCTGCAAGAAGCGGTAGGCGACATCAAACGTGGCGCCACCCCAGCATTCCACGCTGAACAGGCCCGGCAGATTGGCGGCATAGGTCGGGGCCACCTTGATCATGTCGATCGACCGCATCCGCGTCGCCAACAGCGACTGGTGCCCGTCACGCATCGTGGTGTCGGTGATGAGGAGCTGTTTTTGCGCCTTCATCCATTTGGCCACGGCCTCTGGGCCCTGTTCCTCCAGCAATTGCCGGGTTCCGTTCGGCGCGGTTTCGACGCGCGGGGCGGGCGGTCTGGGGATCTTGATATCGGCGGCCGGTTCGGGACGCCCCTGGGTTTCGGGGTGCCCGTTCACGGTGATATCCGCGATATAGCGCAAGATCCGCGTCGCGCGGTCACGCCGTGGCCGGAAATCGAACAATTCCGGCGTCTCGTCGATGAATTTGGTGTGGTACTGGTAGTTCAGGAATGTCGGGTGCTTCAGCAGGTTCTCGACAAAGGCGATATTGGTGCTGACACCCCGAATGCGAAATTCGCGCAGCGCACGGTCCATCCGGGCGATCGCGGCCTCGGGCGTGGGCGCCCAGGCCGTGACCTTTTCCAGCAGGCTATCGTAATAGCGCGTGATGACCGCGCCCGAATAGGCCGTGCCGCCATCCAGGCGGATGCCCATGCCCGTGGCCCCGCGATAGGCGGTAATGCGGCCATAATCGGGAATGAAGTTGTTGGTCGGATCCT
>Ga0102938_10004022_pt1 | contig 10891 bp, 7 predicted proteins | sample SalPonR2_B_D2_MG_FD_84516 | JGI IMG/M metagenome (GOLD analysis project Ga0102938, IMG submission 84516) | Salt pond soil microbial communities from South San Francisco under conditions of wetland restoration - Salt Pond MetaG R2_B_D2_MG | ecosystem: Environmental > Aquatic > Marine > Intertidal... | reverse complement strand
GCCGGTTGCGGAGGATCAAGTGCACGTGATTGCTCATGACGGAATAAGTCAGCACATCGATAGAAAAAACGGAAGCAAGCGATTCCATCCTCCGTCGAATCCATTCTTTTCGGAAGGAGTAATTTTTTCCGGACTGTTCATCGACGCCGGCCAAGAAGGCGCGGCGGACACAGCGTTGGACGGTATGAACGATGGCAATCTCCGAAGCCTGAAACAATTCGGCACGCAAGGCTCTACCCATGGGATCTCCCTCAGTGAGAATCAATGAACGCATGTATCTTAGCCAGCCCCGCACACGTGTCAACCAGTTGATGGGGGCACATGAACGGCACGGCACGAATGGAAATCGGTGCCTGGCATGAAATTCAGGCACGAAATTCATTTAAGCTGAAATGATGGGTGGCACCATTTACAATGGGTGGCACCATTTACATGATTTTTAGCTATTTTCATGCGTGGCACCATTAGCTCGTGATTAGCTCGCAAACGGATCTGAAAGCCGAAGGAGTAAAACTTCTCCACATCACTGCTTGCGGAAACGTGACAACTGTTTGTGCAGATGGTGATCGGCGGGGGCGTCGAGCAGACAGGATTCTTCGACTTCGATCGCTTCTCGGGTGCGGCCCATCCGGAACAGAATCTCGGCCAACGTGTCGCGGTACACGGCGCTGTCGGGTTCCCATGCCACGGCGCGGCGAGACCACCGTAGGGCTTGCGGCAAATCGTAGTCGTTGACCGCCAAGACCCATGCCAAATTGTTCAACAAGACGACGTTGAACGGCGTGACCCGAAAACGCTCGTGACCGGCTTCGACCAAACCCTTCATCGTTTGATCCGCCAACGCCTTCATCCCGGCTTCGCGAACCTTAGGCAGCAGGCTTTCCGCGTGATCGATGTCCAGAGGATCCAATCGGTTGATCCGCTGCAGGACTGTGCGGGCCAGTTCTTCGTCTCGCTCCTGAATCGCGGCTTCCAATCGGAAACCTTGCACCAACATCGGATACCAACCGAAATAGCTGGCCGGCGATCGCGACGATTGGATCAGCGCGATCACGCCGAGATCGAGCCAGCGGGCGGCCGATGCCGGTTCATCTTCGTGAACCAATGCCGAAAATCCTTGGGCGACCGCCGTGAACGTGGTCGCCTCGCCCGATTCCAGCACCGTCAGCGCCAGCAAGGAATCATAAGCAGTTCGCGCCAGTTCCTTGGCATCGTTTTCGATCAAAAAATCGATGGCGATGCGACGATGTTGGGGCGTGGGCGAGCAAAGAATCAGCCGGACGTCTTTTTCGCCTTGCCGTTGCCGTTCCCGGTCGCCGCGAAGACCCGCCGCCAACCATCGCATGATCGGAGTCTTGATCGAATACCCGACGGTATTTCCGCCACCGCCGAAACGACTGCCGCTTTGGTTTCTCGCATCGACCAGACGCTGAAGAAGATCCAGCCAGCCGTCGGCCGTTTCGTCGCGGGCGGCCAATCGGGCTTGGCGGGCGAGTTCAAAAACAGCGTTCAGGTCGTTCGCCCGAGCGAGCGTCAGGTAACAGCGAGACGCCAAATCGTCACGGCCCAACCGCCGAAAGAACTCTGCAAAAACCGACGACAAGACCTCGTCGTCCCTGGACTGGCCGAACATCAAATCCTGGCGGGACTTGGGCGTGTCCGAAAGCAACTTGTACAGCTTGTCCAAGTCTTTCGTCTTCTCCAGTTCCGCCGGCACGTCCCCTCGGCACAACTGCAAGGTCCACTGCGTCCGCTGATGCAAGGATGAAGCCGGACGAAGCCTTGCCAAGCCGTCGCTGATGCGAATCCACATGTTGCCGTCGACGTCCAAGGCGTCAACGAATCCGGACAAGACACCCGGGATACGCTCACTGAGTTCCTTGCGTCCGGAAGAGGTGGCGAAATGGATCGCCCACGGCGCGTTGGCCGCACGATACAGCGAGTAAACGACCAACAATTCGCCCGTCAGCCCTTGACGCGATTTCGGATCCAGCCAGCCCAAGCGGGAAATCCGCTGACAAACGGTCCAAGCCAAGTCGTGCCGCCCCGTTGCCAACAAGTCGTGAATCATCGCTTGCAGCTTTTCGACTTGATCGGATTCCATCGCCTTCGCGGCAGCGGAACGGCCGACCACGTCGTCGACCAAGTTGTGCACGTCGTCGTCCAGAGACGCCGGTGATATTCCCATGATCCGAAAAGCCGACGGCCGCCGCGACGTGATTCGGGCCAAAGACGCGGCGTCCGAAGGACTGGTCTTTCGGAGGATTTCCAGCGCCGCATCGACTTCGCCGTGTGCCGCCAACGCGGCCCAACGCATGGGACTCGATTCCTCGGTTTCTTCTTCGCCGAATCCGGCAATCAGTTTTTCGATCGCCAAGGTTCTCGCGTCTTCATCACCGGCGCGATCCGCCGCGATTAACAGTTGGCTGAAGTAGCGAGCCTTTTCGATTTCAGCCCAGTCGCCACGGTTTTGCATCGCCGACAAGTCATCGCACAACGCCTGCCAGCGGCCGTCGATCATCTGGCAAGCTCGGATCAAATCTTCGTCCGACGACGCGACGTCGGCCAAGGTCACGTCGTCGGCCGCGGGATCCGGCGACGCCGTTTCCCTCGATTCCTTCGCCGACGACAAAAACTCAATGGCTTCGTCGACTCGTCCCAACGTGACCAAGACTTGCACGGTCGCCCGCGTTCGCAGTTCGGGATCCCAATCATCGGCCGCGACCGGCAACATCTGGTCATCGTCGACCGAAAGTTTCATTTCACGCATCAGCTCCACACGACACGCCGCCATCTGGGCAGTCCGTGTGACCATCCCGATCAGTTGCAGAAATTCAGACAGCGTTTCCTCCGACGACGCGATCGTCACCAGAGCAGGAAAGCGAATTTCGATCGACAAAGCCGCGCGATCACGCAGCAATTCCCACGCCGGGGTTCCCGCCGATTCCTCCAACGCGATCACGGCGGATCCGAACAGCCCGCCGGAGAGCAGCAGGTCCATCGCGGTCGCGGCGTCGACCGATCGCAACCGTTCGGCCAAATCTTTTGGCGTTTCAGGCAGAATGCCTCGTCGCCATTGATCCAAGATCCAGCGGGCACGACCGGCGACTTCGGGGTCGGGATCACGCGAGGCTTCACGAACGGCCTCTCGCGTTTCGGAACGGTCCCGCCACAACTCCAACGTGATTCGTTGACGGGTCGCGTAGTCATCGGTCGCCAACAACTCTTGACGCAGCGACTCGTCATTCGCCGCATCGTGATCGATCTCGCTGTGGAGAAACGTCTGATCCGTCGTGTCGCCGGCCGATGAAGCCGTTTGTTCGGCCGCAGCCGAGCCGACCAATATCCAACCGACAAGAAGCAGCGACGTGCACCAGGCAAGCTGTCTGGGGTGAATGCAAAAGTGCAAGATAAATTTCCTCATCGGCGGGCGTTTGACTCGGATCAAGAAGCGGAATTTCGACCACCTGACTTTGACGCTTCAGTGTAGCCGATCGTCCAAGAATTCCCGACATCGCAATACCCGCGGCGGGCGATCCAGACGCCGCCGGTCCGGGTCGCTAAACTGGGGACTGCTGACTTTACCTACCGCCGTCTCCGGAACCGCCCCGCCATGAGCCGACTTTTTGCTGTTCGACCGATCACCGCCGTTATTTTATCGGGAGCGATGCTTTTCGGCTCCGTCGGCCTGTCCGCCGCCGACACCGCCGACTGGACTTGGCCGCAGTGGCGTGGCGGGAATCAAGACGGCGTCGCCGAAATCGGCGGGGTCCCCGTTTCTTGGCAAGCCGACGCCCGGGGGAACGGACAAGGCATCGCCTGGAAAACCGATTTGCCCGGCCGTGGCGGCAGCACCCCGGTGATCGCTGATGGCAAAGCGTTCTTGACCGCGGGCTTTGACGGCTACAACCACTTGCTGGCCATCGACGTCGCCGGCGGCAAGATCCGGTGGGACGTCAAGGCAGGCGAGGATCAAGGCAACAAGCATCAAAAAGGCAGCGGCAGCAATCCCTCGGCCGTCACCGACGGCGATCTGGTTTACGCCTATTTTCGCAGCGGTGACCTCGTCTGCGTCAACACGGCCGGGGAGAAAAAATGGAGCAAGAATCTGCAAGACATGTACGCCAGCGACACGCTGTGGTGGGATCTCGGAAATTCACCGGTGCTTACCGATCATTCCGTGATCGTCGTTGTCATGCAATCGGATTCGGATGATAAAAAAGGGTCCAAGAGCCTCGGGTACCTGGTCAGTTTCGACAAAATCTCCGGCGACATCTTGTGGAAAGCGGATCGCAACACCGACGCGGTGTCCGAAGCCGCCCAGAGCTACACGACGCCCGTCCTGGTCGACGTCGATGGCACCGCGATGATCGCCGTCATGGGCGCCGACCACGCGACCTTGCACCGTGTCGACAACGGTGAAATGGTCGGTGACGTCGGCGGATTCAATCCCGACGAGAACATGTACAACCGCTCGATCTCGTCACCCGTCGTCACCGCGGGCGTGTTGATCTGTCCTTACAACCGCGGCGAAACGGTGACGGGAATCGATTTGCAAAAAATGGCCGCCGGACTCGGCCGCGATGCGATCGCCTGGCATCGCGACGACTTGGGCAGTGACGTGCCGACGCCCGCGGCCAAGGACGGCGTCGTTTACTTCATCGAAGACGGCAAGGCGGATCCGCTGGACCGGGGAACCGTCGCGGCGATCGACGCCAAGACCGGGAAAACCCTGTGGACCGTCGCGACGCCCAAAAGCCGCGTCACGTTTAGCAGTTCGCCTTTGATCGCCGACGATCACTTGTACGTGACCGCCGAAAACGCCCGGACTTTTGTCATCGGCCCGCTCGCGTCCCGAAAGCCCGAACTGGTCAGCACCAATGACTTGGCCGACGAAGACGGCATCACGGTGGCCAGCCCCGTGCCGGTCCCCGCTGGCTTGCTGATCCGAACCCGCGAGTCGCTGTACCGTATCGGCGACTAGCACGCGCCCCGGTGCATCGCAATCGCCCCGGGAACGACTTCGAATTCGATCGGCACTTCGTCGATCACTTCGCCGTCGATCGTGAACCTCATCGGCGGTTGCGAATCCAAACGCAGCCGCCGGACTTGGCGAAAGATGATTTGATCGCAGGCCAAAAAATCGCCCAGCAGATTTCTGGCGACCATTTCGACCATGTCGCTGATTTGGCCGTCGCGAATCAGAATCACATCCAACAGGCCGTCGTCGACCGAGGCCTTCGGTGCGACTTCGATTCGCCCCGCGTTGGTACGCCCGTTGGCGACCAAGACGGCCCAACTGTCGAGCGAAAAACGTTCCCCGTCACACTCCGCGGTGATGCGATACGAACGCATGTCCGGTAACACGTTCATCGCGCCGCGCAGATAGCTGAACGCCCCCCACAACGACTTGACGTCATCGCTCAGTTCCTCGGTGACGCGGACGCTGTTTCCACCGGCCGCCACGTTCGCGTAGTAACGGCGACAGCCGTCGCCGATGATCTTGACGACATCGGTCGGTGTACAGCAGGACGACTGCGCGACCCGGACGGCTTCGTCCAAATCATCGGGGACGCCCAAAGTGCCGGCGAAATCATTGGCCGTGCCCAGCGGCAGGATCGCCAACGAACACCGCCGGGCGGGCGACAATCGCATCAGAGCGTTCACCGCCGCGTTGACCGTTCCGTCGCCACCGGCGGCAATCAGTTTGGTGCAACCGCGATCAACCGCCCCTTCGATCTCCTTCGACAGATCCAACTCTCGGGTCATTTCCAACCACCGGGACCGCGGACCGGAAAACGGCTTTTGCACCGTTTCGATTTGGTCGCCGCGGCCGGATCCGCGATTCCACAGGACGAGCGTGTTGGACATGCGGGTTTTAGACGTGGACCGGAGGATGGGGGAAAACGTTGGTCCGGGTTTTGCGTGAACAAACGCCGGAATCGAAACCCGGCAGTCCTCTTTGACGAAAGGCAGACAACATTCCATGAAAACCAGCACCGATATGAGCAACTCTCGTTCCAAGCCGGCAGGCCGGAGGCACGTTTCGCAGCCGATTCGCGATGTCATCGCCAAAACGATCTCGCTGATTCGTGGCCGCGAGCCTGTCGTGATGGCGGCGCTGCTGTTGGCGGTGCTGGGCACATGGGGATTCATCGAATTGGCCGACGAAGTGATCGAGGGCAGCACGGGACGGTTCGATCGCTGGGCCGTCGAACGGCTCCGACAACCCGATGACCTGACCCGGCCGATCGGGCCGCAGTGGATAGGCGAAGTCGGTCGGGACCTCACGGCGCTCGGCGGGATGGCCGTGCTGACGCTGTTCATCCTGGCCGCGACCGGTTTCTTGTACGTCCACGGGGCGATCACGCGAATGATCGTGTTGCTGTTGTCCACGACCAGCGGAATCGTCGTCAGTTTGCTGATGAAAAACTTCTTCGACCGCCCGCGTCCGGACGTCGTGCCGCACCTGTCAGAGGTCTACACCAGCAGTTTTCCGAGCGGCCATTCGATGATGTCGGCGATCGTTTACCTGACTTTGGGATCGCTCGTGGCACCGGCGGTCAAAGGGTTCTGGACCCGAGTCTACGTGCTGTCCTGTGCCGTGTTGTTGACCGGCTTGATCGGAATCAGCCGCGTCTACATGGGCGTCCACTATCCCACCGACGTGCTGGCCGGCTGGTCGGCGGGTCTCGTCTGGGCACTCCTGTGCTGGCTGATCGCGCGACAGTTGACGCCGGAACCGAGCCGCTAAAATCCGTGACGAACATCGTTGGCAAGACGCTTCGAGAGGTCCGCAACCACTAAGGCTTCGGTGCGGCGTCGGCCATGACGGCTAAGTCTTCCGCGCCGACGCGGGCACAGAAGTCGCCCAAGGATTCGCCGTCGGTTCGGTTGGCTTTGTAAGCCGAAAAAATGCCGACCAATTCGCGGTTGACGTCTTTGTCGGCGACCAAATCCTTGTAGACATAAGCCAAGCGATTGCCCAACCAGCCGCCGCCGGCGAACAGCGTGTACTTGTCCTTGGCTTTGCCGACCAGCGCCAAGTCCGCGTTGTAAGGCCGGGCGCATCCGTTCGGACAACCGGTCATCCGCAAGGTGAATCGTTCCTTGTCCAAACCCAACTTGGCCAGCGGTTGTTCCAGTTCGTCGATGATACCGGGCAAACGCCGTTCGCTTTCGGTGATCGCCAAGCCGCACGTCGGCAAGGCCACGCAGGCGATCGACCAGCGACGCACCGTGCTGGTGTCTTCGGTCGTACGAATGTTGTGGTCGGCAATGATTTGTCGCAAACGATCCTTTTGCGATTCGTCGATGTCGCAAAAGATGATGCTTTGGTGTCCGGTCAATCGAATTTCGCCGCCGAATTCGTTGCAAACCGCCCGCAAGCCGGCTTTGATTTGCCGCTGGTCGTTGTCGTACAACCGGCCGTTTTCGATGTTCAAGCCGTACGACCATTTGCCGTCACCCTGTTCCTGCCAACCCATGTGGTCGTCGAAACCGGTCACGTCGTCGTCGGTGCAATCCTGCAGCGGACTGCCGAAGTATTCTTCGACCGCGCGGCGGAACTTGGCGATGCCCCAGTTGGCGATCAAGTACTTCATCCGCGCGACCTTGCGGTCTTCGCGGTTGCCGTAGTCACGTTGGACTTTGATGACCGCCTTGGCGACTTCGATGATCTGGTCGGGCGTCACAAAGGCCATGCGTTGGGCGAGCGCGGGGAAAGTCTTTTTGGCACTGGGCGTTGTGCCCATGCCGCCGCCGACCGTGACGTTGTAGCCGATGATTTCGCCGTCCCGAACGACCGCCAGAAAACCGAGGTCCTGGGTGTACAGATCGACGCAGTTGTCTTCGGGCAAGCAGATACCGACCTTGAACTTTCGTGGCAAGTATCGTGGCCCGTACAGCGGTTCGACGACCGTCGTTTCACCGCCGCCGACCAGTTCTTTTTCGCCCGTCTCGGGATCGGTCAGCCAAAGTTCATGGTAGGCCGGTGTTTGGGGTGCCAGTGCCGTGGTCAGTTCATCGGTCATCGCTTGCAACTGCTGATGAACACCGCCGACGCGTTTGGCGGGGCAGCACATGATGTTCCGATTCACATCGCCACAGGCCGCCAACGTGGACAGACCGACTTCGTTGATCCGGGCGATCACGGCTTTCAAGTTTTCTTTGACGATGCCGTGCAGTTGTAGCGTCTGGCGGGTCGTGATCTTCAGCGTCGCGTTGCCCAGTTCGTCACACAAATCCAGGTGCGCGACGAACTGATCCGCCGTCATTCGGCCGCCGGGGATGCGGCATCGCAACATCATCGAGTACGCTTTGCCGCCGCCTGATTTCTTCAGCTCCAAACGTTTGTCGCGGTCGTCCTGCTGGTAAGTGCCGTGAAACTTGAGCAGCTGGATGCTGTCTTTGTTGAAGTGATCGACGGGATCTTGCAACTCTTGGCCGATCGTGCCGTGCAGAAAATTGCTCTCCTCCTTGATGCCTTCGACGGGGCTGAGTTTGGGAGCGGAGGTATCAGTGGACATATGAAAATCGTGGCGGGTTGTTCGTCGTGGAAAGAGACTGGTCAATCTGAACCGAATATAACGGCCAACTCAAACGTCCACTATGGCAAGTCAGGGGGACGGGCGAGTGGTCAGGGGCGACGGTTGACGGCGGGCGTCCAGGCCACGACGGGTCCGGTGTGGTGGTCGTGAGAAGGGCGGTCGGTTAGTTTCGCGGGTCGACCGCCGAAGATTCCATCAAGGAGAGCCCATGACCGCACGTCTGCTCAACGGCAAACAGATTGCCGCCGAAATTCGTGAAGAACTGGCCGCCCGAGTCACCCGGCGGGTGGCCGACGGCAAAACCCGGCCCAAATTGTGCGCCATCCTGATCGGCGAGGATCCGGCCAGCCAGGTTTACGTCCGCAACAAAGAACGCGCGTGTGAAAAAGCAGGCATCGCGGGCACCGTCGATCGCCTGCCCGCCGACACGACCCAAGCCGAATTGTTGTCGCGGATCGACGGCCTGAATCGGGACCCTTCGGTCCACGGCATTCTGGTCCAGTTGCCCTTGCCAGCCGGCGGGAACGCCGGACAAGGGTTCGACGAGCGAGCGGTGCTGGACGTCGTCGATCCGGCCAAGGATGTCGACGCGTTTTCGCCGGTGAACGTGGGTTTGTTGATGCAAGGTCGGCCGCGTTTTTTGCCGTGCACCCCTCACGGCATCGTTCAGCTTTTGGATCGCTGCGACTGTCCGGTCGCCGGAAAACAAGTCGTCGTCGTCGGCCGCAGTGACATCGTCGGTAAACCGATGGCGATGATGCTGGCCCAGAAAACCAACATGACCAATCAAGGCGACGCGATCGGCGGCAGCCGAATCGCCAATGCCACGGTCACGATCGCCCACAGCCGCACCGAAAATCTGGCCGACGTGGTCAGGCGTGCCGATTGTGTGATCGCAGCGGTCGGCATCGCCGAGATGATCACCGCCGACATGATCAAACCCGGTGCAACGGTCATCGACGTGGGCATCAACCGCGTCGGCGACAAATTGGTCGGCGACGTGGCTTTTGATGAAGTCAGAGAAGTCGCCGGAGCGATCACGCCCGTCCCCGGCGGAGTCGGCCCGTTGACCATCGCGATGCTGCTGCACAATACGTTGCTGGCCGCGGAACTGGCCGACGGTTGAACGAACAACTGGTCGTCGCTCGGTCGTCGTGCGGTACGGTTCGGCGCGGGCTCCGAAAAGGTCGTCCGAGGGACCCGCCGATGATAAAAAATCGGCGCCCACCCGGATTCACGCCGCGACCGCTCGCTTTTCTTTTCGTTTCTGCAAGCGTTTGAGCACCCGGGGCGGAGGCGTCCGCCAACGTCGGTGCAACCACCAGTACTGTTCGACGGACATTCCGATCGCTTCGGCCAACCGATCGTTGTACCAACGCGTTAGCGGTTCCACGCCGGCGCAGTTGCCCGCCGGATCGTCTTGCGGATCGGCGATTCCGACACATCCGGACTCGAATCGCATCGGCCGCTCGTCGATCCGTCGCGTGTAAGCGGCAATCATGGGCGCCGCACTGGAAAGCGAAAACAGGGCAAGGGCTTTGTGGCACGAAGCCGGAGTCCCCAGAAAATTGACCCAGCATCCTTTTTCCCCGGCATGCTGATCGGCCAACAAAGACAACGCTCCGCCGCTTTTCAACAATCGCTCCACTTCCGGGGCGCAGCCTTCCTTGTCGACCAGATGCTGACCCTTCGCACCGCGAAACCGCTGTACCCAACGATCGATGAAACGATTGTCCAGGCGACGCGCGATCGATGTCGTCTGAAACCCCATCAGTCCGATCATGTAACCGCCGATCTCGAAATTGCCGAAGTGGCCCGTGACCGTGACCGTCGCGCGGCGACGCAGCAGGTTCCTCAAAATCGCTCGGTTGTGGCGAAAGCGAACGTACTGCGGCCAGTTGCACAGATGCAAACGACGCTGTGCCCACGCGACTTCACAACCCATCAGGAACAAAGAGTGCCACATCGCCCGGGTCAACGTGTCCCGCTCCGACTCGGTCGCGTCGGCGAAGACGCGATCCAGATTTTCACGCGTGATTCCCCGGCGGATCTTGATCGGGCCGGTGACCACCCAAGCCAAACCGCGGCACAACGAATCGCCCATGTCCAAAGGCATCACTTGGATCACCGCCACGACCATCCGCACCGCCGCGTAGGCGACGAAGTCCGAAATCGTTCGTTTGGCGGCCGACGCTTGAGTCATGTCCGTGACTTTGTTGGGTGGAAAACCGGGGCCGCTCGGGTGGCGGAAAACGCGGCGGCTGACCCATCATCCCTGAGCAGCCGTTTCGCCACCAGAGCGATTCGCGGTCGCCAGCGACACCACGATCAGCGTCAAGAAG
>Ga0102938_10004021_pt1 | contig 10892 bp, 8 predicted proteins | sample SalPonR2_B_D2_MG_FD_84516 | JGI IMG/M metagenome (GOLD analysis project Ga0102938, IMG submission 84516) | Salt pond soil microbial communities from South San Francisco under conditions of wetland restoration - Salt Pond MetaG R2_B_D2_MG | ecosystem: Environmental > Aquatic > Marine > Intertidal... | reverse complement strand
GAGCGCTGGGTTGAGCGCTGGGTCGAGACGTACCGCGTGGTTCGGTACGCGGGGTGGGCCGGAGCCGGGGAGATCGTTGCCATGGGGAAGCCTGCCGTTTCTGATCGGGGTGTTTCGCGGACTATCGAACGGGTGTTCGATCGAACGCGTGTTCGTTTTCTACCATGATCGGGCCGACACGACGCGCATTTATCGAACAGGTGTTTGATTTCGTGTCGCGCGCGGCGTAGCGTCCGGTCATGTCGGCACAGTGCCGGGCAGGTGTGACAGTCCCCGTGGAGGTCGAAGACATGGCAGGGTCCGTACGCGAGCTACCCGATGGCCAGCCCGATGATTCCGGGCTCACCCCGCGGCAACAGGCGATCTTGCGGGTGATCGAGCAGACCACCGCCGAGCGTGGCTACCCGCCGAGCGTTCGGGAAATCGGCCACGGCGTGGGCCTGACCTCCTCGAGTTCCGTCGCGCACCAGTTGCGCACGCTCGAGGAACTCGGCTACCTGCGCAAGGACCCGAACCGGCCCCGCGCATTGGTCGTTTCCCGCCCCAAGACCTCGAACCAAGGCCTGAGCGCCGAAACTCAGTCGGCGCCCGCGCAGTCGGATCCCACCGCAGGCACAGTCGGGGTCCCCCTTGTTGGGCGGATCGCCGCCGGCGGACCGATCCTCGCCGAGCAGCACACCGAGGATGTCCTCGCACTGCCCAAGGAACTCGTGGGCGACGGTGAGCTGTTCATGCTGACTGTCGTCGGCGATTCGATGGTCGATGCAGCGATTTGCGACGGGGATTACGTCGTCGTCCGCAGTCAGCCGACCTGCGAGAACGGCGATATCGTCGCCGCCCTGCTCGATGACGAAGCCACGGTCAAGACCTTCAAGCGCCGCGATGGCCATGTGTGGCTGATGCCGCACAACCCCGCCTACGAGCCGATCTTGGGCGACGATGCTCGCATCCTGGGCAAGGTCGTCAGCGTTCTGCGGCGGGTGCGCTAGTTCGCAACGTCCTGCGACAACCTCTCGAGCGCACCAACCACTACCTCGCGGTCGGTGGTGAACCACAGCGGCGGCAGTGACGCACGCAGCGCGCCCGCATAGCCAGCAGTGGCCATGCGCGGATCAAGTACCGCCACCACGCCCCGGTCGTTCGATGATCGGATCAACCTGCCGGCACCCTGGGCCATCAACAACGACGCCTTCGCCAGCGCCACTTGACGAAAACCCGACCCACCTTGCGCGTCCACCGCCTCTTGACGCGCCGCCAGGACCGGATCATCCGGCCGCGGGAAGGGAATCCGGTCGATCGCTACCAACACGCAGGCATCACCGGGCACATCGATGCCCTGCCACAGCGAAACCGTTCCCATCAACACACTCGACGGCTGCTCAGCGAACTGCTCGACCAGGGGCACCACCGACTCCCCGCGCCGATGGACCAATAGCGAGCCCACGGCACCGGATTCGATCGCTGGGGCGAGTCGGACTCGCAAGTACTCCGCGGCCCGTTCGACACCGCGCCAACTGGAGAACAGTGCTAGGGCCCGTCCACCTGCCGCCTCGACGAGATCGCCCAACTCATCCAGCGCTTCCATGGATACGCCGTCGCGACCGGGCGCCGGCACCCGTGAGGCGACGTACAAGATCCCCTGCCGGGCATGGTCGAATCCCGATCCGACGTCCAAACAGTGGGTGTCCGGTGCCAAACCAGCGGCGGCCAGCAGCGGGGCGAAGGATCCACCGGCCATCAACGTGGCGCTGGTGAGCACCACCGGGCTGGAGGCGAACAACGACGACGCCAATTCATCCGCGACATCCAACGGCGCGGCGTGCAACACCGGGGTGCGATCGCCTTCGCTGGACCACCAGATGACATCGGATCCCTTGAGCGCCAGCATCCGACCGGCGACATCGTGCACTTCCTGCGCACCTGCCCGGATGCGCTGACGCCGAGCTACGTCATCTTCATCCAAGTCCTTCGTGTCGCTGCCTTGGGTGGATAACGCACTCACGATGGCGTGACAGACATCGCGCACCCGGGTCAAAGCGAGCACCATCGCACTAGACCACGCCAGAATGCGACTTCGACCTTCGCCGGAATCACCGGGCAGCTCCCACAATGCCGTTTCCAGATCGGTGATCGCATCAGCAAGGGCGGCTTCGTCGTCCAAGATCCGATCCGCCTCATTCGCCAATCGCTCCAACACCGGTACCGCCAACTCACGCGAGACGGCACCGGTGATGCGATCGATCAGTTCATGGGCTTCATCGATCACCATGGCGCTGTATTCGGGGAGGATCGGAACAGATTCGATCGCGTCGATGGCCAGCATGGCGTGATTGGTGACCACGATGTCGGACTCATTCGCCTCCATGCGCGCCCGAGCAGCGAAGCACTCCTCGCCGAATGCACAGCGCGACTCCCCCACGCACTCTGCGGAACTGACCGAGACCGAACGCCACACGCGCGCGTCCACTTCGATCGGCAACTCGTCGCGATCCCCCGTCTGCGTCGATTGCGCCCACTCGTGCACCGCTATGGCCTGCTCTTCCAGCGTGCCGCGGCGCCGAGAGTCCTCGAATTCCAGTGACTGTTGCGCCTCTTGCGCATCCCCCAGGCGCTGACGACACAGGTAGTTGTGGCGGCCTTTGAGCACCGCCCAGGTGGTTTCCATGCCGGCGGCGCGCAATCGTGGCAGTTCACGCTCGATGAGTTGACGCTGCAATGCCAAGGTGGCCGTAGCAACCACCACCGGACCGTGACTGCGGGCGTGTAGGGCTGCCGGAACTAGATAGGCAAGGGACTTTCCCGTTCCCGTTCCCGCTTGCACGACAGCGTGCTCACCGGTCTCGAAGGCCTCAGCCACCGCGCGAGCCATCGCCTGTTGACCAGCACGCGGAGATCCGCCGATCAGTTCCACTACCTGGTCGAGTTCGGCCACCACCTCATCCGCGGTCATCGGTCGCGTCCTCGAGCTCGCGGGCTAGCTCAGCCGGCACCCGCGCCTTGATCGTGCTGCCTTGCTCGTCATGTTCGATGGACAGGACTTCGCCACTGCGATACGCCCGGGAGATCAAGTCGCCCCGATCGTAGGGAACTTGTGCCGTGACATCGGTCCACCCTTGCGGCAGATCCGCCTCGATGCCGGCCAATAGTTCGGCAATGCCCTGCCCGGTGCGGGCCGACACGACCACCGCATGCGGCTCGCTGCGCAGCACCTCAGCCACGTGCTCGCCGGCGATGTCGGCTTTGTTGATGGCGATGATCTCGGGGACGTCTTGCGCACCGATTTCGGCAAGCACCTCGCGAACCGCCGCTATCTGCTCGAGGGGTGCATCGTCGGAGCCATCGACCACATGCACGATCACATCGGCGTCACCAACCTCCTCGAGGGTCGACCGGAATGCCTCCACAAGTTGATGCGGTAGGTGCCGAACGAAGCCGACGGTGTCGGAGATCGTGAATTCCCGCCCCTGTGGCGTTCGCGCTCGACGAACCGTGGGATCCAACGTGGCGAACAGCGAATCATCGACAAGCACACCCGAGCCGGTGATGGCGTTCAACAGACTCGACTTACCAGCGTTCGTATAGCCCGCGAGCGCTACCGTCGGCACACCTGATCGGCGCCGTGCTTGGCGTTGAGTGATGCGGGTGGCTTCCATCCGTCGCAATTGCGCGCGGATCTTGGACATCTGCGAACCGATGCGCCGTCGATCAGTTTCTATCTTCGTCTCACCGGGCCCTCGGGTGCCCACTCCACCCGTGGCACCCCCGGCGCGCCCACCTGCTTGGCGTGACAACGATTCGCCCCAACCACGCAAACGCGGAAGTAGGTATTGCATCTGCGCCAACGAGACCTGCGCCTTGCCCTCTCGGCTGCGCGCATGCTGGGCGAAGATGTCCAAGATGAGCCAGGTCCGATCGACCACCTTGACCTTCACGATGTCCTCGAGGGTCCGTAGTTGACCCGGGCTCAGTTCACCGTCGCAGATAACGGTGTCGGCTCCGGAATTCACCACCAACGTCCGCAGTTCGCGTGCCTTCCCGGCACCCACGTAGGTGGCGGGATCCGGAGCGTCGCGTCGTTGGATGACACCGTCGACCACTACCGAACCTGCCGTCTCGGCCAATTGCCCGAGTTCGCGCAGCGAGCGCTCCGCTGCCGAGGCACTGCCTTGTGTCCACACGCCGACCAGCAAGACCCGCTCCAAGCGAACCTGGCGGTACTCGACCTCGGTGATGTCCTGCAGCTCGGTCGACAGCCCGGCTACCCGGCGAAGGGCCTGCCGATCGCGCAGGTCCTCCTGCCCGCCGGTCACTTCGGGGCCGGAGTCGGTCATAGGCCTCGGGGCCATTGCACGGTTCCCCGTGCCACCAACTCTGCGGGGCCGCGCAGGTTCAACCGGCCATCGCTCTCGAAATCGACGAAGACGGTGCCGCCGGGCACATCCACTTGATAGGAGTCTCCCGTGGCCGGCGCCATGGTGGCAGCCACCCAGGCCGCGGCACAGGCCCCGGTGCCGCAGGAGCGGGTCTCCCCGACGCCGCGTTCATGAACCCGCATCCGAATGTGCTCGGGACCCACATGCTGAACGAATTCGACGTTGACGCCTTCGGGGAAAGCCTGCGGGGGCGTCACGATGGGCGGGGTGTCCAGCGGACCGAGAACTTTGAGATCCAACGTGTCCTCGACGAAGACGACGGCGTGCGGATTCGGCACATGGACCGATGTCGCATCCCACGCGGTCTCGTTACCGGGGATTCGTACCGTAATCGGCAACGGCTGCGGCAAGTCCACTACCGCGCCCATCCCGATCACGATTTCCTCCGCTTCGGTCCCCCGGACCTCGGCTGCGACCATGCCGGCGCGTGTCGCGATGACCGTCGTTCGGGAAGAAAGTGCCCCGGTTGCGTGTAGGTAGCGCACGAAGACCCGAGCCCCGTTGCCACACATCTCGGCCAGTGATCCATCCGCGTTGCGGTAGTCCATGAAGAACTCGGCAACGTCCGCATAATCGGCGAATTCCGGATCGTGTGCGCAGCGCACCACCCGCAAGACTCCATCGGCGCCGATCCCCTGGCGCCGGTCGCACAGCCAGCGCACCCGCTCGGCGGTCAGATCCAGGCGGCCCTCGAAATCTGGCAAGAGCACGAAGTCATTTTCGGTTCCGTGCCCCTTGACGAAGGGGACGTCAAGGACGCGCGCCATTCGATCAGCCTAATGCGCGGTACCCCGTGCTGATTCGTTGCGCACGGCTACACCCGTCGGGATCCACATCGGCACCGCGTACTACGTAGCGGTCCACAATCCGGCAACCCTTTCGGCAAGTTCAGGGGTGTCGTAGTCGAGCCATTGAATCCGCTCGTCCTTGGCGAACCATCGTTGTTGCCGGCGAGCAAACTTGCGGGTGTCATCGATTGTGTTCTGGCGCGCTGTTGCTTCGTCGATCTGCCCGTCCAGGTAGCGCAAAATCGGTTGGTAGCCCAGGGCCGCAATGGCGGTCGGCGCAGATGCCAGGCCCCGCGACTTCATCTCGCGCACTTCGTCCACGAATCCGGTCGCCCACATGGCGTCCACACGCTCCTGGATTCGCGCATCCAATGCATCGCGATCGATGTGCAAGCCCACGCGTAGCACCGGGTAGTGATCCTTGGGTTCTGGCAACCGAGCAGTGAATGGCTCGCCGGTGAGCTCGATCACTTCCAATGCACGCACGATCCGACGGCCGTTGTTGATCTCGATTGCCGCCGCGGCTTCCGGATCGCGCTCGGCAAGCAACGCGTGTAACGCCGGTGCGCCCAATCTGGTGAGCCGTTCCTCCCACTGGGCTCGAATCGCGGGATCCGTGCCGGGGAAATCCATCTCCTCCAGCACTGCCCGGACATAAAGACCGCTGCCACCGACCACAATCGGCACTCTTCCCCGGCTTCGAACCGAGTCGATTGCCTCGCGGGCTGCGTCGCGAAACTCCACGACCGTGACAGCCTGCTCGATGTCCCAGACATCGAGCATGTGATGCGAAATCGATGCCCGCTCGTGCGCAGTGGGCGTTGCGGTACCGATATCCATACCGCGATACGCCTGCATGGAATCCGTCCCGATGATTTCACCATTCAGAACCTTCGCGACTGCGAGTGCTAGCGCACTCTTCCCCGAGGCTGTCGGCCCAACAACAGCGAGGACAGCCGGCCCGCTCACGCGCTGGGCAACCCGATACCCGGCATCCCCAGCAAGACTCCACTGGTCTCCGGGTGTTGGTCCATGCTGCGGTAGTCGATGTCGATCAACTCATCGGCGACCAGGTGATGGGGCGCCGCATAGGTGACTCTCGCGGTCACCAGATCACCGGGTGAGGGAACCTCCAAGCCGGACACATCCACGTGAACTAAGCGGTTATCGCGGGCTCGACCACTGATGCGCATGGTCGCGCCATCTTTACGGCCCTCCCCCGACGCCACGAGAACCTCCACCTCGCTGCCTTCGAGCCTGCGGTTTTCTTGCCAGGCAATGTCGTTGACCAGTGCCACGAGGCGTTCGTATCGTTCTTGCACCACACCGGGATCAACCTGGTCGGGTAACTCAGCGGCTGGGGTTCCTGGGCGCTTGGAGTACTGGAACGTGAAGGCGCTCGCGAACCGCGCCTGGGCTACGACATCGAGGGTGGCTTGGAAGTCAGCTTCAGTTTCGCCTGGAAAGCCCACAATGATGTCGGTCGTGATGGCCGCGTGCGGTATCCGCTCACGGACTCGATCGATGATCCCCAGGTACTTGTCACTTCGGTATGAGCGGCGCATCGCCTGCAAGATTCGATCCGAGCCCGATTGCAGTGGCATATGCAGCTGGGGCATCACATTCGAGGTCGTAGCCATGGCCTCGATGACATCGTCGGTGAAATCCCGCGGATGCGGGCTGGTGAAACGCACCCGCTCCAGACCCTCGATGGCGCCACAGGCGCGTAAGAGATCGGCGAAGGCGCCTCGATCCCCGAACTCCACGCCATAGGCGTTCACGTTCTGACCAAGGAGTGTCACTTCCACCACGCCCTCGGCAACCAGCGCCTCGATCTCGGCGAGGATCTCCCCCGGTCGCCTGTCCCTCTCCTTGCCGCGCAGCGACGGAACGATGCAAAAAGTGCAGGTGTTATTGCATCCAACACTGATGGAGACCCAGGCCGAATGCGCCGAATCACGCTTGGTAGGCAAGGCAGACGGAAACTCCTCGAGTGCTTCCTTGATTTCCACCTGGGCTTCGCGTTCGATGCGCGCCCGCTCCAACAGCACCGGCAGGCTGCCGATGTTGTGGGTGCCGAAGACGACATCCACCCACGGCGCCTTGTCGACGATCGCGCCACGATCCTTCTGCGCCAGGCAGCCACCGACCGCGATCTGCATGTCCGGGTTCGCGCGCTTGATCGGCGCCAGGTGGGAGAGATTTCCGTAGAGTCGGTTATCGGCGTTCTCACGGACAGCACAGGTGTTGAAGACGACCACATCGGCCTGCTCGCCTTCGATCGCAGGCGCCAGCCCGGATTCCTCGAGCAAGCCCGTGAGCCGCTCGGAATCGTGCACGTTCATCTGACACCCGTAGGTGCGTACCTGATACGTGCGCGTCTTCACTGTCCCATGCTAGGCATGGGCGCTCATCGGATACGCCAGCCCTAGACGGTGACCGGCTGCTTTTCCGATTCCGGATCGATGTCATCAGCGATTTCATCCTCGCCCGGCTCGACCGTCACCCTTGGCAGGATGCGATCCAGCCAGCCCGGCAGCCACCAGTTGGCCTTGCCGAACATGCTCATCAAGCTCGGCACCAGGATCAAGCGGACTACGAACGCATCGATCAGCACCGCCGAGGCGAGCGCCACCCCGAACAGTTTGATGATCGAATCGGTGCTGGGAATGAAGGCCATGAAGACGCTCGAGAGGATCAGTGCCGCGATCACGACTACCCGACCGGATCCGGCCAAGCCTCGCCGAATGCTGACTAGGTTGTCATGAGTGCGCAGCCATTCCTCCTGCATGCGCGATACCAGGAAGACCTGATAGTCCATCGACAGGCCGAACAAGATCGCGAAGACCATGATCGGCACGAACGGGAAGATCGGCCCCGTGCCGGAGACTCCCAGCAAGTCAGCGAACCATCCCCACTGGAATACCGCGACGGAGACTCCCATCGCCGCTCCTAGGCTCAGCAACGAAGTGAGCGCGCCAGTGAGTGGCACGAGCAGCGAGTGGAACAAGATCACCAAGGCGATGAAGCCCAACCCGACCACCACAGCCAGGAAGATCGGCAGAGCGTCGGTGAGCACCGTGGTGAAGTCCTGGGTGATCGCCTGCGCGCCACCGACATACAAGGCGGCGCCTGTAGCTGCCTCGAGCGCCGGATTAACTTCGTCGCGCAACTCGTTGAGCAAGTCGGTCGTTTCTGCATCTTGCGGTGCGCTGTCCGGATAGACCGCGATCGCTTGCACCAGCTGTTGCTCCGGAGCATCCCCGGCTTGCGCTTGGAGTTCGGCGAGTTTGCCCAAGACTGGCAGCGCCTCGACGGACGGCGAGGTGCCGGCAACGCCCGGTGCAGCGGCCAGGCCGGCGACGATCGTCCCGTATGCCTGCGGGTCACTGACCCCTTCAAGGTCTGCCACAACCAGGAACGGGCCGTTGGATCCAGGTCCGAAGCCTTCGGCGCGCAGGTCGTACGCGATGCGCGCGTTCGACCCCTCCGGCTTACCGGAATCATCGGCGAAGCCTTGGCGAAGGCTGAATGCTGGGATGGCCAAGATGACGACGAACGCCAAGGCCAGCGCGCTGGTCAACCACGGCGCCTTTTGCAGACCGCGACCGTAGTGCGCCCAACCGCGACCTTCCGCCTTCCCGGAACCGGGCTTCTTGCCCCACGGCAGCCGCAGCGCCAGTGTCTTCGTACCCAACAGACTCAAAACCGCGGGCAAGAACCACACAGCTGAGAGCATGACCATGATCACCGTCACGGACGCACCTATGGACAGCCCGGTGAAGAAGCCGATACCGAGCACCAACAGACCCAGCAAACCGATGATGACGGCGGAACCGGCGAACACGACCGCCCGGCCGGCGGTTTCCACCGCCTCCATCGCAGCTTGCTTCGCCTCGTGACCCACAAGCAACGCCTGCCGATAGCGGTTGATGACGAACAGGGCGTAGTCGATGCCGACACCGAGGCCGATCATCGCCGCGAGGGTGGGCGCGAAAGTCGCAACGTCCAAGAAGTTGGCGGCGAAAGTAATGAACGTCAGGCCACCGACGAGTCCAACCATCGCGGTGATGATCGGCAGACCCGCCGCGACGACCGATCCGAAGGCGATGAGCAAGATAACGATTGCGACGAGGATGCCGATTAACTCGCTCTCCGGCGGTTCCTGCCCGGCGAACTCCAGCACCTGGCCTTGGACACCGATAGCAAGCGATGCGGAGCGCGCCTCGTCCACGTACTCGAAGATCCGTTCAGCGTCGGCAGCCGAGACGACCGCTGCGCCATCGGCGTCCGTGGTCAGCGTGATGTTCGCGTAGGCAACCGTGCCATCCGGGCTGACGGGCGAGAAAGTCGCCGCCAAGGTCTGTAGTTCTTCCGGGGTCAACGCTTGGGCTGCGGCACCGAGGTCCAGGCCACCGGTCCCACACTCGCGGCCGAGCCCTGCCCCACTGGGGTCGAATGGGTTCGTAACGCAGGTGACAGATTCCGTTGCGGCGATCTCCTGCAGCGCCGGAAGCACCTCCGCGGCGGTCTGTTCACTCAGCGCCGGTCCATTCGCCGGGGACCACACCACCGTTGCACCGCCGTCGACACTGCTGGTGTCGGTGCCGCTGGCGCTCAACAGATCCGTCGCCACCTTGGATTCGGTGTCGGGCAATTCGAAGGCGTCGTTGTAACTACCCCCGAGGCCCACGCCCAAGCCGACGAGGACAAGCAGCGCCGCGAACCACGAGATGAGGGCGGCAACGGGACGGCGAACCGCCCACGCGGACAAACCGGGCATGGTGCTCCTAACCGAGAATGAAATAGAACGCTAACAAGGAACGTAAGCGTTCACAAATCAACGCTCCAAGGAACAAAATTGTTCACAATGACGTAGCCTCCGGTCATGACCACCATTGCTGACCCACGGGCGCACCGCCGGACCGGCGAGGAACTTCTGGCCGCCGTTCACGAGGCCACCCTCGCCGAGATCTCGGAGCAGGGCTTGCGTGGAGCGTCGATGGACAGCATCGCCCGACGCGCCGGCACCGGCAAGGCAGCGCTGTACCGCCGATGGGCCAATGTGCGCGATCTCGGCCTCGACGTCTTCTTGACCACGATGGCGCAGGCGGTACCGGAGTCCTACCCGGACACCGGAACGTTGCGTGGGGATCTGCTGGGATCCATGACCGCCTTCACGGAACTCCTACGCGGGTCGATGAGCACCGTGGTGCGGGAGTTGATCAGCGAATCGGCACACGATCCGGCCCTGGTGCAGGAGTTCCGCACGCGCATGGCCGAGCCGATGGAAGCGGAATTGGTGGGCGTGTTGCAGCGTGCCATGACCCGCGGAGAGATCCCCAACCAGCCCATCGACCCATTCATCTTCGAGATCCCCGATGCCATCGTGATTCACCGGCTACTCATCTACGGCGAAGTCCCCGACGACGACACCTGCGCCCAACTCATCGATCGGGTCATCGTGCCGCTGCTCCAGCGCACCCGCTAAGGCCTCGCGGGCGACGGCGAAGCACATACCCGCCGGATAGCCCTTACGTGCCAACTGCCCCGCGAGGCGTTTCATAGCTTTGCGGGGGTCTTCTGCGGCCTTGATACGTACCTTGCGTCGGGCGAATTCCCGGGCGCGTACCCACTCATCGTCATCATCGATGGCTTCGATCGCCTCGTC
>Ga0102938_10004019_pt1 | contig 10894 bp, 9 predicted proteins | sample SalPonR2_B_D2_MG_FD_84516 | JGI IMG/M metagenome (GOLD analysis project Ga0102938, IMG submission 84516) | Salt pond soil microbial communities from South San Francisco under conditions of wetland restoration - Salt Pond MetaG R2_B_D2_MG | ecosystem: Environmental > Aquatic > Marine > Intertidal... | reverse complement strand
TTTGGCCGCCCGCCGGCAGGGCGCCTACGCGGCCTTCCACAGGCGGCTGATGGACAGCTCCTTCGTGCCAAACCCGGCATTCCTGCGCCAGCTTGCACAAGATGAAGGCATCGATCCGGGCAAACTGATCGCCGACATGGACCACCCCGGTGTCACCCGCCAGCTTGCCATCACCGCCGATCTCGCCCGACGCTTCGGCTTCTTCGGCACGCCCGCACTGGTGATCGGGCGCACGGCAACACTTGGGGCGCTCCCCGATGCCCGGATCGACGCCCTGATCGCCCTCGAACGGTCCGAGCCCGCGCCGGCCTGCGCCTGAGCCTCTGTTTCTTCTGGCTGGAAATATCCCGGGGGAGGCGTTGAAATCCCTCTTGGGGGATTTCGACGTCGGGGGCAGAGCCCCCTTCTTTTCCTTCCTGCTGGAAGCGCGCGGCGGTTCGTGGCAATACCGGGTCGCAGGTCATCGGCAAATATCGCAAGGGGGCGATCATGGGCAATTCATTCGGCAAGGGCTGTCACCTTCACCTGATCGACGGATCGGCCTTCATCTTTCGCGCCTATCACGCGCTGCCGCCGCTGACGCGCAAATCCGATGGGCTGCCGATCGGTGCGGTGTCGGGCTTTTGCAACATGCTGCAGCGCTATATCGACGGCAACAACGCCAGCGCCGATGCGCCGACCCATATCGCGGTGATCTTCGACAAGGGCAGCCACACCTTCCGCAATGACCTCTATGATCTCTACAAGGCCAACCGCGAGGCCATGCCCGAGGATCTGCGCCCTCAGATCCCGCTGACCCGCCGCGCCACCGAAGCCTTCAACATCGCCTGCAAGGAAATCGAAGGCTACGAGGCCGATGACATCATTGCCACTCTGGCCTGTCAGGCCCGGGATCTGGGCGGCCGCGTGACGATCATTTCGTCGGACAAGGATCTTATGCAACTGGTGGGGGGAGGGGTCGAAATGTTCGACGCCATGAAGAACCGCCGGATCGATGTCGAAGGCGTCGAAGAGAAATTCGGCGTCGGCCCGGATCGTGTTGTGGATGTGCAGGCGCTGGCTGGGGATAGCGTCGATAACGTGCCCGGCGCCCCCGGCATCGGCATCAAGACCGCCGCCTTGCTGATCAATGAATTCGGCAGTCTGGAACAACTTCTGGACCGCGCCGAGGACATTCCCCAGCCCAAGCGCCGCCAGACCCTGATCGAGCATCGCGCGCAGATCGAATTGAGCAAGAAGCTCGTGCAGCTTGATTGCGAGACGCCGCTGGATTTCACGCTGGAAGATCTGGAATTGCGCGATCCCGACCCCGATACGCTGCTGACGTTTCTGGCGGAAATGGAGTTTCGCACCCTGTCAAAGCGCATTGCCGACAGTCTGGGTGCCGAGCCGCCGGTGATCCCCGACACCAACCCGGCGGGCGCCAACCCCACCGACGGCGACGCCGCGCCGGATTGGCCCGCCATCGACCCCGAGAGCTATGAGCATGTGCGCGACATGGACGCGCTCCAGGTATGGATCGCCCGCATTCAGGCGCGCGGTCATGTGGCGGTCGATACCGAGACGACCTCTCTCAACGAGATGCAGGCGGCGCTGGTCGGTATCTCGCTGGCGGTCGATCCGGGGCAAGCCTGCTACATTCCGCTGCGCCATACCGAGGGCGCGTCGGGGGATCTGTTCAGCAGCGATGCACTGGCCGAGGGACAGCTTGACCTTGACGCTGTTCTGGCCTCTCTCAAGCCCGTGCTCGAGGATGACGCGATCCTCAAGATCGGGCAGAACATGAAATACGACGCCAAGATATTTGCGCGTCATGGCATCACGATTGCCCCGTTCGACGACACGATGCTGATGTCCTATGCGCTGAATGCGGGCATTCACGGGCATGGCATGGACACGTTGAGCGAGCGCTACCTTGGCCATCAGCCGATTCCGATCAAGGATCTTCTGGGCGGCGGAAAATCCGCGATCACCTTTGACCGCGTGCCGGTGGCCGACGCCGTGAAATACGCCGCCGAGGATGCCGATATCACCCTGCGCTTGTGGCATGTCTTCAAGCCGCAGTTGCACCGCGAGAAGGTGACCACCGTCTATGAAACGCTGGAACGCCCGCTGTCGCCGGTGCTTGCGCAGATGGAGCGGCACGGGATCAAGGTGGACCGCGAGACGCTGTCGCGCATGTCCGGCAAGTTTGCCCAGAAGATGGCGCAGCTTGAGGAAGAGATCCACGAGTTGGCGGGCCGCAAGTTCAACGTCGGGTCCCCCAAGCAGCTGGGAGAGATCCTGTTCGACGAGATGGGGCTGGATGGTGGCAAGCGCGGCAAGACCGGCGCCTATGCCACGGGTGCCGATGTGCTTGAAGATCTGGCGACGGAACACGATCTGCCTGCCCGCGTGCTGGACTGGCGCGCGCTGAGCAAGCTGAAATCCACCTATACCGACGCGCTGCAGGATCACATCGACCCGGATACGGGACGTGTGCACACTTCTTACGTGCAGACCGGCGCCACCACCGGGCGTCTGGCCTCGACCGATCCCAACCTGCAGAACATCCCCGTCCGCAGCGAAGAAGGCCGCCGCATCCGCGAGGCCTTCGTGGCCGGGCCGGGTAACGTTCTGGTCAGCCTTGACTATAGCCAGATCGAATTGCGCATCCTTGCCCATATCGCCGATATCGACGCGCTTCGGCAGGCGTTCCGCGTGGGGCAGGACATTCACGCCATGACCGCGTCCGAGATGTTCGACGTGCCATTGGACGAGATGACCCCCGAGATCAGGCGGCAGGCCAAGGCGATCAATTTCGGCGTGATCTACGGAATTTCCGGCTTTGGTCTGGCACGCAACCTACGCATTCCGCGCGGCGAGGCGCAGGGCTTCATCGACCGGTATTTCGAGCGGTTCCCCGGAATCAAGACCTACATGGATGACACTGTTGGCTTCGCCAAGGAGCATGGGTTTGTTCAGACCCTGTTCGGCCGCAAGATCCACACGCCCGAGATTTCCGCCAAGGGGCCGCGGGCGGGGTTCGCCCGCCGGGCCGCGATCAACGCGCCCATTCAGGGGACCGCCGCCGATATCATTCGCCGCGCGATGATCCGAATGCCGGCCGCGATCGAAGGGATGCCCGCAAAGATGCTGTTGCAGGTTCATGATGAATTGATCTTCGAGGTCGAGGCCGGCGCCGCAGACACGCTGATCGCCACCGCCCGCGAGGTGATGGAGGCCGCCGCCGATCCGGCGGTCAAGATCGACGTGCCGCTGGTGGTGGATGCCGGCCAGGGCGCCAACTGGGCCGAGGCGCATTGAGCCCGGCCCGACCGATCCGGCTTAGCCGCTGAAACGATAGTCGGGCAGGATATCGAGCGCCTCTTTCAGAGCGTCGCCCCAGCCTTTGGAGACCTGTTGGAAATAGGGATTTTCGGGTTCGATCCGGCCCCGGTGTCCGACATGCAGGCTGTCGGCCTCGTAGAAATGGAAATCGAAGGGTGGCCCCACCGTCAGATTGGCCTTGAGCGTGGAATCGAAGCTGACGACAAGCAGTTTCATCGCCGCCTCGAAGCTCATCGCGGGGTCATAGGCGCGCACGAGGATGGGGCGGCCATATTTCGTCTCGCCGATCTGGAAAAACGGTGTGTCCTGCCCGGATTCGATGAAATTTCCTTCGGGGTAGATCATGAACAGGCGCGGCGGGCTGCCGGCGATCTGTCCGCCGATCACGAGCGTGGCGTGAAACGCGCTGTCTGATCGCAGACCGCCATCGCCATGTTGTTCGATCACTTCGCGCAGGGTTTCGGCCACCATGCGCGCGGCTTGAAACATCGACGGCACCGCCAGAAGCGACGGCGCGCGGTTTTCCGGCGATTTGCTGCGCTCATCCAGCAGGCTGACCACCGCCTGCGTCGTGGCAAGATTGCCCGCCGCCATCAGGGTGATGACCCGCTCGCCCGGCTGTTCCCAGACCGTCATCTTGCGAAAGGTCGAGATATTGTCGAGGCCCGCATTGGTGCGGGTGTCGGACATGAACACCAGCCCGCGATCCAGAACCATTCCCACGCAATATGTCATCCAACTGGGCCTTTACTGCTGTGCCACGTCGATCTGCACCTCGAGTGTTTCGCCCGTGCCGCCGATCCGTGTTCCCGATACCGGAGACGCCTCGGCATAGTCCAGCCCGGTTGCGACACGCACATAGCGCGTATCCGGCGAAATTCCGTTGGACACATCGAAGCCGACCCAGCCAAGGCCATCCACATGGGCCTCGGCCCAAGCATGCATGGCGTCCTGTGCCGTGGTGTCGTCCAGCATCAGATACCCCGACACGTAGCGCGCCGGCACCTGCATGTCCCGCGCGCAGGCGAGGAATATATGGGTGTGATCCTGACAGACACCGCGTTCCGCCGCGATGGCGTCTTCCGCGCTCCAGTTTGGCTCGGAGGCGCCGATCTCATAGGTCACGGCCTCGCGGATACCGGCGGCCAGCCTGTGCATCCCCTCAAGATCGGGCGAGGCGCCGATGCTGCGCACAAGGCCGCGCACCCCGGTTTTGATCCGTGTATGGGCGGTATCGCGCAGATAGAGCCACAAGGGCGCAGGCCCGCGATGGGCGCCGACGATCCCGCCGGTATCGGTCAATTCGATCTCACCCTCGCTGATGACGCTGAGGTCGGTGGCCCCGGGCGCAAAGCTGATCAGTTCGGTGGTGTTGTGATGGTAATCCTCGAAGCTCAGTTCCTTGCGGCCGTTTTCGACCTTGGTGCGCCAGGACAGGATCGATTGCTGATGCGAGGATTTCGGTGTCTTGCGCAATTGCTGCAGCCCGTATTTCACCGGCGTTTCGAACCGGTAACGGGTCGTATGGCGGATTTTCAGGCGCATGGGATCACTCATTCGTAGAATCGGAAGTCGATTTCGATCTGCCGGGCGATCTGACCCAGATGATCGAGAATCTGCTGAATGCATTCATGTAGCCCGAATTCGAACACCGCGCTGATGTCATGCGACAGATAAAGCCGCTCCAGTTGATCGACCTGCTTGAGCGAGGGCAGGGGTGTGCGCTTGCCCTTGTGAAGATAGCGCAGGTTGTCGCGCATCTTGCCGACGCAGAACGCCAGACTGCGGGGCATCCGCCGATCGAGTACCAGAAATTCGGTGATTTCTCTGGGGCCGGCGCCGGCGCCGTATTCCATCCGGAATCCCCCCCGCGCCGAGACCGAGCGCAGGATCGTTTCCCACTGCACATTGTCCAGAGAGGTGCCGACAGAACTGGCCGAGGGCAGCAGCACGTAATACTTGACGTCGAGGATGCGCGCGGTGTTGTCGGCCCGTTCCAGAAAGGTGCCGATCCGGGCGAAATCGTAGATTTCGTTGCGCAGCATGGTGCCGTGGGTCATCCCCCGTACCAGCGCCGTCTGTTGCCGGATCGCGCCCAGGACGGCGGGCAGATCGCGTTCCGACACCTTGCGGGCCAGAACCTCGCGGGTTTTCATGTAGGTGGCGTTCACCGCTTCCCACACCTCGCCGGTCAGGGCGGTGCGCACCATCTTTGCGTTGTGCCGTGCGGCTTCGATGCAGGACAGCACGGATGAAGGATTGGCCCGCGAGCGCAGCAGCCAGTCGATTGCGGCCTCCTTGGTGACGGTGTCATTTTCGGCTTGAAACGCCTCCAGCGCACCGGCCGATTGCAGAACCGAGACCCATTCGCCCTCGCCATCGGTCAGGCGCGTCAGTGCTATGCGCTGGCCTGTCTCGATCAGGCGTGCGGTGTTTTCGGCCCTTTCCAGATAACGGTACATCCAGAACAGCCCGTTGGCGGTTTTTCCCAGCATCGCGCGTCAGTCCTCCAACACCCAGGTGTCCTTGGTGCCGCCGCCCTGGGACGAGTTCACCACCAGCGACCCCTTCTTGAGAGCGACGCGTGTCAGGCCACCGGGTGTCACCTTGATTCCCTCGGGACTGACCAGCACGAAAGGCCGCAGATCGACATGCCGCGGCACCAGTCCCGTGCGCGAAAAGATTGGCACGGTGGACAGGCTGAGCGTCGGCTGCGCGATATAGTTTCCGGGCCGCGCCATCAGCTTCTTGCGGAAGACGGCGATCTCCTTGCGGGTGGCGGTTGGCCCGATCAGCATGCCGTAACCGCCCGAGCCGTGCACCTCCTTGACGACCAGATCGCCAAGGTTATCCAACACATGCGCCAACTGTTCGGGATCCGAACACCGCCATGTCGGCACGTTCTGCAGCAGGGGACGTTCCCCGGTGTAGAACTCGACGATTTCGGGCATGTAGGAATAGACCGCCTTGTCATCGGCGATGCCGGTGCCCGGTGCGTTGGCGATGGTGATGCCCCCGGCGCGGTAGACATCCATGATCCCGGGCACGCCAAGCTGACTTTCGGGGTTGAAGTTGAGCGGGTCCAGAAAATCGTCATCCACCCGCCGATAAAGCACATCGACAGGTTTGTAGCCGCCTGTGGTGCGCATCGCGACACGCCCGTCAACCACGCGCAGATCATTCCCTTCGACCAGCTCGACCCCCATCTGATCGGCCAGAAAGGCGTGTTCGAAATAGGCCGAATTGTAAATCCCGGGCGTCAGCACCGCCACCACGGGCGTATCTGTTCCGCCCGACGGCGCGCAGGCCGCAAGCGACCGGCGCAGATCGGTGGGATAGTTCTGCACAGGCTGAACCCGGTTCTGGCTGAACAGTTCCGGGAACATCTGGAGCATCGTCTCGCGGTTCTCGAGCATGTAGCTGACACCGGATGGCGTGCGGGCGTTGTCCTCGAGCACATAGAACTCCCCTGCCCCGGTGCAGACCAGATCGATACCCACGATATGCGTATAGATCCCGCCCGGAGGGCTGACGCCGATCATCTGAGGCACGAAGGCGTCGTTGCGGCTGATCATCTCCTGGGGGATGCGCCCGGCCTTGATGATCTCCTGACCATGATAGATGTCATGCAGAAACGCGTTGATCGCGCGCACCCGCTGTTCGATCCCGCGGGTCAAACGCAGCCATTCAGCCCCGGATATGATGCGCGGGATGATGTCGAAGGGGATCAGCCGTTCTTCAGCCTCGGCACGCCCGTAGACGTTGAAGGTGATGCCGGTCAGGCGGAACAGCTCCTCGGCCTCGCGTTGCTTGGCACGCAGTCTCGACGGATTTTCTTCGCCGAACCAGTCGTGAAACTTGCGATAGGCCGGGCGCAACGCGCCGTCATGCCCCCACATTTCGTCAAAGTTTTCAATGTCGTTCATTATTGGCCCCCACCTCTTCCGAGGACGCCCAAGATTAATCCGATCGTCACGGGGCGCGCTGATTCCGGAGGGCATTAGCCAAGCGACTGTTCGATTATGCGCAATTATCAGCACGTTCGCACAGAAATTAATCGGAATGCGAAGAGATCAGGCAGAACCTGCCGCAACGGCAGGCCCGGTCATGCCGTTTCCCGGCATCGCACCGCCGGTCATGTGCTGCGCCGGTTTTGCGAATCATCTAAGCGCGTGCAACCTTGTCACGCCAAGTTGCAGAAAGGCTCATGATGCCCCGCGAGACCAAGCTTATCCTTTGCCCTGTGAATCTTCGCCACGTGAAGTTCGAATACCACGCCTATCAGGAAGCTGTTGAAATGGCGCAGCGCCGGGGTGCCAAGCTGATCGTCGCAACCGTCGCCCCCGAGATCGAGCGCAACCTGAATATCTACGATTCCGGGCGCTATTGGGGCGATGAACTCAAGAAATTCATTGCCTCGCATCCTGCCGAGGGAGTCGAGATCGAAACGGTGGTCTGCAAGGGCGCGGTGCATCGGCAGATCGTCAAGCTGGCCACCACGCGCAAGGTCGACATCATCGTGATGGATGCCGCCAACCCGAAGGTGCAGGATTATCTTCTTGGCACCACGGCCAGCCATGTGGTCACCCATGCCGAATGCTCGGTCTACGTTGTGCGCAACCCGTCCTGACCTGAACGCGACACAGGCAGCAGGTTTTGTAATGCCGCATGATCACAGCCACATACCCGACCAAACGGGCGATCGCCGTGTCGCCTTGGCTGTGGCGGTGAATATCGTTCTGACGCTGGTGCAGATCGTTGCGGGTGTCGTCTCGGGGTCGCTGGCGCTGGTTGCCGATGCCGTCCACAATCTGGGCGATGCGCTGTCGCTGGTCATCGCGTTTGTGGCGCGGCGGATCGGACGGCGTCCGCCGGATGCCAACATGACTTTCGGCTATGGCCGGGCCGAGGTGGTGGCCGCGCTGATCAATTACACAACCCTGATCGTGATCGCCATCTTTCTGCTGGCCGAGGCGGTGCAGCGGGCGATACATCCGGTCGGCATCGAGGGCTGGATCGTTGTCGCGGTCGCGGCTGTGGCCCTGGTCATCGACACGCTCACGGCATGGTTGATTCATGGCATGGCGCGCGACAGCATGAACATCCGGGCGGCCTTTTTGCACAATCTGGCCGATGCCATGGGCTCGTTTGCGGTGATCGTCGCGGGAACCCTCATCCTGCTCTATGATTGGCGCTTGATCGACCCGCTGGTGACGGCCCTGATCGCCGGATACATCCTTTGGCACGCGGCGAAAGGCATCCGCCCGGCGATCCATGTGCTCATGCTTGGCAGCCCCGATAGCCCAGAACTGGATGAGGTGACGAACGCGCTATGCGGCATGGATGGCATAGAGGGCGTGCATTCGGTGCATCTGTGGCGCATTCAGGAACATGAAAACGCGTTCCAGGCCCATGTGGTGATGACGCCTGGCGCCGATGCAATGGCCCTGAGGGCGCAGATCAAGCACAAACTGGCGGATCATTTCGGAATTCGCCACGCCTCGATCGAGATCGAGACCGCAAGCGCCCAATGCCGTGAACCGGATTTTATCGGCTGACGGGGGCATCGTTGAGCCGCCGCTTCGCCATTCGGTCGCATTTTAATCTTTCGTTCATCTTCGGCTCATGCGGCAGTCAGGCTCGGTCCTTAGCTGTTGGTCATGCCGCGCGGATGGTCCGTGCGTAACCAGAAGGACACTACATCATGAAATCAGTTGTTTCGGCAGTTGCTGCTGCATCCTTTTTCACGGTTTCGGCAAGCGCTGCGCTGGCCGTTGAAGCCACAATGATCGACACCACCATCACCCAGGCCGAGGTCGAGGCCGCGCAGGTTGCGTGGGGCGAGGCGCTTGTTCAGATCTCGAACGATTACGCCGAAGGCGGCATCGACAAGGCGCGCGCCACCGCCGAGGCCGTGATCGACGCAGCCTATGGTTACGATATCGGGCCGGTCCTGTTCAAACCGACGCTGGCTGCGGCGCCGCAGACCTTCCGCACCACGTCGGAAGGTGCGCTGTCCTATTTCGTTGGCCATGATGAGGATTTCCCCGGTGATTCCGGTTTTGCCCTGAAGGGCTGGACCGCGGTGGAAATCGACAATGCCGCCATCTTCATCAGCGGGACCACCGCCAAGACCATCGGCAATGTCCACATCACCGACACGACGGGTGCAGTGACGACCGTCGACAAGACATGGGGCTATCAGCGCGACGCTGAAGGTACTCTGCGGATTGTGCTGCATCACTCATCGCTGCCGTTCAGCGCAAACTGATCCCGCCTCATGGCGGGACCACCCCGTCCCCATGAATGTCAACATCCCCGGCATGTTGGGGGCGGGGTGCTGTCATACGGTACCCAAGTCCGCGCACGGCGGTGATCGTCACCTCTGGGTCGATCCGGGCGATCTTGCGGCGCAGACGGCTGATATAGACATCGACGATATTGGTCAGCGGATCGCGATCCGCCTGCCAGACCCGAGACAGGATGCGTTCACGGCTGACGGTCGCCCCGTTCGCGGCGACCAACACCTCCATCAGGGCCATTTCCCGTGCGCTGAGGATGATCTCGGCACTGGCGCAGCGTAGTCCCGGCAATTGCCGGTCCAGGGTGACACCTCCGATGCTGGTGGGCTTTTTGGCGGGGTGCCGTCCCCGCCGCATCAGCGCTTCGATCCGCGCCAGAAGTTCGTCGAAATCGAAGGGTTTTGTCAGATAATCGTCTGCGCCGCGCCGCAGGCCATCCACGCGTTCATGGCTTTCGCCCATCGCGCTCAGCATCAGGACCGGCACATGATGGCCGCGCTGCCGAAGCATCTGGCACAGGGTCAGCCCGTCCATTTCGGGCAGAAGCACATCCAGAATCACGACACCCGCGCTTTGCTGACTGACGCAGCCGCGCGAAAAGGTTTCGGCGGCCGCCAATCCGGCGCGACCGGTGCGAACCCATTGCACGCCATATCCTTCGGCCTGAAGGCCGCGCATCACGAAATCGGCCACGCGGGCGTCATCCTCGATCAGCAGAATGTCCATGTGCCTTTCTACTCCTCGTGTTCGGGCCTATCGTCCGGCACAGTCCTCACCAGAGGCAGACCAACAACGGCGATGACCCCGTGCCCGTCAGGCCGCCCCCTGATCTCAAGCGTTCCGCCCTGCGCGTGCGTAAGTTGTTGCGCGATGGCCAGCCCAAGCCCCAACCCGTCTGGCCGGTGTATTCGTGCGCCCTCGGACCGCCAACCGCGATCGAATATCCTGTCCAGATCGTCGGGATCGATTCCGATGCCCTGATCGGTGATCCGGATCTCCAGCCGATCTTCAGGGTCTTGCGCCACCGCCAGGCGCACCACGCCGCCCGGATGCGAATAGCGCAGCGCGTTATCCAGAAGACAGCCAAGCACCTGCCTTAGCCGTGCGGGATCGGCCCTCAGTGTCATGTCGCACTGCGGATCGGGGCCGTCCAGGATCACATCGCGCTGCCGGGCAAGGCTCTGCGCTGTCTCAAGCACCGGGCCGATCAGATCGGCCAGCCCGATGTCCCGCACCGTAATAAGGGGCTCGCCCTTGGGGTC
>Ga0102938_10004014_pt1 | contig 10900 bp, 10 predicted proteins | sample SalPonR2_B_D2_MG_FD_84516 | JGI IMG/M metagenome (GOLD analysis project Ga0102938, IMG submission 84516) | Salt pond soil microbial communities from South San Francisco under conditions of wetland restoration - Salt Pond MetaG R2_B_D2_MG | ecosystem: Environmental > Aquatic > Marine >... | reverse complement strand
TTTTGGTGCTTCTTGTAGTCCTACTATTTCTACTTTGTCCTGTACTTTTAGTACTCCTCTTTCAATTCTTCCTGTTGCTACTGTTCCTCTTCCTGTTATACTAAATACATCTTCTACTGGCATTAGGAAAGGCTTGTCTGTATCTCTTTCTGGTGCTGGTATCTCTTCGTCTACTGCTTCCATAAGTTCTAGTATTTTGTCTGCCCATTCACTATCTGGATCTTCTAGAGCCTTTAGTGCTGATCCTACTATTATCTTTATGTTGTCTCCATCAAATTCGTATTCTGTTAGTAAATCTCTTAGTTCCATATCTACTAATTCTATTAGTTCTTCGTCATCTACCATATCTGCTTTGTTTAAGAATACTACTATGTTTGGTACTCCTACCTGTCTTGATAGTAAAATATGTTCTCTTGTTTGCGGCATTGGTCCGTCTGCTGCTGATACTACTAGTATAGCTCCGTCCATCTGCGCTGCTCCTGTTATCATATTCTTTACATAGTCAGCATGTCCTGGACAGTCTACATGAGCGTAGTGTCTGTTTGCTGTCTCGTATTCTACGTGTGCTGTTGATATTGTGATTCCTCTTTCTCTTTCTTCCGGTGCCTTATCTATGTTTTCAAATGCTACTGATTCTCCTGTCCCAAACTTGCTGTTTAATACTCTTGTTATCGCTGCTGTTAGTGTTGTCTTTCCGTGGTCTACGTGTCCTATTGTTCCTATGTTTACATGTGGCTTGTTTCTTTCAAATTTTTGCTTTGCCATCTCTTTATTCCTCCTTAGGTTTTTATTTATTTGGAGCCCATGACCGGATTTGAACCGGTGACCTCTTGCTTACCATGCAAGTACTCTACCTCCTGAGCTACATGGGCAATATTAATAACGGTATAATTTTACTATCTAGCAAATTCATTGTCAATAATAAATTAATCTCTTTTTTTTCTTAATTTATTCAATTTTTCTAAAGTGTCGCTATTTATATCTATAATTTTTATATAATCATCATTTTTAAGTTTTTGATTTTTTCTTCTTATTTCTGCCTTAGTGTTCTTTATCTCATGAAATAATTCTCTAGAAGATATTCTAATACCACCTCTTGAAAGTACAATTTGCTGAAGTGTGTTATCGGACGTAGCTACGGTTACTTTATGTTTTCTTCCTATCAAGTCCAGTTTTCTTTCTATATATGTATCTGCAGTTTCCCTTTCTTTAGTATATACTACCTCTAAATTACTAAATTTTTCTCTCTTTCTTATGCTGTTTTTTACTTTATATGCATCAAACACTAAAATTATATCCATTTTCTTATATGCTTGATATTCCGATAGTATTTCTATTAACTTTTCTCTGGATTCTTGGATATTACCATCCTTAACATGCTTTTTAAGATTAGGCCAGGCATTTATAACGTTATAACCATCTATAAAAAGTATTTCTTTTAATCTAGGATTCATTTTCATTCCTCTTTTTCATTACTTCAAACATAAGTATAGATGCCGCATTTGATGCATTTAAAGAGTTGATTTTGCCTTTCATAGGTATTTCAAGTATTATATCACAATTTTCTTTAACTAACCTACTTATTCCCTTTCCTTCACTTCCTATTACTAAAGCTACAGGAGTTTCGAATTTTTCTTCATAATAGTATTTATCCCCATTCATATCTGTTCCATATATCCAGAATCCTTTTTCTTTTAAATCTTTAATAGTCGTATTTATATTTGTTACCTGTATTATATTTACGAATTCTAATGCTCCTGCTGAAGTCTTAGCTACAGTTTCATTTATTTGAGCACTTCTATGTTTTGGTATTAATACTCCGTGAACACCAGCGCATTCTGCACTCCTAATAATAGACCCTAAATTATTTACGTCTGTTATTTGGTCTAATATTACAAATAAAGGCTTCTCCCCTTTTTTTTCTGCTAATTTTATACTATCTTCTAAAGAGGAATATTCAAAATCTTTTGCTTCTACAGCAACTCCTTGATGAACTCTAGTTTCAGAAATTTTATCTATTTCATTATCTTTCACATATATCTTTTTGATATTGAACCTATCCGCTAGATTTTCAATTTCTTTTTTATCCTTATTTTTCAAATTTTTACTTATATATATTTTTACAGCCTTTTGAGCCTTTATTACTTCTTTTACCGGGTTTTTACCAGATATAATTCTCATTATTATTTCATTCCTTTTCTGTAGATAATATCATTTCAAATAGTTGAAAGATTCTTTCTTTATCTTTTTTTAGATATAAATAGCCAATTAAGGCTTCTAAACCAGTAGCATATTTATAATCCATAAAAGTTGTATTTTTAGGAGTAGTAGATTTGCTATTTCTACCTCTTCTCACAATATTCTTTTCTTCTTCATGTAAACTATCTTCTATTTTTCTTAAGTATTTTGCTTGGTTTTCTGCTTTTACAAAATTAACGACTGATTTGTGCATTTTATTTATTGTTAATTCTTCATTCGTTATAATATATGTTCTTACCAATAATTCATATACCGCATCACCTATATAAGCTAATTGTATTGCTGATAGCATCCTAGTATCTATATTGTCACCTTTTCGTATCATATTCGCCCTTCTTTATTATATTTTTTTCCACTTCATTCCTTCTCGGGTATCTTCTACCTGTATCCCTTCTTCCTGTAAATCATCTCTAAGTTTATCGGCAAGACTGTAATCTTTATTTTTTCTTGCTTCTTTTCTTTTTTCTATTAGTTCTTTTATTTCTGGAGACAATTCATCATCCTCTTTATATAAAATACCTAACACATCTGATAACTCATTATATATTTCTAAAGTATATTCTACAGTTTCTTTTGAAGTGAACTCATTGAACTCTGTATTAATGAATTTTACCATATCAAACAAAGCTGAAACCCCGTCTGCTGTATTGATATCATCATCCATAGCTTCTTCAAATTGACTTTTAAAATTATTAATCTTGTCTGCTATATCTTTATCTATTTCTCCTGTTGAATTTTCATCAATCATATACTGTAATGATCTTTTACCGTTGTAAAGCCTTTCTAGGGAATTTTTCGCCTGCTCAATAGTTTCTCTACTATAGTTTATAGGTTTTCTATAGTGACCAGATAATATAAAGAATCTTATTACTTCTAAATCATAAAGTTCACTTACCTCTCTTACAGTAAAAAAATTATTTAGAGATTTACTCATTTTTTTATCATCAATATTTAGCATTCCGTTGTGGAGCCAAAATCTGGCAAAAGTTTTTCCAGTTAAGCTTTCGCTTTGAGCTATTTCATTTTCGTGATGTGGAAATTGAAGATCTTCTCCCCCGGCATGAATATCTATGGTATCTCCTAGATACTTACGAGACATTACAGAACATTCTATGTGCCATCCAGGTCTTCCTTTACCCCAAGGACTGCTCCAAGATGGTTCTCCCGGCTTTTCCTTTTTCCATAGGGCAAAATCACCTGAGCTCTTTTTTTCTTTGCTTACCCCCACCCTGGCGCCGGATATTAGGTCGTCTAGATTCTTATTGGATAATTTCCCATAGCTTTTATCTTTTGATATGTCAAAATATACATTCCCATCAACATTATAAGCAAAACCCTTTTCTTCTAATTCTTTGATAAATTTAATAATATCACTTATATTATCTGTAGCTTTTGGATGTATAGTTTTTTCTTCATAAACATTTAATCCCTTAGAATCCTTCAAAAATTCTTCTATATATTTGTTTGCAATTTTTTCAATAGTAGTATTCTGCTCTTGTGCTTTTTTTATCATTTTATCATCTATATCTGTAAAGTTAACTACGTATTTAACTTCATAGCCTTTATAAAGAAAATATCTTCTTAAAGTGTCAAATATAACCATAGGCCTTGCATTTCCTACGTGTATATAATTGTAAACCGTTGGTCCACAAACATACATTTTAACCATGTTATCATCTAAAGGCTCAAATTCTTCCTTTTTTCTTGTTAAGGAATTATAAAGTTTCATGTCTTCACTTCCTTTATTTAGTATATTTATTTAAGGTATAATTCAACCTTTTTATTAAATTTTCTTTTCCTAATAATATAAATGTTTTTCCCATATCTGGTCCGTGAAGCTGACCAGTTACAGCTCCCCTTAAAGGCATATATAAATTTTTACCCTTTGCTCCTGTTTTCTTTTGAAGCTTTTTAAAAATTGTTTTAGTAAAATCTTCATCTATCTCTTCAGTCTTTTCAATTTCTTTTATAAATGCTTTTATAAGATCCTGAACTCCATCTTTCTTCAATGTAACTACTGATTCTTCTTCTGCTTCTACTTCAGATCCCATAAACATTTTAATATGTCCAGTGATTTCTGACAATTTATTTATTTTCTCTTTTACTAAATCAATTACCTGAATTAACCAATCCTTTTTTGAATCGTATTCTTCTTCTGTGAAGATTCCTTCTCTTAATACGAAAGGCTTTATGAGCTCATATAGTTCTTTGTTATCGTATTTTTTTATATACTGTGAATTAACCCAATTTAACTTTTCTATATCAAAGACTCCTCCGGTTTTAGATACATTTTGGAAGGAAAACTCTTCAATAAGATCTTCCATTGAAAAAATTTCATTATTTCCTTTTGGACTCCAACCTACTAAGGCTAGATAATTTACTAGAGCCTGAGGTAAATAACCACTATCTTTAAAGTCTGAGACAGACACATCTCCCTGCCTTTTACTCAATTTCTTTTTATCTTTGTTTAATACAGTTGGCAGGTGTACAAAACTTGGTACTTCCCATCCAAAGAAATTATATAATATCACCTGTTTTGGAGTTGAAGTTAACCATTCCTCTCCTCTAATTATGTGACTTATTTTCATTAAGTAATCATCTACAACTACTGCAAAATGATAAGTAGGAAATCCATCTGATTTAATTAAAACTTGATCGTCGATTTCCTTTGAATTAATAGATATAGTTCCTCTTATTAAGTCCTTAAATTTAACATCTTCATTTTCAGGTATTTTTAGTCTAATTACATACTCTTTACCTTCTTTGAGTTTCTTATCGATTTCTTCTTGAGATAAATTTCTACAGTGTTTATCATACATTGGAGTTTGACCATTTCTTTTTTGTTCTTCTCTTACTTTATCGAGTCTTTCTTTTGAACAAAAGCATCTGTAAGCTAAACCTTTTTCTAATAATATCTCAATATATTTTTTATATAAATCTAATCTTTCAGACTGAATATATGGTCCATATTCTCCCTTTTGAACTATATTTCCATTTTCTATAAAAACACCTTCATCGTGTTTTATTCCAGCCCATTCTAAAGATTTAATTAAATTTTCCAAAGCTCCTTCTACAAATCTTGACCTGTCTGTATCTTCTATCCTTAGTATATATTTTCCTTTTTTCCCTTTAGCATATAAATAATCATATAGCGCAGTCCTTAAACTTCCTATATGAACATATCCTGTTGGACTTGGTGCAAATCTTACTCTAGTATCCATTTTATCCTCCTGTAATTATAATCATTTCATTATATAATAGCTTTTATAATCTATCAAGGAAGTATAGTTAACTAATTGAAATAAGTTGTAATAAAGCCGACTTATTTTAATTTGTAATATATGATATAATTTTTACAAGGAGATGAAATAATGAAGAATTACAAGTATTTATATGGTCCTGTTCCGTCTAGAAGGATGGGTTTGTCTTTAGGAATTAGCCCTATTCCTAAAAAAAGCTGTAACTATTCCTGTATATACTGCCAATTGGGTCGAACTGATAAAATGAATTCTGAAAGAAAAGATTTTTTCCCATTGGAAGATATTAAAGCAGAGTTTCTTTATTATATTAAAAGAAACAGTAATTATGATGTAGTAACTCTTGTAGGAGAAGGCGAGCCTACTTTATATAAGTCTCTAGGTAAATTGATTTCTTTTTTAAAGGAAAACACGGATAAACCTGTTGCTTTAATAACTAACGGTGCTTTACTAAAAGAAAAATCCATTTGGAAAGAACTTTTACCTTTAGATATAATACTACCTTCACTAGATGCTTCAAACGAAAATGAATTCAAGAATATTAATAGACCTCATCCATCAATAAAATACAAAGAAGTTATTAAAGGTTTAATTGATTTTTCAGATATTTTCCAAGGAGAACTATGGTTAGAAACAATGTTTGTTAAGAATTATAATGATAACAATGAAAGTGTCGAAAGGCTTAAATCAATTTTATCCAAAGTATCCTATGATAGATTGTTTTTAAATACGCCTGTAAGACCTCCAGCAGAAAAGTATGCAAAAGAGCCAGAGGAAGATTTTTTGAATTTCGCTGTAAAATCTTTAAAAGCTACTCCCATAAACTTATTGGTGTCCGAAGGGTTCAATAGTATTGAAAGTAACCATTATGATTCAATATTAACTATAATCAAAAGACACCCAATGAACCAATATGAAATAAAAAGTTTTTTAGAAAATCGTAATTGTGATAACTACCAAGAAGTATTTGAAAAACTTAGTAACAGTGAAGATATAGAGAAAATTTTTTATAAAGGATATAATACATTCAGAATAAAATAAAAAAATTGAGGTGCCTATGAAAAAACAATTAATTATCATCCTTGTGCTTTTATTTATTTTTCAGCTTAATATTTTTGCATTAGATAATGGAAGAGTAAACATTGAAAATATAAATATAAATTCTGAACCAAATTATTCTTCCACTCCACTAGAACTACTTAAGAAAAACGATTATGTTACTATATTGGATGAAAGTAATGATTTTTACAAAATCAAAGTACCTTCTGGAAGAATAGGTTGGATTGATAGCTTTTTTATTAATACTAACCCTGTAAAATATTTCTTAAATACCTGTGGAACTAATGCTAATCTTCGTCTGTCACCGACTACTAGTTCAAAAACTATCGGTCAAGTTAAAGATGGAGAAAAAATTAAATATATCGATACTTTCCACAGTTGGTATATTGTAGAATACGAAGGTATGAAGGCTTTTGTTGCAAGTTGGTTGGGCGATATAATCTCTGATGGAAGTCACAGTGTGAATTTTATAGATGAAGTTATAAATATTAGAAATTCACCTTCTTTAAGCGGTGAGGTTATAAGTCAAGGTTATAAGTATCAAAATTATCAATATTACGGAGAAAAGTCCGGATGGTTTAAACTTGGATTAGATAATGACAAATATGGTTATGCTGCAGGATGGCTAATGTCTTTAGATAACAATTTTTATATAAATAACATTCTTTCATTTAAAGAAACTACCGATAATTTAAGACTCCGCTCAGGACCATCTTTGAAAGATCACATAATTACTGTAATGCCTAAAGGAACCCAGGTTAGAATTATTTCCAAAACTAACAATTGGTATAAACTTGTAACTTGGAATGGATATGTAGGTTATTCTCACCAGGATTATTTAAAAGAAAATCTTCCTCTTCAAGGTAAGAAAATAGTTTTAAACCCTGGACACGGCGGTAGAGATCCGGGAGCAATAAGTTCTAATGGAAAATATGAAAAAAATGTCAATCTCAATGTTAGCTTAAAGCTTAGTAATATACTAAAAAAGCTAGGGGCAGAAGTAATTATGACAAGAGAAAATGATATATATATAAATAGAACAGATCGTTCAGCAGTTGCTGATGAGGTAAATGCAGACATTATGTTTAGTATCCATCACAATTCGTTAAATAATTCAAATTACTACGGTATGAGTACTTATTATGATACAAAAAATAATAAAAACGGTAGTAAAAGCAGCCAATTAGCTGAGTCTATTTATGATAGTGTTGTAGGAATAAACAGTATATATAGGGACGGTATTTATGATAGGAATTTTGAAGTACTAAGATCAACTAATGTTCCTTCTGCATTGATAGAAATAGGTTTTATGTCTAATGATTGGGAAGAAGAAAACATTCATAATTATTCTTTTCAGTATGAAGTAAGCCGACAAATAGCCTTTGGAATAGTTGACTATTTTAAGTCAAACTAATATAAGCTCAAGCGTTCTAAAAGAACGCTTGAGCTTATATTACTCTACTATTTCTATATTATCTAATTGGTTTCTTAAGGACTTTTTTGCATTTTCTATATATTCTTTTCTCAACTTTTCCTGCTCTTTTTTCTCTTTTTCAGACAATCCTTCACCTTTAGATTTTTTTGCTAAAACATTAATTCTTTTGATTTTTTCATTACTTAACAATATACCACCCCTATTTTTTAATGTTTTTCAAGCTATCCCTTTTTGTTAATGTAAAAGGAAGATTAATTTTATTTTCAACTTTTTCTTCGCTTTCAATTTCTTTAATTAAGTTTCTAATTGCAACTGCTCCTATGTCGTAATAAGGTTCACTTATAGTTGTCAAACTCGGTCTTATTATTTTACTCTCCTTATAGCCTCCATAACCAACTACAGATACATCTTCAGGAACTTTAATACCATTGTCTGACAATGCATTCATAATTCCATATGCTATTTCATCATTTGTACATATTATTGCTGAATAATCCATATCTTTGCTAGATATCTTTTCGCCAAATCTATATCCATCTCTATATTTTCTACCTTGCACTTCTAATATTTCATATTTATTTACATCATTATCCTTTATTGCATTTTTAAACCCTTGTATCTTATCATTTTCATAAGTGCTTTTTTCCTCATAATCTGATACATATAAAAGATTTTTATGACCATTTTTTATTACATAATTAGTCATTTCAAACATTGCAGATTTCGAATCTATCTTTACATATTTTAAAGATTCGTCAATTATATCTCTTGTAAAAAAAATGGTTGGTTTATTCAATTCATTAAGTTTTTGAATTATTTCTTTATCGTATTTGTAACCTATTAATATGAGACCTTCAGCTTGCTTTCTATCTAATAATCCAAGATATTTTAACTGGGCTTCTTTATCATAATAACTGCTGCAAAGTAATATATCGAAATCGTACATCTTCCCTACCTCTTCAACACCTTTAACCATCTCTGCAACATATGAATTAGATAGGTCATTAACTATAACTCCTATTAAATAGGATCTTCTAGTAACTAAACTTCTTGCTACATCATTTGGTCTATATCCGGTTTCCTTTACAATCTCTAAAACTTTTTCCCTTACTTCTTTAGATACCGGTTTGCTATCGTTTATTACTCTCGATACAGTAGAAATAGAAACACCCGCTAATTTTGCTACATCTTTTATTGTAACCATATTCACACCTCTTATTCTTATTTTCCTGTTTTCCTCTTAATTAATTATATACTTTATAGTTTATTTTGCAAGAAATAATGTTATAATATAGTATATAAATACAATAATCAAAGGAGATACATAATGCAACAGCTATCATTGTTTAAATTAATAAAATATAATAGCACTCCCGACAAAGAAATTCCTGCCAATATCCATCTTGATAAAAATCAACTATGGTGTCCTTATTGTTCAAATAAGGTAGTATTTATAAGGGACAAAAGGTTAGGAGTTAAAAAGTGCCCTATATGCAGCATCACTCTTCATGATTATTGGGTTAAGAGGGTTAATCATCTAGTTTAGGTTAATTAAGTCTTTCTTCTATTATTCTTACTAAACCTAAAGCTTTATCTTCTATTTCCCTCTGTTCTTCCCCTTCTATCATAACTCTTACTAAAGGCTCTGTACCACTGGGTCTTATATATACTCTACCCTTACCTATAAATTCTTCTTCAATATTCTTGATTTGTTTAAGGATGATTTTATCTTTCATATACATATTCTTGTTATTTTCTTGAACTTTTGCATTTTTAAGTGTTTGGGGAAGTTTTTTCATTCCTTTAGCTAACTCTGAAGATTTAATACTTTTTTTCTTTAATATTTCAGCTAATTTGACTCCAGTAAGCATCCCATCACCTGTGGTATTATAATCTAAAAGTATTATATGACCGGATTGTTCTCCACCAAGTATGTAATGATTCTTTATCATCTCTCCCAAAACGTTTCTATCACCAACAGTTGTTTTCTCTATATCTATACCTTTTTCCTTTAAAAACAAGTCCATACCCAAGTTACTCATCAAAGTAGCTACCAATGTATTATTTGTTAATTTACCTTCTTCTTTAAATTCCAGAGCCAAAGAAGCCATTATTTTATCACCATCTATTATATCTCCTTTTTCATCAACAGCTATTACTCTGTCTGCATCACCATCAAAGGATAGTCCAATATCAGCCTTTGTTTCTTTCACTAATGTCGTAATTTCTTCAGGACAGGTCGAACCGCAATTTAAATTAATATTAAGTCCATTAGGTTCTGAATTTATAACATAAACTTCTGCCCCTAGTTGATTAAATATTTCAGGAGCTAACTTATAAGATGCTCCATTACCACAATCTAAGGCGATTTTTAGTCCATCAAGATTTATCTCTGATGTGCTTTTTATATAATCCTTATACCTATCTAATGCTTTAGGCATTATTATTTTTTTACCTATACTTTTATTTATCGGTCTATCTTCTACTTTTTTAATTAAATCTTCTATTACTTTTTCCTCTTCCGGCTCTAGTTTATATCCCTTACTATTAAAAAATTTAATTCCATTATATTCAACTGGATTATGTGAAGCTGATATAACAATACCTCCATCAGCATCCAATTCCCTAGTAAGATATGCAACACCAGGAGTAGGAATAACCCCTAAAATTATAACATCAATACCTACTGAATTTAAACCGGATATTAATGCTCCTTCCAACATATCTTTTGATATTCTAGTATCTGTACCTAGTACAACTTTAGGTCTTCTTTTTTTTACTTCTTTAGATAAATAATATCCACCAGCCCTGGCAACATTATAAGCTAATTCTGAGGTTAAATCCTTATTTGCTACTCCTCTTATACCATCTGTTCCAAAATATTTACTCA
>Ga0102938_10004011_pt1 | contig 10905 bp, 8 predicted proteins | sample SalPonR2_B_D2_MG_FD_84516 | JGI IMG/M metagenome (GOLD analysis project Ga0102938, IMG submission 84516) | Salt pond soil microbial communities from South San Francisco under conditions of wetland restoration - Salt Pond MetaG R2_B_D2_MG | ecosystem: Environmental > Aquatic > Marine > Intertidal... | reverse complement strand
GACCCGTCCATGGCGGGCACCCAGCAACGCGTGCTGAGTTCGGCCCAACACCTGGCTGACAATCTGGCTCGCGTACCGGTGTTGCTCATCCCCTGCTGTAGCGGCCGCCCCGATGCGCCTGGCGCACCGCTCGCCATGCAGGCCGGACTCTTCGGCTCTATTCTCCCGGCGGTGTGGAGCTTCATGCTGGCGGCACGCGAGCGCGGCCTGGGCACCTGCTGGACCACGCTACATCTGGTGCATGAAAAAGCAGTGGCTGATATTCTCGGCCTGCCAGATGAGATCGCGCAGGTGGCGCTCATTCCAGTGGCATATACCGTGGGCACGGATTTCAAGACAGCATCGCGCAAACCGCTGGAAGGCGTGCTGCATGTCAACGGCTGGCAGACAGACTGAAACGGCACAGGAAGCGACCATGAGCAGCACCGCCACACCGCTGGAGTACCCCGCAGGCGACGGCAAAACCGTTTGCAAGGGCGTTTACTACACCCCTGCAAACGCGGCCACCCCGCTCCCCGTTGTGCTGGTGACGCCGGCCTGGGATGGCCCCGTGCAGGAAATCCACGACAAGGCCCGCAAGCTGGCCGCAGAGGGTTACATCGCTCTCGTCGTCGATGTCTACGGCAACGGCAAAACCGAGAGCGACCTGTCGCAACTGATGGCGACTCTCGGCCCCTACATGGACAACCGCGCCCTGCTGCTGCAACGTATGCAGGCCGCGTTCGCTGCGGCGAAAACCATTCCGGGCGGAGATGCCGGGCGCATCGGTGCCATCGGTTACTGTTTCGGCGGCACCGCGGTGCTCGACCTGGCGCGAGGCTGCAATGAGGTGCGCGCGGTGGTGTCCTTCCACGGAGGGCTGGCGGGCAATGAGATTGAACAGCGCGAGCACATCGGCGCCCACGTGCTGGTGCTGCACGGCGAGGATGACCCACTGGTACCGCCCGCACAGGTGGCTGATTTCAAAGCGGAGATGAGCGCGCGCAACGCCGACTGGCAACTCCACGCCTATGGGCACACCATGCACGGCTTTACCCGGCCGGGCGCCAACAACCCGGATTTCGGCAACCTCTACAGCCCCGTTGCCGATGCGCGCTCCTGGCGGGCGATGCGCGATTTTCTTGACGAGACGTTGTAGGCTGGCAGGCCCAGCTACCAGGCTGCAGGCAGCACCCAACCTGCTTGCAGCATCGACACGGAGCCTCTAATGCGCACATTACTCGCCTGTCTATTTGCTGTTGGTCTCGCGCTGCCGTTGCACGGCCTCGCGCAGGCCCAAACCAGCGCCGGGGCGGCGCAGCTCATCCGGGAACTCAACCTGGAGGAAACGCCAACGCAACTGCAGGAACGCCATAACTGGCAGCCGCGGCGCGTACTGGTCATGTTAATGCCGGCCATGGGGCTGGGTTCAAACGAGTACACGAACGCCTTGCGAGCGGCGGCGGGCGACGTGGAACTGATACTGGATCGCAGCGGCACCTTCGTGCCCGGTGCCGAGACGCTGGCGGGCGTCGACGGCGTGATTGGCTTCTGCAGCGCACCGCTCCTCGCGCGCGCGGATTCAAGCCTGCGCTGGGTGCACAATTACAGCGTGGGCATGGATCGCTGTACGGGTCTGTCTGAGGAGCAGGCAGAAACGCTGGTGTTCACCAACAACCAACGCCTCTCGGCCCCCGCCATCGCGGAACACAGCATCGCCATGCTGCTCTCCATTAGCCGCAACCTGCCGGCGTATCACCGGGCGCAGCAGGCGGGAGAATGGCGCCGGGAGCTGTCGCGCGGCGTAAGCTTTGGCGAGCTCAAGGACAAGACACTGCTGATCGCGGGCCTCGGCGGCATCGGCACCGAGATTGCGCGGCGCGCGCACGGCCTGGGTATGCGCGTGATCGCCACGCGCAACTCCTCGCGCAACGGCCCCGATTTTGTCGACTACGTGGGCCTGGCGGACGAGTTGCCGAAGCTGGCGGGCGAGGCCGATGTGGTGGTGAACGCACTGCCGCTGACCGAGGCTACTACCGGGCTGTTCAATAACGCATTATTTGCGCACTTCAAGCCCGGCGCGATCTTTATCTCCGTTGGACGCGGGGGCAGCACGGTAACGGCAGACCTCATCGAAGCGCTTGAATCCGGCGTGCTGTATGGCGCCGGGCTGGACGTGACCGACCCGGAGCCACTGCCGAAAAACAGCCCGTTGTGGGGGATGGAGCGCGTGATCATCACGCCGCATACCGCGGCCGCCGGCAGTGCCAGCGACCAACGCACCATGCTTATCGCGGTGGAAAACCTGCGCCGCTACGTGGCGGGCGAGCCACTGTTAAACGTGGTGGATATCGAAAAGGGCTACTGAGCCCCCTGCCCGCTCGGTGCAAACGCGCGCGCTGCGCTTGCGCACGTCGCCTGTTCTTTCTTCACCCCGGCCAATGCTGGCAGGGTTCAGCCTGCAGCGCGCCAGCCCCCGTGAAAGCCGACGGGAATGCGATGCGAGAGGTGCACCCGCGCCACCGGCCCGGCGGCCACATCCAGCGCGTTGAACACGAACAGGCTGCTGGTATGCGTCTCGTAGCTGGTTACCACGCTGAGCAGGTGACCCTCGCCTTCAGCGGCATTCTCTGACGCCGGCACGAAAATAGATTCCGAGACGTGGCATGGGCCGCAGGAGAAGCTGTCGACTTTACCGGTCGCGTGGTCGAAATGGCCAACCACGTTGAAAAGACCTTCGTTTTGCGCGCTCTCACTTTTCACCTCGCCGCCGGAGGAGGTGTACCAGCCGTGGCGATAGGGCTTGCCCGCGTAGCGCGGGTCGCACTGCGGGAATTCGGATTGGTTCTCATCGATCCGGTTGGAGACCGCGTGCGGCTGGGCTGCGTTCATGTCGATGGTCCAGCGTGACAGGTAGGGCTTCGCATCGGCGGAGGCTTCGCCATCCGCTGTTGGGAACAACGGCGCGTGCGTGTACTCACAGGCGTCAATCGAGATCACGCCATCGACGTCGAAGCCGTTCATGAAGTGGAATGCAAAGCAAAGATCCATCTCCACCCAGCGAATGTTTTCGGCATTGCCGCCCTGGCGCGGCAGAATTCCCAGGTGCACGCCCTTCCCGGGCTCCCACGCGAAAGGCGGGCCACCTTCCATTGCCCGCTCCAGGCTACCGGTAATCGGCATTATCGGCAGCATGATGTAATTCTCGGTGACCATAAAATCGTGCACCATGGCCGAGTAAGGCGTGGGGATGTGTGTGCTCTCGGTGAGAATGCCCTCGGCATTCACCTTGTGTATCATCACGTCCGCAGCAAAGGCGCCGCTGGCCATGTAGGCGAAAAACGTCATTTCGCCCGTGTCCGGGTCGACTTTCGGGTGCGCTGTCATCGCACTGTTCAGCTTGCCGCGAAAATCCCAACTGCCGAGCGATTCGAGTGTGTGCGGGTCCAGTTCAAATGGCCGGTGCCCCTCCTCCATGACCAGCAGGCGCCCGCTGTGCCAGACGATGGCGGTATTGGCCAGCCCCTCTTTGTCGGTGAGTACGAAATCGCTGTATTCGGGGTCGCAGTCGAAGGGGTTCAGGGCATTGATGACCGCCCGGCCCTCGCGGTCTTCGGCGCGCCACTTCGCAGTGCGCACCCAGCGGTTGCGGTAGTCTACCTTGCCATCCTTGATGTGAAACGCGTGCACCATACCGTCTCCGGCAAACAGGTGATAATCGCCGCGCGGTGCAAAGCGCTGATTGGGCCCGGCGCGGTACAGCGTGCCATTCAGCGTCGCCGGGAGCTCGCCCTCCACCACCAGGTCGCGCGCGTCACACTCCATCTGGATTGGCGCAAATGGAAACTGAAGAAAGGGGTTGTCGGTGGACATCGGGGCGGCCATACGGCATCTCCTCGGGATGGCTGTCAGGAATCGACACCCTAGCCCCAAAAATAAAATCAGTCAATTCTGTTTGTTTTTAAAATGACGATTTGCTAGTGTTGCGCAGGTACGCTGGGAGTTACTTCGCGGGCCGTCACCGCCGCTCCCGAACGACCATAACCATAAATGCAATAGGTGACCACCATGCCCATCCGGCTGTTCCCCCACAGTCTCGCCTTAGTCGCGCTGCTGTTGTCCCCCGCCATCGCGGCGCAGGTCGATAAGCGCGAACGCACCCAGGTCCTGGCTCTCGAAGAAGTCATCGTCACCGCCAATCGCCGGGAGCAGAGTCTGCAGGAAGTACCCATGTCCGTCACGGCGTTCACCGGCCAGTTTTTTGAAGACGCGGGTGTTCGCGACCTCGCGGGGCTCGACCAGTACACACCCAACCTGCGCATCACGCCCGGCACCGACTCCAACGCTACCTCGGTGCGCATACGGGGCATTGGCTCCGTGGGAACCAACGTGGGCATTGATCCCAGTGTTGGTATTTTCATCGACGGTGTCTACCAGGGCCGTGCCGGCATGAGTATCTCGGATCTGATGGACATCCAGCGTGTGGAGGTGCTGCGCGGCCCACAGGGCACCCTGTACGGCAAAAACACTGCCGCCGGCGCCATCAGCATAATCACGCGCCCGCCTTCCACTGAATTTGAAACCGAAGCAGAGCTGACCTACAACAACGAGTCACGCCTTGAATTGCGCGGCATGCTGAATGTTCCGCTGGGCGATTCCGGCCACGCAACCCGGCTCACCGGCTTCTATATCGACGGCGACCACCTGTACGAAAACGACTTCAACGGGGAGGGGTTGAACGACGCGAATAAGTGGGGCTTCAAATCCCGCACTCGTTTCGATGGCGGCGACGGCGGCGCGGGTGATGGCCTCGGCGAACTTCTTGTCACGCTGGATTACACCAGTGAGGACAACGACTGCTGTGCGGTAGCGGTGCTGGATTACGACGGTTTCTCCACACTGAATGCGCCCGGTACCAACACGCCTTCACAGGCATTTCAGGACCAGTTGGGCACCACCGCAAACGGCCAGCTCATCTATCAGTTTGCGTCCTTCGAGGATTCCTCGGCGCTGACGCCGCCGGAACCAGACCCGTATGGCGATAACTACTGGCTGGATGCCGACACCTTCAGCAAGGTCGAGGTTGGGGGCATTGGCCTCGAGTGGAACAAGGACGTACTCGACGATCACGTACTCACCTTTATCGGCGCGTGGCGCCATTATGAATCGGACAGTGCCTTCGATGGCGACTTGACGGCCTATAACGCAGTCGTCAGTACCACCGACATTGATTTCGACCAGTACTCCGCCGAGCTGCGCATTACCTCACCCGGGGGCGAGACCTTTGACTACCAGGGCGGCCTGTACGCTTTCTATTCCGAGCTGGATTCCATCGGCACCTTCCTGCAATCGCAGGAACTGGTGACCAACATGGGCATTAACCAGTTCTTTCCCACGGGCACCCTCAATACCGACACCAACGCCTACGACACCACGAGCTATGCCGCTTTCGGCCAGCTGGTGTGGAACATCAGCGAGCGATTCAGCGCCACACTGGGCCTGCGTTATACCTACGAGGAAAAGAATCGCCAGGGTTCGCAAATCACCGATCCTGAATCCGTGCTGGATATCCCGCCGGTCGCGGGCCCGGATATATTCTCCGACGATAACCGGACCGATGACGACATCTCGCCCTCGTTCAACCTGCGCTATTTCTTCACGCCGGATCTCATGACCTATGCCAGCCTCAGCCGCGGCTTTAAATCCGGCGGCTTCAACCAGCGGCGTGAGTTGGCCGGCGCCAACGGCGAGTTTGATGAAGAGATCGCCACCAACTACGAGGTGGGCTGGAAAACCTCGACCCCCGACCGTCGTCTGCAATTCAATGGCACGTTCTACTTCGTGAGTTACGACGACTTTCAATCGCAGACCTTCGACGGCAATACGCTGCGGGTGACCAACGCGGGCTCTATGGAAAGTTACGGCAGTGAACTGGAGCTGGTATTTATCCCGTTGGCCAACCTCACCGTGAGCAGCGCCATCGGTTACAACAAGGCCGAGTACAAGGAGTTTGACAACGGCCAGTGCACGGTGGATGAAACGGTCTTCAACTACTACATCCGCGACGGCGCGCAGAGCGGCAACCCGACACTGGGCGGCGGCTGCGTCCGCGACCTGGCGGGTGAAGCGATAGACAACGCCCCGGAGTGGACGGTTTCATCCTTCGCCCAGTACGACATGGAACTGCCGGGAGACCTGCTGGGCGTGGCGCGCCTGGAACACAGCTTTATCGACAGCTATTTTCTCGACCAGGATCTCGACCCGATGCTCGAGAACGACGCCGTCAACCTGGTCAACCTGCGCTATACCATCACCAACCACGAGCGCAGTTGGGAGGCAGCTGTCTGGGGCCGCAACCTGCTGGATGAAGAGTACCTGGTGTTTGGTATCGACATCCCGGTACTCGGTGGCTATGCCGGTGTGCCGGCACCTGGCGCAGTGTACGGTATTACGCTGCGCTACATGCGCTAGAGCACTCAAAGGGAGGGCGGAGTATGGCTGACAACGCCGTTATCGCGAGCGACCGTGGTACAGGCCGGGTACCGCCCGCCCAGCAGGGTGGCTGGTACTACCACTGGGGGCCACAGGCGTGGATCGACATGTGGATGTCCAACAGCATGCTGGTAAAAAAGGCCATGCCGATCGTGAGCCACACTTTTGTGCCCATTCTCCGACTGTCCGGTGATAAAACCGAGGTAGACCGTGAGTACGCCGAGATCAAGTCGCGCAGGGAAATCATCCGCTGGCACGATTCACCGCGCGAAAAGTGGCGCAAGCGTTACGGCAATTTCGTGCGCGAGGTGGAGTGGGCCCTGCTTGAATTGCGCAAGCATTTCAACCAGCAGCAGTACGAAGACATCGTGATCGGCACTTCAGTGGCGTTGTCGCACGAGAACTCGCCCGAGTTCCTGAAGATGATGAACAGCATGTCGGACAAGAACAAAAACAAAAAGCCGCGCCGCAGCAAAACGCCGGGCCCACAGAAACCCGGCCGTTGGAGTACGTTCCTGTTCGAGACCTTCAACCCCGCGCACTGGCTGACCGGCCCCGCCACCATCACCGAGTACGACCCGGCTGGTGGCCTGACCGTGATGGAAATTCCCAACTGTGGCTGGCATACCTGTGGTCCTGCAGACAGACTGCCGAACCCCGATGCACTGCCGGAGGAAGGCTGCCTGAACATCTGCAAGGGGCCCTTCGAGGCGCTGTTCAACGGCGAGGGCGGCGGATTGAAAATGGAGTTCGACCCGCACCTGCCGGAAACCTCCTGCACGGTGCGCATGAGCTGGCAGACACACTGAGCGGGCAGCACTCTGAAATTGTTCGACACACTGCGCCTGCCACTGCGACTGCTGCAACAACAGCGGGAGATCCAGCGGTTGCGCGCGGAGAACGCAGCCCTGGAAGCACAGAATGCGAGCATGCGCGACGGCATGCGCCGCTGCGTGACTTGCGAGTACCGGCTGGATTTCAAGGCGCGCCAGGCTAGCGCGGGAGACTCTGGCGCAGCCAACGACGATGATCCGCGCTAGGCCCCGGGCGCGTTGTCAGCGCGCCCTGACGCAAAGCAACCAACACGAGGACACCCCATGGCTGTAATTCTGGTAACCGGTTCAAGCACGGGCATCGGGCAGGAAACTGCCATTCACATGGCGCGCGCGGGGCACACAGTTTACGCCTCGCTGCGCAACCCCGGGGGAGCGAGCGAACTTGCCGAACGTATTGCCAGCGAGGCGCCAGACACCCGCATGCTCAGGCTGGACCTGACCGAGCCCGACAGCATTGCCAGCGCCGTGACCCAGATCATGGACGCCGAGGGACGCATTGACGCGCTGGTCGCCAATGCCGGTATCGGCGCCGGCTCCTCCGTGGAGGAAACGCCGCTCGAGGTGGCGCGGGAAATCTTTGAAACCAACTACTTCGGCAACATCAGCCTGCTGCGGGCAGTCACGCCCATCATGCGCCAACAACGCAGTGGGCGCATCGTGATGGTGGGCTCGCTCGCCGGACGCTATGCAGCGGGCTGCCACGGCCACTACTCCGCCTCCAAGTGGGCGATGGAAGGCCTGTGCGAATCGCTCGCGCAGGAGATGGCCGAGTTCGGCGCGCGTGTCTCCATCATCGAACCGGGCTGCGTGGCCACACCGATGTGGACCAAGGCCACGCCTTCGGATGCACCGCCCCTCTACCCCATCACGCTTTCGCGGCTGGTGCGTTTTTTCGAGGTCGGCCTGAGCACGCCGGCCCAGCCGGGCGAGGTCGCGCAGGCTATCGAACAGGCTATCAACGCTACAGACCCACCCTTTCGCATACCGGTGGGCACGGATGCAACGGAAGTGATCGCCGGGCGCGAGGACACTACGGGTGACGAGTGGATCCGCATGCTCTGCACAGAAGGTGACGAGGCCTTTGCAAAGGGGTGGAAGGCGGTTGTGGGGCGAGATTACTACGGGGACCGCTGACGGCCCCGCCCGATAGACAACAGGCTTTTTGCAAGCGATAGAAGAAACCCTGCACAATGCGTATATGGCCTGCACCGATGCGTCCGGGTTTATGCTAAACGCCCTGGCTGCACCCCCGACTGGCTGTGCCTGCAATAACCCGAGGAGAACAATTGTGAGGATAGACCCCAACAACACCTGGCGTATGGTTCAGGAAAGGATGGAGCAGGAGTCTGACCCGGTAATCCGTCGCAACCTGGAGCTGGTGTTCGAGCATATGCAAAGCGAGGCCAGGGGCGATATCGAGGGTGTGGTGGCGACCCTGTGTGAGCAGCCACGCTATATCGCCCACGATATACCCGATGAGCCCAGCATGAACCCTGTTGGCAGCAAGGATGCCGTGCGGGCCTTTTACGATTTGACTATTGTCCAGACTGGCGCCCACCAGCTCGAGCTGAGATGTGACAGGGTGATCGCCGATCACGGCGCGGTGATGACAGAGGGCGTAATGCACATGGCTTACCCGGGCAAAACGCTCGCCGCTATGGGCATTGAGGTCGATGACCCGGAAGCCTACTACCTCTACCAGACGCGTATGAGCGTGGTGTGGCCGGTCGACGAGGCCTCGGGCATGTTACTGGGGGAGGAAACCTATACCGGCACCGACGGTTTCGAGGGTATTACCGAGCGCAAGATCAGCGCTGACGATATCGCACCGCTGACCATCTAGCGCGAGCAGTCCTGAATATGCTGGGTCAGAGTAAAATTCCGGGATTCAGGGCGCTGACCCCAAATATCCCCTGACCCCGAATATCGCTATCAGCCCGCCACTTTGGCAGCGAAGGCACGAATCTCGTCAACGAACTCCACGGGACGTTCCATCGCGGCGAAGTGGCCTCCTGTTTCAAACGTGTTCCACTGCACAATATCGCTGTACACGTTCTCGCACCACTTTCTCGGGAACAACATTAACTCCCTGGGAAACCGTGCCACTCCGGTAGGCACCGCAACCGGGGCTTCGAGAAACTTCAAGCGCGCGTTCTGGGTGACCTCGTAATAGAGCCGCGTGGATGAGCAAATACTCTGCGTGAACCAGTACACCGAGATGTTGGTGAGCAAGTCATCCCTGTCAATCACCGACTCAATGTCGCCGTTGCAATCCGTCCAACCGTGAAACTTTTCAGTGATCCAGGCACAGAGCCCGGCCGGTGAATCGTTCAAGCCTACGCCCAGGGTCTGGGGCTTCGTTCCCTGTATTTTCTGGTAGCCGGTTTCCATTTTCTCGAAGTGCGCCATGGTTTCAAGGTCGGCAATCTCGGAGGACGTAAGGCCCTCGTTGGGATCGGCGGTAACGGGGAAGCCAAAGGGCATGTTCAAATGAATGCCATACAGGTGCTGCGCATCGATGCACCCGATGTTGGAAGTAATAAGCGCGCCCCAGTCTCCGCCCTGTGCAATATATTTTGAATAGCCCAACCGCGACATCAGCTCGGCAAATATTTCCGCCATGGCCAGCGTATCAACCCGCTCTTCTGTCGTCGCAGCGGAAAAGCCGTATCCCGGCAATGACGGGCAAACCACGTGAAACGCTTGCTCCGCGGTGCCACCATGCGCCTCTGGGTTCACAAGTGGATCAATAACCTGCAAGAACTCTACAACGGTACCAGGCCAGCCGTGACTGATTAACAGTGGCGTGGCGTCCTGGTGTTTTGAGCGGGCATGCACGAAGTGAATATCCATGCCCGCAAGCGATGTTTTGAACTGCGGAAAACTGTTCAGGCGCGCTTCGTGTTTACGCCAGTCGTACTCGTCGCGCCAATAGTCGCAGAGTGCACGAATGTAGTCTGTGTTCGCGCCGTAGCGCCAGCCAGTTCCGGGAATCTGGTCGGGCCAACGCGTCAGGGCCAGGCGCCGCTTAAGATCCTCGATATCGGCGTCGGGAATATCGATGGTGAATTGTGTAATTTGCGCGCTCATTCTCTATACCTGTTCCCCTGGCACTGGTTATGTGTGCAACAGATAATACAGGGGATAGCGGACGATCTTCTATAGGTCACCTGTTGGAGAGGTGCTGTTACGCTGACGGCCCGCGCATCGCGCTGCCGATAATTGAGGACAGACCACGCGTTCAGCAATGCCTGATGCATTCTTGACACCAATTCAGTTAATTTTTTAATGTGCCAACACTTTTCACTGTGTAAGTCCTTTGCACTAACCGTGGTCTGTCCCCCATACTCCTGTCCCCCCAATCTCCCGGCACTAATTTTCGAGCGCCCGCTCGCATTGTACGCCGCCACGGCGCTTGAACGGGGTCAGCCCATGCTATAATGCATCACCGTTAACAGGCTGAAAACAAGCGATAAATATGAGCGAGTACGTTTACCAAGACAAGGAAGCGACCATGCCGACCCTGTCGGCCATGCTGACCAGCCGCATGGGCGATGGCAGCGGCGATCACGAAGCCGCCTTCCTCGACACGATCAAG
>Ga0102938_10004010_pt1 | contig 10906 bp, 8 predicted proteins | sample SalPonR2_B_D2_MG_FD_84516 | JGI IMG/M metagenome (GOLD analysis project Ga0102938, IMG submission 84516) | Salt pond soil microbial communities from South San Francisco under conditions of wetland restoration - Salt Pond MetaG R2_B_D2_MG | ecosystem: Environmental > Aquatic > Marine > Intertidal... | reverse complement strand
TTCATATAATAAAACTACTCATTCGCTCAATAAAAATGTTTATTTTTAAGCGAATTTTTCCGATTAAATAAATTAGATCAATTTATTTTCAAAAAATGCCTTTTGCCTTTTTGCACTATATCTCCTGATTTAACCTTTATTTCAAAATCACTATCACCGACTTTTTCCTGGTTGATCTTTACTCCACCGCCTTGAATATCACGACGCGCCTGCGACTTTGAATCAACCATCCCGCTCTTAACCAAAACCTCCAAAATACTTTTTCCGGCCAAATCAGCACCCGTAATGTTCTCCGGGGTCTTTTTTTTGGCAAAGGTATTAATAAAATTTTCTTTTTCCTGTTCCGCGGACTTTTGATCAAAATAAATTGTTACTATTTTTTCAGCTAAAATAATTTTTTGATCACGCGGATTTTTATTTTCCTTAATTATTTTTTTATATTCATTTTTGGGAACAAAAGTACATAATTCAAATCCAATATCTATCATATCATCACTCCAAGACATTACTTTGCCAAAAATCTCTTTGGCCGAATCACCCAGAGAAATCATATTGCCTTCGGTTTTACCCATTTTTTTTCCTTCTGAATCCACTAAAAGCTTGTTGGTCATTACAAATTTTTCTTTATTCAACATGTTTTTCATCAAAGTCCGACCGGCCAACATATTAAAAGTCTGATCATTTCCGCCAAGCTCACCGTCAACTTCCATGGCTACTGAGTCATACCCCTGCATCAAGGGATATAAAAATTCATGCAAACCCACCGGCTTTCCGTTATTTATTCTTTTTTCAAACATATCTCGCTCCAACATTTGCTGAACGGTAAAATTAGCGGCCAATTCAACAACATCCTTGAAATTCAATTTATCTAACCACTTATGATTATATTTTATTTCAGTTTTCTTCATGTCCAAAATATTGGCCGCTTGCTTTTTATATTTTTGACAATTCTCCATAACCCGTTCACGAGTCAAAGGTTTACGAATAGCCAGTTTGTCGGTCGGATCACCGATCATGGCCGTAAAACTGCCGATTAATAAAATAACCTTATGGCCCAAATCTTGAAACTGTCGCAATTTCATCAAGCTAATCGCATGTCCGAGATGCAAATCCGGTCCGGTGGGGTCAATGCCCAAATATAAGGACAATTGCTCTCCTGATTTTAATCTTTTTTCCAAAAAATCTCGATCCGGATAAATATTTTCCACGCCCCTAGTTAACAGATCTTTTATTTTTTGCTGGTCAGTGTCAATTTTCATATTATTTTATTAAACTTTTTATTTAAAAAATATTTATACGCTTATTGCAAATCAGTCAATTGCTTATTTATTTTTTTTAACTTTTCTTCAGCTTGTTGTTTTTTTTGTTTTTCCTTTTGCACCACTTCTTCCGGAGCATTGTTTACAAAGTTCTCATTGTTCAACTTCTTACCCAAACCGGCTAAATATTTTTGCAGATTGTCTTTTTCTTCATTTAAACGCTTTTTCTCATGATCAAAATCTATCAAATCGGCCAAAGGTAAATAGATTTGAGTTAGACCAGCGACCGTTCCGGCCGAACGATCTGGTTTTTTCTCGACTGAATCCAAGGATTTCAGTTTGGCCAAAAACTTAATCGCTTTTTTGTTTTTTTCAACTAATTCCTCTTGTCCATTATATAAAATTTCCAGCTTTTTTCCAGGATCAAGTTTGTATTCGCTACGCAGATTGCGAATATTAACTATAATCTCTTTTATCTGTTCAAAATCTTTTTCAACTTTTTCATTAATTGATTTTTTGTTAATTTTTGGCCAGTCAGCAGTCATCAATGATTGTTTCTCTCCCCTATTATTCCAAATAGATTGGGTGACAAAAGGAACAAAAGGATGCCATAAAATCAACAGATTTTTAAGTAAATAATTTAAAATATCTTTTTTATTTTCTTCGGTTTTGGAAATTTCCACATACCAATCCGCCAGCTCATTCCAAGTAAAATCTCTAAGCTCTTCGCCGGCCGCGGAAAAATTATATTTAGTCATCAAATATTGCATTTTTTTATTTAATCGGTTAAATCGAGACAAAATCCATTTATCCGACAAAGTTTTGGCTTTTGGTTCTTTTTCCAATGACTTGAATTCCCGGGAATCCATTAAAATAAACCGGCTGATATTCCATAATTTATTAACCATGTTCCTGGCGCTTTCCACTTTTTCTTCGTAAAAAGCCGAGTCATTACCAGGAGAAGTACCGATCAAAAGAGCCCAACGCAAAGCATCAGCTCCGTATTTATCAGCTACTTCAATCGGGTCTATGCCGTTACCGGCTGACTTGGAAAACTTTTGACCATGCTTATCACGCAACATTCCGTGAATATAAACATTTTTGAAAGGAATTTCTTCCATCACATAAGAGGACATTAAAATCATGCGTGCCATCCAAAAAAATAGCAGTTCATATCCCATTTGCATCCAGCTGGAGGGATGGAAAGTTTTTAAATCCAAGGTTTTCTCCGGCCAACCCAAGGTTGAAAAAGTCCAAAGCCCGGAAGAAAACCAAGTATCTAAAGTATCTGGATCCTGTTGCCAAGCCGGGTCTTTTATTCCTTCAACACTAACCCTTATTTCTTCGGATTGTAAGTTTATTTTTGTCCAACCGGCATTGTCAGGATAGCCCAGTTCAAAAATCTCTTTATCACTTAAACCCCGCTCATAACCTCCGGCCACTCTAATACTATCTCCGTGAGCCACCACCAAAACATTTTTATCTTGATACTTTTCTTTAACCTCGTCCAAAAAATCAAAAATTCTTTTTTTCAAATCAAAAAAAGATTCAATATTTTCAGGGTTACCTTTATGCCATTTATCAAAATTTTCTTTTCTAAAAGCAGTGAAGTCTTTTTCTTTTTTGCCGTTAAAATCTCCCATCCCCACTTCGCCTATTCTGTGATCCTCAACTATTTTGGAAATGTTTAGTTTGTCCGCCAAAATCTCAGCTGTTTGTTTGGCTCGGGGAAAATCAGAAGTAATTATTAAATCAAAGTTTTCGCTTTGTAATTCCTCAGCCGCTTCACTGACTTGTTTTTTGCCCTTTTCCGTTAAATTATTTTCTCTGTTTTTTTGATTGGAATCACATAAACCGCTTTTATTGCTTTGGGCTTGACCATGTCTAAACATGGTAAGAGTTTGCGGATCCTTGTACCAAACCGGGATACGATGACCGAACCAAATTTGCCGGGAAATGCACCAGTCCCGTAAATTGTCTATCCATTGAAAATATATTTTTTCAAAACGCTTGGGAGTGATATCAACTTTTTGATCTTTGTTATTTTTTAACCCCGTTTTTACGGCCGCACGCATCAGTTCTTTTAAGCTTTTATCGCGTCCCGGGATTTTTTTATTAACACTAACAAACCATTGAGTCATGGGTAAGGCTTCCACCACATCACCAAACCGATCCGAAGTCCCCACGCTTTGTTCAATCTCTTCTTGGCTAATAAACAGTCCTTTTTCTTTTAATTTTTCAATCACTTTTTCTCTTGCTTCTTCAGTGGTTAAACCGACAAAGTCAGCTCCGGCTTGTTCAGTCATTTTTCGGTGTTGATCAATTACCGGGATCAGTTCAATTGGCTCACCTTTGGCTTTTTGTTTTTCATACATTTCAAAATCAACCGGACTATGTGCCGGAGTCACGCCCAAGGCGCCGGTACCATATTCCGGATCCACCTCCGGATCAGCAATGACTTTAAGAGTTAATTTATTGCCGCAAAAATCAACCTCAAATTGTTGTCCGATAAACTCTTGATAACGCTCATCCTCGGGATTTACCGCCACTGCCGTATCACCCAATTTTGTTTCCGGCCTAGTAGTGGCAATGGTAATGGGAAAATCAGCTGAATATTTAAAAGTATATAACTTGGCCATTCTGTCCACATATTCCAATTCATCATCCGAACAGGTTGATTGTCCTTTGACCGACCAATTAACAACTCGATGGCCTCGATAAATTAATCCGTCATTATACATTTTTTCAAAAACCGTATTAACCGCCTTACCTCTTTTTTCGTCCAAAGTATAAGCAAATCGAGACCAATCGCAACTGGTGCCCATTTTTTTAATTTGTTTTAAAATTGTGTGACGAGAATCATCAGCAAATTCTTGAACTTTTTTCAAAAGCTTTTCCCTCCCCAATTCCTGTCTGGGGTTTTTCAATCCGTTTTGAATCAAAAGCTTTTCCACTTTGGCTTGGGTAGCCACAGCCGCATGATCCACACCGGGCAAAAGCAAAACCTTCTTGCCCTGTAAACGCTGATAGCGAGCCATGGTATCCATAAGTGAATTTTCCAAAGCATGCCCTAAATGCAGGACGCCGGTAACATTGGGAGGAGGCATCATTATGGAAAAAGGTTTTCCTTTTAAATTATCAGGATTAAAAAGTCCTTGTTCCTGCCATTCTTGGTAAATTTTTTCTTCATGCTCAAACGGATTATAAGCTTTTGGCATTTCCATATTTTTCAAACTTTGAAAAATTTTATGATTTACCCTTGAATTTTATCATAATTTAACATAAATATCAACTTGACTTCCACCTATTTGACAAAAACGAAAAACATGGCTAAAGCTTGACAAAACCGATTGACAAATAATTTTGTTTTGCTTATTATAAAGTATCAAATTAGTCTTTGATAAAATTTTTATTTCTTGCTAAAAAATATGGCTTTAAATCAGCATCAACAAATCTACGAAACAATACAAAAAAGTCAAAAGCCCTTGATAGTTTTTGGCGAACGACCCAGCGGAGACAGTATCTCCTCCAGTCTGGCCTTAGCCGCTCTTTTAAGTAAACTCGGGAAAAAAAGTAAAATAGTTTCACCAAATTTTTCCTTACCGCATAATTATCTTTTTTTAACGGAAAAAAACAAAATCCAGAATAACCTGTCCGCTTTACGAAAAATGATCATAACTCTGGAAAAAGATGAACATGACCAACCGGAAATAAAATCTACATTAAACGGCCGGCAAATGGAAATTCACATTACTCCTCAAAAAAATATTTCTAAAGAAAACATTAGAATAAATGATTCCTACTACCTTCATGATTTGGTTATAACCATCAACACTCCGGATCTGGAATCCCTAAAACATCTTTACGAGGAAAATAATGAATTCTTTTATCAAGTCCCCATAATCAATATTGATCACTTAGCGGAAAACGAACATTACGGACATTTGAACGCCATTAATTTAACCTCTTCTTCCATCGCTGAAATAATTTATGATTTTATTGAATCAATTGATCTTAATCTCTTGGACGAAAAAATTGCCACTTATCTTTTAACCGGCATGATTGAAAAAACCAAAAGTTTTAAAAATCCCAATGTCACGCCGAAGAGTTTAAATATTGCCAGTCACTTGATGGCCGCCGGCGCCAAGCGCGAAGAAATTATTCGCAACCTTTATCAAAAGCAAACCATTGGCGCTCTTAAACTTTGGGGAAGAATCCTGATGAATCTAAAAACCGACAGTCAACAAAAAATCGCCTGGGCGGTTATTAATAAAGAAGATTTTCAACAAACCAACGCTCGTCCTGAAGATATCTTGGGTGCTATAAACGAACTAATCGTCAGTATTCCTTCAGTGGAATTAACCACGATTTTTTATGAACACGATAATAGCAAAAAGGCTTTGATCAAAACCGAAAAAGAACACAATTTGAAAAATATTTTTCAAGAATTTCGGCCAAACGGGGAAAAACAAATCATTACTTTTGAACTGAATACAAATCATCAATACATCTTGGACAAACTCAACCAACTTATATAACGAAACAAAAAAGAGCCTGTTTTTTTAAGCTCTTTTTTTTATTGAAAAATCTTTTACACAAAAAAATATCTTGTTTTTGTCTATGTTTTTTAAAAAACATTAAACAACTTGCCCACAAACATTATATAAATTATCACAAAAAGCAAGGCTTCGGTTTTGGTAATAATCTTGTCCAAAAGAATAAGCCAAAGCAAAACAAAACTGCCCACTAAAAAACTGCTCAAAATAATGAACATGTTCATAGTAATGGTTAAAGTGGTAAAAAGCCCGGTCACTCCAAAGATCATAAAAATATCAAAAATATTTGAGCCCAAAATATCACCAATCACCATGTCAAAATTACCTCTTTTTACCGCTGCTAAAGCCACGATTATTTCAGGCAAAGAAGTGCCCAAGGCCACGGCTGTGGCCGCAATAACCGAAGACCCCAAATTCAAAATTACCGCCAAATTTACCACCGCTTCAACTACATAATACGACGAAGCGGCCACTATGACCAAACTAATAAACAGAAAAAATAAAATTCGGAATTTCGGGCTGAAATGTGAAGGCCAAAAGCCTTTTTTTTCTTCTTTTTCCTTGGATTCTTTAACTTCTTCCCTAATTTCTTTATCCAACTGCTTTTTCATCTTTTCCTTGGTTTTCTTTTTCTCGTGCCTTTGGATAAAATAGGCGTAAAAAATGTAAACCACATAACCGGCGATAAATAAAAGAGCTTCCCAAAAATTAAAAACTCCATCCCACAAAGCCACAACTATCATAAAAATACTGGCCGCAAAAAAAGGCAGATCATTGGAAATAATATCCCAGTCAAATGTTACTTTTTTCCGTGTTAAAAGGACCACCACGCCCAAGCCCAACAAGATATTGGCCACCACCGTACCCAAAACATTGGCGCTTAAAAAATCCGTTTCTCCCTTGACCACGCCAAAAACCGAGGTGGCAAATTCGGGCAAAGAAGTACCCACGGCCACAATCAAAACGCCAACAATAAAACTGGGCAAACGCAACAATTTACCAAATCTTTCCGCGTATTCAGTAAAATAATCAGCCGATTTTACCAAAACCCAAAGGCTAGCCACTAAAATAAAAGCCCAAACCGTTAACCCCATAAAATTTAATTGTTTAAAAATAAAAAATTACTTTTTCAAGTAAATTATAACATAAATCAAGACGATCAACAAAAGACTATCTGCAATCTTTAAAATGTTTTTTATTTAACCGACCATTTTTACCAAAGCAAAATCTATCGGCTTTTAACCTTTCTCTCTGACCCCCTTACTTCTCCAAACTTATAGCCTTTGGTCAATTCACCGTTTGAACGCACCACTTTGAAACAAGGGATTTTGTCGGGCTCTTTATTTTGTGACAAAACCCAAGTTATGTTTCTGGCCGATTTGAGACCACCCAAATCAGCCAAAAAATCATAACTTACCACTTGTCCCGCAAACAAATTTTTAAGCACTGAAAAAATCTGGTTTTTATATTTTCTCATTTTTATACATTTTTCTACCCAAAAAACCCGGAATAAATTTGAAATAGCAGGATCGCCAAACTGGAAAAGAAGCCAATTATAGGTACAAATATCGGATAAGTACGCACACCTTTAACCTTTGGTTGACGCTTTTTTATAACCCATAAAGACAAATTCACCGCCGTAAAGACCAAAAGTAAAATATAATTGGTAGCTTTAGCCAATGATTCCAAATCAAACAAAAGAGCTAAAACCAAAATTATCAATCCGGAAAAGCCAATGGCTACAACCGGGGTTCTGGTCTTTGGATTTAATCGGGCAAAAATTTTCGGTGCCAACCTTTTTCTGGCCATACCGTAAAGTACTCTGGAGTTCATAACAATTTGAACCATTACGCCGTTTATTACGGCAATCAAACCTATGGCGCTGATTATCAAAGGATAACTTGAGTTTTTCTTAGCCAAAACATCGGCCAAAGGAGCAGTACTGCTTTTCAACTCAGAGGCACTTAAGCCCAAAATACTGACCACGGAAACAATTATATATAAAACCGTTAAAATTACCAGTGAACCAATTATGGCTTTAGGCATATCCTTTTGAGGATTTTTTGACTCCTCGGCCACATTGACTACATCTTCAAAACCAATAAAAGTAAAAAAACATAAAAAGGCTCCCACAAATATTCCTTTCCAAACCCCAAAATCCCAAGACGGGACAAATTCCGATAATCTGGCCGGTAATTGAGTCAAATTTTCCGCCCCCAAAATTATTACCAAAAAAATACCAATCAATTCAATAATGGTAATGCCGGTAATAGTGGCTGCTGATTGAGTTATCCCCCAAGCGGCCACTCCGGATAAAATCAATATCATCGCGGAAATTATTATCCAAGCCGGAATATTGGCAAAAACATGGACATATCCCACATAACCGTTTAAAACCGTGGCCGTGGAAATAATGGCTGAAGTTACTAAAAGCCAGCCTATAATTTGTGAAAACCAATCCCGGTGAAAAGCCGCGTCCACATAATTAACCGCGCCTCCGCTCTTGGGAATTCTGGCTGAAAGCTCACTGTAAGAAAAAGCGGAAAAAATAGCAATAAAAAAGGCGACTAAAAATGAAAAAGGAGCCAAAGTGCCGGCCTCCCCGACTATCTTGCCCATTAAAACATAAATACCCAAACCAAGAATAGTGCCGGTACTGTAAAACAAAAGCAAAGGAAAGTTTAAGCTTTTTTTTAATTTTACTTTATCATTCTTTTGGGCTGACTTTTGAAACATAAGAAAATTAAATCAAATTAAAATTATTCAAAAATAACCGGTATTTCCACCGCCTGTCCGGTATCGGGCATGCCGGCAGGAGTTGGTTTATGAAAAATCAAACTGCCATTATTTTTCAACTCGGGTTTTTCATATTCCAAAACCACTTCAAAATCAATAAATTCTCCGGGCACAATCTCGCTCTGTGCCATTGCCTTGGCTTCATCTATAATCAAACCATCCCAATCGGTTAAAACCACTGGAATTTTTTTATCTAAAAACCAATCAGATCTGGCCTGACCGCGAAGAGTGGCCGGACTGGAAATAACTCCGCCTTTTGATAAATTTTCAAATCTAATCTCTCCAAAATTATTTTGCTCTTGTTTTTCTTTTTCAAATCGGCAAGTATAAACGCACATTTCCACACAAAATTCCGCAGAATCAGCGCAGGCGGATCCACATTCTTTAAATTCTCCTCCCCTTTCCGCACAGTCATCAATATAAGCTTGGACTCCCAGTTTATCATCCATTTCATAGACAATTTTATTGTCAAAAATATTGGCCACTTTTACTTTGGCGGTTTGTTCCTCTCCCGGTTGATCCTGAGCTTGATCTTGGTCAGTCGGTTTTTGGAATTTTTGCCATCCGACAAAAGCCAAAAGCGCCACGATCAAAACGATTAAAATAGTTAATAATGCACTTAATGTTTTTTTTGACATAGATTTTTATTAAAAATTAATTTATATATATATTTAATTTACCAAAAGATGATTCATGATTTATTCCCAAAAAATTCAGATTAAATATTTTTTGAAATTTTGGATAAAATAATATTTTATTCCCGCTTTGTTTTTTTAATTTCTTTTTTTAGATTTTCTTGTGTAGTATTAAATCTTGACTGTCTTTTTTCTTTTAATAGTACTTTTTAACATGCTCCACATAACGACAATAATCACAATCAGGATCTGACTTGGGAACTTTCTTGGATTTTAAACATTTATAAGCGTTCAAAACAGCACCATCCACCCAAGAATCATCACCTTGATAAGAAATTATGCTAATATCAAATTCCAACTTACCGTCAAAAGCCTCGGCATCAGTGATTCCGTTACAATAAACAAAATATCCGGTATCACTAACCTTAAAATTGTTTTTACGCAAAAGCCATTGATAAATCTCCATTTGTCTTTTATAACTAATCTGCCAATCTTCGTCCAAAGCGGTTATCGCTTTATTTTTGGAAGTGGCTTTATAGTCCACCACAATATACTCGTTTTTTTTGTTAATCCATAAATCATCAATGGCGCCACTAATCACCAATCCGGTACGCGGATCTTCATATTGAATGCCCTTAAAATTTTCTCGCCAGTTATCCAATTGTTCATGAGCCACCGGTCGAGCGGCAATGGCGTATTCTTTTAACAAAGGATGGGTTTTGTTTTTGGCGCGATGAATATCAAATTCTTTTTTCAAAAGAGTATCCACGGCTGAATTAAGATTAAAAGGAAAACCCGGTGGTCGCTTCAAGCCCAAACGATTATCCAAATAAAAGCATTTGGGACATTCCATAAAAAGCTCCAACTTGGATCGGCTTAATTTAAAATTATTTTTTCTTTTGGGGTCAAAGTTCCAATTACTGCCCCGCGGAATTTTGTATCTGTCAGACATATTTTTTTTTGATTAATAAAAAACAAATAAACATCTATATTTTAGCATATTTATTTTTTCAATACTAAAAAAATTCGCTTTTTAAGCGAATTTTATTAATGTTTACAAAAACAAAAATTGAATATCTGCATTAAACGCCATGCAATAAAAAAATTGTCCATACTCTCCGGGAAGTTTTTTTATTATGCCGTCCAACCAATATATATAGCGAGAGCCAATAATATAAAAGCCATTATATATTCAAATAGTGGGGTTTTGCTTACATATTTCATATATATATATTATTTTCCGTATTTTTTACCACTGCCTCTAATAGCTCTCTGTATTAAACTTGCAATTCCCTCATAATTCAACCCATATCTACAAAAGTAGAAATTGAATATCTGTATTAAACTATCAAAAAATCCGCAATGATTTTCAATCTACAAAAGTAGAAATTGAATATCTGTATTAAACATGGGTGGATATTAATTATATATTTATCTACAAAAGTAGAAATTGAATATCTGTATTAAACCAAGAAGTGGGCAGTGGAACAGCTGATATCTACAAAAGTAGAAATTGAATATCTGTATTAAACTTGATTTGGAAGAGATAGTGATTTGATCTACAAAAGTAGAAATTGAATATCTGTATTAAACATGACCGACTTAAAAACATAACTCTATCTACAAAAGTAGAAATTGAATATCTGTATTAAACCCATAA
>Ga0102938_10004008_pt1 | contig 10908 bp, 12 predicted proteins | sample SalPonR2_B_D2_MG_FD_84516 | JGI IMG/M metagenome (GOLD analysis project Ga0102938, IMG submission 84516) | Salt pond soil microbial communities from South San Francisco under conditions of wetland restoration - Salt Pond MetaG R2_B_D2_MG | ecosystem: Environmental > Aquatic > Marine >... | reverse complement strand
GCTGTCGAAAACCGCGTCCACGGCCACGCCGGCCAGCCGCGCGCGCTCGTGCAGCGGAATCCCCAGCTTGTCGTAGGTCTCCAGCAGCTTGGGGTCCACCTCGTCCAGGCTCTTCGGCCCGTCGGTGTTTTTCTTGGGCGCCGAGTAATAGGAGATCGCCTGGTAGTCGATCGGCGCAATGTTGACGTGGGCCCAGTCCGGCTCCTGCATGGTCAGCCAGTTCTCGTAGGCCCGCAGCCGCCACTGCAGCAGGAAATCGGGTTCCGCCTTTTTCCTGGAGATGTGGCGGATCACGGACTCGTCGAGCCCGGGCGGTACGGTGTCCGCCTCGATGTCAGTGACGAAGCCGTGCCGGTACTTGCGGCCTACGAGATCTTCGACGTCTTGCTGTCCGGTTGCCATGTGCTCTACTCCCGGCGGCCTCAGCCGCGCTCCAGTCGCGCCAGTTTTCCAGGCGACGACACCATGTGTTTCAGGTCCACCCGCGGCCGGTCGTTGGCCTGCATGCTGGCCAGCTCGGCCAGGCTGATCTCGTCCAGGGCCGCGCGGATCGCGAGGTTGATGCGCTGCCAGGCGGTGCCGACCAGGCAGGAGGCGGCCAGGTCGCAGCTGCCGTCCTCCACCGAGCACTCCGTCAGGGCCACGGGGCCCTGCAGGGCGTCGATCACCTCGGCCGCGCTGATGTCCCCGGCCGCGCGCGACAGCGCATAGCCGCCCTGCGAGCCGCGATGCGAGCTCACCAGCCCGGCGCGCGCCAGCAGCTTCAGGATCTTGCTGACCGTTGCCACCGGCAGGCCCGTCTGCTCGGCCACCTCGCTGGCGCTGTGCGGCCGGGCCCCGGCCGAGGCCAGGTAGGCCAGCACGCCGGTGCCGTAATCCGTCAGGCGACTCATTTTCAGCATTGTCGGTGCCTCTTGGGCAGCGCCTCGCGCTGCAATGGGGACCATTTTAGTCCTGATTGCTCCGCGGGCCAACCCCGAGAGCGCTTCGGGATGCGATTTCCCGGTCGGGATCCGGCTTAGCTGCGGGGTTTCCGCGCCGTCGTCCCGGCTGGAATACCTCCGCCTTGTGGTAGCATTCCGCCGCTGCAAGCGCCGGCGCGGGAGGTGCCGCCGACTCGCAATTCGAGGGGAAGGACGCGATGAACCTGGACGGACTGAACAAGATCGCACGCGCCATGGTCGCGCCCGGCAAGGGCATCCTGGCGGCGGACGAAAGTCATCCGACCATCAGGAAGCGCTTCGAGCCGATCGGCGTCGAGAACACCGGCGAGAATCGCCGCAGCTACCGCGAAATGCTCTTCACGGCGCCGGGCATCGAGCAATGGATCGGCGGCGTCATCCTGTTCGACGAGACTCTGCGGCAGAAAGACGCCAGCGGCGTGCCGTTCCCCGAGCTGCTGGCCGGGCGGGGCATCGTCCCGGGCATCAAGGTGGACGCGGGCGCCAGGCCGCTGGCGGGCTTTCCCGGCGAAATGGTCACCGAGGGGCTGGACGGGCTGCGCCCGCGGCTGGAGGAATACCGCGGGCTGGGCGCCGCTTTCGCCAAGTGGCGCGCGGTGATCCACATCGGCGACGGCATCCCGACGCCGTTCTGCATCGAGGCGAATGCCCACGCGCTCGCGCGCTACGCCGCTCTGTGCCAGGAGGCCGACCTCGTGCCCATCGTCGAGCCCGAGGTGCTGATGGACGGCGATCACGACCAGGCGCGCTGCGAAGCGGTCACCGGCGCGGTGCTGCGCGAGGTCTTCGGCGCGCTCGGCCGCCACGGCGTGGCGCTGGAGGGCATCGTGCTGAAGCCGAATATGATAGTGCCCGGCCAGGACCGCGGCGAGCAGGCGAGCGCGCAGGAGATCGCAACGGCCACCGTCCGCTGCCTGCGGCGTTTCGTGCCGCCGGCCGTTCCGGGCATCGCCTTTTTGTCCGGCGGCCAGGACGAACAGGAGGCCACGGCCAATCTCAATGCCATGAACGCCATGGGACCCCATCCCTGGGCGCTGTCCTTTTCCTACGGCCGCGCGCTGCAGGCGTCCGCGCTCAAGGCCTGGCGCGGCGAAGAATCCCGGCGCGCCGTGGGCGCGCAGGCCTTTGCGCACCGGGCCCGGATGAACCACCTTGCGCGCAGCGGGGATTACCGGCCGGAACTCGAGTCGGGGGAGCACTGAGTGGACAGCCCGAGCGAAACTGCGGCGGCGACGCCCGGCGACGGCGGCGAAGCGGGCAGGACGGCGGGCGCCGCCGGCGGATGCCCGGGCACCGACAACATCATCTCCGTTCGCGACCTGTGCTACGCCCGGGGGCAGGCGAAGATCTTCGACGGACTCGACATCGACATCCGCCGCGGCGGCGTCACCGCGATCATGGGGCCCAGCGGAACCGGCAAAACGACCCTGCTGCGGCTGATGACGGGCCAGGAACGCCCCGACCGGGGCCAGGTGCTGTTCGACGGCCAGGACGTCACGAAGATGAAGCGGCGCGAGTTGTTCCGCATGCGCAAGCGGGTGGGAATGCTGTTCCAGAACGGCGCGCTGCTCACGGATATCAATGTCTACGAGAACGTGGCTTTTCCGCTGCGGGAACATACCCGGCTGCCGGAGCGGCTCATCCGTCATATCGTGTTCACCAAGCTGCAGGCGGTCGGCCTGCGCGGCGCATGGAAGCTGATGCCCGCGGAGCTTTCCGGCGGCATGGCGAGGCGCGTGGCGCTGGCGCGCGCGATCGTGATGGACCCGGAAATCATCTACTACGACGAGCCTTTCGTCGGGCTGGACCCGATCTCCATGGGGGTCGTGGTGCGGCTCATCCGCCGCATGAACGACGTGCTGGGGCTGACCAGCATCGTCGTCACGCACGACGTGGATGAAGTGTCCACCATCGCCGACTGCAGTTTTTTGTTGTCCGACGGCCGCGTGGCGGCGTCCGGCACGCCCGACGCCCTGCGGGATCACCACTCGGATACCGTCGTCCAGTTCATGAGCGGCATGGCGGACGGGCCGGTGCCTTTTCATTACCCGGCGCCGGATTACGCCGAGCAACTGCGCAGCATGCGCGGCGGCTAGGGCGGCACTCGGCATGTTCAACGGCGCCTTGCGGGGCTTGCGTGCAATAGCGCTGGAAGTGCTCTACAACCTGCGCGGGTTTTTCGGCACCTTCGGCGCGGGGCAGCTCTTCTTCCTGCAGATTCTCGTCAACCTGCCTTATGCGCTGGCGCGCCCGCGACTGGTCGTCAAGCAGGTGTACGTCGCCGGGGTGCAGTCGCTGGTGGTCATCATGCTGGCGGGCCTGTTCGTAGGCATGGTGCTCGCCCTGCAGGCTCACAACACGCTGTCGCGCTTCGGCGCGGAGGACACCATCGGCATGGTGGCGGCGCTCGGGCTGGTGCGGGAGCTCGGGCCGGTGGTGACGGCCTTGCTGTTCGCCGGCCGCGCCGGCACGGCGCTGTCCTCCGAAATCGGACTGATGCGCGCCACCGACCAGCTCTCGGGGATGGAGATGATGGCCGTGGACCCCATCAAGCGCGTGGTCGGGCCGCGCTTCCTGGGCGGCGTGATCGCGGTGCCGATCCTGACGGTGATCTTCAGCGCGATGGGCATCCTGGGAGCCTGGCTGGAGGGCGTGGTGATCCTCGGCGTGGACGAGGGTGTTTTCTGGTCCCAGATGCAGGCCCAGGTGGAACTGCGCGAGGACGTGATGTCGGGCGTCATCAAGAGCGTCTTCTTCGGCGTGGCCGCGAGCCTGCTGGCGGTGTTCGAGGGTTATAATTGCGTGCCCACCGCCGAGGGGGTCGGGCGCGCCACGACGCGCGCCGTGGTGCACACATCGCTGACGGTGCTGGTGCTTAACTTCATGCTCACCGCCTGGCTGTTGGGAGGCAACTGATTCATGCAACAGACGCGTGCCGTTGAACTTGGAACGGGATTGTTTGTCTTCATGGGCATACTGGCCCTGTTCTTCCTGACGACCAGGGTTTCTTCTTTCGACTCCCAGGTGGGGGCGGAGGGCTATGAGCTGACGGCGCGCTTCGACCAGGTCGGCACGCTCAAGGAACGGGCGCCGGTGTCGATTTCCGGCGTGCCGATCGGCCGCGTGACCGACATCGAATTCGATTCCGAGAGGCTGGAGGCGGTGGTCACCATGCGGATCAGCTCCCGCTACGACCGCATCCCGGAAGACTCGGATGCGAGCATTCTGACCTCGGGGATTCTCGGGGGGCAGTACATCGGGCTGCAGCCGGGCGGCTCGGACGATTATTTCGGTGACGGCGACGAAATTTCATTCACCCAGTCAGCGGTGGTGCTGGAACAGCTGATCAGCAAATATCTTTTCAGCCAGGGTAGCGGGGGAGAATAGATTGATATCCACAAGGCTTTTGCACATGAAACTCGGTTTGGCGATGCTCGCCATCGGCGCGCTGGCCGCGCCGCCTTCGCTGGCGGCGCCGGAGCGCAGCCCGGAAGAAGTGATCCGCGACGCCTCGACCCTGACCATGGACGCCATCGAGGGGCGGCGGGATGAGCTGGCCGAGGACCGGGACGCCCTGTTCGAAATCGTGGACGAGGTCTTGCTGCCGCGCTGGGACCGGCGCGCCACCGGCCAGGCGGTCATGGGCCGCTACTGGCGGGACGCGACAGAAGAGCAGCGTGACGCCTTCATCGACGGCCTGTATCGCAAGCTGCTGGACAGTTATGCCGAGGGAATCCTCGAATACGAGCCCGGCCAGTTCAGGATCATCGGCACCCGCGGAGAACCCGAGGAGGGCCGTGTCACGGTCGACTCGGAGGTGATGCTCGACGACGGCACGACGGTGCCGATCAGCTACCGCATGCGGCTCCACGAGGGCAGCTGGAAGGTGTTCGACGTGATCGTCGAGGGGATTTCCTACCTGACCAACTACCGCAGCCAGTACGCCAGCGAATTTCGCTCCAAGGGCGTGCAGGGCGTGATCGACGAGCTGCAGGAGCCTGCCGAGGGCTCTTCCGGGGGTTCCGGTTCTTGAGCGCAGGCAGCGCTGTCGGCGCGGGCGACGGGCCATCCGGCCGGCCCCGTGTGCTGTTCGAGGCGCGGGATGAACGACGGATAGCGCTGCGGGGCGAGCTGAGTTTTGCGACGGCGACGGCGGCGCTGCAAGAGAGCCGGCGACTGTTCAACGGGCGCCCGGCGATCGAGCTGGACCTGGCAGGCGTGGGCCGGGCCGACAGCGCGGGGCTCGCGCTTTTGCTGGAATGGATCCACTGGGCACGGAACCACGACTGCCGGCTGAGCCTGCACAACATTCCGCAGCAGATCATCGCCATTGCGCAGATCAGCGAGGCCGAGGGGATGCTCCGGCGCGGGCACGGCGGAGATTAAATAGGGAAGGGCCCCATTTAGAGAAAGTCCCCTCTAGTCGTCGAACTCGAAGACCTCTTCTTCGGGCGCGCCGCGGATGGCGTATTCGGTCCGCTGCTTGTAGGCCTCGCGGACGAAGATATAGGGGTCCGGCGCTCTCTCGAGCATGCTGTCGATACGCAGCAGCTGGTAGCGCTGATCGATGATCTCAAGCACGACCAGCTTGTCGCGCAGGCCTCGCTCGTCCTCCAGTTCGTTCCAGATGACATCCGTCTGGAAACGCGCATACCAGCCGACGGCGCTGCGCGGCGTGTTCGGCCCGATGATGGGCAGCATCAGATAGGGCCCGGAGGGTATCCCCCACTTGCCGAAAGTCTGGTCGAACCGGGCCGGGTTTTTCGTCAGGCCGGAATCGGCGGTCGTGTCCAGGATGCCCGCCAGGCCGACGGTGGAATTCAGCAGGAAGCGCACGGATTGCTTGCCGGCCTCCGCGAAACTTCCCTGCAACAGGTGGTTCAGCACCCAGATCGGCGTCGAGATGTTGTCGAAAACATTGGTCACCGCGGTCTTCGCGGGACCGGGAACGACCGCGTCGTAGCCACGCGCCACGGGGCGCAGCAGCGCGCGGTCAACGGCCCGGTTGAAGGTATATACCTTGCGGTTGATCGGCTCGAAGGGATCGTAAGACCCGGGATCCTCCTCGGTCGGCGTCGAGGCGCAACCCGCGAGCAGGGACAGGGCGACCAGGAGGGCCGTAATGAGGGGCGCGGGCGGTCTTCCCCGAAAAGAATTGGCCCCGTGGTTCAGCGGGCTGGCATTCACGATCAATTCCTGTCCATGGTTTTACTGGTCGTCCTCGGTCTCGTTCCGCGCGGCCCGGCGCCGGTCTTTCAGGTGCGGCACGAGTTCCTCGATGCGCGCCTCGAAACGCGCCTGCTGCCATGGCTTGAGGCCCGGCTCCAGGAGCGCCAGGCGGAGCTTGTCGATCGCCATCGGCAATTCTCCGGTCATCAGGTGGTACTCCGAAAGATAGAACAGTGCTTCGGCGCGCAGCCCTGCCGAGTCGGCCGCATTGGCGATCAGCCGGACCTGCGGCGGCGTCGGCCTTACATTATTGAACAGATCCAGCAGGATCGCATGGGCCTGCTCGTAATTCTTCACGCGGAGCAGCGCCTCGGCGTAGCGCAGCACCAGCGGACGATTGCGCGGGAACAGCCGGACCGCATGCTCGAAAACGGCCATGCCTTCGCTTTCCCGCCCGTCGCGCACGAGCGCCTCGCCAAGCGCCGAGTGGAACATGACCGTCGCCTCGTCTTCGGCTAGCAGGACCGAAAAGATCCGCGCCGCCTCCGCGAAGCGGCCGCTGCGCATCAGCGCCAGGCCGTAACCGTAACGGTCCGCGGCCGAAGCGCGTTCCGGCTGGTCGCCGAGTCGCGGCTCGAAATGGGCCAGCGCCTCCGCGGGCGAGCGCGCGCCAAGGGCATGAATACGAGCGCGGACCAGCGGATAGGCGGTGGTCTCGACGATTTCGCGCGCCTCGGTGCGTTCCGCCCGGTTGCGCGTCTCGGCAATGCGGGTGCTGGTCAGCGGATGGGTCTGGAGGAATTCCGGCAGCCGGGAGTCCGGCATGGCGGCCTGGCGCATCAGCACCTCGAAAAAGGAAGGCAGGCCCATCGGGTCGAAGCGCGCCCGCGCCAGGTATTGCAGGCCCACGCGGTCCGCCTCGTGCTCGTTGGCGCGCGTATAGTTGATCTGCTCCTGCATTGCGAGACCCTGGCCGGTCATGATTGCGGCCGGGATGACGTCGCCCCCTGCGCCGAGCATGATGGCCGCCAGGATGGCGGCCGTCGTGAGAATGCTGGTCTTGCCCGTTCCGGCGATGCGGCGCGCAATGTGCTTCTGGGTGACGTGCGCCACCTCGTGGGCCAGCACGCCGGCGAGCTCGCTCTCGTTCCGCGTCGCCGTGATCAGGCCGCTGTTGACGCCGATGTAGCCGCCGGGCAGCGCGAAAGCGTTGATGGCGGCCTCGTCCACGACGAAGAACCTGAAGCTGTGCTCGCCGTTGTGGGCCTGCGAAGCGATCCGCTGCCCCAGCTCGCTGACGTACTCCGCCACCTCGGGGTCCTCGAGGACGCTGCCCTGCTCGCGGATCTGGTGGAGCACGGTCCGGCCGATGGACTCCGCCTGGCTGCGGCTGAACACGGTGTCCGCCAGGCTGCCGATGTCGGGAATATCCCGGTGCGGATCGTCATTGGCGGCCGCGCCCGCGGTGAGCAGAAAGGCGGCGCAGACTGTTAAGAAGCGTTTCAGCATGCAATGTTCACGAAGCGGATGGAATTCCCGGGCCCTGTCCTTCAGACAGCCCGGGGCGTCGCCCGGTTCCCGCTAAAGGGACTCCGAGGCGAAGTCGGCCAGGCGGGAACGCTCGCCCCGCATCAGCGTCACGTGGCCCGCGTGAGGCCAGCCGCGGAAGCGGTTGACCACGTAGGTCAGGCCCGAGGTGGTCTCCGTCAGGTAAGGCGTGTCGATCTGCGAGACGTTGCCCAGGCAGACCACCTTGGTGCCCGGGCCGGCCCGCGTGACCAGCGCCTTCATCTGCTTGGGCGTGAGGTTCTGGGCCTCGTCGATAATGATGAAGCGGTTCAGGAAGGTCCGTCCGCGCATGAAGTTCAGCGAGCGGATCTTGATCCGGCTGCGCAAAAGATCCTGCGTGGCGGCGCGGCCCCACTCTCCGCCCACCTCGCTTTGCGTCAGCACCTCCAGGTTGTCCATCAGCGCCCCCATCCACGGCTCCATCTTCTCCTCTTCGGTGCCGGGCAGAAAACCGATGTCTTCGCCCAGCGGGACGGTGACGCGGGTCATGATGATTTCGCCGAAGTGCCCCTTGTCCATGGTCTGGGCCAGCGCGGCCGCCAGCGTGAGGAGGGTTTTACCCGTGCCCGCCGGGCCCAGCACAGTGATGAAGTCGATGTTGTCGGACATCAGCAGGTTGAGAGCGAAATTCTGCTCCCGGTTGCGCGCGGTCACGCCCCAGACGGTGTTCCTGCCGCGGTAATTCTGCGCCAGTTCGATGACGGCGGTATCGCCGCTGATTTCGCGCACCAGGCCTTCGAAGCCGCTGTCGTCGTCCAGGTAGACGAACTGGTTGACGTGCCAGGAAGGCACGCGTTCGCCGCTCACGCGGTAGAAGGTCCGGCCGTCCTCTTTCCAGGAATCCATGGCCTTGCTGTGGGTGTCCCAGAAATCGGGCGGCAAGGCGTCGGCCCCGGAGTAGAGCAGGTCCAGGTCTTCCAGGGTGCGGTCGCTGAAGTAGTCCTCCGCCTGCACGCCGAGGATGGTGGCCTTGATGCGCAGGTTGATGTCCTTGGACACCAGCGTGACGCGGGCGTCCGGGTGGGCTTCCTGGAGCGTCAGGCAGTTTTCCAGGATGGAGTTGTCGGCGCGGCTGCCGGGCAGCGTGTCGGGCAGCAGCGGCTGATTGGGCCGCGTCTGGAAGAACAGCCGGCCCGGACGGGGGTTGATGCGGCCTTCCAGTCTTTGTTCCCCGGAAATCTCGACGCCGTGGTCGATGTGCTGCTTGTCGGCGCCATGGATCATCTGGTCGATGAAGCGGCTGACCTGTCGGGCGTTGCGAGCGGCTTCCGACATGCCCTTCTTGTTGGCGTCGAGTTCCTCGAGCACCACCATGGGCAGGTGAATGTCGTGCTCGTCGAAACGGAACAACGCCGACGGGTCGTGCATCAGCACGTTCGTGTCGAGTACGAACAGGCGACGGTGATCGGTTGTTGTGCTCAACTGGACTCCTGGCATCCGCTCTGCCACGGCGGTCGTGCCGTCAAACTGCCATGTAGGAGGCGCCTTTTACAGCGACTTGACGGCCTCGAGGACCTCTTCCACGTGTCCCGGCACCTTCACCTTGCGCCATTCCTCGCGCAGGACGCCCTTTTCGTCGATCAGGAAGGTGCTGCGCTCCACGCCCATCACCTTGCGGCCATACATGTTCTTTTCGCGCATGACGTTGAAGATGTTGCACAGCTCTTCGTCGGGATCCGAGATCAGTTCGAAGGGAAAGTCGTACTTGGCCTTGAACTTCTCGTGCTTTGCGACGCTGTCGCGCGAGACCCCGACGATCTCCGCACCGGCCTCCCGAAAGTCCTCGTAGTGGTCGCGGAAACCCTGCCCCTCGGTGGTGCAGCCCGGCGTGTCGTCCTTGGGGTAAAAATACAGCACCAGCTTGCGGCCCTCGAAATCGGCGAGCCCGAGTTCCTGTTCGCCCGTGGCGGGCAGCTTGAAGGCGGGGACTTTCTTGCCCTTGACGGCAGTGGACATGCTTGCGTTCCTCCTCGGGCCTCAGCCCTTGACGGGTTCCATGATGGCGTCGAGGTTCATGTGATCGCAAAAATCCATGAACTCGTCGCGCAGCGCCGAAATCTGCAGGTTGCTGGGGATGTTCACGGTCATCTGGACCGAGAACATGGGCGCGCCGGTGTGGGCCGCCGAATAGCTGCGGGTCGCCGTTTCCGCTATGTCGATCTCGCGGCTGGCAAAGAAGCTGGCGAGGTTATAGACAATGCCGGGCTGGTCGAGGCAGACGACGTCGATGGCGTAGGGCAGCATGTCGGAGCGCGGCGCGCGCTCTTCGGTCCGCCGCATGGACAGCGACAGGCCGGAGTTTCCCTCGACCTTCTTGAGCTCCGATTCCAGGCGCGCCAGCGTGTGCCAGGTGCCGCTGACCAGCAGCAGCATCGCGAACTCGGAGCCCAGCGCGATCATGCGGCTGTCCAGGATGTTGCCGCCGCAGTCCAGCACGGCTCGCGTCAGGTCGTGCACCACGCCCGAGCGATCCCCGCCCACCGCCGAGATGACGACCAGTTGCTTTACCGGCTGCGTAGTGGACACGGGGAAAAACTCGGCTGATGAGGCATGAGGCCGAAGTTTACTCGCAACCGCGCCGGCTGCGAAGGGCGGACACTTGCGGCGCCGGGCGAACTTGCCGCTGCGCGGGGCGACCGATACCATCGGCGGCTGGACTGATTGCGCGCGCAGCGCGGGGGTACGACCCATGTTCGGCGGCAGTATCGTAGCGCTGGTCACGCCCATGCACGGCGATGGCTCGCTCGATCTCGAGGCGCTCGGCCGGCTGGTGGAGTTCCACGTCGAGGCGGGCACCGACGGACTGGTCATCTGCGGCACGACCGGAGAATCCCCCTGCATCGAGCCGGCGGAGCTGGATACCCTGGTGCGCGCCGCGGTGGAGGCGGCCAACGGGCGCGCCGCGATCATCGGTGGCAGCGGCAGCAACTCGACCGCGCATGCCCTCGAATTGACGCGGGTCGTCTCGCGGGCGGGGGCCGCCGCCGCCCTGGTGGTCACGCCTTATTACAACAAGCCCACCCAGCAGGGTCTCTACCTGCACTATGAACTGCTCGCCCGGGAGGGCGGGGTGCCGCTGATCCTCTACAACGTGCCCGGACGCACGGCGTGCGACCTGTTGCCCGAAACGGTGGCGCGCCTGGCCGAGCTTCCGGGCATCGTGGCCCTCAAGGAAGCCGTCCCCGGCCGGGAGCGCGTGGCGCGGCTG
>Ga0102938_10004007_pt1 | contig 10910 bp, 11 predicted proteins | sample SalPonR2_B_D2_MG_FD_84516 | JGI IMG/M metagenome (GOLD analysis project Ga0102938, IMG submission 84516) | Salt pond soil microbial communities from South San Francisco under conditions of wetland restoration - Salt Pond MetaG R2_B_D2_MG | ecosystem: Environmental > Aquatic > Marine >... | reverse complement strand
GCGAGCTCACCGCCGACGACGTCGAACCGGTCAACTGGGCGCAACGTCAGTTCGCCGAAGGGCTGTCGGCGTCGCAGTATGCGATGTCGCTGGCCGCGGTCGGACAGTACCGCCGCCACGTCCAGGGCTGGTGGGCCGACGGCTGGGACCTGCTCTTGACCCCGACACTGGCCGCTCCCCCGCTGCCGATCGGTGGCCTGTACGGGGACCAGGGCGACGGCATCGACCCGGCGAATCCGGCGGCACCGATGACCCGGGCCGGTCAGTTCGTTGCGTTCACACCGCAGTTCAACTCCTCGGGCCAGCCGGCGATCAGCCTGCCGCTGCACTGGAACGACGACGGCCTGCCGATCGGCGTGCAGCTCGCTGCCGCATACGGTCGCGAAGACATCCTGATCCGGGTGGCGAGCCAACTCGAAGCCGCTGCCCCGTGGGCCGACCGCCACCCACCGACGTGATCACGCCAGGGGTCAGACCCCAGGCGTCATCGATCACGTGTGGGGTCTGACCCCTGGCGTGATCAGGTGGCGGCAGCGGTGACCGGCGGGGGCGCATTCGGCGCACAGTTGGGCACACCCCGGTCCTGCGGCGCATGCTCGTGAGATGCAGATGCCGGCACGACTTCCCGACTGGGTGCTCGACCTCCGCATCGACGGCGTCCGCCTCGGTGCGGTGTCGACACTCCGAGAAGTGACCGCCGACGGCCCCGTACTGCTCGTGTTCCTCCGCCATTTCGGTTGACTGTTCCCCAAGGAGGTCGTCACCGACCTCACCCGGCTCGCCGTGCGCGACCCATCCATACCCCGCATCGTCTTCGTATTCATGGCAATGAACGACCACGGCAGGACGTATCTCGACGACCACAGCGCGCCCGAAGCGCGTGGTACCGCGCTCGGCATCGCCGACCCCGACCAGGTCCTGCACCGTGCGTTCGACGTCCCACGAGGAGGGTGGCGGGAGATGTTCGGACTCCGATCGTGGATCGCCGGTGCACGAGCGACGCTCCACCGCAAGACGATCGGCCGCAAGGTCGGCGACGGCTGGACGCTGCCGGTGTGGACCGTCGTCGACGGCGATCAGGTCCTGTGGCGTTGGGTGGGAACCCACGCCGGAGACGTCCCGGACTCGGCCGCCGTGCCACGGGTGTCACGGGGTTCGGCATGATCACACTCGTGGCCGTGCACGGCAACGGAGGCGGCGGGTTCCGCTTCGCCCGCATGCAACCGCACGTACCCGACGGGATCCGCTTCGAAGCGGTCACACTGCCGGGTTTCGGCGGACGCCCCGGCGACCCGGCGTTGCGAACGCTGCCCGACTTCGCCGAAGCACTGTGGCGAGAGATCGAACACCTCCCCCGTCCGATCGTGGTGCTCGGCCACGGCATCGGGGGGTCGATCGCGCTCGACATGGTGCAGCGTCACGACATCGATGCGCTCGTGCTGCACGCCCCAGTCGGCACCCGACTGGAGAAGCGCTGGTTCCCCCGGCTGATGAGACCCGAACCGGTACGGTCCCTGATCAAGTGGGCCATCAGTTCCCGAGTGACCAGGCCGCTGATCGGCCGCCGATTCTTCTCCCGCGGCGTTCCGGTCGACTACCGCAACGAGTTCCTCGACGAGTACGGCCGCGCGGATGCGTTCTCGCAGATGTTCGACATCATCACCCCCGAGTGGTGGGCCGGCCTCGCACCGGTCGACGTACCCGCGCTGATGCTGTGGGGGTCCGACGACCGAGTGCTGGGTGCCGACCAGGTCGAGGACTACCGGGCCCTGCTCCCCCGGACATGGACCGACGTGGTGCCGGGTTGGGGCCACTTCCCGATGGTCGAAGGCCCCGCCGAGTACGCCGCCACGATCACCGACTGGGCGCAGCGACTGGTCACCGGGCGACCCGCACCGCTCCGGGTCGGCTCCGGTCTGCTCGCCTCCGAGGGCATCGGCCCGAAGGCCGCTCTCCTCGACCGAGCAGCAGCCGCCGACCTCCCGGTGCCGCCGGCGAGCGTGCTCACCCCAGCCTGGTTCCCCGCGCCCGGGTCTCCGGGAACCACGAACGACCCGAGCGTGGCGAGTGGGCGAGTGGCAGTGCGCTCGGCGTTCTCGTCGGAGGACGGCGCGACCAGCTCGAACGCCGGTCGGTACACGACCGCACTCGACGTCGACGCCGACGATCCGGACGCGTTCAGCGCCGCGGTGCGCGAGGTGCGCGCATCGGCCGACGACAGCGTGGCTCGTGCCGACGTGTTGGTGATGCAGATGGTGCCCACGACGGTCGCGGGCGTGGCTTTCAGCGAGGCGGGCTGGCAGGACGACCTCGTCGAGTGGGTCGACGGGCTGGCCGACGGGCTGCTCGGGGGATCCCGACAGGGTGAGCTGGTGCACCTGCCCCGCTTGGTGGGCGGCGAACACCTCGACCCGTCCCGACCGGGATGGCAGGCACGACTGGCCGAGTTGCTGCGCGACGCCCGCGCAGTGTTCGGCGACCATCGGTGGGACATCGAATGGGCCGACGACGGCACCCGGTGCTGGCTGGTCCAGATCCGTCCGGTCACGGCGTCGCCACTGCGCAACGAGACGTTCACGATCGCCAACCATCGCGAGATCCTTCCCGACCCGCCATCGGTGTTCATGACGTCGTTGATCGCCGACGGCTCACCCGAGTTGTTCGACTACTACCGGCGCTTCGATCCGAGCCTGCCGACCGATCGCGACTTCATCGAGGTGTTCGACGGGCGACCGCTGATCAACCTGTCGCTGATGGTCGACTTCATGCGCTCGCTCGGCCTGCCGACCCGGCTCGTCACCGACTCGATCGGCGGCAGCGACGAAGGAGGTTCCGGTCTCCGCCCGCGCCGCATCATCCGGCGCTTGCCCGTGCTCGCCCACCTCGCCCTGGCCCAGGCGAGGGCACTCGGCTTCGCCGACGAGGTGGCCGCCACGATGGCTGCCGACAACGCACAGCCGACAGCCACGATCACCGACGCCGTCGACCGGGCGCGACGCAACTACGTGGCCACCGTGCACGCCATGACGGCGCTCAACACGGCGGCCAGCCTGCCGACGTCGATGCTGCGTTCCCTGGGGGTTCTCGAAGAGCATGCCGGCCGCAACGAGACCGCTGCGACACGGATGTTCCGCGAACTCGACGCCGTCCGATCGACACTGCCCCCGTCGGCTCTGCACGGTTCGGGCCCGATCGATCCCGCAACGTTCGGACCGCCGACCGCGGCTGCATGGGAGGCCTGGCTCGGCGAGCACGGGCATCGGGGAATCTACGAATCCGACCTCGCGCGCCCCCGCTACGTCGAGCAGCCGGCACCGGTGCTCGCCGGCCTCCGCTCGAACCGGGCCGCTCGGGCGACACCTCGACGGTCGCTCCTCGGGTTGGTGACGCTGCCGCTCTGGCTGCTGGCGGCGCGCCGTCCGATCGCCGCTCGCGAGGAGTTCCGCAGCGAGTCGATGCGCTCGTTCCTCGCCGTACGGCGCGAGTTGCTCCGCCACGCCGAAGCGGCCGGCGTCGAACCCGAGGAACTGTGGCTCCTCGACACCGAGGAGGTGCGACGGATCGACGACGGCTGGCGTCCCGACGAGACGCTGTTGACCGAGCGTCGCGCCGACACCGAGCGCCGGCGCGCCAACCCGATCCCCGACGTGATCCGCCGCTTCGACCCGCCCGACCAGGATCGTGGTTCCCCGAGTCCCGGGCGCGCAGAACCACGATCCGAGTTTCACGGGATGGGGCTGGTGGCGGCCACTGCGGAAGGGACGGCCTGGGTGTTGAACGAGCCGGCGCACGAGCTGCCCGACGGTTTCGACCCAGCCACCACGATCCTCGTGGCACCAAGCGTCGACCCCGGCTGGATGACAACGTTTGCGCTGGTCAACGGCGTGGCGATCGAACTGGGTGGCGACCTGTCGCACGGCTCGATCGTGCTCCGCGAGCTCGGCCTCGCTGCGGTGACCAACGCCCGCGGCCTCACCGCCGCCATCGCCACCGGCGATCGGGTGCGCGTCGACGGCGGCCGTGGCGTGGTACGGATCGTCCCGTGAACGGCTGGCTCGTCGCCAACCTGGCCGGTACGACGCTGATGGTCGGCTTCATCTGGACGATCCAGGTGCTGACCTATCCGATGATGCGCGCCGTACCCGCGGACGGCTTCGTCGCGTACGAGACGATGCACCGCAACCGGGTCACCGCGGTGCTGGCGGTGCTCGCTCCGACAGAAGTGGTCGCAACCGCCGGGGTCGTGGTGTTCGTCGACGACGTTCCGCTGTGGCTGTCGGCCGGCGCGGCCGTGCTGCTCTTCGCCATCTGGTTGTCGACGCTGCTGTTCTACGCGCCCCTGCACATGCGACTCTCCGATGGATTCGACGCAGTCGTCCACCGGAAACTCGTGCACACGAACTGGATCCGCACCGCTGCATGGACCGTGCGAGGTGCTGCCGCGATCACCATGATCGCCGTCGCGACGTGACGGATAGCGTCCATGCGATGACGAGACCGAACCCGGACGTCGATGCCGTCATCTTCGACTTCGCCGGCGTGCTCAGCACCAGTCCCACCGAGATGATGCGCCGCCAGATCGACGAGAGCGGCATCGACATCGAGGTCGACATCGTGTCGTTCGCCCAGATCATGATGGGGCCGTTCGACACCGAGAGCGACCACCCGTGGCACCGCCTCGAACGCGGTCGCATCGACTTCGACGAGTACGTGGCCGGCATCGAGCCGCTGTGGCGGGCGGCCGGCTACCAGACATTCCCGACCCCACCGCGGGGTGACGCGATCGTCACCGGGATGGCCAAGGTGCCCGAGATGATCGACGCCGCCACGACGGTTCGTGCCGCCGGCTACCGCACGGCGATCCTCACGAACAACATCAAGGAGTGGGGCGCCTGGCGCCGGATCTGGGACGCCGACAACCTCGTGGATGTCGTCGTCGACTCGTGCGAGGTCGACATGCGCAAACCCAACCCGGACATCTTCGAACACACCGTTTCGCTGCTCGGCACCCCGGCGGAACGCACCCTGTTCCTCGACGACTTCCCGTGGAACATCGCCGGAGCCACGGCGATCGGGTTGCAGACGATGCACGTCACCGACCCCGTTGCGGCCGCCGGCGCCCTCCTCGATCGACTGCTCCGACGGTAACGATCTGCGCCCCGACCGTCCCAGCGCACGATCTCGGCCCCGTGAGTCCCGGAACGCGGGACGCAGCGGGCACAGATCGTGTGAGCGATCGACCAGGATGGGGACGTGACCGAAAGTCGGGGATCATCTGCGCAACTGGTGATCGCCGGCACCTGCGTCGCATTGTTCACCGTCGCATTGGGCGCGCTGGTGTCGTCACAGCTGTCGCTGATGTCGGTCCTCGACGCTGCCAAGGCCACTCGGGCCGCCGATCAGATCGCCACCTCACGCTTCACCGTCGACGTGATCGAACAGACGGTGCAGCGAGCGGTGTCACCGCTCGCCGGCGACGACATCGCCGCACAGCTCGCCACCGCGACCAGCACCGACCCCGACGTGACAGCTGTGATCAGTTCGTCGTTGATGAGCGCGCACCGCACGATCGTCGATCCCGATGTGGGAGCCTCCGGCGACGGCAACGTCGCGGTCCGCACCGCGATCGCCGAGTCGATGGTCGACACGGCGACGGCGGCCGGATTCGATCCGGCCGCGATCGGGATCGACGTGGCCGACCTCGACGGGCTCCGACTGGGCGCAGTCGCCGAGCAGGCGGGCCTTCCGTCGGTGGTGCCGGAGAGCGTTCCGAGCCTCGGGCTCGGGCGGGTGGCCGAGACCACACGCATCATCGCTGCGCTCGCGCTGTTCGTCTTCGGCTTCATGGCGGTCGTCGCCCACCCTCGCCCCGGGCGCGGATTGCGACGACTCGGCGTGGCCACGGTGACCGTCTGCGGCGTCTGGCTGGTCGGGCTGCTCGTCACCGGATGGATCATCGGGCTGGTGGCCGACACGCTCTTCGGCGAGATGTTGGAGACCGTGTGGAACGACGCCGTCCCGTCGATGCTGCTGCTGGTCGGCGCCGGTATCGCCATCGGCGCCGGTGTGGTCTTCGCCGGCATCGCCGCCGACGGCTGGGCGAGGGAACGAGCCCGCCGGAGGGCATGGTGACCGGCAGCCGCCGGGCCCGCAGCTGCTGCGGACACGAGCTCGCCGATCGTCGCGCTGACGATCGCGGCGTGTTCGGTACCCGGCAGGATCGTGCAGGCGTCTGCTGGTCAGAGCAGGATCGGTCGGTCGTCGCGGACGAGACCGCCGGAGGCATGGTTGATCGCCTCGACCAACTCCCACTCCACGCCGAGGTCCGGCTCGATCGCCATCGCGTCGCTGTGCCAGCCACGCTGCGTCATGAACAGCGCCGTGCGCAGTTCGTCGAGCTCGCAGTCGGCCAGCGTGCCGGACGCACGCGCATCCCACACCCTGCTGGCGACGATCGAAATCCGCTCGAGGCTTCCGTGCACGCCATAGGCATCGTAGGTGTGGGAGAACTCGACGATGCTGTCGATGGACGCCTCTGCGGCTGGGACCTGGACGATCGACGAGAAGTCGTCGGTGGGGGTGTCGAAGACTGCGAGTGACATGTTCAAGATGTCGTCGCTTCTGCCGCTTCTCTTGACTCAAGAATGCTGCAGGTCGGTCAAGCACCGGTCAAGTCGAGCTGTCAGCAGCCCGTCGAGGAGATCAGTTGCGACGTCCAGTCGGTCAACTCGTCGAGCGTTCCCCACGCAGCATCGATGAACCAGACATAGTCGCCACAGACCCACCCGACCGAACCGATCGCGTACGACTCCGGCCCCGCCGTCGTCACGTACACATCGACACCAGAGATCTGCTCGACGGTCATGTCACCTTCCACGATCGGAGCGTCCGGATCGAACCAGTCCGGGGGCGCGATCGTGGCGAAGAGGTGCAGTCCGCGCGGCGTGATGAACTGGATCGACGCGATCTCCGACTGGAAATTCGCAGGTTCCCCCACCGATACGTTCCGAGCGCCGGCGTGCACGAGGGCGTCGATCGCGTAGCGCTCGGCGGCGTTGGTGACCTCGAGATCCTCGAAGCGGGGCACCTCCACGAACCACGACTTGGCGGCAACGGCGAATGCGGTGTCGACCGTGCCGACGATCACCGTCTCGCCGGTGTCGAGCGATCCGACCCACACGAACTGTTCGACCAGCCACTCACCCATCGGTTGGTCGACGAAGAGCTGCACTCGCTGCTCGGCCCGGTACGGGACCGCGGGCCGATCGGTCGCCTGAACGGCCCACGCGCGCCGATCCCCGGTCCAGGCTGCCAGCAACAATCGTTCCTCGCCGGCAGCGGTCACCTGCGACAGGCGGGCCGTGCAGTCGAGCCCCATCCGGTAGCGAAACTCCTCGGCGGACTGCGTGCGATCGTCGAATGCCGCCCCGTCCGTTGCGTCGGTCCACTCGGCACCGGTGTCCAGCTGCGCATCGGCGATCGACCGATCGACGACTGCGAGCATCTCGTCGAGTTCACCGTCGCAACTCGCCGGCTCCTCGTGCATCGTCGTCGTCGGGTACGGCGGCTCCGTGGTCGGAGCAACGGTGGTCGGAGCCACAGTGGTCGGAGCCACAGTGGTCGGTGAGAGCGCAGTCGTGGCGGGAGCGGTCGTCGTGGCGGGCAACGGTGCAGCCGTACTCGGAGCAGGCACGGTCGATGTTGCGCCATCGTCGTCACCGCCACCGCACGATGCAACAGCAGACAGTGCCAGCGCAGCCACCGCGACAGCCGCGCCGAGCGTGATGCATGGACGAACTCCCATGTCCACATCGTCAGCCCGCACATCGATCGGCGGCCAGGGCCGAAAGGCGGGTCGGCAACGGGTCAGATTCGCTCGCCGAGCACCTCCAGCAGGCCCTGCATCCCTCCGAACGTCACCACCCGGAACTCCTCGGCCGCTTCCAGACCGTACCGCTCGCCGACACCCTCGCTGCCGGCTCGCAGCATCCGGGCCAACAGCTCTGTCACATCGCCGCCGGCAAGTACGTCTTGCACCGCAGGCAGTCGCCAGCCACCCGTTCGGGCCTGGAGCCGCAACTGGTTGAAGAAGTTGAGCATCATCGTGCGGTGAGCGCACCCGGCTGCGATCTTGCGTTCGAGGGTGACGGAGATGTCGACGACGTCGGTGACGTCGACCACGCGTCGCCCGAAGTACCAACGCTCGAAACAGCCGTGCGGACCGAGCGGCCGGCCGGTGTACGACGAGATCTCGTCGAAGTGCTCGGGGTGGTGCTGGTCGAACTGACTGGTCCAGAATGCCTCGTCGACCGCACGGGCGACCGTCACGTGGTCGAGATTGTCCTCGCCGTACATCGCATACGGATCGAAGGACACCAGCGCATAGGGACGGTAGGTGCGCACGGCATGGATGACCCGCTCGCGCAGCTGCACCGTCGACACATCGCCGAGCGTGTCGGTCTGATGTCCCAACTCGACGATGTCGTGCACACCGAGGATCGAGCACGACTGCTCGAACTCGGCGCGGTTGGCGGCAACGGTCGTCGCCTCGTCGGAACCCACGGAGTCCCACCGGTCGTCGGTGGCACGCACCACCACCACCCGCCACCCCGCATCGGACCATGCCGCCACGGTGCCACCGAGGAACAGCGCCGCGTCGTCCCCATGCGCGACCACCAACAGCACGACTCGGCCGTCTCCCGGCTCGATCGGTCGCACCGTCGTCCCCACGAGCCGGAACGTAGCGCGGCGCCACGGTCCCCGGAGAGCCGGTCACCTGGATGCCAAGATGTCGCCATGTCGACCGACATCGGTGAACCGTTCGAACGCATCGAGCGAACCGCCGTCGAAACGATCGAGCACCTCGCGCCGTACCTGATCACCGTCAACGACCCGCCATGGTCGTCGATCGCCGACCGGGTGCCCGCGCCGGCGACGGTCGTCCCTGCGCACGAGATGGAACTCGCCAAGCTCGACCGCGACGTCGAGCGCACCGCCGACGACGGAGCCGAAGTCGTGGTCGGCTTCGGCGGGGGAACCGCGCTCGACACCGCCAAGTACCTGGCGTGGAAGCGCGGCCTTCCCCTCGTGCAGATCCCGACGATCACCTCGGTCGATGCCGGCTTCACCGATGCGATCGGCGTGCGCTGCGAGGGCCGCGTCCGATACGTCGGCACGATCGTGCCCGAGGAGGTCGTCCTCGACATCGACCTCATCCGCTCGGCCCCGAGCCATCTGAATCGCGCCGGCATCGGAGACGTCGTGTCGTGCCACACCGCCCTGCACGACTGGCGAGCTGCCGTCGAAGCGGGCGCGGGCATCGCCTGGGACGACGACGCCGCGGCGTTGGGCGAGGTGCTGCTCGACGAGTTGGACGCGATGGTCGCCGACATCCACGACGTGACGCCCGACGGAATCCGCTGGCTGGCGGATTGCTACCGACGCATCGGCGCGGCCTGTGTCGCGCTGGGACACAGCCGGTTCGAGGAGGGATCCGAGCACTTCTGGGCGTATGCCTACGAGCACGCCACCGGCGCCCACCACGTTCATGGCGAGCTGATCTCGTTCGCGGTCGTCGCGCTCTCCCACGTGCAGCACAACGATCCCGAGTTCGCCCACCGTGTGGTGGCCCAGGCCGGCGTACGAGCGCACCCGGACGACCTCGGCATCACCCGCCAGCAGTTCGTCGACAGCCTGGTCGTGCTACGCGCCTACTCGCACGCCGAGGGCCTCGATGTGGGCGTGGCCGATCTCACCGACATCAGCGTCGATGCGGCCGGACGCGCGTTCGACTTCGCCTCGACATTGCCGCGATCGTGAGCTCGGGGTCGCCGCTGCGGGCCGTGGTGTTGGGGTACGGCTTCATCGGCAACATGCACGTCGAGGCCGCCGCCACCCTCCCCGGGGTCGAGGTCGTCGGCGTGTCCGGACACCGCCTCGATCGAGCAACCGCCTTCGCGCATCGCCACGGCATCGAGCGGGTCACCACCGACTGGGCGTCGCTGTGCGTCGAACCCGACGTCGACCTCGTGATCGTGGGCACGCCCAACTTGCTGCACGCCGACCAGGCGATCCACGCCCTCGACCACGCCAAACACGTGCTGGTGGAGAAGCCGATGGCCGTCACCGTCGCCGACGCCGAACGGATGATCGACGCAGCAGCCGGCGCCGACCGCACCCTCGCTGTCGGGCACATGTGGCGGTATCACCCCGACGTCATCGCGCTGCGCGATCGTGTCGTTGCCGGCGAATTCGGGCGCATCGTACGCACCCACGGTTGGGGGATCCATGCCGGGTGGGGACCCTCGGGGTGGTTCACCGACCCGACGCTGGCCGGTGGCGGCGCCCTGATCGACATGGGGATCCACGCGATCGACACCGCACGTTTCATCCTCGCCGATCCGGACCCCGAGCGGGTGTCGGCCTCGATCGGGCTGGGCTGCCACGGCGATCACGACGTCGACGACGACGGCATCGTCGTGATCGACTGGTCGGACGGCGTTCGCTCGTCGGTCGAATTCGGATGGTGGCAGCCGCGTCTCGGCGGGCTGGAGGCCGACACCGAGGTGCTCGGCACCGCAGGCACCGGACGCGTCTGGACCATGCCGTTGCCGCCCCCGGCTCAGTACGTGCACTGCGACGTGGCCATGTACGCGGCACAGCTCGCCGACGTGGTCGGAGCCTGCCGGACCGGTGCCACGCCGATCGCGTCGAGTGAAGTCGGCCGCACCGCACTCGCCGTCGTCGAGCGCGCCTACGCGGCCGGCAGGGAGCCGTCGGACGGGACCTGAGGTCCGACCCCGGGTCCCACCTGTCAGCTCAGGCCGAACTCGGACAGCTCGACCGGGCGACGCTCGTCGATCGATCGGTGCGCTGCGGCGCCGATGGCCACCGCCCACATTCCTTCCTCG
>Ga0102938_10004005_pt1 | contig 10915 bp, 7 predicted proteins | sample SalPonR2_B_D2_MG_FD_84516 | JGI IMG/M metagenome (GOLD analysis project Ga0102938, IMG submission 84516) | Salt pond soil microbial communities from South San Francisco under conditions of wetland restoration - Salt Pond MetaG R2_B_D2_MG | ecosystem: Environmental > Aquatic > Marine > Intertidal... | reverse complement strand
CAGTGATGCGGGGCCGTTCATCCAGATGCCCGGCGCTCTGAGTTATCCGATGAACATGAAGCGCTATGACTGGGGATACCGGACCGAACCCGAGCCGCATCTGAACAACCGCCGTCTCGCTTGTCCGCGCGGCAAGGTGATCGGCGGTTCCAGCAGCATCAACGGCATGGTCTATGTGCGCGGTCATGCCTGCGATTACGATCACTGGCGCGATCAGGGGGCCGAAGGCTGGGGCTATGCCGATGTGCTGCCCTATTTCAAGCGGCTCGAGTCGTGGGACGATGGCGGGCATGGCGGCGATCCGTCATGGCGCGGTCAGGATGGCCCCTTGCATGTCGGGCGGGGCCGTATGGCCAATCCGCTGACCCGTGCTTTCGTCGCGGCAGGCGGGCAGGCGGGTTATGAACTGACCGACGATTACAACGGCGCCAAGCAGGAGGGGTTCGGCCCGTTCGAGATGACCGTCTGGAAAGGTCAGCGCTGGTCGGCGGCGAATGCCTATCTCAAGCCGGCCCTCAAGCGCGAGAATTGCGATTTGTTGCGCGGGCTGGTGCAGAAGGTGGTGATCGAGGACGGTCGCGCCATCGGGGTCGAGGCGATCATCAAGGGTCGCAGGCAGGTGGTGCGCGCGCGCGCCGAAGTGATCCTTGCCGCGTCCTCGATCAACTCGCCCAAGCTGCTGATGCTGTCGGGGATCGGGCCGGGGGCGCATCTGGCCGAGCATGGGATCGACGTGGTCGCCGACAGGCCCGGTGTCGGCGCCAATCTGCAAGACCATCTTGAGCTGTATATCCAGATGGCGGCAAGCCAGCCCGTCAGCCTGTATAAATACTGGAACCTCTTCGGCAAGGCGTGGGTCGGCGCCAACTGGCTGTTGAACAAGCAGGGGCCGGGGGCATCGAACCAATTCGAAAGCTGCGGCTTCATCCGGTCGCGCGCTGGTGTGGATTATCCCGATGTGCAGTTTCATTTCCTGCCGATCGCCGTGCGTTATGACGGGCAGGCTGCCGCCGAGGGGCATGGCTTTCAGGCGCATGTCGGGCCGATGCGCAGCCCGTCGCGCGGGTCTGTCACCCTGCGCAGTGCCGATCCCGGCGACGATCCGGTGATCCGCTTCAATTACATGAGCCACGAGGAGGATTGGCGCGATTTCCGCACCTGCATCCGCCTGACCCGTGAAATCTTTGCGCAGGAGGCGTTCAAGCCCTTTGTCCGGCACGAGATTCAGCCCGGCGCCGATGTCCAGAGCGATGACGCGCTTGATGGCTTCATTCGCGAACATGCCGAAAGCGCCTATCACCCCTGTGGCACCTGCCGGATGGGGCGGCGCGACGATCCGGGCGCGGTGGTCGACAGCGAGGCCCGGGTGATCGGCGTGGACGGTCTGCGCGTTGCCGACAGCAGCATCTTTCCCCGGATCACCAACGGCAATCTGAACGCGCCATCGATTCTGGTGGGCGAAAAAGTGGCCGATCATGTTCTGGGGGCTCATCCCCTGCCGCCTGACAATGCCACGCCCTGGATGCATCCCGACTGGCAGACATCTCAGCGGTAGAGCCTTGCGCCACAGTTGGAAAAGTGGCCGGAAAAGCAGTCGGAAAAGCAGGCGGAAAAGTAGCCGGAAAATCGGCCCGTAGCGGCGTTGTCTTGATCCGTGTCAAGGCCGCCGTTCGGGGGCTGTGCGTAAGTTGCAGGGCAAATCAGGAGAAGGAGCGCCGCGACATGTCCCACACCCCGCACGAACTGCATGAGGAGTTTCCCGACAAGGCCGCGAAAATCTCGGACCTCAAGCAATCCGATGCGCATTTCGCACGGCTGGCGGATGAATATCATGACCTCAACCGACAGGTTCACCGCGCCGAGACCAATGTGGAACCGGTGGCCGAACTGGTCGAGGTGGAGATGCGCAAGAAACGTGCCGCCCTGAAGGATGAAATCTATCAGATTCTATCGGCCTGACGGGCCAACAGCGTAGACGACACGATAAATCCTCTGGCAATCGAAGCGGTCGGCCCTGCCGGCCGCTTTTTCGTGCGATCAGCCGACCCGATAGGGCAGCACGTCGCGTTCATCGGGCGTCACCTGAAGCCGTCTTTCAAGTGGCGGAACCGAGCGTTGATGACACTCGGTCCGCTCGCAGATGCGGCAGGAAATCCCGATCGGCTCGAAGGCGCGGGCATTGGTCAGGTCCAGATCATCGGCATAGACCAGCGCGTCGGCATGTTTCACCTCGCAGCCAAGCGCAATGGCAAAGCGGCGCACCGGTGCGCCGAAACTGCCCCCCGGTTTGCTGACATCGCGCGCAAGACTGATATAGCGCACCCCGTCCGGTGTTTCAGCCAACTGTCGCAGGAAACGGCCCGGCGTCTCGAAGGCGCGATGCACGTTCCACAAGGGGCAGGCCCCGCCGAACCGGGCGAATTGCAGGCGCGTGGCCGAATGGCGCTTGGTGATGGTACCGGCCTGATCGACGCGCACGAAAAAGAACGGGATGCCCTTGGCGCCGGGGCGCTGCAGCGTCGATAGCCGGTGGCACACCTGTTCGATCGACGCGCCAAAGCGGTTGGCCAGAATTTCAAGATCGTGCCGCGTGTCCTGCGCCGCCTGCAGGAAGGGGCCATAGGGCATAAGCGCCGCACCGGCAAAGTAATTGGCCAGCCCGATCTTGGCGATGGCGCGGGCCGCGTCCGACTGGAACCGCGCCAGATCCAGAGTCGCCTCCAGCAGCTTGTCCTGCGTCAGAAGCGCGACCTGCAACAGCATCTGGAACGTGCGTGTCTGCGGCTCGGTATGTGAGGACAGGTAAAGCACCTTGGCGTCGCGATCGAAAAGCCGCAGTTTGCCGGTATCGACTTCGGTGACGGTGATCCCAAGGCCCGCCAGTTTCTCGATTGCGATGTCGCGGATCGGCTTTCGGGCGCCGTCGGGCAGCGCAAAGCGTTCGGCGGCACGGTCCATCGCGTCGATGTAATTGTCGCAGTAATGGAAGAAATCGCGCACCTCGTCCCAGGGGCTTGGCTGGGTGCGCGAATCCTCGCGGCCCAAGGCCTCGTCCAGACTGGCCAGCCGCTCGTGGGTCTGGCGATAGGCGCGGTGCAGTTCCAGAAAGGCGCGCGCAAGGGCCGGCGCGTTCGAGGCGGTCAGCCGCAGATCGGCCAGCGGCGGCGGATCGTCGGCAAAGACCGGATCGGCCAGCGCCTCGCGCATGTCGCTGACCATGCGTTCGGCATCCCCGGTGCTCAGCTCGGTGACGTCGAAACCGAATTCCTGCGCCAGCGCCAGAACGATCGTGGTGCTGACCGGGCGGTTGTTGTTCTCCATCTGGTTCAGATAGGGCAGCGACACGCCCAGCTTGGTGGCGAAATCCTTCTGCGTGAGGCCAAGCCGCTGCCGCGTCTCGCGCAGTTTGGCCCCGGCATACAGCTTTTGCGTGGGCATCGTGGGCCTCCGGAATTTGCAGCTTTGCGTTTCAGGCAGGTTAGGTTTGCAAAGCGATCCGCGCAAGAGGCATCAGCCCGCGTCGGGCGGGGTCAGGTAGCTGCGCAGCAGCGCCAATGGATGCGCCCTGAGCGATAGGCGCATCGCGACATAATCCTCGACCACCTCTTCGCCCATGGTCATGGCGGGCAGGTGGGCGGCGGGTTCGTTCAGCCCCTCGCCATCCATATCGCCCGCGAACAGCGGCAGGGGCCGGTCACCCGCCAGGGCCTTGGCCTCCCACAGGGCGTCACGGCGGCTGAGCCCAAGCCCGGCGAAAGCATCGGCCTCGGCCAGCCGGGTGACGGTGGCGGGCGGCACACCGGCCCGCCGCCAGACATCGCGCACCTGCAGGTACCCGTTGCCGCGCGCGCCGGTGATCCATGCGGCGTCCTCCTCGGCCAGCCCCTTGACCTGCCGGAACCCCAGACGCAGCGCCAGCCCGCCGTTGCCATCGGGTTCCATCACGTTGTCCCAATAGCTGGCGTTGATGCAGACCGGACGCACCGTGACCCCGTGCTCGCGCGCATCGCGCACGATCTGGGCCGGGGCATAAAAGCCCATCGGCTGCGAATTCAGCAGCGCGCAGGCAAAGATGCCGGGATGATGGCACTTGATCCATGCGCTGGCATAGACCAGCAAGGCGAAACTGGCGGCGTGGCTTTCGGGAAAGCCGTAGCTGCCAAAGCCTTCGATCTGCGAAAAGCAGCGCTCGGCGAACTCCATGTCATAGCCGTTGCGCTTCATGCCCCGCAGGAACCTGTCGCGGAATTCACTGACATTGCCGTGTTTCTTGAAGGTGGCAAGGCTACGGCGCAGGCGGTCGGCCTCGTCGGGGGAAAAGCCCGCGCCGGTGATCGCGATCTGCATCGCCTGTTCCTGAAACAGCGGCACGCCAAGCGTCTTGCCCAGAACCGCCCCAAGGGCGTCTGACGGGAACGAGACCTGCTCCTCGCCGTTGCGGCGCCGGATATAGGGATGGACCATGTCGCCCTGAATGGGGCCGGGGCGAATGATCGCCACCTCGATCACCAGATCGTAGAAACACCGTGGCCGCATCCGGGGCAGGAAATTCATCTGCGCCCGGCTTTCCACCTGAAACACCCCCACGCTGTCGGCGCGGCACAGCATGTCATAGACGCGCGGATCTTCGGGGGGCAGGGTGGCCAGCGTGTGTTCCTGCCCGTGATGCCGGGTCAGCAACTCGAACGCCTTGCGGATACAGGTCAGCATCCCGAGGCTGAGGATATCCACCTTCAGGATGCCAAGCGTGTCGATATCGTCCTTGTCCCAGCAGATCACGGTGCGCTCGGCCATGCTGGCATTTTCGATCGGCACCAGTTCGTCCAGCCGCCCTTCGGTGATGACGAAGCCGCCGACATGCTGCGACAGATGCCGGGGAAAGCCTTCGATCTCGTCGACCAGTTCCATGGTCTGACGCAGGCGGCGGTCATCGGGATCAAGGCCGATCTCGCACATCCGGTCACGCGCCACCTGCCCCGAGGAAAAGACCCCCCATAGCTGCGAGGACAGCGCCGATATGGTGTCCTGACTGAGGCCCATGGCACGGCCCACCTCGCGGATGGCACGCTTGCCGCGATAATGGATCACGGTGGCGCACAGCCCCGCGCGATGCCGGCCATAGCGGTCATAGATCCACTGGATCACCTCTTCGCGCCGCTCGTGTTCGAAATCAACGTCGATATCGGGCGGCTCGTCACGCGCCTCTGACACGAACCTTTCGAAGACCATGGTGCCGATCTCGGGGCTGACCGAGGTGACGCCAAGGCAATAGCAGACCACCGAATTGGCCGCCGATCCGCGCCCCTGACACAGGATATCGCGGGATCGCGCAAAGGCCACCACGTCATGCACAGTCAGGAAATACGGCTCATAGCGCAGCTTGCCGATCAGGGTCAGTTCATGCTCCAGCATCGCGCGGACCTTGTCGGTCGCCCCATGCGGATAGCGCCAGTCCAGCCCCTTCAGCGCCAGCCGTCGCAGACGCTCGGCCGGGGTTTCGCCATTCGCGACCTCGCTTGGGTATTCGTAACGCAGCGCGTCCAGCGAAAAGGACAGCCGCGCGGCGATCTCACCGGCCCGGAGTACCGCGGCCTCGTGTCCGGCGAACAGCCGCAGCATCTCGGCCTTGCTGCGCAGGCGGCATTCGGCATTGGCCAGCGCGCCCCGGCCCAGATCGTCCACCCGCCGCCCCTGCCGGATCGCGGTCATCACATCGGCCAGCTTGCGCCGCCGCCCGTGATGCATCCTTGGACAGGCCGAGGCGACGGGGGGCAGGCCCAGCCGGTGCGCCAGCTTGGCCTGCCTGTTGAAGCGCGCAGCATCCTGCCCGTCATATTCCGGCGCGATCAGCAGATGCATCTGCGCCCCCAGTCGTCCGATCAGCCGCCGCGCCTGTGCCCGCCAGTCGGCGGCCTGTTCCGGACCGGGCGGGTGCAGCAACAACTCCAGCCCTTCGGCGCCTTGCAGCACGTCGTCCAGCGTCAGATGGCAGGCACCCTTTTCCACCCGCCGCCGGCCGGTTGTCAGCATCCGGCACAGGCTGGTCCAGCCGGTGCGGTCCCGTGGCAGCGCGGTCAGCGTGACGCCCTCGACCAGACACAGCCGTGCGGCGGGGATCAGGCGGGGGGCATTGGCCCAGTCCGGTCTTTCAGGGGCTTTCCCATCCGGCGCAGGCGGTCCGATGGGGCCGTCTCGTGCCTCAAGCGCCTGTCGTTCGGCCACCTGTCGGGCGATCTCGCGGGCGGCGGCATGGGCGCGCACGATCCCCGCCACCGAATTGTCATCGGCGATGGCGATGGCGGGCAGACCCAGACAGGCGGCACGCTGCACATACTCCTCGGGGTGCGACGCCCCGGTGAGAAAGGTGAAATTCGATGTGATGGACAGCTCGGCAAACATGACAGGGATACATTATATTCACGTTTTGTTCTTTTGCGAGTCCCGATATGGCCCACGTCACTTGTTCAGCCGGTCATGGCCTCATTGAAAGCTGTCCGGCGCGCAGGGGCCACCGCGAAAACAGCTCTGCACCTGCTCCAGCGTCCTGTCCGATGGCTCGGGAAAGCCGAAACCGCCGCAGGGCGTGACCGTCAGGCTATAGCCCTCGTCGCGCTGTTCCAGAAATCCCAGATACGCGATCCCCGAGGTCGCCCCGGCGCACCACGGGCCAAAGCATTGCACGTTCAGCATGATGGGGCGGTCGAAGGGCTTGGTGAAGCCGTCCTGCATCAGCGCGTGCCCGGTCAGATGCGCCGGTATCTCGGTGTCGGGGGGAATCTCGTGTTGGCGGGACATGTCGGGCACCGGCAGGGCCGTTTCGTCAAATGCCAGAACGCCACGGACGACGATATAGGTCTCATCGGCCTGATCGGCTTCGGCATAGGTGCGCGCGATGTCTTGCGGCAGGCAGGACAGCGCCAGCGCCGGACCGGCCATCGCCGCCAGCAGGGCCAGCCCCGCCAGCGCGCGGATCAAAGCCGGTCCTCGAATGCCGCCAGCACCCGTTCATAGACGCCGCGCTTGAAGGGCACGATGTTGTCCAGCAGATCCTCAGGCGCCATCCAGCGCCATTCCGAGAATTCCTGATGATCGTCGGCATCGATCCGGACCTGATCGTCGGTGCCGTGGAAGCGCAGCAGGAACCACTTCTGCTCCTGCCCCCGGAACTGCCCTTTCCATAGGCGTGGAACAAGGTCATGCGGCAACTCGTAAAGCAACCAGTCTTGGGTCTCGGCCTCGATGGTGACCAGATCGCGGGTGACGCCGGTTTCTTCCTCCAGCTCGCGCAGGGCCGCATCGCGCGGATCCTCGCCCGCATCTATGCCGCCTTGGGGCATCTGCCATGCCGGCGGATCATGCGGCTGGCGGTCGATGCGCTGGCCGACAAAGGCGTGGCCATCTTCATTGACAAGCATGACCCCCACATTGCGGCGGTAGGGCAGTCTGGCGATGTCGTCCGGTGTCATTTCTGGGCCTTTCGTTGCGCGCGCCACTTTTGCGGAACCTGATATTCGGGGTCAAGCCGGGCGTAACGCACTCCGCCCGCCGGGTGGCCGGCGGGCGGATCATTCACGGTCAAAGATAGCTTAGTCCGCAGCGCCGCCCAATGTGGCCAGACCCTTGAGGATGTCGATGGCATAGGCCAGCTGATAGTCATCCTCGCGCAGCTTGGCCGAGGCTTCGGCGCGGGCGCGCTCGTCTTCGATCTGCTTGCGCTCGTCCTCGGACAGGCTGTCATTGTCCAGACGCCCGCGCAGATCGGCCTCGAAGCGGGTGCCGCGGGTTTCTTCCTCGGCCTCTTCGGCGTCGGGGCTTCGGCGCGGCTGTTCCACGATGATGTCCGGCGAGACGCCAAGCGCCTGGATCGACCGGCCCGACGGCGTGTAGTAGCGCGCTGTCGTCAAGCGCATGGCGCCATCGCCGCGCAGGGGCATGACCGTCTGGACCGATCCCTTGCCAAAGCTTTTGGTGCCCACGACGATTGCGCGATGATGATCCTGCAACGCCCCCGCCACGATTTCCGACGCCGAGGCCGAGCCGCCATTGATCAGAACGACCATCGGCTTGCCATTGGCCAGATCGCCCGCCGTGGCGTTGAAGCGCTCCCCATCTTCGGGGTCACGGCTGCGGGTGCTGACGATCTCGCCCTTGTCCAGGAACGCGTCCGACACCTTGATCGCCTGGGTCAGCAGACCGCCGGGATTGTTGCGCAGGTCCAGAACGATGCCGCTGACCTTGTCGGCCCCACCGGCCGCTTCGATCTGTTCGGCAAGACCTTCTTCGAGGTTCTTGTAGGTCTGATCGTTGAAGGTGGTGACGCGCAGGATGACCGCGTTCTGTTCGGTCCGCGTCCGTACGGCGGTCAGGGTGATCGTGTCACGGATGATCGACACGTCAAACGGTTCCGCCTCGCCTTCGCGCACCACGGTGATCACGATCTCGCTGCCGACCGGGCCGCGCATCATCTCGACCGCCTCGTCCAGTGTCAGGCCCAGAACGCTTTCGCCGTCCACATGGGTGATGAAATCCCCGGCTTCGATACCGGCATTGTCGGCAGGCGTGCCATCGATCGGTGAAACGACCTTGACGAAACCGTCTTCCTGCGTGACCTCGATGCCAAGGCCGCCGAATTCGCCACGGGTCTGCACGCGCATGTCGGCGGCATCCTGTGGCGACAGGTAACTGGAATGTGGATCAAGCGAGGTCAGCATGCCGTTGATGGCCGCCTCGATCAGCTCGCCTTCGTCCACCTCTTCGACATATTGAGACCGGATCCGCTCGAATATGTCGCCGAACAGGTCAAGCTGCTCGTAAACATTGGTTTGCTTTTCCGCTTCCTGAGCCAACAGGGGGCCGGCCACCTGTGTGGTCACGACGATCCCGGCCAGCGTTCCGGCAGCGGCGGCCATAAGGAATTTCTTCATCAATCAGTCATCCTTGTCTGTCCTGAACCACTCCAGCGGGTCTACCGGAGTGTTGTTTTCTCTCACTTCAATATAGAGCGTTTCCGTCTGTCTGGCACCCGTCTCCTGGCTTGCCCTGGTCGGCATGACGTCATCCGCACCCGTCGCCCCGCCCATCAAGCCAACAGGGCTGCCGCCCGGAAGCACCTGTCCAGCTTCACCATAAACCACGTCAAGACCGGCAAGCACCAGCAAAATTCCGGCCTGTGGTTCCAGAATAATCACGTTTCCGTAATCCAGCAGCGGGCCGCGATAGCGCACCGTTGCGGCGGTGGGCGTCGTCACCAGTGACCGAGGACGTGTCACCATCACGATCCCCGGCCGGGTAATCCCGGCGGCATCGGCCTCTCCGGCGCGGCGCAGAATGCGGCCATCCACCGGCAGGTTGAGTTGCCCCTTGCGGTCCTCGATTCCGGGCAGGCTGCCGGGCACCTCGTTTTGTGCGATCTCGCTCAGCCCGCTGGCGAAGCCCTCCAGCGTCTCGGTCGAGGCGATCAGCAACGCGGTCTTGAGTGGGTCTTCGGTAAAGCGCCGGGGCAGGTCCGTGCGGTCGGCGATCGCCTTGCTCAGCGCCGTGCGCGCCTCCTGCACGCCTTCCAGACCGTCGCGCAGTGTGTTGACGGCGCTTTGTTGCAAAGCGCGCAGGATGGTCACCTCTTCCAGCGTTTTGCGCAGATCGGCGGCGCGTGCGTTCAGGCCGGGTGTCACATCCGCCATCATCATGCCGGACCGCGCGGTGCCCACCGGCCCGGACGGGTGCAGCAGCAGGACGGGGGCGGGCGTATCGCCGATGGCCATAAGAACGCCAAGCAACTGCGCCACCTCGTCCTCGCGCGCTTGCAACTCACGGCTCAGGGTCTCTTCGCGGATCGCCGCCCGGCGCAAGCCTTCCCGCATCGCCTGCAAGCCGTCCTGATAGGACTGGACAGTTTCCGTCAGCGCCTTGACCCGGTTGCGCGCGTTGTCGGCGGCCGTCAGCATCTCGCCCGCCTGCTCCAGACGGTCGGCGGCGGCGCGTGCGGCGTCGGCAGGATCGGTCTGAGCGGTCGCGCCGCTGGCCACAAGCACCCATGCCAGCGCCGCAAGCCACCTCATGACAGCAGGCTCTGGCCAGTCATTTCCTCGGGCTGGGGCAAGCCCATCAGCTGAAGGATCGTGGGCGCCAGATCGGCCAGCCTTCCTTTGCCAAGCTGCGCCCCCTGCGGTCCACCCACAAGGATGACGGGCACCGGGTTCAGCGTATGCGCGGTATGCGGCCCGCCGGATTCGGGATCGACCATGACCTCGCAATTGCCGTGATCGGCGGTCACGATCATCGCGCCGCCATAGGTGTCCAGCGCCTCCGTCACGCGGCCCAGTCCACGATCCACCGCCTCGCAGGCGGCCATCGCCGCCGCCAGATCGCCGGTATGCCCGACCATGTCGGGATTGGCATAGTTGACCACGATCAGATCATAGCCTTCTGCGATCGCGGCGACCAATTGATCCGTGACTTCGGCGGCGCTCATTTCAGGTTGCAGATCGTAGGTGGCCACCTTGGGCGACGGTGCCATGTACCGCTCTTCGCCGGGTTCGGGGGCTTCCTTGCCGCCGTTCAGGAAGAAGGTAACATGGGGGTATTTCTCGGTTTCGGCCAGATGGAACTGCCGCTTGCCCTGTTTGGCGACCCATTCACCAAGCGTGTTGACGATCTCGCGTGCGGGAAACACGGTGTGCATGAACGTGGTGTGGAGGTCTGAATATTCGACCATCCCCAGCAACGCCGCCCAGTCCGGTCTTGTCCCAGGATCGAAGGCGTCAAAGTCCGGCTGGGCCAGCGCACACAGGATTTCGCGCGCCCGGTCAGCCCTGAAATTCAAGCAGAAAAATCCATCGCCATCCTGCGCGCCGGCATAATCGCCGATCACGGTGGGGGTCACGAATTCGTCGGTTTCCGACCGGGCATAGGCGTT
>Ga0102938_10004003_pt1 | contig 10916 bp, 9 predicted proteins | sample SalPonR2_B_D2_MG_FD_84516 | JGI IMG/M metagenome (GOLD analysis project Ga0102938, IMG submission 84516) | Salt pond soil microbial communities from South San Francisco under conditions of wetland restoration - Salt Pond MetaG R2_B_D2_MG | ecosystem: Environmental > Aquatic > Marine > Intertidal... | reverse complement strand
CACAACACCCGCCCCGCCGGCCCGCGTCCAGCCCCCGGGCGCCCGCCTTCGACCGGGGGAGCGCGCCGCTCGGGGAGGCGCCCCGAGGGGCGCCCCCCGCTCGCGGCGCGCGTCGGCGCGTCCCGCGCCTCCCGCCCGGCCCCGCCGGTCGCGCGCTCTCGCCTCCCGCCGCGCCCGCCGCTACCCTCCGCGCCCGACCCCGCCGGAGGATCCGAATGACCGACGCCGCCGCCGACCTGATCGCGCTCCTCGAACTCGAGCGCCTCGAGACGAACCTCTTCCGCGGCCGCGGCGACGGCGGCGAGACGCCGACGCGCGTCTTCGGCGGCCTCGTGATCGCGCAGGCCCTCGTCGCCGCCTACCGCACGGTCGAGGACCGGGCCTGCCACTCCCTCCACGCCTACTTCATCCGCCCCGGCGACCCCTCGATCCCCATCGTCTACGAGGTCGACCGCGCCCGCGACGGCGGCTCCTTCACCACCCGCCGCGTCGTCGCGATCCAGCACGGCCGGCAGATCTTCAACCTCGCCGCCTCCTTCCACGTCGAGGAGCCCGGCTGGACCCACCAGCACGACGCCCCCCCGACGCCCGAGCCCGAGACGCTGCCGAGCCGCGCCGAACTCCGCGCCCGCGACGCCGAGCGCGTGTCCCCGAAATGGCGCGAGGACTTCCTGCGCCCCCGCCCGGTGGAGATCCGCGAGGTCGACCCGCTCGACCTGCTCGACCCCTCGCCGATGCCGGACGCCAACCGCCTCTGGTTCCGCGTCCCGGGCGTCGGGGCGGCGACGCCGGAACTGCACCAGTGCCTGCTCGCCTACGCCTCGGACATGAACCTGCTCGGCTCCGGCGCCCGGCCGCACGGCGTCAGCTTCATGTCGGGCACGGCGATGTTCGCCAGCCTCGACCACGCCATGTGGTTCCACGCGCCGCTGCGCTTCGACGACTGGCACCTCTACGCGATGGACAGCCCCTTCACCGGCGGCGCCCGCGCCTTCAACCGCGGCCTGATCTACGACCGCGCCGGCCGGCTGGTGGCCTCGACGGCGCAGGAGGGGCTGATGCGGCCCATCGACGGGACGCGGAAGGGCTGACGCCCCGCGGGGGAGCGCGCCGCTCGGGGAGGCTCCGCCCCCCGCTCGCGGCGCGCGTCGGCGCGTGCCGCGCCGACCGCCCGGCCCCACCGTCGGCGGCTCACGGCCGAGGGCGGCCCCCCTTCCCATCCCCCGCCGCAAGGCTCTACCCTCCCGCGAAACGGCGCCCCGCGGCGCCGCCGAGGGAGGACGTGACATGACCGAGACCCGGGACCGCGGCTGGGCCGCGCGCCTCGCGATGCGCGAGGACTGGCTGGCCCAAGGCCGCGAATCCGCGCTCGAGCCCGAGCGCGAGATCGTCGACCCCCATCACCACCTCTGGGACCGCGGCGGCGCCCGCTACCTCGTGCCCGAGCTGCAGACCGACGTGGCCGAGGGCCACAAGGTGGTCCAGTCGATCTTCATCGAATGCCGCGCCTTCTGGCGCGAGGACGGCCCCGAGCACCTCAAACCCGTGGGCGAGACGGAAGCCGTCGCCGCCATGGCCGCCGAGGCGCGCGGCGCCCCCGCCATCGCCGCCATCGTCGCCCATGCCGACCTGCGCTCGCCCGATCTCGACGAGGTGCTCGACGCGCACGAGGTCGCCGGCAAGGGACTGTTCCGCGGCATCCGCCATTCGGCCGCCGCCGATTCCAGCGGCGCCCTCGCCATCCCCGGCCGCGAAGGGCCCGGCCTCTACCGCGACGAGGCGTTCCTGAAGGGCCTCGCCCGCCTCGGCGAGCGCGGCCTGACCTACGACGCCTGGCACTACCACCACCAGATGCAGGACTTCCGCGCCGCCGCCGAGGCGGCCCCCGGCACGACGATGATCCTCGACCACTTCGGCACCCCCCTCGGCGTCGGCCCCTACGAGGGCCGCCGCGCCGAGATCTTCGAGCGCTGGAAGGACGACCTCGCCGCGGCGGCCGAGCGCCCGAACGTGGTCGCCAAGCTCGGCGGCCTCGCCATGCCCGACAACGGCTTCGCCTTCCACGAGGCCGACCGTCCGCCGAGCTCCGAGGCCCTCGCCGAGGCCCAGCGCCCCTGGATCGCCCACACCATCGAGCGCTTCGGCCCCGAGCGGTGCATGTTCGAGAGCAACTTCCCCGTCGATCGCGCCTCGGCCCCCTACGGCACGTTCTGGAACGCCTTCAAGCGGCTTTCGGCGCATCTGCCGGAGGCGGACAAGGCGGCGCTCTTCGCGGGCACCGCGCGCCGCGTCTACAGCCTGCCGCTGCCCTGAGCGGCGCGCGTCCCGGCGTCCCGAAAGAGGGCGCCGGGACGCGCTGCGCTCCCCGAAGTCCCTCGATCCGCGCGAAGGACAGCCGGACCGCGCCCCGAAGGCCGCGGAACGATACCCGAACGGCGGACCGTTTCAGCGCCCGGCGAAGCTCGGCTTGCGCTTCTCCAGGATCGCGTCGACCGCCTCGCGGTGATCGTCGAGCTGCTGGAGCTTCGCCTGCCGCCATGCCGCCGCCTCGAGGTGCTCGTCGAGCGTCTGCCCCTCGGCGGCGCGCATCAGCCGCTTGGCCTCGCGAACCGCTCCGGGCGGCATCTCGGCCACCGCCTCGGCGTATTTCATGGCCGACTCCAACAGCGTGTCGTTCGGCACGACGGCGGTGGCGAGGCCCCAGGCCAGCGCCTTCTCCGCCGGCACCCCGGCGCCGGTGAACAGCATCTCCCGCGCCCGCGCCGGCCCGACGACCCGCGGCAGGAACCAGCCGCCGCCGTCGCCGGGGATCAGTCCGACGCGCAGAAAACTCTCGGCGAAAACCGCATCTTCGCCGCATATCCTCAGATCGCACATCGTCGCGAGATCGCACCCCGCGCCCACCGCGTGACCGTTCACCGCCGCCACCGTCACCACGTCCACCGCGGCCATGGTGCGCGGAATCCGCTGGATCCCCTCGCGATACCACGCCGCGATCTCCGCGTCCGACATCGCGTCGGTCGTGGTCATCGCCTTGATCTCGTTGAGATTTCCGCCGGAGGAGAAACTCCTGCCCTCCGCCGCGATCACCACAGCCGAGACGCCCTGGTCCTTCTGCGCCCGCTCCAGGCCCGCGACGAGCCCCGCCACCACGTCCTTCGACAGCGCGTTGCGCGTCTCCGGCCGGTTCAGCGTCAGCACCGTCACCCGGCCGTGCCGGGCCTCCGTCACAGCCTCAGACATGCGCGCCAACCTCTTGAACCGGGCCGATGATCCACTCCGACAAAGGCGTCCCCTCCGCGTCCGCCGCGGTGGCCAGCGCCACCGCCCATTCCGTCTCGTCTCCCGCCTCGTCCCGCCAGCGCCAGAGCCGGCGCGAGACCTTCCGGAGGTCGTACTCGTAGGTGTAACCGATCGCGCCATGCGCCTGATGCGCATGGGCCGAGACGCGCTCCGCCGCCTCCCCGGCGCGGATCTTCGCCACCGCGGCGGCGCGCCAGTCCACCGGCCCGCCTTCCGCCGCGCTCTCGGCAGCGGCCTCGACGGCGGCGCCGGCGGCGGCGGTCTCGCCGGCCATCTCCGCCAGCATGTGCTGGATCGCCTGGAACTTCGCCAAGGGCCGGCCGAACTGCTCCCGCACGCTCGTATGCGCCAGCGTCAGCTCCAGCGAAGCCTCCATCGCGCCGGCCATCTGCGCCGCCCTCGCCAGCGCCAGCTCGGCCCGGAAGGCCAGCGGCGTCAGCCAGTTGGGCGCCGGCGCCGCGGCCTCCGGCAGGTCGGCGTCGAAGACCAGATCCGCCGCCGCGTCCTCTCCGATCCCCGGCGCCGGCGTCGCCGCCGCATCCGGGATCTCCATCAGCGCCAGCACCGGGCCGGTCTCGCCCTCGGCCAGCAGCAGCACCCGCTGCGCCGCCGCGCCCCACGGCACGGCCTTGAGCGAGGCCGTCACGCGCCCCTCGCGGATGCGCCCGCCCGCGGCCAGCGTCATCCGCCCCGCCGGCGGCTCCGACCCCGCCGCCGCCAGCAGCCGCGCGGCCAGCAGCGTCTCGGCGAAGGGAACCGGCGCGGCATGGGCGCCGGAGAGCCGCATCAGCCCCCAGACCTCCTCGGCCCCGAAGCCGGCGCCCCCCATCGCCTCCGGCGTCGCCGCCGCCGTCAGCCCGGTCTCCTCCAGCGCGGCCCAGAGCCCCGCCGGATCCTCCCCGCGACCCGAGAACACCCGCGCCGCGGTCTCCGCCACCATCCGGTCCATCAGCGCATCCCCAGCCGGCGCGCCACGATCCCGCGCATGATCTCCGTGGTGCCGCCGCGCAGCGAATTCGACGGCAGCGCCATGACCGAGGCGTCGAGCAGGGTCTCCAGCCCCGCCGGCCAGTCCTCCCGCGGCAGGCCGCTGAGCGCCTCGCGCACGCCGGCCACCGCCTCCTTCTCGAAGCGCGTGCCCATCTCCTTGACCAGCGCCGCCTCCACCTCGGGCGAGGCGCCCTCCTGCAAGAGCTGCGCGACGCCGCGCGACATCCGGCGCAAGGCGCTCATCCGTGCCATCAGCCGGCCCATCGCCGCGGCCCGGCGCGCGTCCATCCGCCCCTTCAGCGCCTCCATCGTCGCGGTCATCAACGCCAGCACCGTCAGGAACCGCTCAGGCCCGGAGCGCTCCATGGCGAGCTCGGCCGTCACCTGCGCCCAGCCGCCGCCCTCCTCGCCGAGCAGCGCGTCCTCCGGCAGTTCCACCCCGTCGAACAGCGTCTCGTTGAAGTGAACGACTCCCGCCAGGTCCTTGATGCCACTGATGGAAACGCCCGGCGCCCTCAGGTCCACCAGGAACTGCGAGAGCCCCGCCTGACGGTTGCGCCCTTCGGGCGGCGAGGTCCGCGCGAGCACGATCATGTAGTGCGAGATATGCGCGCCGGTGCTCCAGATCTTGCGCCCGGTCAGCCGCCAGCCGCCCTCGACCCGCTCCGCCTTGGTCGCGACCGCCGCGAGGTCCGAGCCCGCCTGCGGCTCGCTCATCCCGATCGCGAAGAAGCACGTCCCGGCGGCGATGCGCGGCAGGATCTCCCGCTTCTGCGCCTCGGTTCCGAACTTCAGGATGTGCCCGCCGGACTGCCGGTCCGCGACCCAATGCGCCGCCACCGGCGCGCCCGCCGCCAGCAGCTCCTCCGTCACCGCGTGCCGATGCAGGGGCGGGCGTCCGCCGCCGCCGTACTCCGTCGGCCAGGTCAGGCCCAGCCAGCCCCGCGCGCCCAGCTTCTCGCTGAACGCCGGGTCGGCCGCCGAGACCCAGCAGTCGGCCCGCGGCGTGAAGCCGCCGGCGGTGCGCTCGGCCTGAAGAAAACCGCGCACCTCCGCACGCAGCGCCTCGGCCTCCGGGTCCGGGGCGGGCGCGGGAAAGCGGAACCGCGCGCCGGCGTCGCTGGCGTCGAGCATCTCTGTCCTCCCAAAGGGCGTGGGGCGCTTCGGACGCGCCCGCATCTCGGCCGGCATGCTGACCGGGCCGGGCCCGGCAGGCAAGACCGCGCCTCAGGGACGGATCGTCTCGAACCGCCGATGCGCCGCCTCCGGCATCGGCACGGTCCTGCGCGCCTTCAGATCCATAACAAGCGCCCGCACGTCGCCCCGCGCCAAGGGCTCGCCGGTCGCGAAGTCCTCCAGCTGGTGCGAGAGCACCAGCGTCTTCTCCGCCATCTCCGGGATCCAGGAGATCAGCCGCAGCGCCGCCCCCGGCCGCGGCTCCGCCAGCGGCGTCAGCTTGGTCTCGACCGCCACGCGCCCGAGATCGCGTTCCCCCAGCCACTCCGCCGAGACGCCCGCGAAGCTCCAGAGATGCGCGCCGGCGTTGGAGAAGCGCCCGACGACGTGGTGCGGCAGAAACCGCCCGCCGGCGTCGAACATCCACGGATCCGCGACCGCGATGTCGCTGACCACCGCCTTGCCGGCCGCCAGCAGCCCGCGCGCGTCCACCGGGGCCGAGGGGCCACCCTCGACCCCCCGCGGCGCCGCGCGCTCCGCCTCGCCCTCCTCCGGCGTCCCCGGCAGCCCCTCCGACGTCTCCCAGCGGTCGAGCGCCGTCGCCACCAGCGCGCCGGTCCCCGCCTCCTCCATCCGGTGCAGCACCGAGCCGTCCGGCAGCACGCCGGAGCGCGTGACCGCCGCGCTGTCGAGCCGCTGCTCCCGGTGATAGCGCACATGCCGGCACAGCAGGCGCGACGGCGCCCGCCCGCCGAGCGCGTGCAGCACCGCCGCCGCCTCCTGGAAGCGCTTGAAGTAGAACTGCACGTTCAGATGGACGTTGGAGTCGCACTCCCACGCCTCGGTGTAGGCGACATGCGTCTGAACCAGCGCCACGCGTCCCTCCCCTGTTCGACCGCCCGAGGGGATGGCCCGCCCCGCGCCCGAGGTCAACGCGCCCGCGCGAGCGCGGCCGCGATCCCGGCGCCGAGGCTCGTCGCCGCGAAGGCGCCCGCCGCCAGCGCCACCATCGTCGGCCCCGCCGGCGTGTCGAGCCGCCAGGCGAGGCCGAGCCCCCCCAGCGCCGCCGCCCCGCCGATCAGCGCCGCCCCCAGCGCCATCCGCTCGGGCGAGGAGGCCAAAGGCCGCGCCGCCGCCGCCGGGATGATCAGCATCGCCGCGATCAGCAGCGCCCCCACCGTCTGGATCGCCGTCGCCACCAGCAGCGCGAGCGCCACCGTCAGCACCGCGCGCTCGCGCCGCGGCGCGATCCCGGCGGCGACCGCCAGCTCCGGGCTCACCGTCGCCGCCAGCAGCGCCGACCAGCGCCAGACGATCAGCCCGGCCACCACCGCGCCCCCGCCCCAGATCACCGCGAGATCGAGGCGCGAGACCGAGAGCACGTCGCCGAACAGCCACGCCATCAGATCCGTCCGCACCGTCGGCATGAACGAGACCGCGACCACCCCGAGCGCCAGCGCCGCATGCGCGAAGACGCCGAGCAGCGTGTCCGTCGCCACGCTCCGCCCGGAAAGGCCGGAGATCGCCGCCGCCGCCGCCAGCGCCACCGCGAACATCCCCGCCGTGACCGAGACCTCCATCGCCAGCGCCAGCGCCACGCCGAGCAGCGCCGCATGCGCCGTCGCGTCGCCGAAATAGGCCATCCGCCGCCAGACCACGAAACAGCCGAGCGGCGCCGCGGCCAGCGCGGTCCCCAGACCCGCCAGCCCCGCGCGCACGAGAAACGAATCCAGCGGATCGGTCATGCGCCCTCCATCCCCGGCGCGTCGTGCCGGTGATCGTGGTGATGGCGATAGAGCGCCAGCGCCCCTTGCGTGCCCTCGCCGAACAGCGCCCGGTATTCCGGCGCCGCGGCGACATGCGCCGGCGCCCCTTCGCAGCAGACATGTCCGTTGAGGCAGATCACCCGGTCGGACGCGCTCATCACCACGTGCAGGTCGTGACTGACCATCAGCACCGCGCAGCCGGTCTCGGCCCGGAGCGAATCGACCAGACGATAGAACTCCGCCGCCCCGGGCTGGTCGAGGCTCTGCGTCGGCTCGTCCAGCATCAGGAGTTCCGGCGCCGCCAGCAGCGCGCGCGCCAGCAGCACCCGCTGGAACTGCCCGCCCGAAAGCTCGCTCAGAGCCCGGCCCTCCAGCCCCGCCGCACCGGTCCGCGCCAGCGCCGCCGCCCGCTCCGCCCGGCCCGCCCGGCGCGGCAGGTCGAGGAACCGCCCCGCCGTCATCGGCAGAGCCGGGTCGAGCGTCAGGCTCTGCGGCACGTAGCCGAGGCGCAGACCCGCCCGCCGCCGGACCCGCCCCGCCGCCGGCGCGACCGCCCCGATCAGCGCGCGCAGCAGCGTCGACTTGCCGGACCCGTTCGGTCCCACCAGCGTGACGATCTCCCCCGCCCGCACCGCGAGGTCGACATGGCTCAGCACCGTTCGCCCGCCGAGGCGGACCGAAACGTCCGTGGCGGCGACCAGCGGTTCGGCGGAGGCGGCTTTGACTTGATACATTATAACGTCACCCCTATCCTCCCGCTTCGATCATGGCAACGACTTCTCGGGGAGCGGACGATGCGGAGCAAGATCCTGGCGGCGGCCGGCGCGGCGGCCTTGGCGACGGCGACGACGGCGCAGGCGGCCCCGCCGCGCGTGGCGGCGGACATCCTGCCGGTGCATTCGCTGACGGCGCGGGTGATGCAGGGCGTGGGCGAGCCGACGCTCGTGCTGCCCCCCGGCGCCTCGCCCCACGGCCACGCCATGCGCCCGTCCGAGGCCGCGGCGCTCGAAGGCGCCGACCTCGTGTTCTGGGTCGGCGAGGCGCTGACCCCCTGGCTGCACGACGCGCTCGAGACCCTCGCCGCCGACGCCCGCACCGTCGCCCTGCTCGAGGCGCCCGGCGTCCGCCGGCTGGCGTTCCGCCAGGGCGTCACCTTCGCGGCCCACGACCACGGCGACGAGCACGCGCATGACGCGGCGCACGAGGACGGGCACGCGCATGACGACGAGCCCGCGCACGGGGCGGAACACGCCCACGGAGACGGGCACGCGCACGACGACGAACATGGGCACGAAGAGGAGCACGCCCACGGAGACGGGCACGCACACGGCTCCGAACACGCCGACGCGCATGACGACCACGCCCATGACGGCGTCGATCCCCACGCCTGGCTCGACCCGGCCAACGCACGCGCCTGGCTCGACGCCATCGCCGCCGCGTTGTCGAGCGCGGATCCCGCCAACGCCGGCGCCTACCGCGCCAACGCCGAGGCCGGAAAGGCCGAGCTGACCGCCCTCGAGGCCGAGATCGCGGCCGAGGTCGCGCCCCTCGCCGGCCGCGACTTCGTGGTGTTCCACGACGGCTACCACCATTTCGAGGCCCGCTTCGGCGTCGAGGCGGCCGGCGCCGTCTCCCTCGGCGACGGCTCGACCCCCGGCCCCCGCCGCCTCGCGGAGATCCGCGCGGCCATCGCCGCCATGGACGCCGCCTGCGTCTTCACCGAGCCGCAGTTTCCGCCCCGCCTCGCCGAGACGGCGGTGGAGGGCACCGGCGCCCGCCTCGGCACGCTCGATCCCGTCGGGGCCGAACTCGCCCCCGGTCCGGACCTCTATCCGACGCTGCTCCGGAACATGGCGGAGAGCCTGAAGGCCTGCCTCGGTCCGACCGGCTGACGCCGAGGCCGAACGCCGGGCGCATCGCCCGAAGCCGGCCGACAGCGTCGACCGAGGCCTTGGACGAAGACCGCCGGCGCAGGCCCCCGCCCGCGCCGGCGCATCCGGTCCGGAACCGCGGCCGGGGCCCGGCCGCGCCCGATCCTCAGGCGCTTTCGCGCATCGCCTCGCGCTTCGGCGTGTAGGCGAGGTTCGGCGCCAGCCAGGTCTCGACCTCGGACGGCGTCATGCCCTTGCGCCGGGCGTAGTCCTCCACCTGATCGCGCCCGATCCGGCCGACGCCGAAATAACGCGCCTCCGGATGCGCGAAGTAGAGGCCCGAGACCGCCGCCGCCGGCCACATCGCGCAACTCTCGGTCAGGCGAAGCCCGGTCAGCTTCTCGGCGTCGAGCAGCTTGAACAGCGTCCGCTTCTCGGTGTGGTCCGGGCAGGCCGGATAGCCCGGCGCCGGACGGATGCCGCGGTACTTCTCCTCCACGACCGCCTGCGCGTCCAGTTCCTCGTCCGGCGCGTAGCCCCAGAACTCCCGGCGCACCCGCGCATGCAGCCACTCGGCCATCGCCTCGGCCAGCCGGTCGGCCAGCGACTGCACCAGGATCGCGTCGTAGTCGTTGTTCTCGGCCTTCAGCCGGTCCGCGATCTCGTGCACCTCGGGCCCCGAGGTGACCGCGAAGCCGCCCACCCAGTCCGGCGTGCCGATCGGCGCCACGAAATCCGCGAGGCACTGGTTCGGCCGGTCCCGCCCCTTCGACTTGGTGCCCTGCTGGCGCAGCATCGGCAGCGTCGCCGCGCGCCGCTTGCGCGTCTCGTCGGTCCAGACCACCACGTCGTCGCCGTCGGCGTTGGCCGGGAACAGGCCGAAGGCCGCGCGCGGGTTGAACCAGGCCTCGTCCGCGATGCGCTCCAGCATCGCCAGCGCCTTGCCGTGCAGTTCGCGCGCCGTCTCGCCCTTCTCCGGGTCGTCGAGGATCTGCGGATAGAGCCCCTTCATCTCCCAGGTCCAGAAGAACGGCGACCAGTCGATCCAGGGGAACAGCTCGCGCACCGGCACGTGCTCCAGCGCCTGACGTCCCGTCACGGCGGGCTTCGGCGGCACGTAGGAGTCCCAGTCGCCCCGGAAGCGGTTCTCGCGCGCCTCCCCGATCGGCAGCGTCGGGCGCTCCGAGGCGCGCGCGCCGGCGGCCTGCTGGGCGCCCTGCTCCTCCGCCACCTCGGCCAGATACTGGCTCTTGCGGTCCTTGGAGAGGAGGCGCGAGACCACGCCGACCGCCTTCGAGGCGTCGTCGACATGCACCACGCCGTGCGCGTATTCCGGCGCGATGCGGAGCGAGGTGTGCTTCTTCGAGGTCGTCGCGCCCCCGATCAGCAGCGGCAGGTCGAAGCCCTGCCGGGTCATCTCCGCCGCCACGTCGACCATGCGGTCGAGGCTCGGCGTGATCAGGCCGGAGAGCCCGACGATGTCGACCTTCTCCTCCTTGGCCTTGGCGAGGATGTCCTCGGTCGGCACCATCACGCCCATGTCGACGACGTCGTAGTTGTTGCACTGCAGCACGACGCCGACGATGTTCTTGCCGATGTCGTGCACGTCGCCCTTCACCGTCGCCAGCAGCACCTTGCCCTTGGCCGAGGTGTCGCCGGACCGGCGCTTCTCCTCCTCCATGTAGGGGATCAGATGCGCCACCGCGGTCTTCATCACGCGGGCGGACTTCACCACCTGCGGCAGGAACATCTTGCCCTCGCCGAACAGGTCGCCGACGACGTTCATGCCGTCCATCAGCGGCCCCTCGAT
>Ga0102938_10003999_pt1 | contig 10918 bp, 10 predicted proteins | sample SalPonR2_B_D2_MG_FD_84516 | JGI IMG/M metagenome (GOLD analysis project Ga0102938, IMG submission 84516) | Salt pond soil microbial communities from South San Francisco under conditions of wetland restoration - Salt Pond MetaG R2_B_D2_MG | ecosystem: Environmental > Aquatic > Marine >... | reverse complement strand
CGTCTGTCCACTCCCCCATTCATCTTTAATTGAGTTTCCGGACCCCTCTAATAATATCTGGGGGATCAATGGATATGAATTTCCTGAAAAACTGAAGTTGAAAGCCCTTGAAGAATGCCGGAAGAAGATACGCGAACTTGATGGAGACGTAGCTGCCATAATAATTGAACCCTTTCCGGGAGACCGGGGAGCGATCATCCCACCAAAAGGGTTTATGGAAGAATTAAAACAACTCTGTGAAAATGAAGGCATTCTGTTCATTGCCGAAGAGATACAGTCCGGCATGGGAAGAACGGGAAAGTTCTGGTCTATTGAACACTTTGATGTAGAACCTGACATTCTTGTCGCAGGAAAAGCACTTGGCGGAGGGATGCCTATATCTGCTGTTATAGGTAAAGGTGAAATAATGGAAAGTGTTCCTCCACCTCTTTATGCCTTCACCCACATAGGACACTCGGTAATGAGCAACGCCGCACTCGCAGCCATTAAGGTTACATTTGATGAAAGACTTCCTGAAAAAGCCCTTGCTATGGGAGATTCCCTTGCAGAGCAATTTGAAGATCTGGCAAAAGAGTACCCGATCCTTACAGACATAAGGCACAAAGGATTGCTTTTTGGAGTAGAAGTTTCAACTCCCGGAAATATTTCATGCCCTGACAGGGATACCGCTCTCAAGATATGCTGGAGGGCCTGGGAAAAGGGATTGATCCTCATAACATTCGGAATGAACGGTAATGTCCTGAGAATAGCACCACCCCTTAATATCGACAGGGAAACTGCAGATCAGGCAATGGATATAATTCGGAAATCCGTTAAAGATACCATGGAAGGAAAAGTTCCGGATAAAGTAGTAAGTTATTTTCACGGCTGGTAGGTCGTACCTTGAACTCATTTCCATTTCAAGGAGATAACATCCCTTGGGCATGAATCAGCACATGCACCGCAAAGAATACATTCGCTATTGAACATGTTTTCTTCAAGAACCATTGAATGGACATCAAGACTCATAGGACAGTTTTTATTACAGATCATACAATTTATGCATTTATCTCTATGTGACTCAAGTTGTATGGAATGGAAACCCATAAGTCTTGAAAGCCTTCGCGAAATGACCATAAACGGGGCCAGGATACATAAATAATGACAGAAAGGCCTTCTGCCAAGCCAGAGTGAAAGAGTAAGGATAGCAGCCATAGCAAAATAATAAAGGAGGTATCCGGAGGGATCCGTAAGAGATATTCCAAATCTGATCCTGTAAAAGATATCAACCCTCTGGAAACCTCCTGCTTTTAATATCAGAAAAAAAAGGACCATAAGCCATGCTCCCCATAGGAAATATTTGACCCTGTCGGGATAACCGGTCTTTACAACCCTGCCATTCATCCCAGATGCAATATCCTGGAGGGCTCCTGCGGGGCATAACCATCCACAGAAAGACCTGCCTAACCACAAGGTGGCAAAGAAAAGGAGAAAAATGAAGATTAAACTTCCTGTTATAACACCTTTTGAAGCACCCTGTAATATCAGTAGAGGAGAAAGGTAGTACATAGTTACCGGTAAAAGCATAAAAGAAACAAGCAGTATGGTTTTCCTGGTCTTCTGTCTGTCCAATTGACACACTCCCATACGTTTATTATTCCAAACCTGGTAAAATCATTATGCTGTAATAGAGAAATAAAGGCAATCTTTTCTCAATATAGAACCATACTATACCTGAATAATGTTTGTAAATCTAAATTTTCTGGTATGATGATGTTTCGAAAGATATCCATATAGCGGAGTGTGAAATATGACTGATTATTCTCAAAGACAGAAAGGCAAGACCGCAGTTATTATCCTCAGCATACCCCTCGTTGTTATGCTTGTCCTTCTTAGCAGGGGACTAAGCCAGGTAGAAAGCTTTCTTGATGTATGGCAGCTTGCATTGGGGTCGATCCTTGTACTCACTGGCATGATCTTTATGAGCAGCCTGAAGGTGACTGTAGGTTCCGGAATACTTCGTATCGATCTGGGCCCTGGCCATTTCGGTAAAAAAATACCATTATCAGATATCTCGGAAATAGAGAGAACAACTATTCCCTGGTATTCATCAGGAATAAAAAGAATACGCAACGGTTGGCTTTTCAGCGTGGATGGATCTCCGGGACTGGAAATTACCCTTAATTCCGGAAAAAGATACATAATTGGAACTGATGATCCTGATGGTCTTGAAAAAGCCATTAAAAACATCACCGAAAAGAGCTCAAACAACAGCTCCGGAAAAGACCTGGAAATTTAAACTGATTAAATTGCAGCCATATCAGATGATCGGATTATTTGAAATTTACCAGCCTCAAAAATCCAGTATCCCTGTATATAAAATATCGGTAACATGACCGCGAAACCAGGACTAACGGTTATTTGCATGTTAAGTTTTTTGGGGATTACGAACATAAGTTTAAGTCGGTCCTTAATATAGTAATTTTTTGTTTTACACTCACGAAACAGATGAATTTAACGAGTTTGTGGGTTTAATCCAAAATCCAAAAGCTAAAATCCAAAATAGAATCGTGCGAGGTCAACCCATACAACATTACTGAGTTTAAGGCTTTAATCCTCAAAAATTGAAAATCCTTATTTCCTCAAGAACATTTACTCCGTTGTTTTTTCTTACCTTTGCCCCAGCCAGCTTTTCTCCCTTTATACCAACCCTGGCTTTAACTTTTTCGCTTTGGATAAGAGGATTAAAGATAAGGCTGAATAATCCGGTCTCTCCATGTTTTTTGCCTTTGAACGGCAGATCTACCTTGACAAAAAAACGGTTATTATTGACATGGATCTTAACTTTATTACCCTTATTATTAAAACCTGGAAAATGCCATTTAAAGTTAATAACAGAACCCGGAGGTAGATCTGAACTGCCTTTAATGTGAAGCTTATGCCCCTTTATCGCGATTTCGCTCAGGGAAAGATCTGAAAACAGATCTGCCCCTTCTGCAGAAGAGATCTCACACAATCCCACTGTAAATAGACAGATCAGTATAGTACTGATAATAAACTTTCTTCTGAACATTGACATTTCTATCGATCTCCCCTCTTATTTTCAGTATTATTGATAGAGATAAATGGTATTATCCATATTTTTATTATAACTCCTGAAAGTTAAAAAAAGGAAAGGATCATTATACTATCGACCCTTCCCTTTAAATTTTATTATCCTGTTACGGATCTCTCAGAAATAACCCTGCTTATTCTATTTTCCGCCATTTCCATTGTTACCATTGCCGCCATTTCCATTCCCGTTATTACCGTTTCCACCATTACCATGACCTGCATTTCCATTCCCGTTATTACCATTCGCATGCCCTTTTGCTTTCCCATTATTTTCATTAAGCGAATTCGCCTTCATATTCTTTCCCCTCGAATTTGCCCTGGACCTTACTACGCTTGCATACTCCTGCTCGAGTTCCTGTCTTAAAGCTTTCATTTTCTGACCTTTGCTCAGGTCAGAAAATCCGTCAGGTAGCGATGAAGAATCTCCATACAGGTTTTCTATCGAAAAGGCCTCAGATGTCATGAGTTCATGGATATCCAATCCAGTAGTTTCTGTTTCTTCTGTTTCCTCTGTTTCTTCTGTTTCCTCTGTTTCTTCTGTTTCCTCTATTGCTTCTGTTTCCGTAACAGAAGTTACATTATTAACCCATGCATCATGAAACAGATCTTCCTGTAATTTTCTGCTGCATGGAAGACCATTGAGCTGAGCCCATCCAATAAAAGCGTGCCTTTCTGCCAGTTCCATGGAAGACTGTTCTTCCTCAGGGTCTTCCGCTTCCTCACTCTCATCTGTCGCGTCCTCTTCCTCAACATCATTATCGTCTTCAAGGGATAATGCTATTTGGGCAATATCAAACTGATTGATTACATTACGTGGCAAAGAAACTGTTTCATCGGTATCTTCCACCGCACATGCAAAACCGACTGTGAACATCATAAAAGACACTGAAAGCATTATACAAATTATCTTCTTCACCATGAGAACGTCTCCTCCTTACATATTTTTAAACGCATAAAAAAATAGCCCCTGAAACTTAAGGGCTACCAACAACATTCTTACTTCTCTGGCAACCCGGCGATCATACCATCTGGCTTCAGACCCGTGGCTTTGTGTCATCACCTTTCGGTGATTTTACCCTTTATTTAATTAAGTAGAATCTTACCATAAGGATATCCATTTAGTAAATAGATCTTCCATTCAGAAAATATTCTCCCAACCCTCGGCAAATACAAGCCTGTACTTGCTGATATTTTCGTTTCTGAACATGATCCTTATATTTCGGGTTTCTCCAGGTTCAATATCATACTCCTCCTGAAATACCGATGATACAAAACTGCCTTCCCCGTCATAAAGGCCAAAGACAACTCTAAGATAGGGGATAACTTTTTCTCCGGAATTTGACGCTTCTGCAGTGATATAACGACTTTTACCTTCGGTCTCTGAACTGATGCCTGTAACAGAAATACCTTCATCATGATCTGTCTTTTTATCTATCCATAAACCAATACCCCCCAGAGATCCCCAGAAAACAACAATAAGAGTAACTATTACAAAGATCCCTATGGTCTTTTCAATGATCTTTATGTCAAATAGGTTATTCATTATCCTCCTCCACATAAAAGAATTTTTTGCTGGGGGTCTCAACAGATCAAAAAAATAAACCTGCCGGTATTTATCAATAAATACCGGCAGCATATTACATCTAATCATTTATTCAACAGGGGTGATCAGGATAAACTATCCTGCTATTCTTGCATTAAAGAAACGAAATCCTGACCTGATACTTCGATAGATCTAAGCAGTTTATCTGAATAAAAACCGGCTTTTCTATTCTGCCTTTCTGCTTCTTCAGTTGCGGATACAAGATTGCTCCATCTTTCTTCAAGATAGAGTTTGTCCCCCCATCGGTGAATAGCATAATCAACCATTTTCCCCCTGGCATCAAAACGAAGGTTCTGCACTCCAATGTAATGGTGTCTAAGCTCGGAACAGAGACTTCCTGTTCTGTCAGAAACATGTAAAGGAAGCTCAATATCAATGATCTGCTGTTTGATCGACCATATACTCTGCCCCGAAATATCTATCTGCTCCTTTAGACTGGAAGCTTCCTGATCATTAGATATCCATGCTCTGAAGGATTCTCTGATATGCTTCCAGTGAGAATCTGACAACTTACTGAAATTGATCAGTTTCTGATAAAAATCAAGGGTCTCCTGCTGTGCAATTGAGAGATTAGCAGGTCTTAACCAGGCAAGGACTTTCCCGCCTGAACCTAAAAGGGTCAGTACTGAAGACCTCCCTGATCCCAGCCTTGAAGAAAGCATATTCTCCACTACGAAGGGACTCATCCCCCGTATCGAAACATGGTCCATATCTACCAGAAGATCCATTTCAACGATCCCCGCCACATCAGCAGGACTTCCTGGATAGACCTCAATTACCGGAAAATATCCATTTTCATCAGATTGTCCAAGTTCCATACCTGATACAGAAAGCACTCCCTGAGCCTGACTTGAAAAAGGAAATAAAAACAATGAAATTATAAGAATAACCGCAAAAAGACCTCTTTTCATTTCTTCGCCCCCTGATTAAAAACTTTTATCTTTAACTCTTTAATATTGCCACGTTACTGATTCTTTTTCAATCCTGTCTTGCTGAATACCAAATATGTCTTTAATTCAAAACAGGTTTTTAATCAGTTAACAGAAGGGTCCATGACTCTTCCCATAAAAAGGAATGATTTCGTTTTTTTATGGGAAAGGATAAAAATAAAGGGATGATCCACATTCATCAAGACCGGTTCCACCGGTATAGAAGCCGCCTTTATACCTATACCGGTTGCTGCAGCAGCTTCAGTTCCCTTCTCATCCACCCTGAAACAGGAAGCATGTACTACATCTGAAACATACAATCCTTCCTCATCACAGATACCCGTAAGATCAGCCTCTTTCATGCTGAAAATATCACTCATGCCCAAAACATCTAAAACACTGGAAAGCTGGATCCTCTTTTTCATTTCATATTTTGGGAAATGAAGCTCAACTCTCTCTCGGGTCATCCCTTCTTCTATGCGGGATATTACTTCTGGGAAAAGAGATTTCTCAAGCTCCTCCAGACCATCTTCCTTCTCAGGGAGCAATACAAGGAGAGAGTAATCTCCCCCGGAATATGAAAGTTCAACCACCTGAATCTTATCATCACTATAATAATTCAACGTATCTGTTTTTCTCATGAAAGGTACCCGTTCAATTTCACCTGTACCAGTCTTGAATTCCTGTTCAGAAGTACGGGACCTCTCAAAGGGACTTTCCCAGTCTCCCAGGAAATATACGGCATTTACCAGAACAAGTCTTGTCATATCATCTATAGAACCATCCTGGAAAAGATCCACTATTTTCCCCTTTGTTTTTTTCTCAACCCAGCCATTTATATTTGCAATGCTCTGTTCCGGTTGTGAAATAAAATTCGTTTCCATGATCTCCGATAGATAAATTTCTTTCAAAAGAGATATGTATGTACTCTTCACTGGATATTTTTCCTGAACCCAGAGTGAATTTGCTATTTGAACCTGCATTGACTCCCGGTCTGACGAGATCAAAGAAAAAAGTTCACTGAACACTCCTACCCTTTCCTCTCTGGAATTGGGAATATCAAGTACAATTTCCATCTGTTCAGCACTTCTTCCATCAGCTCCCTCATAAACCATGGAAAGCGCGGAAAAGATACTTACAGGAGAAAAACATATGTTAGAACTGTCAACTGAACTCAGCTCAGAATACAGCTTAATGGCAAATTCGTTATCAGCTCCGTAATTATCAAAAGAATTTTCAAATGCATGAAGTGAAAGGGGATGAAAAACAAATACTGACACAAAAAGTATAATTCCAGCTAATAAGATCTTTGTGTTTATAATTTTCATAAAGACCCTCCTTATCTGTAAATAAAATTTACCTTCATATTTTCTCACACAAAAGGAGAAGATACAGGGTAATTATGCTTATATCTTCGTTAATTCAGGTATATAATTGTCTTGTAAAGTGTTAAATAAAAGAAGGGAGATCGTATGTGATGAAAAGAATACTTGTAGTTCTCGATCTTACTGATATGAGTAATTCTCTGATCAGGTTTGCATTTCCCTTTTCAAAAAAACACAAGATCGATCATATAGACTTTATTTACGTAAAAGAAGAGGTCCCGGAAAACGAAGTGGAAATACCAGTGAAAGGCTATACCGGGCATTTTACTCCCGATTCATGGAAAGCTGATTTCAGAAAAATATCATCCATGATCGACAATTCCATAAAACGGGAATGGATCGGGGACACCAGCTATAATGTAATCACTGAAACCGGAGATCCCGCAGAAAAGATCGCTGAAAGAGCTTCAGAAATACACTATGAATTAATTATGGCAGGACAACACCATATCAACCCTCTTGAAAGGTTTTTCAGAAAAAATACCTGTGCCGAGGTCCTCGAAAAGGTCGGAACCCACGTCCTTGTTTTCGAAGCCATGAAGAAGAAATGGCTGATATGAAAATTTTCAGGCTGGCATATCCAAACCTATAGAAACTTCTTTTCTGAAATCAAGGTTGCCTGTAAACTGCTTTGTGCATTTTTCCCAGGTCCTCTCCAGTGCTGCGTCCCTGCATTTGGCTCTATCCAGGGTAAGAGCATGTTCTACAGCTTTCCCAAGATCCTCATCCATGTAACCGGTAACACCCTGCGTGAGAATATCCCTTGGTCCTGTAACCGGATAGGCTGCGACGGGTACGCCCGAGGCAAGTGCTTCAAGCATAACAATTCCAAAAGTATCAGTTCGGCTCGGAAATACAAATACATCTGCCGATGCATAGATATCTGCAAGGTCTTCACCTGAAAGCGCACCCTTGAATATAACTTCCGGGTACTCATTTTTAAGGGCCTCAAGGTCTGGCCCGTTTCCTGCTACAACCTTTGTCCCCGGTATGTCAATGTTCAGGAAGTCTCTGAGGTTCTTTTCAACTGCAACCCTTCCTGTGTATAACATCACAGGAGACGGCCCCATACCTTTATAGGGACGCCAGGGACAAAAAACATCTACATCAACTCCGCGTGACCACCTTCGGATGTTTGTGAAACCCTGATCTTCAAGTTCTTTTTCTAGGGAATCAGTAGCTATCATTGTAGCTGAAGCAGCGGAATGGAACCATTTAAAATACTGATATGAAAGACCTGAAGGTACAGGAAACCTCATCGATATATACTCGGGGAAACGGGTGGTAAATGAAGTAGTGAAGGGAAATTTGTTCCATACACACCAGGCGCGTACAGATAAGCCGAGCGGACCTTCTGTAGTAATGTGAATTGCGTCGGGATCGATCTCCCTTATCTGATTCCCTACGGGTGCAACCCCCCACGCAACCTTTATTTCCGGATATGTTGGGCATGGAATGGACCAGAAATTATCGGGCGAAAGGATTTTCACCTCATAACCCATCTTTTCAAGATATCTTCTTGTATTTTCAAGCGTCCTGACAACCCCGTTGATCTGGGGTTTCCAGGCATCAGTTACAATGAGGATCTTCATCCCGATAAAACCTCCATGTCAATATATTATTTTGATTAAGAGAGAAAATGGATTTTGTTTTTCTACCGGGATAATCATCGAAAAAAGTACCCTTTATGTCAATGGAAACTGCTCTGGTTTTACGAAAATGTAACCTTTGTTTTACTTAACCTTAACCCCGGGTATCTACCTCCTTATCCTCCTGCTATCATATGCAGTGTCTCGATTTTTGAACCATCGGCGACACTGGTGCAATCAAATTTATCCTTTGGAACAGGAGAATCATCTATCCATACTGCGATCTGGGGAAATTTCCAGCCTTTTTCATCCAGGACATCCTTTACCGTCATACCTGAATGCCACTTCATTTCCGTTCCATTTACCTTTATCAAGCCTTAGACCTCACTCTCTATTAATATAAAAGCCAGGAGACATTAAAGCGGAACAATGCCCCTGGCTTGACAATATATATTAGATTTTTCAGCTCATTTTTTCATCCACAACTTTTCGTACAAATTCATCATCTGCAACGTATGGAAGAGTAATATGATCGGACTGGTATTTTGAATTATGGTCCATCACAACTTCAATTGAATTTTTACATCTTGCCCATGAACGTCTTGCGACTCCACCCATAACATCCCACATCATGGATGACTTTATGATCTCGTCGACTCTCTCAGTACCATCGAGAACTAACCCGAAACCTCCGTTGATGACCTTTCCAATTCCAACTCCTCCGCCATTGTGAAGTGTCACCATGCTCATTCCTCTTGCAGCATTACCTGCAAAACACTGGGTAGCCATGTCTGCCATAATATTGCTTCCGTCTTTTATGTTGGAGGTCTCACGATATGGAGAATCCGTTCCTCCTGTATCATGATGGTCACGCCCAAGCATTACAGGTCCTATCTCGCCTTTTCGGACCATGTCATTGAACTTGAGAGCTATATTCATTCTTCCCTCGGCATCCTGATATAGTATCCTCGCCTGAGTTCCCACTACGAGAGCATTTTTCTCAGCATCCCTTATCCAGACATAATTATCTCTATCCTGAGACCTTCTGTCGGGATCGATGCATTCCATGGCTGCCTTATCTGTTTTTTTAAGATCCTCATGATCACGGCTCAGGCATACCCATCTGAAAGGACCGTATCCATAATCAAAAAGTAATGGCCCCATTATATCCTCTACATAGGACGGGAAAATGAATCCATCGTGAGTATCTTTTCCATTTTTGCAGATCTCTGTTACCCCCGCATCAAAAACAGCCCTCATGAAGGAGTTGCCGTAATCAAAGAAGTAGGATCCTCTCTCGACGAGTATTTTGATAAGGTCAAAGTGTCTCCTGAGACTTTTGTTGACAAGCTCGACAAAACGATCGTGATCCTTTCTGATCATTTCAGTCCTCTCCTGGAAAGTTAGACCCTGAGGACAGTAACCTCCGTCATATACAGCGTGACATGACGTCTGATCCGAAAGCAGTTCTATCTTGAGTTCATGCTCAACCGCATATTCAAGGAGGTCTACAATATTTCCGTGATAGGCTATAGAAACCGGTTTTTTGTCACTCACTGCCTGATCAGCTATACGGAAAACCTCTTCCAGATCTCCAGATATCTCGGAAACCCAGCCCTGCTCATGCCGTGTTTTTATCCTTGAATAATCTACCTCGGCAATTATCCCGACTCCACCTGCGATCTCAACCGATTTGGCCTGAGCACCACTCATACCTCCAAGACCGGAAGATACGAACATATGACCAGCAAGACCCTGGTCACCGGAAAGACCAAGTTTCATCCTTCCTGCCTGAAGGATCGTATTAAAAGTGCCATGAACTATTCCCTGGGGACCTATGTACATCCAGCCACCCGCAGTCATCTGACCATAGTTAGCCACTCCCAGCTGCATAGCCCTGTGCCACTCATCATAATTATCGAATATTCCTATCATTAGACCATTGGTATTTATAACCCGGGGAGCATCCGGCCTTGAACGGAAAAGACCCAGGGGATGACCTGACTCTACAACCAGTGTCTGATCTTCCGTCAGCTCCTCAAGGTATTGTTTAATCAGCTGATACTGCATCCAGTTCTGGCAAACCTGGCCAGTCTCACCATAAGTAACAAGTTCATAGGGATAAAGCGCCACATCAAAATCAAGATTGTTCTCTATCATCACCTGAAAAGCTTTACCGGCCATACATTTACCCCTGTATTCATTTACGGGCCTGCCCCATATTCTGCCTTTTGGCCTGAAACGGTATCCGTATATTCTTCCTCGAGTCCTTAACTCTTCCATGAATTCCGGCGCAAGATCCTTGTGGTATTCTTCAGG
>Ga0102938_10003997_pt1 | contig 10921 bp, 7 predicted proteins | sample SalPonR2_B_D2_MG_FD_84516 | JGI IMG/M metagenome (GOLD analysis project Ga0102938, IMG submission 84516) | Salt pond soil microbial communities from South San Francisco under conditions of wetland restoration - Salt Pond MetaG R2_B_D2_MG | ecosystem: Environmental > Aquatic > Marine > Intertidal... | reverse complement strand
TGCTCGTCGCGCAGCGCAATGCGCGATTTTTCGTTCAGCGGCAACTCGGTGATCTTGCGTGTTTGCCGTGCGAGCGCGACCTGGTCCTGGAGGAACACAAAATCCGGGTTGCGTGCGCTACGAGCGTTGAACTGCTCCGTAACCGCGGGCAATACCGTTGACAGGTCGTTGTAACTGCGGTGCCGTACCGGGCTGATCTGGTCCCAGCTGAGGGCCCGATCGAGGGCGCTTTCACCCACTTCTTCAACGTTGTACATCGTCGGGAAAGTCACATCGGGCACCACGCCGCGGTGCTGGGTACTCTCCCCGGATATCCGGTAAAACTTGCTCTCCGTGATTTTCAGCTGTCCTTCGGTGAGCGGTATGAGTGTTTGCACGGTGCCCTTGCCGAAGGAACGGTCGCCAACGATGATGCCGCGCTGGTAATCCTGGATGGCGCCCGCGAATATCTCAGAGGCTGAGGCACTCAGCCGATTGACCAATACCACCAGCGGACCGTCGTAATAATCACTCTTCAGTCTTTTACCGTCGCGCCACACGCGCCGCGAAGAATGACGAATCTGTACGGTGGGCCCGTACTCTATAAAAAGCCCGGTGAGCTCGTTAGCCTCCTGCAGGGAGCCACCGCCGTTGTTGCGTAAATCCACGACAATGCCTTCGACGTTCTCCGCCTGCAGTTCGTTCAGCAGCTTGCGTACGTCCCGGGTTGTGCTCTTGTAGTCTTTCTCCCCACGCCGCATGGCGTCAAAGTCGATGTAGAATGCGGGAATTGTAATCACGCCGATTCTGAGCGTGTGCCCGTCACTGGGAATCTCCAGTATGTCCTTCTGTGCAGACTGCTCTTCGAGTTTCACCTTGTTGCGCACAATTGTAATGACTTTGCGCTGATCAGAAGTCTTGGCCTTTGCGGGAATTACCTCAAGGCGCACCGTTGAATCCTTCGGCCCGCGAATCAGGTCGACCACCTCATCGAGTCGCCAGCCGATAACGTCCTCCAGGGTGCCGTCGGTGCCCTGGCCGACTGCGACAATACGGTCGGAAGGCTGCAGTTCACCTTGTTTATCGGCGGGCCCTTTTGCCACCACACGAGCCACTTTTGTGTACTCGTCTTCTGTTTGCAGGACAGCGCCAATGCCTTCCAGTGACAGGCTCATATTGATGTTGAAGTTCTCCGAGCGCCGCGGAGAAAAATAGTTGGTATGCGGGTCGTACAGCTCGGTGAGCGAATTGGCGAATATCTGGAAGACATCCTGGCTGTTGTACTGCCGCACCCGCGACAGCTGGCTCTGGTAGCGTTTCTCCAGCGTCGGGGTGATATCCTCGTCCGGCTTGTCTGCCAGGCGCAGGCTCAATACCTGGTTCTTCAATTGTTTGCGCCAGCGTTCGTCAAGTTCTGCTGTAGTTGTCGCCCAGGAGCGCTCCTCGGTATCCAGTTCGTAGACTTCGTCGCGACTGAAGTCCATCGCCTCAATGGTCTCGGGAAGCTCGGCCAACAGCTTCTCAAGGCGCGCCTCCAGGCGCTGCTGGAAGCGATTGAATATCTCAAAGCCGGCATCGAGGTTGCCCTTGGGAAGCTGGTCGTCCATCGTCAGCCGGTACTGTTCAAATTCCGCGACGTCTTCGGCCATAAAAAACATCCGCGTGCGATCCAGGCTGTCTATGTAGCTGTCCAGGTGCTGTGAAGAGAGCGCATCGGTGTACTCGAGGGACGCGTAATGTCGGTCTTCCAACTGCTCCAGCAATTCTACGATCGTTTCACGCTGGCCCTCGGAATAGTCAATAACCGCCCAGACTGAGTTGCTGAGCAGGCCGCACAGCAGCAGGACTGCGAGGGGACGCAGGGCAATATTTAAGGGTTTAATTGAAATCAAGGTGCCAACACTCACATTACTGGTCAATAATCATACAATTCTAGCGCCCATCCGAGCCGAAGCAAAACATGCTTCTATAGATTCTGTGACGCCGATAAAGTTCTACCGTATTTTTTTACGTGCCCGGCCCGGTATCGCGCAGGGGCAGCTCGCCCGGTGACCCTGTGCAGCGGAGGCCGGGGGCGCCGCGCAACGTGGGAGCTCCCTGCCACGGCAAGTATAGGTGACATGCGCACCGAGGTATACGGGGGCGCTTGTCCGGAAAGCGGTTGGGCGCGTCGCGGTGATGCCACCGCTATCCAGCGCTGCTCCGGCATGGCTCAGCCCCGCAGGGAATTATCCGTTTCGGGATGTGTTGGTGCATTTGCATTGCTGGCTGTTTAATGGCACCTTTTGTGTCAGAATATTCACGCGCCGGAATCCGCAACCACGCCCAAGCCCGACGGGGAGCAGCATCGACAATGGCTTACATTCTCTATGGCAGCGAACACTCCCTGTTCACCGGCAAGCTGCGGGCCTACCTGCGTTTCAAGGGCCTCACCTTTGAAGAGCGGCTGGCAACCCGGGAGGTCTACAAAACCATCATACTGCCCAAAATCGGTGCACCGATTATCCCGGTGTTGGAAACGGACGCGGGCGAGTTCGTACAGGATACGACCGAGATCATCGACTTTCTCGAGGCGCGGCATCCACAGCCCTCCGTCTACCCGGCTGCGCCAGTGCAGCGCCTGGTGGCGATGCTGCTCGAAATGTTTGGTGACGAATGGCTGATTGTCCCGGCCATGCACTATCGGTGGAGCGTGATTGATCAACAGTATGACTTTGTAATGTCGGAGTTCGGCCGCCTGAGCAGTCCAGAGGCCAGCTATGCGGAACAGATCAGCCTCGGTGAGCGGCTGTCAAAGCCCTTCAGGGGTATGCTGCCGGCGCTCGGGGTAACTCCGGAAACCATACCCGGCATTGAAGCAGCCTACCTGAAATTTCTTGATCAGCTCGAACAACATTTTGCGCAGCACCCGTTTCTGCTCGGTTCGCGGCCGAGTATCGGCGACTATGGCTTCATGGGGCCCCTGTATGCGCACCTCGCACGCGATCCCGTGCCACAGGCGATCATGCGTGAGCGCGCTCCCGCGGTGTACGACTGGGTGCAGCGCATGAATGCGCCTGTGCCATGCAGCGGTGAGTTTCTCGCCGGGGACGAGATTCCCGAAACACTCATTCCCATACTGCAGACTCTTTGCGAAGATCAGCTACCCGACGTGCTGGATGTCGTGGCGCAAAACAGCCGCTGGCTGGCCGCGAACCAGGGCGGCAGTATTCCTCGCTTCCTGGGAATGCACCCCTTCAGCTTCGGCACCGCCCGTGGCGAGCGGGTAATCAGCAGCTACGTACAATGGCTGTTCCAGCGCCCCTGGCATCACTACCAGACCATGGATGCCGATTCTCGCGCGAACGCAGACGCACTGCTGGCGCGTATCGGCGGACTGGCTGCACTGCAGGGCGAACTGCCGGACTGGCTGGAGCGCTGCCCGGGGCAGTTGGAACTGGTGGCCGGTACACAACCCTGAAAATGGCGTGCTGCGACACCGTTGCGCGCCACCCAACTCGATAATAAGGAGAAACACATGCTCGACAAAATTCTCAAGATACTCGCGATTCTGGCAAGTACGCTGCTGTTTGTTAGTGGTATTCGCTGGCTGGTAGATCCCGCGGGAGCGGCCGCCGGGCTCGGTATGCCGCTGCTGGAAGGTATCGGCAGGAGTTCGCAGATCGGCGACATGAGCGCCTTTTTTGTCGTGGCAGGCGGTTTTGGCCTGCTGGGCGTTTTGCGCGGAAACAGCACATTGCTTTACACGCCGGCCGCCCTGGTGGGAGCGGCAGCCGTATTCCGCATCCTCGCAACGCTGCTACACGATGCCGGGCTTGCGACACAACTGATCGCCGTCGAAGCGGTGATGCTGGTGATTTTTGTCGGCGCGGCGCAGCGCGTTGGCGTCCGCACCTGAGCGAGGCGCAGGCGAGGCAGCGCGGCGAATTGCGCAGGGGGGAAAAGCATGGCGGAACAGTTTCAGGAGCAGGGCGGGGCCTCGACGATGGACCCGGGTCCTTTCAGGCGCTGGCTCACCTCAAAAATGATGACCCAGCTCGCCCGGCCCGGGCGGATGGCCCGCAGGCGGCGCAGGGCTGAGCAGCGTCGCACGCGCACCGGGGGGCGACACATCGTCGAGGTGTTTTATCAACCGGATGACAGCTATAGCCACTTGCTGGCGCAGGTGCTGCCGTCTTTCGCCACGCGCTATGACGTGGACCTGGTCTGCCACCTGGTGGAGGGGCCCGCAGGCAAGAACGCTCCCGAGCCGGAATTGCTGGGCAGGCTTTCCCGCTACGACGCACAGTACATCGCACCCGGGCTGGGCCTCGATTTCCCCGCGGGTGCCAGCGAGGCGCCGCCTTCCCACCTGTGCGCGCTTGCCGGCAGCGTAATGGCCGGCCTTGATTCCGCGAGATTTATTGAAAATGCCAGCAGCGTCGGCGATGCGCTCTGGCGTGGTGATGCGGCGGCGTTGACGGCGCTGGCCGAAACACTTGGCCAGGCGTCGTCGGAAAAGGTGGCGGCGCGCTTGGCCGCGGGGAACGAGCGTCGCGCGGCCCTCGGCCACTATTCCGGTGGCATGCTGTACTACGCGGGTGAGTGGTACTGGGGTGTGGACCGGCTCTATCACCTGGAGGAGCGCCTGGCGGCGCTGGGCGCCGACCAGAGGCCTGGCGAGCGCCCCCTCATGGCGCGGCCTCCCGCGGAGGGTGGGCCGCTCCGCGATAATGGCAGTCTCACGCTGGAAGTATTTCCATCCCTGAGAAGCCCCTACACCGCCATCGCTTTCGACCGGGCGCTCAGGCTGGCGGACGAGAGCGGGGTTGTGTTGAGGGTGCGTCCAGTGCTGCCCATGGTGATGCGCGGCGCACCTGTCACGCGGCAGAAGGGTCTGTATATTTTCTGGGATACGGCGCGCGAAGCGCGGGCCGCGGGTGTGCCCTTTGGTCCTTGCTACGATCCAATTGGCGAACCGGTGCGACGGGCCTATGCCCTGTATCCCTGGGCCTGCGAGCAGGGCAGGGGAAACGCCCTGATCAGTGCGTTTCTCAGTTGCGCTTTTGCGCAGGGCGTTAACACCAATCGCGAAAGCGGCTTGCGGCGCGTGGTGGAAGCCGCCGGCCTGGACTGGACGGCGGCGCAGGAACACCTGCAGGACACGGCCTGGCAGGCAATGCTGGAGGACAACCGGTTGGCGATGTACGCAGCGGGGCTCTGGGGTGTTCCCAGCTTCCGGCTGCTCGACCCAAAGGGCGAAGAAGTGCTGGCGCTCTGGGGACAGGACAGGCTTTGGGTGGTAGCACAGGAAATCCAGCGTCAGTTGGCCGCGGGGCCCTGACCGGGGCGGCATCCAGACAGGTGTTGCCGTTGTCAACATGCCGCAATATAGTGTGCATCCCCGAGCGGCAGGCCACCTCCGGCGGCACCAGGGCCACGCGCAATTGCAGCGGCACCGGCAGGGAGAATTCAGTTGAACGATGCATTTGCACAACACACTGAGCAGGTGCGGATAAACGGAGAGAGACAATGGATACGCAGTTCAGTCAAGAGGATCTCGCATTCAGGGATGAGGTCAGGGCCTTTCTCGACAAGGCCTGGACAGACGAACTCAAGACCAGGCTTAGCAACCTCGCCACGATGCGCGACGCCACCATCGAGTGGCAGCGTAAACTCGACGCCCAGGGCTGGCTCGCGCCCAACTGGCCCGTGGAACACGGCGGCACCGGCTGGAGTGTCACCCAGACCTTTATTTTCAATTCCGAGCGTGCCGCCGCCGGAGCGCCCGATGTCATGCCGTTCGGCGTGGTCATGGTGGCTCCGGTCATCATCGCGTATGGCAACGACGAGCAGAAAGCCAGGTTCCTGCCGCGAATCCTGAGTAGCGAGGACTGGTGGTGCCAGGGCTATTCAGAGCCCGGTGCAGGGTCGGACCTGGCGTCGCTGAAGTGCCGCGCCGACCGCGACGGGGACGAGTACGTCATCAATGGCAGTAAGATATGGACAACCTACGCACAGTACGCTGACTGGATATTCTGCCTGGTGCGCACGGACAGTTCCGGACGCAAACAGGAAGGGATCACATTCCTGCTGATTGATATGAAGAGTCCCGGTGTCAGCGTACGCCCGATTGATACCATCGACGGCTTTCATCACTTGAACGAAGTGTTTTTCGACAACGTGCGCGTGCCGGTGGAGAACCGTATAGGCGAGGAAGGCAAGGGGTGGACCTATGCGAAATCTCTGCTGGTGCACGAACGCCTGTCGATCGCGGAAGTCGCAAACTCGAAGCGTGGCCTGCAAGAGGTGCGTGAGCTGGCGCGGCGCGAAACAGGCGGCGGAGTGTCGTTACTGCAGGACCCGCTGTTCGCCCAGCGTCTGACTGAGACCGAGATTCAACTGATGGCGGTCGAGTATACGGAGTTGCGTGCGCTGGCGGCGATCGCCGAGGGCCAGGAGCCAGGGCCCGAGTCGTCGCTGCTCAAACTCCAGGGTACCGAGATTCAGCAAGCGGTGCAGACCTTGCGCATGGACGTTGCAGGCTACTATAGCGGCGCCCTGCAGGGTGAGCTGAGCGTGGAAGAGTTTGGGCATGACTATGCGGACCACGCACAGAAACAGTACTTCCGTGGGCGCGCCAGTTCAATTTACGGCGGCTCCAACGAGGTACAGAAGAATATTACCGCGAAGTACGTGCTCGGACTGTAGGAGGCCGACGATGAATTTTAATCTGAATGAAGAACAGGTTCTTATCAAGGACAGTATTGCCCGCTTCGTCGATGAGCAGTACGCATTTGACAAGCGCAATGCCACGGTGGCCATGCAGCATGGCTTCGACCCGGAACACTGGCGCCAGTTCGCGGAACTCGGCTGGTTGTCCATTCCCTTCGCCGAAAACCACGGGGGTTTCGGCGGCGGCCCGGTCGACATCATGGTCATCATGCAGGAATTTGGGCGCGGCCTGGTCGCGGAGCCCTATCTGGCGACAGTGCTGCTGTTCGGCGGTTTGCTGGAAGCCGGTGCCGATGCGCAGGTGCAGGAGACGTATATTCCGCAGATCATAGCGGGCGAGTTGCAGGGTGCTTTCGCGTACCTGGAAAAGCAGAGCCGCTACGCGCTGTCGGACATCGCCGTTACCGCGACAGAAAAGGATAATGGCTGGATTCTGAACGGCGAGAAAACCGTCGTCCTCAACGGCGGCGCCGCGCAGAAACTTGTTGTCGCCGCGCGCACGGGTGGCACGCAGACCGACGAATCTGGGATCACGCTGTTCCTCGTCGATGCGCAAACGCCCGGCGTGTCGCGCACGGCTTATCGCATGACAGACGGACAGGAAGCGGCAAATATCGTGTTTGCGGAGGTCCCGGCTGAGTGTGTGCTTGGCGATGTCGGCATGGGCTTTGAACTCATGCGGGACGTGGTAGACAGGGCCATGCTGGCAACCAGTGCACAGGCGCTGGGAGCCATGGAGCATTTGCAGCAGGCAACGCTCGATTACTGCAAAACCCGCGAGCAGTTCGGCGTACCTATCGGTTCCTTCCAGGCCCTGCAGCACAGGCTGGTGGATACCTTTGCGGCTTGCGAAAATACCCGCTCCCTGCTGTACCGTGCCGTTTGTGCATTGCAGGCCGACAGCGAAGACGCCGCGCGCAGCCTGCTGGCACTCAAGATCATGGCCGGCAGGGCAGGGCGGCATATCGGGGGCGAGGCCATTCAGCTGCACGGCGGGATGGGCATGACCAACGAAATGTCGGTGGGGTTCTACGTGAAGCGGCTGATGATTCTGAACACGCTGTTCGGGGATGCCGATTATCACGCGCAACGCTTTGCCGCGCTCGCCAATAGCGCCGCTACTGAGGAGTCCGGTAGCGCGTCGCGGGCTGCCTGATCGACAGCGACCTGTTACGCGCCGCAGGGCGGCGTGTCTCAGACCATTTTGTGGCTCGAGCCGAACGGCGGTGTCAGGCCGCGGTTGACGCCGCTCTCGATCCCCCGCACGCGCCAAAGGGCCTCCCACGCGCCATGCGCTTCAAGAATGGCCTGAACGCCTGCTCGCGCTGTTTCCGGTAGTGCGCGGAAGTGCTGCCTGAGCTGTTCCAGGCACCACACGCGATAGTGTGAACTGCGTGCTTTGGGATAGGTCACGCCGCCGACAGTCGGGCTGAAACGCGACTCACCCCTGGCGACCGCTTCGGCGTTCGCGCACAGATAGGGCAGGTACACGGTACCGATGTCCTGGAGCCATGGGCTCCAGTGGTCGGGAACTGTCGGCAGCCAGTCTCCTGTCGCCCCCGCGGCGCTGCAGTTCCAGAGCCTCGCTACCCACTCGAATACGGCCGGCGCACGTTGTCGCATGATCTCTGCGGGAACGGGATCCTGGGAAAAATGACGAAAGAAGGGCCCGGCAAAGGCGATGTCCGCAAGACACGGGCTACTGCCAAGCAGGTATGCAGTTTGTTGCAATGCGCTTTCGAGCCAGGCGAGGTTGTCAAGGTAGATGTTTTCGACCTGTCGGCGATTGCTCTCGGTGACGCCGTCGCCCAGGGTATAGGTGCCCCGCTGGCGCCGCCGCAGATACCAGCGCTTCAGCGCAGGTGGGACCGGTACCCCCGCCGTCAATTCATCGGCCAGGTGCCTGCTTTGCAGCAGTGCGCTGCCGGTATCGTACCAGCGGAAATGCATCGCCGGACGCCACAGCCACTCGTCCGCATAGTCTTCCAGCAACAGGCAGAAAAAGCGCAGCGCCGGGTCGCTGGGTATTAGTGGCGGCAGCGGCTGTTGTTGTTCCAGCCAGGCAATGATCGGCGTGGTATCCGAGAGCCAGCGTCCATCCGGGAGTTTCACCGCGGGCATTTGTGAGGTGCCGGTGGCCCTTCGCACCTGGGGCATGATGCGCCTACCGTGCATGGGTTCGAAACTGTAGGCAATGCCCTTGGCCCGCAGGTACATTTCCAGCTTGCCGGTAAAGTACGAGAGATTGGAGCCGTACACCGTGAGCGGCGCGATCGTGTTGTGCAAAGCCGACGTTCCTCCAGGCGAAGAATAAGTGTCCAATCCGGCCCGAACCCTGGCCGCGGTTTTATCAGCGAACATATCAGCGCTGTACGTCAACCCTTTTCGCCGAGACGCACCTGCAACCGATTCATGCCGCCGACCCAACGGTCGTAGTCGGCTGCCTTGCGCTGCATGTAATCGCGTACCTGCGGATGCGTGAGAATAAGGAAAGCATCGCGCTCCAGATGTTCCAGCACGATATCAGCGACTTCCCCGGGCTCCAGCATACCGTCGGTACTCGCGGCCCGCGTGCCCGTATCTTCGCTGTTCGCAGTCATCGCCGTACGCACCGCCTGCGGGCACAGCACAGAGACCCGGATACCCTGGTGGGCGTAGGTCATGGAGAGCCACTCGGCAAAGCCGACCGCCGCGTGTTTGGTAACGCCGTAGGCCGCTCCCCCGATCTGGTTCAAAAGGCCGGCGGCCGAGGCGGTATTCAGAAAGTGGCCGCCACCCCGCTGGAGCATGCGCGGCACCAGATGGCGCGCGGCATACACATGGGCCATGACATTCACGTCCCAACAGAGTTGCCACTCCGAGTTTGCCGACTGTTCGCTTGCACCCGCGCCCACGCCCGCATTGGAGCAGAAGAGGTCGATCGGGCCATACTCGCTTTCCGTGCGTTCAATCACGCCCGCAATATCGTCCTCGCACGTGACATCGGCGGTCATCGCAACGCAGTGAGCGCCCAGCAGCGCGGCCGTCTCCCGGGTCGCTTCGGCATTGACGTCGACAGCCACCACAGTACTGGCGCCCGCCTGGCAGAATTTTTCCGCCAGCGCCCGACCAATGCCGCCCGCCGCGCCTGTGACGACCACGATACGGTTTTCTAATTGCATGCAAGCTCTCCTTTGCCACGCCCAGGATGGGTATTCAATTTCTGAAGCTCAGAGGATGGTAGTCCTGGCAACGGCTAAAGTCATCCACGGGCGAAGCGGCCGATATATTCGGACAAATGGCAGACAGGCACGAATCGAGGGCCGTAAACAAGTTCCCGGGCAGGGGGCGCGGGTGCGCTCGCGGTGGTGCGTTTTCGGGATAGGTGCTATGCTTTTTCCAAGTTAGCAGTCGCAGGACAAGTAGCCGTCACATGCAGCGCACGGCAAAACGACAATCTGTCTTCCGGGGCGTCCTCTCGCCCGCTCGCGCCTGCCGATAATCGCACTGCTTCCGATGCCTGCCAGCGCTTTTGAACACGTCCCTCCACAGTCCCTGAGCTCACTTGCCAGCGAGTACCGCGGGGTGCGCAATCGCTCGCTTGAACAGTGCGAGCCGCTGGCCATTGAAGACTTCGGCCTGCAACGCGATGCTTTCGTGAGTCCGCCAAAATGGCACCTTGCACATACCAGCTGGTTTTTCGAGACATTCCTGTTGCAACCGTTTCTGCCCGGCTACCGCGCTCTCAATGCAGACTATGAGTACCTCTTCAATTCCTATTACAACGGGGTTGGTGAACAGTTCCCGCGCGCAAGCCGTGGCCTATTGTCGCGGCCAACGGTCGCCGAGGTACGCCAGTACCGGGCGTATGTGGACGAGCACATGGAGCAATTACTGGCCCTGCCTGACCATCCCGACCGGCAGACCATTGGGCAGCGTACAGTGCTGGGTATTGAGCACGAAAAACAGCACCAGGAGCTGTTTTTCACCGACCTGAAGTACTCACTGGATAGCAACCCGCTGGCACCCGTGCTGTGGCCGCAGTCGCAGTCACTGCCTGTGTACGGTTCGCCACCAGCGCTGGGCTGGCAGCATTTTGATGGCGGCCTGGTGGAGGTGGGCTTTGACGGCAACGGATTCTGTTTTGACAACGAGTTACCGCGGCATCGGCACTGGCTTGAGCCCTTCAGCCTGGCGGACAGGCTGGTAAGCAATGGCGAGTATCTTGAGTTTGTGCTTGCCGGTGGCT
>Ga0102938_10003995_pt1 | contig 10923 bp, 7 predicted proteins | sample SalPonR2_B_D2_MG_FD_84516 | JGI IMG/M metagenome (GOLD analysis project Ga0102938, IMG submission 84516) | Salt pond soil microbial communities from South San Francisco under conditions of wetland restoration - Salt Pond MetaG R2_B_D2_MG | ecosystem: Environmental > Aquatic > Marine > Intertidal... | reverse complement strand
GGGCGACGACCGCCCAGCGGGCGCTGCCTATAATGCACGTCAACGGGCGGGCGAGATCGCTGCCGAAATGTCTTCCGAGCGGTCTTTTTTCCGGCTGCGATTGCCGGGCTGCCCCCCCTGACCTCGATTCCTTTCTTTGATTCCCGCTGCCGTGTCCTCACCCTCCGCCGCTGATCTCGAAAGCCGGATTCAACGGGTGGCCCAGCAGGCCGTCCGGACGGTGCGTTGGCGGGCGGTCGGATGGACCGGATTGGCGGCAGGCGGGGCGTTGTTGTTGGCCGCAGCGATCGATTTCGCTTGGCGGTCTTCCTCCCCCGGGCCGCGTTGGCTGCTGTTTGCGGTTGTCCTCGCCGCCTTGGTGATGGGCATTCTCCGTTGGCTGCTGCCGGCTTGGCGGTTTCGCCTCTCGTTGGTCCAGGCTGCGGGTCGCATCGAGCAGGTCTTTCCGGACTTGGGGGATCGGCTCAGCAGCGTCGTCGCGCTGAACCACGGCGGGGACGCCGCGGCGGCGTCGGAACGTTCGGCGACGCTGGTCGAACGGGGCGCGCGTGACACTTTGGAACGGGCAGCGACGATCGATTTCGAGCGGGCGTTGCGGCCGCATCCTCACCGGCGTCTGCTGATCGGGGTTGTGACCGTGGCGGCGGTTTTCGCTGCCTGGTCGCTGTGGCAGCCGCAGGCCGTCGGTTTGGCGCTGCATCGTGTCACGATGCCCTGGAGCGCCGCCCCATGGCCTCGGCAGCACGTCCTGCAACTCGAAAACCTTCCCGAACAAGTCCATGCGGGGAGTCCCTTGTCGTTCGCGGTGCGGGACCTGCAAGGACGGTTGCCCGCCGATCTGCAAGTCTGGTGGCGGGCGGCTTCCGGCGATCCAGCGGCAGCGGTGTCGCTGGACCCAGCGGTCTCCGCGGCTGCCTCGAGGACCGACCCGGCGGTGCGGGCCTTGACGCTGCCGGCGACCCGCGTGCGGCAACGTTTCGCCCTGCGGGCCACAGGCGGGGACGATCAGCGGATGCCGTGGCAAACGATCGAAGTGGTGCGTCCGCCAGAGATCGCCGCGGCGCGTTTCCAGGTGACGCCGCCGGCTTACACGGGTTTGGATTCGTTTACGACCGAGGAATCGGCCTTCACGCTTCCAGCCGGCAGTCAGATCGCTTTTCAAGCGACGGTCGATCGTCCGCTGCGGCAGATCGACTGGCGGATCGAGGCCAGCTGGCGGGCAGGCGAAGGGCCCGCTGCCCCGTCGGGCGAGGGCCCCGAGGCTGCGGAGGCTTCCCCTTTCCCGGCGTTGCAGCTGAGCGAAGCGGGGACCGGGATCCAGGCGGTCGGGGAGATTCCTGCGGGGCTGATGCAGGTTGCGCTGAACATCCGCTGGGTCGATCGTGCCGGAGTTCCCGGGCAGAGTCCGCGAAGCTGGCGGTTGACCATCGAAGCGGATCAGCCCCCCGAGGTCAGCTGGCAGGATCGATGGGCTTTTTCGCAGGTCGGGGCAGCGGCGGTGCTGCCGCTCAGCTGGCGGGCCCGCGACGATTTTGGCGTCCAAGCATCGTGGGTGGAACTGACGGCGCTGCTCCCCGCGGCCGCCGGTGAAACGGGGCAGGGGGGCGCGACGGTGAGGCGTCTGGACCGAACCGAGGCGGCTGAGGCCGCCGGCGATTTGCCCCCCACGATCGCGCGGCAGGGACGCCTCGACCTGGCCGAACTCGCGCGGGCCGAACTCGGGCCGCTGCCGGAAAATGCCAGCCTCCGGATTGTCGGCGTGGCGATCGATCAGCGGGGCCAACGGGGCACGACGCTCCCACTCGTCTTGCAACTCGCCGACGAAAGCGAGCTGCAGCGCCGCTGGGCGAAGGCCGCAGAGAAGGTTTTGGAGCAGGTCCAAGAAGCACAGCGTCAACAACAGGTTGCCCTGGAGCGGGGGGAAGAGAGCCGCAGTCGACTCGATGCCGATGCCGAATCGCAACAGGAAGCGGCGGACATCCTGCGGATCGCCGCAGCGGCCCAACGCGCCACCGAGCGCCAATTGGAAGGAGGCCCTCAAGCGGCGATCGAGGCGGCCGAAAATGTGCTGCGGCAGGCGGAGATCAGCCAGCTCGAAGATCAAGTCGTCTCCGCGATCGAGGCCGCGGCCGAACGTTTGCGGGCCAATCAGCAAGCCGCGGTCCTGCCCGCCGGTCAGGCGCTCGAGCAAGCCGCCGCACAACTGGAAGGGACGACGGGCGAACCGCAGGCCGCACGGCGACGGTTGGACGAGGCGACGGAAAAGCAACGCGAAAGTGTCGCAAGCTTGCAAGCGGTCGCGCAGGATCTTGCCGCACGGCTCCGGCTGCAATCGGTCGCCGACGAGGTGCGCCAGCTGGCCGACGCCCAGCGCCGTCTGTCCGGGCAAACGGTCCGCGCCGACCAGGCGCGCGACCCGGAACAAGAACGCGCGCGGTTGTCGGGCGAACAGCAGCGATTGGCGCGGGAGACCGAAGCGTTGCAAAGCCGCTTGCAGCAATGGTCCGCAGCACCCACCGAATCGGAACAACGCCGCGAGGCCTTTCAGCAAGCCGCCGAACAACTCCGTCAGCAGCAGGCCCCGCAGCGGATGCGGCAGGCGGCCGAATCGCTTCGCCGCCAGCGTCCCGAGCAATCGCTTGCCGAGCAGCGACAGGTTACCGAAGACCTCTCGGCGCTGGCGCGGTCGCTGCAAAGGTCTTCGCAAACGGGTGAGCAGGAGGAAATGCCGTCGCGGCAACAGGCCCAGTGGCTGCGGGAAGCGACCCGCATCGCCGATCGGCAAGGGGCGATCGCCGAGGCGGTTGCACAGGTGGTGGCTCAGGGAGGGGTCGGGAGCGAGCAGGCGGTCCGCGACCAGCAAGCTCATGCGGCCCGCACCGATCGTTTCGTCGAAGCGATCGATGCCTTGCCGCTATTCGGTGAGGTGGCCCGCGAGGCGCAGCAACAGATGCTGGCCGCTGCCGCGCGGCTGGAACGACAGGCCGATGACGCGGAAGCCACCGCTGAGGCCCGCGCGGCAGCGCGGGGGATGCAAGGGATCGCCGAAGCGTTACAAACAGCCGCCCGTCAACAACCTTCGACCGAACCGACGGCAGCCGACCAAAGCGAGGCGACAGCCGACGCGCCGCCCCCGGAAGCGGACACGCCGCCGATCCCGCTGGCGACGATCTTTTTGATTCGCGGCATGCAGGCCCGCCTGCAAACCGCGACGAAGCAGCTGGAAGCGAAACAGCAAGCGACCGACGACATCGCGCCCGAGGTGGGCGGTCCCCTCGCCGCGGAGCAGCAACGCCTCGCGCGACAGCAGCGTCGGTTGAGGGAACAATTGAGCGAACTGATCGAAACGATGCAGGAGCCCGGACGATGAGCACGCGGATCCATCGAAGTTGTCCCGTCCGCGTTGATTGCGGCGGTCGAATCGGGCGAAGCACGCCGGCCGGTTGCCGCGCGGCCTCCCCCAACCTGCTGCGACCGGGGACAGGGCCGCGACCGGGGACAGCGCGCAAGGAGGCGGGACACCGACGCCTGACGGCGGGCCTGTGCGCGGCGATGCTCGCTGTCCTCGTCGCCCTCGCGGCAGGGGGATCGGTGGGGAGTGCGCAAGACCCACCGGTCGGCGAAAGCGATCCGCAGGTCAGCGAATCCGAGCCGTTTGGGGACCTGCTCCAAGGGCTCGAATCGGCCGGAGATGCGCAACCGGCCGCGCCGTCGGCGGCTGGGACCGCCGGCCCCGAACGATCAATGGAAGCGGGGGGGAAGGCCGAGGCTGCGCCGCTCGTCTCTGCCCAGCGGGCCATGGGAGAGGCCGCGCGGCTGTTGAGCGAGGCCCGTTGGGGGGCGGCCCAGCAAGCGGCGCAGCAGCAAGCCCTCGACGCGCTCGACCAGTTCCTCCAGGAGGCGACGGCGGCAGCGGGGCAACCGCAGCCGGGACAAGCGGCGCCTCAGCCTTCCTCGCCCGGCTCGACGGCCGATTCGCAGCCGGCGGGCGCGGGGCAGGAAGGGACGTCCACCGGCGACGGCGAGCCGCAGGAAGGCGCGGGTTCCCCGTCCCCCGACAGCTCCGGGCAAGCCGCCGGGCAGCAGCCCGGCACGGCGCCTCCCAGTGACGCGGGGACCGCGGCAAAACTGTCGCCGGAGACGTTGGAAAAGGCGGTCTGGGGGCACCTGCCCGCGCGCCTGCGCGAACGGCTGCAGGCGACGTTGCCCGAAGAGTTCTTACCCGGCTACGATCGGGCGATCCGCGATTACTTTACCCGACTGTCTGAAATGGCGGAGGCCGATGAACGTTGAAGCCGCCTCCCAGCGAGCGAAGTTGCTGGCCCGCCGCCGGCTGTTGCGAATGGTCGCGCAAGCGGCTCTGGTGACGACCGTTCGTCCCGGCGGGGCGCAGCCGCCGTCGGATCCGGCGGGCGGGGGCGCGCAAACGCTGCCGGGCTGGGCCCGCACCGATGCGCTTTTCACCCCCGAGGTCGCGACGGCGATCGGGGAAGGCCTGCGCTTCCTTGCGCGGACGCAATTGCCGGCGGGGATGTTTCCGGAACGGATGGGAAGCAACGTCGCAGTCGTCTCGCTGGCCGGCTTGGCTTTCCTGGCGGCGGGCAATTTGCCGGGGCGCGGACCCCAAGGGCTCGCCCTGCAGCGGGCGGTCGATTATGTCGCCGACGCCTGTTCCGAAACCGGCTTCATCATCCGCCGGGAAGCGGTCAGCCGGGGCGCGATGTACGGTCATGGTTTCGCCAGCCTCTTTCTGGCCGAAGTCTGGGGCCTCACTTCCCGGAATGATCTGGCAACCAAGCTGCGTGCCGCGGTCGAAGTGATCCTGGCGGCGCAGCATCGCGCGGGCGGTTGGCGGTACACGCCCCAGCCGTTGGAATCCGACCTGTCGGTGACGATCTGTCAGATGATGGCGCTGCGGGCCGCGCGGAACGCGGGTGTCCAAGTGCCCGCGGCGACCATCGATGCGGCGATCGACTACATCCGCCGGTGTCAAAATCCCGACGGCGGTTTCATGTACCAGCTCGGCGGGGGGGAAAGCCGCTTTCCGTTGACCGCCGGAGCGATCGTCGCGCTGCAGAACGCCGGGCGTTATCAAGGGCAGGAACTCGAGCCCGCTTATGCCTTCCTGCAACGTCGCTTTCCCGACAACTTGTCGCCCCGCCGCAACAACTATTTCTTCTATGCGCACTACTATTCGGTGCAGGCCCTCTGGCAGCGAAACGACGAAGCGTTTGCTCGCTGGTACACCGCCCTCCGCGGCGTCTTGTTGCCGGGACAACAGGCCGACGGAGGATGGAGCGATTTCATCGGCCGCAGCTACGCGACCGCCATGGCTTGCCTGGTCCTCAGCGCCCCTCGAACCACGCTTCCGATCTTTCAACGATGAGCCTGCCACCGCTTCGTCTGGACGCCCGCGGCGTTCGCCTGCCGGTCATCCCGCTGCTGGTCGCCCGGTTGCTGGTGGCCCGGCTGCTGGTCAGCTTGGCAATGGTGGGGATGCCAGCGGCGATCCTTCCAGCGGCAGGGCAAGAGATCGCGGACGAATCGGCACCCGCCGGGGAGGCGGTGGGCGGGGCCGGGACGGTTGCCACGCGCCGCTGGTCGCAGCAGATCGTGTTGGCGTCGGGCGAGACATTTGCCGGCGCGTGGGTCGGCTCGGTCGACGGCGAAGCGTGGCAATTCCGGTCAGCGTCACCGCGGCCGGACGGCGACGGGCCCTCCGCAGGATCGCGGGTAGGATCGCCAGCAGGATCGATGGACCCGCCCGCCCAGGCGGTCCGCCGCGTTTCGACCGCGCAGCTGATCCGTTTCGGGGCGGCGGTTGCTCCTGCCGCGGGATCGGGGGTCTGGCTGGTCGACGGTTCGTTCCTGGCCGGACGGATTGTGGAGCTGGACGCCGAACGTTGTCGGCTGGTCAGTGGGAATTTCGATGTCACGATCCCTTGGACGCGTGTTCGCAGCCTGCTGCTGCATGCGCCGACCACCGATTCGATCCTGCGCGACCAACTGCAGGCGGCCGCGGAAGCCCGCGGTGCCGATGATCGCGTGCTGTTGATCGGTGGGGAAGCCCGCGAGGGGACGCTGCAACTGACGGAGACGCCGCGTTATCCAGGCCGGCAGCAAGCGGCGGTTGAGCTCAAAGGGCCGTCGGCGCAGGCGGCGAAGATCCCGTTTCGTGAAATCCGCTCGATCATTCCAGCGCCGTTATTGCGCGAGCCGGTTTCGGCGGAAACGACGGATCGAACGCGGCCGGCGGGGAACGCCGCCGGGCGGGTCTGGGTCGGTTTGCGCGATGGTTCGCGTCTGAATGTGCGGACGCTGGAATTGCTGCGATCTGCCGCCGTCACACGTCGCGGGGAAACGGGGCCGGCCGCGACGGGGCAGGGCAGGGCGACGAGCAACCAGCCCGTCAGCTTGGTGTGCGGCGTCGAACTGACGGGGCGCGCGGGCAGGCCGGTCGCCGATTGGCCCGCCCAGGTGGTTTCGCTCGCTCCCGCCACTCCCTCGGTCGCTTGTTTGCCCCAGCAGGCTCCGCTGCGGTACCAGCACCAGCCGTTGTTCGGAGGGGCGGTGCCCCTGCAGCGTTGGCAGGCGGACGATCCGATCGACGGCTTGACCAGTCCGGCGGTGGGCGGTCGCCGGTACCCGCAGGGGCTGTTGATGCGGACCTCGGCCCGGGCGGTATACCCGGTAGGACAGGCGAAACGGTTGGTCGGGGCGGTGGCGGCGATCGCCGATCCGGCGTGGCAGGCGATCCCGGCGAGGCAACTGGCGGAAAACCTGGGCCTGCGTTTCCGAGTGCAGACGGCCGACGGCGAAGGAACGATCCGCGATCGTTGGGATTCGGGGGTGGTCCGTCCGGGACAATCCGCTCAGCCGTTTGATCTCGAGATCGCCGGCGCGGCATTCGTGATCCTGGCGGTCGATTCGGCGACAGCGGGGGACTTTGGCGATCGCGCCGTGTGGCTCGATCTGCTGGCGACGCCGGGGACTTCCGATCAGGATGATCGTTGAGGTTTCGGGGCCTGAGGCCCGCGCTTGCTCGACCGAGGGGCTATCTACGAAGCCCCGGTTCGGCGGTACAATCAGCCTCGTTTGGATCCTCCCTTTTTTCCTGACCCGCTGCGAAACCATGACCTCCTCCGAGACGCCCGACCTGTCGCTTGCGGATTTGCAGAAGAAGATCCGCAACATGTATTTCGACAAAGACGTGGCCCGCGGCGTGGACGGCACCTTCATGTGGCTGATGGAGGAGATCGGCGAACTCGCTTCGGCCCTCCGCGGTGACGATCGAGAAAACTTGGCCGAGGAGTTTGCCGACGTGATCGCCTGGTTGGCCACGATCGCCAATGTGGCGGACGTCGATCTTTCGGCCGCCTTGACCGCCAAGTACGGATCTGGCTGCCCAGGGTGTGGCCGCTTGGTCTGCACCTGTCCAAATGAGGAAAAACCGTGATTCGGAGGTCCGAACCAGCGCGATCCCCAGCTCGGCGCTCCAGCCGATCGGACCGAGCCACCCGGCCGCGGGTAGCCAGCAGGAGGGCTTGCGGGAGCCTTCTGAAGGGCTTGGTGTTTGGCGCGCTGACGTTGGGCGGGCTGCTGCTCGGCCAAGCCCAGGCTGAGGAGCGTGCGGGCGCGAACGGCCAAGACGCGGCGGCAAAGGTGCAGCTCGGGATCGGGGGACAGTTCCGAGTCGGCCAGTGGACGGCGGTGCGGATCGAAACACCAGCGGAGAGGCCCGCTGGGACAGTTCGTCGCCTCCGCCTGGAAACGCTCGACGGGGATGGGGTCGAGGTCGCCTACGTGGACGATCCGCAGCGCGATCAAACGGTCTCGAGCCAAACGGTCTCGAGCCAAACGGTCTCGAGCCAAACGGTCTCGAGCCAAACGGTGTCCGATCCCGCCGGCCGGGTGCAGTGGCGTTACGTCGTGCCGGGACTCGATTCGGCCCCGCTGACGATCCGCGCGGCGGGCGCAACGGGCTCCGCGGCGGAAGCCGCGCCGTTGGCCCAACTCCGTTTTCCGGATGCCTCGATCGCCGCCGAGCGACCTTGGTTGGTGGTGGTCGGCAGCCCGCTCGGGCTCGACAAGATCGGCGCGAACGAATTGCTCGGCCGGGAAGCGATCGCTGCTTCGACCCTCATCGAAAAACCCCAGTCGTTGCCCGACCATTGGCTCGGTTGGGAAGCGGTTGATGTCTTGCTGATCAACGGCACGTCGCTGGAATGGCTGGAGGCCCTCGACAAGGACCGCACCGAAGCGATTTTGCAGTGGGTGCGTCGGGGGGGTGAAGTGCTGCTGACGCTGGGAGCCTCGGGGCCCGAAGCGATCGGGGCCAGCCGGTTGTTGCGGACCTTGACCGGGTTTTCCGGCGAGCCGTTATCGTTGGAGTTCGAACCGACCGCGGTCGAAGCCTACACGTCCTCGCGGAGCCCCCTCGCCTCCTTTGCCGGGATGTTGTTGCCGACGGACCAGGGGCAGCCGCTGCTGATCGGGCGGACGGTGCAGCGTCAACCGGCACCGATCGCGATGGAGTACCGCTTTGGTTTTGGGCGGGTGGTGGCGATCGCCGCCGATCTCGATCAGGCCCCCTTTACCGATTGGCCGCAGCGGGACGCATTGATCGCGGCTCTGGCGCCGCAGATGGTGCCGCGTGAAAGCGACCGCCGCCGCGGCGGGCGCTCGGGAGAGATCGCCTATACCGACCTGGCGGGTCAGGTCCGAGCCACGCTCGATCGTTTCCCCGCCAGCCGTACGATCCCTTTTTCGCTGGCCGCGCTGATTTTGCTGGGGCTGTTGTTGCTGATCGGTCCGCTCGACTATTGGCTGGTCAACCGCTGGCTGGGACGGGCGTGGGTCGGCTGGCTTTCCTTTCCGCTGGTGATCCTGCTGTTAAGCGTCGGCTTGATCGTTTGGACGCGGCAAGGCCGGCAGCCGGTGACGATCAATCGCCTCGAAATGATCGACCTCGATCCGCGTTCCGGGTGGGGGCAGGCCTTCACCTGGGCCCATCTCTTTTCGCCCCAGGCCGGACGTTGGAACATCGCCAATCAGCTCGACTCGCAGCTGACCGACGATCGACAAACGCCCTTGCTGATGTCGCCTTTCGGCTATGCCAGTCCGGCCTTCGGCGGCGTGCAAATCACCGATCGGCGATTGCCTGGATACCGCATCGAAGTCTCCCGCCGGGAGACGCAGGTCAGCAGCACATGGCGAGGGATGCCGCTCGCGCCGGTCTCCAGCAAAGGGATTGCCGGTTGGGCCCAGTTTTCCACCGGGGTGTCACCCCCGGCCGGTTTGGTCAGTTTCCGCGGGGCGGAACTGAACGGCTCGTTGACGAATCCGCTGCCCTTCGATCTGCTCGACGGTTACCTGCTATACGACGATTGGGTGTACCTGTTGCCGACGCGGTTTCCCGCCGGATCGACGATCGCGTCGGTGGAGACGTTGCGGCAGAAGAATTTCCGCTGGCACCTGACGCGGCGGAAGGCGCTCGAGAGTGCCTCGGAGTTGGAAGCGTGGGACCCGAGCGAGGATGCCGACCTCGATCGGTTGCTCGACATCCTCGCCTTTTACGGCGCGGCAGGGGGCCAGGATTACACCACCTTGAGCAACCATCCGCTGGCCCGCCTCGACCTGAGCGGAACGCTCGATAACCGCCAGGCGATCCTGGTCGGTCGCTTGCCGGAACCGGCGGTGGCGTTGGAGATCGAGGCCGCCGGGGCGGGGCAAGCCTCGGCCGGATCGGAGCCGCCCGCCGGGGAGCGTCCCAGCTTGGAGCGACGCACGCTGTCGTTGATCCGGGTGATGTTGCCGGTCGCCGATGACCCCCTGTCCGCGAATTAGCCCCCCTTTGCCGAGACGAGTCCGCCGCCGTGATCAAGACAGTCGACCTGACGAAAAAGTACGGAGATTCCTTCGCCATCAAGGGGATCGAACTCGATCTCCAAAAAGGGGACCTGTTCGGCTTCATCGGACCCAATGGCGCGGGAAAAACGACGACGATGCGGATCATCGCGACCCTCCTGGAACCGAGTTGGGGAGAAGCTTACGTCTGCGGTCATTCGGTCCATACCGAGCCCAAGGAAATCCGGCGATTGGTTGGCTACATGCCGGACTTCTTCGGCGTCTACGATGACATGACCGTGGTGGAATACCTCGAGTTCTTCGCCGCGGCGTATCGCATCAACGGACCGGGGCGCCGACAAAGGGTCGACGAAATGCTGGAGATCGTCGACCTCGATTTCAAACGCGATGCCTACGCCAATACGCTCTCCCGCGGGCAGACGCAGCGGCTGGGGTTGGCGCGGACGCTGTTGCACGATCCACAAGTCCTGCTGCTCGACGAACCCCTCTCGGGGCTCGACCCCCGGGCTCGGATCGAGATGCGGAATCTGCTGCGGCGGCTGGGGCAGATGGGCAAAACGGTCATCGTCAGCAGCCATATCCTGCCCGAGCTGGCCGACGTCTGTAACAAGGTCGGCATCATCGATCGCGGAGCACTGAATGTGAACGCCGATGTCGCCGAGGTCAAACGCCGCGTCCGCGAGCATGTGATCCTGCGGATCTCGCCGGCCGACCCGATCCAGCTGGACGCGGTCGAATCGTTGTTGGGCGGGCATGAAAAAGTGCAAGCGATCGAAGCGGCCGACAATGCGCTCCGGGTGATCCTGAAACCGGGCGTGGTCGATTTCAGCGATCTGCCGACGCTGCTGATCGAGGCTCGGATTCCGCTCCGTGCTTTCGGCGAGGAAGAGCTCGATCTGGAAGCGGCCTTCATGGCCCTGACCAAGGGGACGTCGCAGCGGATGTAAGAGCCTATCCGGAAACCAGCCAACTGGCCGCGCAGCGGCTCCTTTCGTTCCCTCTCGCCCCGCGCAGCGGGGGAGAGGGGTAGGGTGAGGGGGTTTCCGGAGAGGCACG
>Ga0102938_10003992_pt1 | contig 10926 bp, 10 predicted proteins | sample SalPonR2_B_D2_MG_FD_84516 | JGI IMG/M metagenome (GOLD analysis project Ga0102938, IMG submission 84516) | Salt pond soil microbial communities from South San Francisco under conditions of wetland restoration - Salt Pond MetaG R2_B_D2_MG | ecosystem: Environmental > Aquatic > Marine >... | reverse complement strand
GTTCTGGCCATTGACTACAGTACTGAAAAGTACAGCTAGCAAGGTCAGTAATATAAGTATTTGTTTCATTATTGAAAATTTAAATTCAACACAGTCGGTTTTTTATTTACCCCCGATTATAAGCCATACTTCTCCAAGACCCTTGGGAGCAATTTTTATTGGATCGGCAAGCCCAATTTCATCTTCAAGCCAATCTCTTAACTTGTAGGCAAAATCCTGAGTATCCTGTCCAACTTTCTCGCCGGTCCAGGGGTCTTCAGTAAACATTGGCATACGCACCTGATCCATAATTAAAAGATTTGCTGTACTTGTTGCCCTTGAAAATCTTTTTTCTACAGTATTCATAATAAACCAGGCATTAATCAATTGTGACAGTTCTCCGGTTTTACCTTTCCATGTATATTCACTTTCAAGGTTATCCATGGCTGCATCATTTACCAGTACCTGAATAGTAACCTCACGACCCTTTTCGAACATATCTTTAAAGTGGTTCATCAACCGGTCGTTGAACTCATCCATATGAGCTAAAACAGCTTCTTCGAGCAATACATCGGGTGTAGCGGCAGATGAAGGTTCGCCTGCACCCGAGGATGATGCTATGTTTTTTGAAGTATAGGCATCGTAACCATTTAAAATATAGGTAATGTATTGCTGTGGTCCCCTGCGCTTGATTTCGAAACTCAAATCCATGATGATATCGGCTTTTGCCGTGCGCAATAATGCATCAATGGGTGATTCAGCAAGCCCCATTCCGGTAGAACTACTTATGGTCATGTCTTTTTGGGCACGCTCATTTTCAAGTTTTTTCAATTCTTGCTCAAGGTCTTTGAGTGGAAAACCACGGTCGGCCATTATTCCACTCATTTTTGATATAACCAGGCGAAGGTCGCTATCATTCTGAAGCGCTTTTTTGTAATCGGGCAACACTTTCGTCTCTCCCTGATTATTAAATTCCTGCTTATAATCTCTTGAAATACAATACTGATCAGAAGGAACCACCATAATGGTTGGTTTCTTGGCAGGCTGAGCAAACATTGATACAGCCAGCAATAAGACTGAAATAGTTAAAACAATATTTTTCATAGTGCTCTTGTTTTTTAGGTTCAATTAAAATCCGGCATCCAGACTTCTGGCAATACCTTTCTCCTCTAAATGTTTGCGCAAACTATCAAATTCAATAGAAACTGAAGCTGCGACTTTGTATCCTTTTTTCATTTTCAGACGGTCTTCGCCTGATGGCATACCTACATTCTTTGAGTTTACATACTGAAGGTATTTGCCTCCATCTTTAAAAAACTCGTCGAAAAATGCTTTGTGCTCGGTTTTAGCATTTTCATCTTTCACGATTGGACCAACTTTTGCTGAACCACCGCCTGCTGCAAATCCATGAAATATGGCAGCCTTAACAGCTTTGCGTTTAGCATCAATAAGCGCCAATTCCGGAGTTTTTGCGTAACCCCATGATTTAATCATTTTAGTACCATCATTTCCTACGCTGATAATTTCAGCTTCAATTGCATGCTCACTTTCATATGTTGCATCCATTGTTTTTTTAGCAGCACAACCAAATAATCCATAGGCCAAACCTGCTATAACTAAAATTTGTAATAACTTTTTCATGTGTATTAATTTTAAATAACTGTTAGACTCAGAATAAATTTATTATTTCAAGAAAAAAATCTAAAGTCAAACCAGCCTCATTTCAAACAAATAAATTTATGATTTTATGCTAATATAACATTAAATTATTTAACCTGACGTAACAGCATTCCAGCCATTACTTTTCTACCTCCACCTTTAAATTTTGTGCCCTTAATTTCTTTTTCTTCATCACCGTTTTCTAATTTGGTATCATCTACATCCAGCACATAACGATTGTCCCAAATATCCTTTTTCTTTACTTTAACACTGCCGACTTTATCGTAACGCGTCAGGCCGGTTTTTTCATCCCAAACCATCTCGAGGACATCAAATTTATCGCCTCCTTCGACACCCTCTTTCATACCAATTTTTGCAATAATTGGATCTGTTGACAATATCGGAGTTTTGGTCTTAAATACATCATACTCTTTTTGGAGCTTAACATAAACCCTATCGATATTCCGTACAGTAGCTACTGTTAAAATTTCTTCCGGTTTTTTACCTATACCCAAAAGAACAAGTGATTTGGCTTTTTGATATCCAACATAGTTAAGTTTAAAGATATCAGTATTTTCAAATAATGCTTTGCGCTCAGGGTCTATTGATGTTGAATCCATCCACATATCCATATAAAACTTATCAGCAATTTCATCGTTCCATTCAAGCTGATAAAGGTAGGCAACATTCCATACGGAATAACCATCTTTGGCTGCATTGTAGGCTATTTCAGCAGCTTTAATAGCAGCCATTTGGGCTAATTGATTATCAATGGTGTTTTTGGCAATTGATATTGCTACATCGCGGGTGGCTCTTGCAATGGGTTCATTTTTTACAAACCTCATTCTGTTTATTACAACAAAGCTATTCTTGATGAGCTCTTCACCAGCATCTTTAATTGCTGCCATACCTCGTATTGAGCCACTGGCCAGTTGCACTTCCATTGCGCTTGCGTTGTATGCACCACGGTCATGAATCATACTCATATCGAATGATCCATCTTCTTTCTGGTTAAACCATTTTGCCACCATTCTGCGGGCTACATCTTTTTCTTCGAGATATTTATTAATGGCTTCCAGGTACTTCTGGTCAATTTTACGGCCATTTTTCTTTTTCCCACTATCCTCCTCCTTCTGCAGCTCCTCGGCTGATATGGAGGAATAGTCTTTGAACTTAAAACTTACTTCGGACAACCTGTGATCATTGTATTTTTCCGGGAAAGGGGCCTCATCATAGGCTTTCATTACAATGGCATTAAGCTCCGCTTCAGACTGGTCGCTAAAAACCGGTTTTGTTTCAAGCAAAATGGGGTAAAGCGAACTTCTTCTGTAAACAGTTTCAGGCTTCTCGGCCTCCTCCTGTGCTCTAACGGGCAATGTAGCAAGCATTGCCAAAGCAATCAGTAAAAGATTTTTGTTAAAAATTTTCATATGCAGTAATTTTTCACCTGTGAATTGTATCGCACTCATACAGTAAAAGTACTTAAGCAACAATATTCAACATGGCTGGTTTTTGTTTATGTAATTTATTAGAATTCGATATATAAACCTATATTATAAGTTAAACCTTCACGATCGACGAAAAAATCTGCATAATTTACCGGATCTCCCTCTGAATCCCCTAATGTATAACTATCTCCATCGCTGTCCATTATGTCTCCAACCATATGGTACTCTACGCCTGCAATCAATTTCATCCAGTAGGTTACGTTAATTCCAAAATCAACTCCGGCGTCGAACATCAAAACATTGAAATCGATGTCGTCATCCAGATCAGTTATATTCTCTGAATAAAGCATATGGTCGGCATACGTAAGGTCAGAGTGTGCAGCAGATTCATATGCAACACCAACGAATGGTTCGAGGCTAAACATGCGGGCAAAATAGTACCCTTTTGCCAAACCACCGCCAAAACGCATAAAACTAAAATCGTATTCTACGGGATCAGATGGTGCTGTTAAATATTTATCAGATACTTCATAAGACTTGGCATCAACTGCCAGATAACCATAAATCTTCAATTGTGAAATACCAATATATCGGGCAGTATTGAGAGAGGCTTTTACGCCACCACCGCCCATATTACCAATTCCGAAGCGGCCCTGTATGCCTATGCCCCAATCTGATTTTTGCTGCAGGAGCATACCTTTTCTTAAACGGCCACCACTAATCTGATAAAACCGGGATGTGGGTGTTTCACCAGTAGCCACCTGACGGTTATCCACCACATTCTTGGCCCTTACAACACCTTTACGATTTGGTTCTGCTTTATCTGTTTTTGCATTGTATTCATATTCGTAAACAAAGTACCTTTGGTCTACTTTCAGCCCTTCCTTTTTCCCAATTTTGGCTTTTAAGGGCCTGTCTTCATATAGCGGCATTTTTACACGAAAATCTTCATGGTCTTTTTCCAAAAGGAAAAAAGCACGTTGATACCCTTTGGCCACAAGCTCTTTAAAAAGCTCCTCATCAGACTTCTGCGGTAAAAGCTTACCAAGCTGAGTATCTGAATTATACTGCATGCGCTGTACCGGAGTTGGGTTGCTTGTGGTCATCACGTATTCTACCTGGAATGTATGATTGTCAAATTTTTCCTTCTTGGCTTTGGCGGTTTCCGGATCATCGTCGCTATAAATCCACATTTCATCAAAGAGCTTTGCCTGCACGTCGCTGTTGTATTTTACCCTGAAAAGAAAAACATCAAGCGGTGTACGCCACCCATGGCGATCATCGATGTCGAGTTCTTTATGATTTCTGATTTTAGCGTAATCAACCACAATGATGTAAGATTTGCCTAATAATTTCATACCCATATCCATGAGCATTGCTTTACCACGTTTTGAAGCTTCAGCTTTTTTCACATCGGCATCAACGGCGTTATAAAGCCCCCTTTTATGGATCAATTCCATGTTCATACGGCCATCTTCCTGCCTGTTAAACCATTTTGCAATAATATCGTTAGCAGCTTTTTCCGCTTCCAATTGATTTATTATGGCATTTATTCGCTCTTTGCGCGGGGCCCCTTCAGCAAGTGGTGTTTCAACAACTTTATCTGGTAAATTATTATTGTCAAATTTTCCGGGAACAGTAAGATTAACAAATATTTCCTCCAGTTTTTCCCGGTGCTTACCGGTTTTGTAGTCTAACATTTTAACTGTAACTGCACTTCGGCTGTAATCATCGGTAACTTTTTTTTCTTCTTGTGAAAAACCTTGGGATGCGATAATAAATAACAGGGATAACAATAGAGTTCTTAACTTCATTTTAGATTTTTTTACGGTTCCAATCAAATTTACAACAATTATTGAATAACCCGTAAATTTCACAATTATTTATAAAGAACAATGAGCTTATACCTAACTTAACAGCCATTTAACACAGATATGGCATATAACAAAGGTAGCATTGAAATTGCTCGTTCAAAACCAGTGTTGATTCGAAGTATTTTTGATGAAGGTTTTATAAATAATCCGGTGTGATTATTAAAGCCAATTCAAATGCAACGGACTGCTGATGAAGAGAAACAGTAGTTCTTATTGTGCTCCAGTCGTAGAGATAAAAGTCAAAACCTGCAATTCCCCCGAATTGGAATTTATCCATAAAATCTTCGTTTTTCCACTTTTCATCGAGATAAGAAGTTTTAAGTTGCTGGGTTACTGTATAAAAACTGCTTAACCCCAAATATGCCGCCATTCGATGTGTAATATAATACTTGCCGGCAGCCCTTACATTAAAAGCCAATACTCTGTACATATTGGCACTACTTTTCATTGATGACCGATAAAAATTGAGGTTCAATCCTGCAAGGCCAGACATTTTTTGGTTGAAAAAAAACTCATTTTCCAGTCCACCACCTAACCCATAATCATAACCGAAATTGGGTAATGTATCATTGGTTTGCAGTATTCTCGATGTATTTACCGAAAAAGTATAATTGATGTGTGAATAAAGACTGGCAGTACTTGTATCGTTTTTTTCTAAATTTTGTTTCTGTGCGTTTGTGCTTGCAGCTGTAAATATTAATAAAATAACAATTATTAATCTGTTTCTGTGGCGGTTTGCATTATTTTCCATTGACGTTTAAACGCTTTTTTAAAGGGTTTACTCCATTTCTTATCTATCACGTAGCCTTCATATAATTGGGCCGATTCATCTGATGGGTCTTTAATATAAAACTCTTTTGCTAAACTTGCACCCAACGCTTCCTGCGCTGGCTTTGACAATTGATAATCAAAATCGCTTTTATACAAAACTGTAATTAATCCAAAGCTTTCATTTGGTTGCCCTCTTTCAGCTAAAACTTTAGCTGCATGATGCATAAAAGGTAAGTAATTAGTTTCTTGAGCAGCATTAGCAAGGGTTTGGAATTCCAAATCAAAGGGTTTTAATAAAGAGTCATTGAATTTATTCTTTATTACATCATATTCAGCAATTGCACTTTCAAAATTATTATTAACCGCAGAATCTCTGAATACTTTAACATGGCGTTGATATGCAGCAGCATCGGCTATTCTTTTAAGTTCCTGCTTTAGTTTTTCAGCATTAAAACCACAGCCCGGATTGTTTTTAATAAGCGTCAACGCTTTTTCGAAACTTTCCTGTGCGTGTGGATAATCTTTACGGGCCATAAATTTCTCTGCTGCTATGGTATAGATGCTTAATTTTTTGTGTCGCTTGTAGCATGCCTGTCGACCGATTTTCTCACGTAATTTATTTACAAAATCCTGTTGCGAATCATTCAAAACAAAATTAAACCTGTTTAAAACCCAATCTATTTCCTGAACAAGTTCTGTGGCAATTACTATCTGCTCTGCACGCAACATACGTTCAGCTTTTTCTGCAAGGGAGGTCACATAATCGGTCAACAACCGGGTACGCTGAAAATTCTCATCGCGGGCCTCATCAATGCCATTTTTCTTGCGAATAGTTAAGGCAGAATCTAGCAGGGTAATGGATTTTTTGTCGGCCAACTTCACGTTTCTTAATTCCTCAATTAATAAAGCGTAACGCTGCTGAGCTATGCGGTCAATTATTTCGCGGTGTTTTTGGGTTGGTTGGAGTTTTTGTGCCTTTATATAGCGCATAGCTTTCGTTTGAATGGTATCGGCCCGATTGGGCAGGCTGTCTTGAAGTGCCGCTTCGGCTTCATTTAACATTTTCTTATAAGACTTCTGAAATGCCACCTTAAATCGCTCATCAAGATTTTCGGCACATGGAATTTCCACATAGGCATTACAAATTTCTCTTGCTGCGTACAATGCCTCCAGCGCCTTTTCCGGATCGTCGTCCTCATGTTTGGTAGCAACTGAAATAAGTGTATCCTGGACTATTTTCATGTTTGTATACAACAATTCATTGGTGGTTAACCACTTATTATGATCTTTGCGAAACTGAAAAGTTTCTTCAACTACATTGGGTAATTCACTGTATTGTGTTCTCGATATAATATCGAACCAATTAATAATGTGTTGATTTAATAAGCCTCTCCAACTGTGGGAACGGGCTACATTAATCATATCTGAACAAACCACTACCTGTATACTATTGCAAATATGTTCCGCAGAGTCCATTAATGTGAGTGCTTCATGGTAATGTTCTTGCTTGTTTTGTGCTTCAGCCTGGTCTATAAGTTGACTTTCAATATACTTAATCATCTCCACCATATCTTCTCTGTTACCACTATGATGAGTGGTATGCGCACTGATGAATCGGATTTGGTCAATAATTTCGACCAACTTACCACGGTTAAAATCAATTTTAGCTTTTTCTACATAAGGGCCGGCAAGCATAGAATCGACCTCAATAGCAGTATTAAAGTACTCAAGAGCAGTTGCTGTGTCTTTTTGGTTGAGAGACTCTAATCCCAATCTGAGGTATTCCTCACCCAGGTTACTGGTTTGTTCGAGCAAAGCATTTTTTGCCTCAAAATTGGCCTTGTGGAGTTCGTTGGTGCGGTCATAAACATTTAACGGGTCGTTTTCGCCCAAATTCAGGTGTTTGTAAAGCTCTTTTTTCTTTATACGATCAACAATTGCGAAATTCTTTCGTGTAATTTCGAGATACTGATCCAGCATTTCAAGGCTGTCAGGATTAATTGTGCTTAGTTCTTCAAAAGCAAGTTTTATCTGTGTGTCGGCTGTGTAATATGCTGAAATATGCTGCTGTTTTTCCACTATGCGGCTTAACACTTCCTGCCCGGTTTGAACAGATACAATTTCAATTTTAAATTTCTGCGGCTGATCAGGTGTTAGCATATCGCCCATTTTGGCTCCTGCTTTAAGCTGATGTTCAAATGATTTTGTCTGCTCATCGATTTTAACATCTACTTTAGCGGTAACGGGAAAAATTTTATCTGAGAGGTCGAACCGCTGAAAAGTTAAGGGGTGGGCCAGCTGAACTCTATCGCAAAAAATTTCGGTTCTGAAGTTTGATCCTGCCACACGGTATTTAAATGAAAAAGTTGCTTCAAAAGTGATACATGGTTTATCATTCACCCTTGGCAGTGCACTCATCAAGTTTGTAAGCAATGCATTGTTGAGCGGGTGGACATTGTCAGGGTAACATAAATTATAAGTTACTGTTTTGGTTGCAGCAGGCTGTGCAGTTGACTGTGAAAAGGATAAGGTTGCGAATGTTGCAATAAGCAGGAATTTGATCAATTTCATCCCTAAATAGTTTTTAATTTAAGTAGTCGGAACCTGGCCCCTGATGTATTTAATGTGAACTTACGATTGCTTCATTATTGGCCCATTGGCATCAAGCTCCTTATTTATCAGACCAAATTTAATGTTTCTTGTTAAAGCACACAAAAGTATTGAAAAAAAGCACAAAAAAAGGACGTCATCCGGTGGAGACGTCCTGATATCGTAACAAAACCGTGGTTATGATTTTGTATAAATTTTTTCTTTAATACGTGCGCTTTTACCAGTAAGGTTTCTGAAGTAAAAGATACGTGCACGGCGAACTTTACCTCTTTTGTTAATATCGACCTGCTCCACGAAAGGAGAGTTTACCGGAAAAATTCTTTCTACACCAACACCGCTTGCCATTTTGCGTACAGTAAAGGTTTCGTTAATTCCTGTTCCACGACGCTGCAATACTACTCCGCGGAAATTCTGGATACGCTCTTTGTTTCCCTCTTTAATTTTGTAGTGAACAGTTACAGTATCACCTACTTTAAATTCAGGAAGTTTTCGCTCTTCCTTAAAATGCTCATCTACAACTTTCATTAAATCCATTTTCCTAAAGCTTTTATAGTTAAAATTTTAAAAGCAATGTAGCAGTTTAACGTGCCAGAGATTACTTTGAGGCTGCAAAGTTAGAAAATGTTTTCGAAAAACAAACTATTTCTTATCGGTTGTTTTTTTAGTTTGTTTATTTTTTGTTTGACCATTGCTGCTTTTCTTGGGTGGTTTTGCCGGCATAGGTTTATTCTTGCGTGCCATGGCATAAGCATTAAAAAAATCTGGTTGACTTTGCTCAAAAAGAAAAATGAATTTATCAATGCGATTTTTCAATAGTTTATTATTGGCCCTGATAAGGTCCTGGGTTGATTCAATTGCTTTTTTTTGAGCTTTTCGCTCTTCTTTATAGTTTTGACGCAGGTTTTTATATTGCACAATAGTTTCATACAAACTATCGATCATTTTTTGCGACAAACCATATTTTTCAGGTTCAGTACTCTTTTTTTCCTCAACATTGGTGTTCTGATGCTTATTAATGGCTTTCCAAATAGTGAGAGCCTCCTTCTCCAGTTTACCCGCACTAAGTTTATTCAGGGCTTTGCGATCTGTTTTGGTTTTTTGCTCCAGTTTTTTCATTTTTTTGTCATGGGCATAAACTGAGAGCACTTTTAAAACTGGTAGCAATTGTGCTATGAGCTTTTCGCGTGTATTTTTTATGTTTACTGCAATTGGCTCAGTGTCATTATGCACTGCAGGCTGTAATTCCTGTATTTTTTTCATGTTCTTCACAAAACGGTCATAATCTTTCTGCATTTCCAATATGTGGCTCCAACCCTTCATATTTTCTTCCATGCATTCCATAACCTTTTGTTGCATAGCTAGTTTTTGCGTATCCATGGCTATAAATTTTAGTTTACAGTATAATTAATATCAAAATATTCTTTTACTCTTTTCGTAAAAGCTGCAGCCGGCTCTACATAAATATTCTCTACCAGTTGCAGTGCTTCCTGTTGTAATTCAAGCCTTAAACCTTCTATCAATTCAATGAATTCATTTTTCACCTTGCTTGTAGCAGCACGCTTGTCTATTTTTTCTACAAAAAGAACTAATTCTGCAAAATTGTGGTCAAGTCCAAGTTTATCCGAGGCATTATCAAGATCCTTTTCTATGGTTTTAAAGTATTGCGGGTAAAGTGGGTTCAAGATTTGCATAAAATACATTAAGTACTTAACCCGTTTTCTTAAGTTGTGGTAGTTTTCAGTGTTTGGTTTTTTTCGTACTACATCAAGCTCTTTCCGGCCTTTTTTGTAAATCCGTTTAATCCCCGGAGCCATGATGCTGAACCCTTCATAGCGAAATAAAAACATACTTACTCGTTCTTTGGCTGCATCCACATCATCTGCTATTTTTTGAAATAACTCATCGTGCATTACTTCGTCATATTTCTTTTTTTTCTTACCAATGATGGTTTCCTGCAGTTGTTCAATAAGCTGATTATTTGCAGATGACGTATGTTTTTCAGCCAAAATGGTCAAATCCTCGTGGAAAACTTTCAGGTCTCTTAATTCACTCAATAATTTTGACTCATCTCTGCAAAAACTGTTTTCTCTGTAGTAAGTACTATAACCTATCGCATCCCGAATGAGCCTCAATATGGCCCGCAGCCGCTTAAAACTTTTTCTGATTTCATGAACTGATTTATCGGGATCCACATTTCGGGCATTGCAAAAAAATACAATTTGATCATACTGCTCATGAATCATTCGCAATATATTTTGCTTAACATTTTGAGATAAATCAGGCTCAAAGCTCGGCTTCATACCTATTGAATTTAAATATGTTAAAATACAAAAAATATTATTAGATTCTGTATGCTCCAGATTATTAACATAAACATAACCTTGGCACAAACAAATCGGTATAATTAAGACAGATGGACCAACTATTGGTTCACAAAAAAACCCGACAATTGCATCAATTGCCGGGTTTAGTTAAACAATAAGTTTTAAGACTTATCGCACTCCTTTTTCTTTGCTTTCTTACAAGGTGTTTGGCAATCTGAGCCTGATTTTTTGGCTGCACGGTCGTATTTGCAGCATCCGGGC
>Ga0102938_10003989_pt1 | contig 10931 bp, 13 predicted proteins | sample SalPonR2_B_D2_MG_FD_84516 | JGI IMG/M metagenome (GOLD analysis project Ga0102938, IMG submission 84516) | Salt pond soil microbial communities from South San Francisco under conditions of wetland restoration - Salt Pond MetaG R2_B_D2_MG | ecosystem: Environmental > Aquatic > Marine >... | reverse complement strand
GCCCATGTAGTGGACGTCGTCGGCGTAGCGGTCGTCGGTGGAGCAGACGCTGATCACCGCCCCCAGTTCCGGAGGGCGCAGTGCAGCGATCTGCAGGCCGTTGAAGCCGCCCCACGAGATACCGATCATGCCCACGCGCCCCGTGCACCACGGTTGTGCAGCGAGCCAGCGGATCACTTCCACGCCGTCGTCCAGTTCCTGCGGGAGGTACTCGTCGGCCAGGATCCCGCCCGAATCGCCCGATCCGCGCAGGTCCACCCTGACGCATGCGTAGCCGTGCCCCGCAACATAGGGATGCATGGTCTCGTCGCGCAGCCGCGAGCCGTCACGCTTGCGGTAGGGGATGTACTCGAGCACGGCCGGGACCGGATGGTCTGCGGCGTCCTCGGGTAGCCAGATCCGAGCCGCGAGCCGGGTTCCGTCGGGCATCGGGATCCAGACGTTCTCGCGGTGACGGATCCGCCGTGGCAGGTCGGTGGTCGTCCTCATCGCGGTGCCGCCGTGCGTCCGTCCGGCGCCGGTTCGAGATCGAGATGCGTTGCCGCGCGGATGCTCTCGTACCGGCGGAGCAGCTCCTCCTCGTCGTCTCCGCCGACGAAGACCGTGGCGATCTCGTAGCTGTAACTGTCCTGCGACGGGAGGTCGGCGAGACGGTCACCGGTTCTCACGTCGAACTCGATGTCGGCGTCGGGGAACCGCCGGCGCAGATCGTCGAGTTCGTCGCCCGTGGGTGCGTGGCGCACGACGGCGTCGTCGTAGGTTCGCCACATGAACTTGGCGGCGAGGCGATGCCGTCCCCGGCGGTGGGGCGGGTCGGGCCGTTCGCCGAGTGCCACATCGATCATGACCTGGTGGTGGTAGTCGCCGTCGACGTGCTCGAACAGCGGCGCATGCGACTTCGACAGACGGGCGTTGGCCTCCAGCATCCGGATCTCGTCGGTTGCCTCCTCCCAGAAGAACTCGATGTTGAACGGCGACTCCGTGTAGCCGACGTGGGAGATGAACGTCGTGGCTGCGTCGGACATCCGCTCCAGCACCGGTTCGGGCAGCATCGACGGGTACTGGTAGCGGGAGAACGACGACCGGTGCCGACCCTCGCGCACCGAATCGACCGCCCCGTAGATCACGACGCCGCCGCCGTGCGCGTAGCCCTCGAGGGTGCACTGCTGCCCGGCGGAGATGATGGACTCGGCGATGCAGTGGCGTCCGTCGATGCCCTCGATCTCCTCGGGGAGATCGGCGTACGCCAGGAGCTGGTCGAACGGGACGGCGATCGTGTCGATGCCCGACCGGATCCGCTCGAGGGCACGGGTGAGATCGTCGGGCCCGTCGATCCGGAAACCGAGGTACGACTTCAACGATCGCACCGGCTTCAGCCAGAAGGGGTGGTCGACGGTGATCTGTGCGGCGACGTCGTCGTCGAAGGGGTCGACGGCGCAGAAGTCGGGCACCTGCGACGGGATGCAGCGGCGCTGCTCGAGGCGGCTCCAGTACTTGTGCTCGCAGCGGAGCACGGATTCGAGCGACGGCGTGCGCAGACCGTGCTCACGTCGGAGGATGGGCAGCATCGTGCTCACCGGGAAGTCCCAGTAACCGATGATCGCATCGATCGGACCGTCGAAGTCGGCGAGGAGCGACCGTGCGGACGCCAGTGTGCGTTCGACCACACCCGGGTCGAACGCCTTCACCTCGGCGGTCGAGCACAGTTCGTGGAAGCAGTACTCGCCTGCACGTTCGAGAGCTTCCAACTCCCGGAGGCGGACCTCGTCGAGACCCAGCACGAAGACGTTTCGTCGTCGATCGTGTCCGGCCGCAGCGGAGCGGTCGTGGTGGTCCGGTTCCGTGGGTGGCACTCGGCCTCCTCCCGGTACCGGTGATCCCCGACTGCTCGCGCATCCAAACCGTCACTGCCGTCCGTTGTCGGGTCGCTGCAGCACCCGGCCGAACTGCCGGCGACGAGGGGATGGGCAGGCCCGGTCGTGCGGGCAGCGGTCGGATCAGACGGCCCGGCCGCTCCGGCGATCCACGGCCGTAGCCAGTGCCATGCGCGCTCGCGCCACGCGGGAGCGGATCGTGCCGATCGGGCAGCCGCACAGATCGGCAGCTTCCTCGTAGCGGTACCCGAGAATCCGGGTGAGGACGAAGGCGTCGCGCTGGTCGTCGGGCAGGTCGTCGATCAACAACTCGAGCTCGGTGAGGGTCGCATGATCGTGCACCGGTCGGCGGGTCAGTTCGGTGCGGCGGCTGCGGCGCCGGTGTTCGACGGCGTCGGCACAGGCCCGGCGAGCGATGGAGAGCAACCAGCGCCGGCCGTCGCTGTCGCCGCTGAAGGTGTGCAGGCTGCGCAGCGCGCGGAGAAAGGTGTCCTGCACGAGATCGTCGACGTGGTCGACGTCACCCAGATAGTGGCAGTAGCGAGCGACGTCGGTGGACGTCGAGGCCACGAAGCGCGCGAAGGCCTCGGGGTCGCCGTCCTGGGCGGCGAGGAGTAGTCGAGTTGCGTCGGTCATTGGGGGGATGTCGACGAGCCGCAGACGGAGACGGCGGACACGGCCCGAGAAATCCTAGGGACCGATGGAACTCTTCGAACCCATGACCGGACCGATGGACCATGAAGAGGATCGATCCCCCCAACACCGATCGCCGTGCTCGGGCGATCTCCGTTCGTGGCGCTGCTGTCGTCGCCGTGACCGCTGTGGTCGCCCTCGCAGGCTGTGGTTCGGATGGCGCCTCCGACGCGACCCCTGGTTCCACGGTGCAGGGACCCGCCGACGGAGCGTCGCAGGTGGATGCATCGTTCACGATCGTCACGTCCGAGCCGCCGATCGCGGATCTCGTGGCGCAAGTTGCCGGAGACGCCGTCGAGGTCGTCAGCATCGTCCCGCTGGGTGCCGACAGCCACACCTACCAACCGTCGCCACAGGATGCCCGGACACTTGCCGGCGCCGATCTCTACATCGAGAACGGGATGGGCCTCAACGTCGCCATGACCGAGTTCGCCACCACGAACTATCCGGCAGGAACTCCGCACCACTATCTCGGCGAGGTCGTGCCTGTCCGAGAGCTGATCTCCACCGAGTCGGCCGAGCAGATCGCGCAGCACGGTCACGCGCACGACTTCAACGCCCACTTCTGGCCCGATGTGCGCTACGCGACCATGTACGTCGACCGGATCGCAGAGATCCTCTCCGAGCACGACGCGAGCGATGCCGCCGGTTATCAGCAGCGCGCCCTCGAGTTCGTCGAACAGCTCGAGGTGATGGACGCTGCGTTCCAGACGGCCCTCGCCACGATCCCGGAAGCGAACCGCCAGCTCGTCGTCTACCACGACAGCTGGTCCTACTACGGACGTCGCTACTCCCTTCCCGTCGTCGGGGCGATCCAGCCGACCGACTTCTCCGAACCGTCGGCGGCGGAGCTCCGCGACACGATCGAGCAGGTACGCGCCGCCGGTGTGCCCGCCTTCTTCGGAAGCGAGGTGTTCCCGTCCGACGTGCTCGAGGCCATCGAGGCCGAGACCGGCGCCACCTATGTCGCCGACCTTTCCGACGACCGGCTGCCGGGTGAACCCGGGTCTCCCGAGCACTCCTACGTCGGGATGATGCTGCAGAACACGCGCACCATCGTCGAAGCACTCGGTGGCGACGCCTCCGCACTCGACGAGGTCCCGCTGGTGCGCTCGTGACTGCGGCGGTCGCGCTGCACGGCGTGGACGTACGGTTCGGGCGAACCCAACCGTTGACCGGGATCGATCTCGAGGTCGAGCCTGGCGAACTGGTCGGCGTCGTCGGGCCGTCGGGCGCCGGAAAGACGACCCTGCTCCGCCTGTTGCTGGGCGAGATCGTGCCGGAGGCCGGCACCGTCGAGGTGTCGGGACCGGCGAGCCGACGCGGCCGACCGACCGTCGGCTACGTCCCCCAGCTCGACGCCAGCGAGCGCACCTTTCCGCTCACGGTGCTGGGAGCCGTCGAACTGGGCGCCGCGGCGACGTCGGCGCGGGTTCCCTGGTTCTCGCGCTCCGAGCGCGATGCGGCCCGCCGGTCGTTGGACCGCCTCGGCATTGCCGATCTGCACGCACGCGGGCTCCACGAGCTGTCGGGCGGCCAGTTCCAGCGGGTGCTGTTCGCGCGGGCTCTGGTGTCGAACCCCCAGCTCCTGTTGCTCGACGAACCGACGAGCGGGATCGACCTGCGCACACGGGGAGAGATGCTGCGGTTGGTCGATGATCTCCGCAACGACGGCCTCACCATCGTGATGACCACCCACGACCTGAACTGGGTCGCGTCGCATCTGCCCCGCATCGTGTGTCTGAACCGACGCATCCGGGCCGACGGCACGCCCGCAGAGGTGCTGCACGCGGATGTGCTGGCGGAGACGTTCGGCGCCGACATGGAGGTCATCGAGCACAACGGCAGGCCCGTGGTGGTCGACGGCGAGGCACTGGTCGGAGGCCCGGTGTGAGCCTGTTGCTCGATCCGTTCGACTTCGACTTCTTCGAGCGGGCGATCATCGCCGCCGTACTGGTCGGTGTGGTCACCGGCGCACTCGGTCCGTTCGTGATCGTCCGCCGGATGGCGTACATCGGGCAAGGCCTCTCGCAGAGCGTGCTCGGAGGTGTCGGCGTCGGTCTGGTCTACGGTGCCGGCCTGTACGTCGGTGCCATCGCCGCAACCGTCGTCGCCACGCTGGCGATCTACGTCACACGGCGACGCGGCGTACCCGTCGACACGGCGATCGGCATCGTGGCCTCGATCATGTTCGCCCTCGGGGTGGCGGTCATCTCCGCCAACCGCGACCGCAGCCTGAACATCCAGAACCTCCTGTTCGGCAACATCTTGGGTGTCGACCGCAACGACTTGATTCTGGTCGGCGTGGTCACAGCGATCGTGGCGGTCGTGCTGGCGACGTTCTACAAGCAGCTGCTTGCCACGACTCACAACCCGGCGGTGGCCGCCGCCCACGGCGTTCCGGCCGGAGCGATGGAGGTGGTGTTCAATGCCTTGCTCGCCCTCGCCGTCGTGACGGCGCTGCAGGTTCTCGGCGTGCTTCTCGTCGCGGCGACGCTGCTCCTGCCTGCGGCGACCGCATCGCTGGCGTTCGGATCATTCGGCCGTTTGACCCTCGCCTCGATCGGCCTCGGCGTGACCACGGCGATCGTCGGGCTGTACCTGTCCTACTACCACGACATCGCCAGCGGACCGGCGATCGTCCTCACGGGCGGAGCGGTGTTCGTCGTCGCAGCGCTCGGCCTTCCGAACCGGTTCCGGTACAGCGCGGCTCGGATGTGACGATGGACGGCGAGGATCGCATCCGCCCCACGGCCGAGGGGGACACGCCCTGTCCGTGGTGGGAGAGAACGTCGGCGGCTGTCGACGGTGAACTGGTGTCCGACGAGGTCGAGCTGGTGCTCGCCCACGCCGACCGCTGTGACCGATGTGGAGTGCTGCTCGGGCTCGACCGGGCACCCTCGGCGATGATCCGGCTCGACGGCCCTCCGTTGCGCTCTGATGCGCTGACGTCCCGTGAGCGGCGGTGGTTGGACGGTGGGTGGACCCGGCGGCTCCTGCTCGTGGCGGCAGTCGTGCTCGTGGTCGAGGCTGTGCCGGCCTACCTGAGCGGGCACGGAAACGGCGCAGAGGCACACGCAGCGCGACACCTGGCGTCCTGGCAGATCGGATTCGGCGTCGGACTGTTCGTCGCGGCGTGGGTGGCCCGACTGTCCAGCGCCATCCTTGCGCTGGCGGTGACCTTCGCTGTGCTGATCGTTGGTGCGACGGTGATCGAAGCGGCGACCGCCCATCGAGGTCCATGGGCCGACTGGGTGCACGTCGTGGAGCTGGTTGCCGTCTTCCTTCTCTGGCGGCTCGCTCCTGCTCACGTGTTGCAGTGGCGCCGCCCCGTCGCGACCGATGACGCACCGCCGCAGACGAACGTCGTCGACAGGTTCCCGGCTGTCGACGACCGGCCCCGGCAGGAGTGGTGATCGCCGGCGGCCCGGACGCTGGTCAGCTGTCGCTCCGGCCGTCGATGATTCCGTGGAGTCGTTCCTCGAGTGCCGGGGGGATCACCGTGTCGGGGTCGGCGAGGTCGGCGAGCCGTTCGTGGGCGCCGACGAGCGCGGCATACAGCGGAGGGCACGTCGGGCAGCCGGCGAGATGGGCCTCGACCGTGGCTGCGGTGTCGGTGTCGAGCGCGCCGTCGATGTAGTCGGAGACGTGGCGGCGGGCGTCCCAGCATCGCATGGGTACTCCTTGCAGTCGTTCGCGGCGCTCGGCGCCGGAGGCCAGGGCACTGACGAGCATCATGCGCCCTCGGCGCAGGCGCTGTTTGGCGGCGGGGAGCGAGATCTCCTGGAGTTCGGCGATCTCGCGTACCCGCCACTGCTCGATGTCGTGCAGCACGACCACGGTGCGGTAGCCGAACGGCAGCCGGACGAGCGCATCTTCGAGCTCGTCGCGATCGGCGATGCGCTCGGCCAACATCGCCGGGTCCACGGTGTAGGAGTCCGCACGCCAGCGCTCCTCGACGTCCTCGACCACGATCTCGCGTTGCGAGCGCCGGGCCCGGTCGATGGCGAGGTTGTGCAGCATCTGCCGCAGCCACGACAGCAGGCTCCCGTCGCCGCGGTACTGCGGGTGCTTCTCGATGGCCCGCACGAAGGTGTCCTGCACCAGGTCGGCGGCGAGGTCGGGGTCGCGGACCAGCCCGAGAGCGAACCGGTACAGCGCTTCCCCGTGTGCGGTCAGTTCGTCCGCCGGCGGCGTCGCGCTGGTCACGTCGGAAGAGTAGGACCCGGAGTCGGCTTCCACGACGGTGTGGCCGACGCGTCGGTCACGTGGCCGAGCCTGCACGCGGGTTGCGGTTGGTGCGGATACGGAACACCGAGTACAGCGGGCACCATCCGACCAGCCCGGTGAGCAGCGGTACGAAGGCGACGACGGCGAGAACGGTGCCCAGCGTGCCGTCGACCACCCCCAGGCCCAGAACGAGCAACACCACCCCGACGATGACGCGGGCGGCGCGATCCCAACCGGCTTCGTTGACGAATCCCATGTCTTCTCTCCTTGTTCGTGGCCCGATCGGGCCGTTGATTCGATGCCATGGAGACGAACGACCGCACGAAAGGGATACATCGACATCCGACCCAACCTTTCGGCGCCGTGCGGGGTGTCACCTCCCGACAGACCCACCACGTGCTCGAGGAGCCCTGCATGACACCGATCCGACCATCCCGCCTCCGACCATCCCGCCTCCTGACGTCCCGCCTCGGGATCGTCGCCGCTGCCACGATCGGCTTCGCCGTCGGCGCTGTCGGCTTCGCCGCCGCCCAGCCCGATGACGCATCGCCGGAGGTGATGGCACCCCCCGCTTCGACCGACGACGGCCCGACGACGTCCGTCGACGACGGCCCGACGGTGACGTCCGGGTCCACGGTGACCACGGTGGACGATGGTCCAGTGACCACGGTGAACGACGATGGTCCGGTCACGACGGTGGGCGACGACGGTCCGGTGACGACGGTGGACGACGACGGTCCGACGACGTCTGTCGACGACGGCCCGACGGTGACGTCGGGGACGACCGTGACGACGGTCGGCGACGGCCCGGTCACGACGGTGGACGACGACGGTCCGGTCACGTCGGTGGACGACGACGGTCCGGTCACGTCGGTGGGCGACGACGGTCCGACGACGTCTGTCGACGACGGCCCGACGGTGACGTCGGGGACGACCGTGACGACGGTCGACGACGGCCCGGTCACGTCGGTCGACGACGGCCCGACCACGTCCGTGGCGAGCGCTCTGCCCGAGCCGTTCACGACCAGCTACTCCTCCTCCGGAGGTTCGATCGGCGTCACCTGGAGCGGCACCGCCTTCACGCTGAACAGCGTCACGCCGGCAGCCGGGTTCCGGGCCGAGATCGAGCACCAGTCGTGGGACCGGGTGCGGGTGGACTTCGAGGGCGCCGACGACGATGCTCGCATCGAGGTCCGCATCAACGACGGACGTCTCCAGTTCCGGGTCGACTGACCATGACCGTCCGCCCGGCCGATGACCTGTGTGCCGGCGTCTGCCGATGCGCAGCGGGCCACGGCCGGGTGGCATCTTTTCACCGACGCCAGCGGCGAGTCCCTAGCGTGAGCACGTGCCGACGGATCCGCAGAGGCCCACACGCCTGCTCCGACGGCGAGGCGACGGTCGAGGCCCGGTCGTGCATCCGAACGTGAACACGCTCGAGCCGGACCTGTCCCCCACGAACGCCGCCAGTGGCGGGCGGCTCCCGACCCGGCGGGAGCAGTACACCGCGCCGGACGGTTTCGAGCAGGTCTTCGACGCCCACTACGAACGGCTCGTGAGGGCGTTGACCGTGGTCGCCGGAGACCGTGACGTGGCGGCAGATGCGGTGCAGGACGCCTTCGTGAAGGCACACCTGCGCTGGAGCCGGATCAGTCGGTACGACGATCCGGTCGGGTGGGTGCGCCGGGTCGCCGTCAACAAGCTGCGCAACGAGCACCGGACCACCAAGCGCAAGTGGCGGGCGATCCACCGGCTCGGTGCACGCCACGAGACGGTCCACGACGAACACGAGATCGACGAGTTCGGTCGACTGCTCGCTCGGCTGCCGAAACAGCAGCGCCTCACGACGGCACTCTTCTACGTCGACAACCTGACCCTCGCCGAGATCGCCCAGACGCTCGGCATCAGCGAAGGCACCGTGAAGTCACATCTCCACGACGCCCGACGCCGACTCCGACCCATCCTCGAGAACGAGGCGAGAACATGACCGACGACTTCGACGACGACACACTGCGCGACGCGATTCGCGCCCGGTCCGGCGGGCCGGTCGACCCCGGATCGGGCCGGCGAGCGGTCGGCGCCCGCGCGGCACGGGTCCGCACCCGACGCAACACCCTGGTCGGTGGTGCAGCGACCGCTGCCGTCGTCGTGGGCCTGGTCCTGCTCCCCACACGCGACGACCAGCCGGCGACATCCGACACCGTGCTCCCTCCGGCGTCGCTCGTCGACGAGGCGTCGCCGTCGAGCGTTCCGGAGCCGACGCCGGCGCCGTCGACCGTGGTCACGACCACACCCGAGACCATGCCGGCCGTTCCGACGGTGCCGCCGACCGCATCGTCTGACCCGGGCACCGGGGACGGGCAGGAAACGCCGGCGCCGCCAGCGTCCGCCCCCGTCGTCACGCCGGCGCCGACCGCGCCGCCGTCGAGCGCTGCGCCGCCGTCGACCGACGCACCGCCGACGGTGTCGCCGCCCGGCAGCACACCGTCCACGTCCGGTGTACCGCAGGCCGACGCTCCGTTCACGCAGCAGTACAGCTCCGCCGGAGGCTCCATCACGGTGAGCTGGGACGGTTCGGCACTGTCGCTGCTCGGTGTCGCTGCCAACGCAGGCTTCGAACCCGAGATCGAGGACCAGAGCTCGTCGCGGATACGTGTGCGGTTCCGGGGCGATGACGACGATGCACGCATCGAGGTGCGTGCCCGCGACGGACAGGTCGAGTCGAGCACCTCCTGAGCCGTCGGCACCCTGCTCGTCTGCCGGTCGCCCTCGCTAGGGTGACGGTCCCCCGGCCCACACAAGGAGTCCTGATGGTCGAGCCACTGTTCGACACCGAGCGGATCATTCCCGTCCTCAACGACATCATGAAGGCGGAGCTGGCCGGTGTGGTGCGCTACACCCACTACGCGCTCGTCATCACCGGGCCGAATCGCCTGCCGCTGGTGCAGTTCATGCAGGAGCAGGCCACCGAGTCGCTCGTGCACGCCCAGCAGGCGGGCGAGATCCTCACGGGCCTCGGTGGGCACCCGGAGCAGGGCATCGCCCCGATCGAGGAGTCGCACGACCACTCCATCGAGCGCGTGCTGGAGGAGTCGATCGCACACGAGCGTCGCGCGCTCGATCTGTATCGCCAACTGCTCGGCCTGGTCGACGGTGACTCGGTGTACCTCGAGGAGTACGCCCGTGGCCAGATCGGTGCCGAGGAGCTGCACGTCATCGAGATGAACAAGCTGCTCCGCGACTACTCGATCGGCTGACGCGCCGCCGTGGTGGAGCACGTCGACCGGCTGCGCACCGTTGCCGTCTGCGGTGCCAAGGACTGCCGTGGCAGAGCCGGCCATGCCGATCTCCTCGCCCAGCTGACGTCCGGCGATGTTCCGTGCCGGGTCGTCGAGACGCGCTGTCTCGACGTGTGCAGTGGTCCGGTGGTGGTCGTCGGTGTCGGCGAGCGCAAGCCGCGCGTGTTCCGCAAGCTGCGCGGCCGCAAGCAACGACGCGATCTGACGGCTGTGGTCGCCGGTGCGTCGATGACCGACCGCCTGCGGGCGATCCGGGTCACCGGCGCCTCGGCGCGGCGAGCGGTGTCGCGCATCCGGCCTCGCTGATCGACGAGAAGCGACAGGGGGGTCAGACCCCCCTGTCGCTTCTCGTGGCAGATACCTGCAGGGGCGTGATCAGCGCAGGAACTGGTACACGCGGTTCACGGCGTCGTCCGACACGTAGATCGCATCGTCGGGGCCGACCGTCACCCCGGACACCCCACCGTTCGGGAGGAAGCCCTCGAGCGGCGGCGTCGAGAAGTCGAGGCCCGTGATCACCGGGGTCGTCTCGCCCGTCGCAAGGTCGATCGCCGTCACCTGCTGGGCTCCCGTCTCCACCACGAGGAGCCGATCGCCGTCGACGGCGAGACCCTCGGGACCGGCGAGCCCCTCGGCAAGCACGGCCGCGACACCGGCCGCGTCGACGGCCCACACGTTCCCGGTCGCCCAGTCGGCCACGAACAATGTCGTGCCGTCCGACGCCAACCCGGTGGGGAGGGCGATGTCGGCGATCAGGACATCGGCAACGTCGTCGACGTCGACGACGTTGCCGCCGCCGGCCTGTGCGGCCACCAGCCGGTCGCCGTGGCGGATC
>Ga0102938_10003987_pt1 | contig 10933 bp, 12 predicted proteins | sample SalPonR2_B_D2_MG_FD_84516 | JGI IMG/M metagenome (GOLD analysis project Ga0102938, IMG submission 84516) | Salt pond soil microbial communities from South San Francisco under conditions of wetland restoration - Salt Pond MetaG R2_B_D2_MG | ecosystem: Environmental > Aquatic > Marine >... | reverse complement strand
AGCGCTCTACCACCATTACGGGCTGAAGGATGGCACCCTGCGCAAGATGATGCCAGGCGCGAAACGCTGAGCCGGCCTTGCCGGAATGCGGCGATCATGGGATGAAGAACGCGCCCTGCGGAGCATCGCGGCTCGGAAAGGGCGCTCCCGTTGCCGTCGGCGGGGCAAAACCGATTCGAAGGGATTGTCATGCCGGGACCGATCCGCGCCGTTGCCTTCGACATCATCGAAACGGTTTTCTCGATCGAGAGCCTGCGAACGGGCCTGATACCGCTTGGCCTTCCGGGAAATACCCTGGAAACCTGGTTCGCCGCGAGCCTGCGCGATGCATTCGCCCTCGCGGCCACGGATGACTTCGCTCCTTTCCGCAGCGTAATGGGCGATGCGCTGGCCGATCTCCTGCAACGGCATAACCTTCCCGTCATGGAGAATCGCATCGCCGCCTTCCTCGACGGCATGACGAATCTGGAAGCCCGACCCAACGCACATGGCGCCTTCGCCACGCTTGCGCAGGCGAACCTGCCGGTTGTTGCCGTCAGCAATGGTGCCGCTGCAGCGACGCAGCACCTGCTTGAGCGCGCCGCGCTGTCACCCCTCGTGCAAAGGGTGTTTTCGGTCGACGAGATCGGCTTCTCGAAGCCGCGTCGGGAGGTCTACTCGCATGTGGCGCGAAGCCTCGGCCTGCCTGCCTCCGCGCTCTGCCTCGTGGCCGCGCATCCATGGGATGTCCATGGCGCGCGTTCGGCGGGGCTGCACGGGGCCTTTGTCGCGCGCGGTCAGCTCTGGCCGACCACGATGAAGAGACCCACGATCATCGGGGACGAACTCCTCGACACGGTCGAGGCGGTGCTTGCATTGAACGGCTGATGGCAGGGTTCAGGTCTTCATGTCGATGAGGGTGCGCGCCATCTCGGAGGCCGTCGAGAAGACCTTCGCATTCGCCTTGAAGGCTGCGACGGAAGCGACCTGGTCGGCGATTTCGCGCGTGTAATCGACATTCGGCGCCGCCACCATGCCCCGGGCATCGGCGAAAGGCGCATCGGGTTGATGGCGCAATTCATAAGCAGGAAGCCGTTCGCTCATCCGCGCCGCAGTGCCGCTGCCGGTGGAGACCTGCACCACATCGACGGGCTGGTAGACACTGCGCGGGTCATCGCTGCGCGGGACCGGGCGATCGGGTGGCGTCTGTGGAACGGGGCCGTTGCTGCGGGCATTGGCGACGTTCGAAGCACTCGCCTCGATGCGAAGCGCCGAAGCATTCATACCGCTCGCGGCTATGGTCAGTGAGGGCGACATGCCCGGACAATGCCGCCCGGCGCCTTACGGCGCGATCAATCGGAACAATTGCATTTTAGGGAATTGTCGAAAAAACCGCGCGGGCACAAAAATATCGTCACATGCTCGGAACCGGTGGCGGATGCGGACGTTAGCGCTGTAACCGACCTTGATCTGCCCCCACCGGTCGGCAACTCGAAGGCGCATCCGGTGATTCGGATGCGCCTTTTTCGCATCAGTTCAGATCACGCGGCGATGTCGCGGGCATAGGCCCAGTACAGCTCCCGGGCGCGCTGGTAGATCGGCCCGGGCTGGAGCCCGTGCTCCTCGATCCGTGTCACCGGCGTGACCTTGGCATAGTTGCCGGTGCAGAAGATTTCGTCTGCATCAAGGAATTCCTCATAGCGCAGTACCCGCTCGACCACCTCGACACCACTATCGCGCAGCAGGCCGATGACACGCTGGCGGGTAATGCCGTTCAGGAACGTTCCGTTCGGGATCGGCGTGTGCACGACCCCGCCCTTTGCCATGAAGATATTCGCGGTCGCCGTCTCGGCGACGCTGCCCAGCATGTCGAGCACGACCGCGTTGTCGAAGCCGCGCGTACGGGCCTCACGCAGGATGCGGGCATTGTTGGGATAGAGACAGCCGGCCTTGGCATCTGTGGGCATGGTCTCCAGCGTCGGCCGGCGGAAGGCCCCCTTCGTCACGGCGGCGCCAGCGGGCTCTGCCATCGGCGCCTCGAACAACGTCATGCAGAAGCCGACATTGTCGGGATCGGTCGTGATGGTGCCAGGCCCCTCACCCTCGCCCCAATACATCGGCTTGACGTAGAGTGCTTCACCGGATTCGAATTTCTTCGCCCCTTCCAGCGCCAGTGCAACCATTTCTTCCGTGCTCACCGTCGGATTGAGATCAATCGCCTTGGCGGAACGGTTGACGCGGGCCATGTGCAGGTCGAGATCCGGCGCCACCCCGTCGAAGATGCGCGCGCCGTCGAATACGGTGGAACCGAGCCAGCTGGCATGGGAACGCGGGCCGATGATCGGCGGGTTGCCTTCATGCCAGTCTCCTGCATACCAGGTCCAAGTCTTCGAATACCAGGCCACGCGTTTTCTCCTTCCGTACACTGATGACGCAACGAAGGCGTCGTCCCTATCCAAGAGATGCCCGGCTCCGCCTGTCAATCGGCAAGTTTCCCCACCATGCCTTTCAGGCGATGCCCTGCCGCTGCGCACGGCCAATCAACATGGCAATCGCAAAGAGCGTCGCGATCCGACGATAGAGCCGTTCGAGAGCCGCCCGCAAGCCCGGGATCCGCAACCACACGGCACAGACCACGAGACGCGCGCGTCCGAAGCACGCAGGCCGGAAGCGTCTGAACGAACCATCGCACGATTGAAGTTGTCGCATCCCGTCACGGATCGACCACCCGCCGCGCACGAGCGGCAAGCTCAAGGACCGATTAGCTGCAGGCCCGACAAGCTCCAGCGATCGCGCCCCGCGGGCGCCATGTCGCGCCGGCGGGGCGCCCGCAGCTTCAGCGCATGGACAAACAACCGCAGCACAACGGTGAGACGCAACCCTGCACGCGCCGGCCGGCCGATCATTCAAGCCTGGCTGCGCAACTTGTCGCGGGTTTCGGCGAGCGCGGCGATGGCCGCATCGATCTCGTCACGCTGGCTCTCGAGATGCGCAATCTGCTCCTCGACCTTGGTCAGGGAGAGCTTGAGATCAATCCCACCCTTGCCGCCCTGCTCGGTCGGTGTGAGCATGTCCTGGATCTCGGCAAGCGTGAAACCGAGCTGCTTGCCCTTGAGAATCACCGAAAGGCGCTCACGGTCGCGGCTCGAATAGATGCGCATGGTGCCTATGCGCTTGGGCGCGAGCAGGCCACGATCCTCGTAGAAACGCAGCGCCCGCAGCGTAACGCCGAATTCGCGCGACAGATCGCTGATCAGGTATTCCTTCGCTTCGGAAGCACCTTCTTCGGCGAACCCCGAAACTTCCTGCGAAATCGTCTTGACACTATCCATGTACGACACAAAGACCCCCTTTGTTCAATACCCGCCGCCGAACGCCCGTCCGCGCAGAGAATCGCTTCGGACAATGTCGCCCAACCTGAAACGCACAACACTCCGATTTGAATAATCAGAGATTGCTTTCCCGGGCAGACTACGCCCGATCCGGCAGCCCGGATCAGACCCGAGACCTTCCGGAACCAGCACTCGGACTATGCCCCAGACAAAGCCCGGTGCCAATATCAAGATGCATTAAATTCGTATAGCAACCTTTAAGAAACGTCACCGTTGCATATCCGCTACGGCATCGCGCCGAGGATCTACGTCACCTGACGATGATCGCGCCGCGCCCGCTGCGTCACGATGGCTAAGGCGTCACGGAGAAATGCCGGAATCACTGCCGGCGCCGGTTGCAAACATATCGTGACGCGATGCGCGGCGCACCCGAACCACGCCTTCAACGGACGGGGCGGACAGGCACTGCATCCATGCTTCGCAGGAGCGCTTCGCGATCGAAGTCGGTCATAGAGAGCATGCGAGATTTTATGGCTATTGAACCCAATGCGAGCGCGCTTCCCGGAAGGAAATCGTAAACAGACTTATCGCGCGATTTGGCGCATCAGGACGCTGGTCAGCCGGAACTCCGCCCGATCAGGCACATGCTAGAGACAAGAAATGTTATTGCGCTCGATTTCATCGACATTGCGCACCGGCCAGGGCGTCGTCTCGCCAAGCGCGAGATCACCGGTGATCGCGTAGCCGATCATCGGGGTATAGACATTGCCGACTTCCGCGAGAATGAAACTGCTGTCTGGAACGGCGAAGCCCGCCGGAATATCGACGCTGCTGTCAGTCGCGCGCGGCCCGATATCGCGCCCGTCGCTCCAGCAGACACGACCGACGAGGCTGCCATTGTCATCCTCGATATAGACGGAGGTCACGCGCATCGTGATGCGGGAGATATCATAGGGCTCCATGACTGAGAGGGCGGCGTTGAAGATCTCCTCCATCTGGGCATTGTCGATCCCGTCGGATGACCGGCTGGTGATATCGGCGATGGTGCGCGACAGGATCGTGACCTTGCGATTGATGTTCACGCCCTGCGTGACCTCGGACATACCGAGAAACAGCAGCAGCATCACCGGCAGGATCATGGCGAATTCGACGGCTGCGACACCCGCCGTCGCCAGCGGGAAGGTACGCACCCGCCGCCAGGTCCCGCGACATTCCGCGAGCGCCGAATGCAGACCATAATGCAAGGCCTGGCGGAAGCTGCCACCTGCCCTCAGACGCATCATCGCTTGCTTGATGAATCCGGTCATGCCCACCCTCACTGCGTGAATGGTTCGTTGCGGAAAGCCGACGTGGCCATGATCAGACGCCCGCCACCATTGAGCATGGTCTCACGCGAGCCGAAAATTCCGACGAAAGCCGGATAGTTCATGGCGGCACGTACCACGACGATTTCATCGGGGCCGGTAGCCTGATAGCCGAAACCGGACGCGTCGAATTCGCCTTCCGGAGTGACCGGAGGCGGCAGCGTGGCGCCGGGAAAATTCGGGAAGGAGCGGACATCAACCTGGACGAGATCATTGCAGTTGAACAATGCGGTCACCCGGCTGCAGATCTCGTCACGAAATGCATCGGCGCTCTGCCCGCCAGCATTCTGGAACTGCCCCGTATAGATCTGGCGCGACGCATCAGCGACGGCATTTTCCAGTACCTGCGTGGCCCAGAAGGTCAGGGCGACTTCGATGATGGCAAAGATGATGCCGAAGAAGGGAAGCGCTACCAGCGCGAATTCGACCGCCGTGGCACCCTCGCGATCCTTCAGGAAGTGCCGCAGGATCAGCCGGCGCCGCAAACGATCACGCCGGGTGTTCGCGCGGCGCTTCGGCGCTCCCGGCCCGGTGCCCGCGACAGGAGCATTTGCCCGGCGAATATCAGGCGCATCAGCTGATTGTGCACAATTCATCGACCCAATCCTCGTCTCGTCAAGCGAACCGATCCACAGCGCTCGCCGCGCCGGACACGCGTCATGAGGTCCGTCTTCAATACCGCGAAATGATTTCCCGAGCGTTATCCGGAATGATGAAACCCGGGACAGTTCAAATTCATATTACCAAAAATTGTGATAATATGCATCTATAAATTTAACATAAAAGTTAATAAAATAATATTTTATATGCATAAAAAATATAAAATATAGAATATTGATAATTTGATTGGAAGGCCACCGCGCCCGGCAGACGCGACGGCCATATCGGGAAAGCGTGATGTCGCCGTATGGCGCAAAACCGATCAGCGGCGGGTGGCCAGTTCGTTGCGCTGTGTCGCCTGCGCGCCGACGCCATCGAAGAAGCCCGGATTATCACCGAGTTGCAGCGACGGCTGGCAGGTCGGCGTGCAGGAATAGGATTCACGATTGAGTCCGCGCTGAACCGTCACCACCGAATCCTGCGGGGCCTGCACGCTGATCATGGATTCAGCGAGAAGTGCGCCGGACCCGTCGAGGGCGATCATGTTGGTTGAGCCGAAGCTCTTGCCCGTCACCACGAGGATGCCGTTACGCTGGACCGTGACGTCCGCGATGATCGGGTTTCCCACGATCACGGTCTGCGTGCGCTCGGGCAGCCGCACGACCTTGGCATGATCGACATGGACGACGAAAGCGCCGTTATCGACGGCCGTGCCCGTGCCGGGAGCGGTCGCCGCGGCGCCTGCGGGGATCGACACGGTTTGCGCGGCAGGCGCAACAGCTTCGCCCTGAGCGCCTTCGGGCGGATTCTGCATGCGCGGTTCGCCGCCGGCCAGAGGGGCGTCACTGACATTGCGGGGTACGGCTGGCGCGGGTGGCGCCACCTGCGCCGTCTGTCTCGCCTGCACGTCAGGCGTACCGTCCTCTTGCATCGTGACGTCTTGCCCGGTGGCTTCCTGCCCGGCGGCTTCCTGCACGGTGGCTTCCTGCGCCGTCGCCTGCCAGGGGGAAAGGTCGCCGGTGAAGAGCGCCAATGCGGTGGCGGACACGATCGCAATACCCAGCGGACGGGTCAGGCGGGCGGGACGGATAACACGGTTCAGCCGAGGCGCCATGGTTTCGCTCACTTCGCGGTCTCTTGGAATCACCCTGCTTTTCTAATCCGGAATGGTGAATGAATGACTAACTACCGGGCATTGTCCGATTTTTTTCACGCAAAAGTGGCATTTTGAATCAAATGCTGTTATATACAGTCTTGCGCGACCTGGCGCCGAGTGGGCTCTTGCTGTCTGATGCAGGGAACCGCTCGACTACATGTTAACGATTGATTAGTCTTGAATAACTTGATGGATTCGCTGAGATACTTCGGAGGTGCAAATAGCCTTTATAAAGAATTACGCAGAGATTTGTTAACCATCCGGGCCTGATTTCAAGTATTAATTTGTTTCGACGATGAAATTAACTTCATTGAAACAGAGCCCTCCTAGATTGTCCTTCGTCCTCGGCGGCGTGCTGCGGCGCGGCGTTCGCGGACATCAACAGGCAACCGTGACAGGAGCTTACCTACCATGAAAAATCTTTTTTCCCGTTTCGCCAATGACGAATCCGGCGCCACCGCCATCGAATATGGCCTGATCGCTGCCCTCATCGCCGTCGTGATCATCGGCTCCGTGCGTCTGCTCGGCACCGAACTCACCACCACCTTCGGTACCGTCTCGACCGCCATCAGCGGTGATTGATCTGCCACAGCGGTTCGGTTGAACCGTCACGCGACAGCGCGCCTCGAGCGGCGCGCTGTCGTGATGGGTGATCCAGCGTTCAACTATCCGCAAGAAAACGCGTTGCGTGGCTTGATGCAAGTCACGCGATATCTCGGGCATGCGTTGCGGCCCCTCTTTGACGTCGGTTCGCATCATTGAACGCACGGAGGTTGCCGTGAGAGCCTTGCTTGCGCGTGCCATGAACGACGAATCGGGATCAACTGCCACGGAGTATGCCGTGATCGCAGCGGTCATGGCCATCGTCGTGGCAGCCGGCGCACGCAGCGTCGGTGCCGAAATCTTCGAACTCTATGGCTTCGTGAGCGTGAATATCGCCGAGGCTTTGCAGGGCGGCGAAGCCGAACCCTGATCCCATGAACCCTGATTCCATGCACGAACCACCCTTGCCGAACGGCGGGTGACGATGGCGCATGCGGTCGGACTTGCGCTCCGTGCAGCGCCGAGCCCAGCTCTCCCCTGACCAGCCCGTCAGACGATAGCGAACCCAGCCTCTGGCACGGTTACGCCCTTCTCGCGACGTCTCGGCGAAAAATTTATCAAAAATTGTATTGCTGGATCAGCAACTGATGCCAAGCCAAGGCATTCAAAGGCTCAGAGAGCGAATTGTCGGCATCCCCTGGTTGATTTTTTTAGCGATTTCGGGGGAGCGATACGTCTGATTAACCATAAGTTGACGATTGCGTGTTCGAATTCGGGCGTCAACACAAGCGACGCGTGGATTTTTGCTGCCATGAAACGAGCCCAGATTGTCGTCCTCGGAATCGCCGTCACCGCCGGTATCGGCGCTATGTTTCTGATGCGCGGCGGCAACGAGCCGCCGCCTCCAAGAGAAGTCGTCACCCTGTCCGAGCCATCGGCACCCGTGACGGAAGTCCTGGTTGCCGCAGCGGATCTGCCCATGGGTCGGCGCCTCGACCGGGCGGATCTGCGCTGGCAGTCCTGGCCGGCCGATTCGGTGCCGGTCGGACTGATTACCCGCTCGGCTGCATCCGGGGCACTCGACGATATTGCCGGCTCTCTGGCGCGAAGCCAGATCCTCGCCGGTGAGCCGATCCGCCGCGAACGCCTGATCCAGTCGGAGAACGGCGGCTTCATGTCGGCGATCCTTCCCGCCGGCAAGCGCGCCCTCGCGATTTCGATCGATACGCGCGGATCATCGACAGCCGGCGGCTTCATCCTGCCCAACGATCGTGTCGACGTCCTGCGCACCTTCCGCACCGACGATGTCGGCGGACAGGGCGATCAGCAGGCGACAGAGATCCTGTTGCGCAACATTCGTGTTCTGGCCATTGGCAAGAACGTGCAAACGGATGCACAGGGCAATCCCAGCGCCGAAGGCGAAACCGCGACCCTCGAGCTCACCCCGTCCCAGGCCGAGATCGTAACGCTGGCCCAGCGCACCGGGCATGTCTCCCTGGCCCTGCGGTCTCTGGCAGATGCCGAACTCGGCGAGGATGAACTCGACGAAGACGGACGCGGACTCACGATCGTGCGCTTCGGCATCCCACGCCAGACGACGACTCCCTGAGGCGACCATGTCCAGATCCGATTCCCGCATGCGCAAACCGATCAGCGACCCGCGTCGTTCGAGCCCGGCGACACCGGTCCGCGCCGAAGCGCCGGCACCGCCAGCAGGCCTCGCCGCCCGCATTCTGCGAGAGAGAACAGCCATGACAGCAGAAACTTCAGCCGCAGCGTCCGCGCCGTTCCGGAGCCCCATCCGGACATTCGCAACGGCGGCGCACGAGGCGCCCTCCAAAGCCGGAACGCGCAGCGGGGCGCGCACAAGTCGCAAGCTCGGCTTCACGATGCTCTGCGCCACCGCAGCACTGACATTGCATTTCGCCCCGCTATCGGCACAGGCGGCAGATTTCGATTCGGGCGGTCAGGGCGGTTTCGGCAAGGGCGGCTTCAGCAAGGGGCAATCGGCGCAATGGTCCGACCAGTCGTTCGGCGGTGAATCGGTAGTGCGAATCGGCGATCACGAAGGTCAGCGGACCCGGCGCATCGGGCTCGGCATCGGCAAGTCGGTGATCATCGATCTGCCGCGTGACGCCAAGGAGGTCTTCGTCGCCAACCCGGCCGTCGCCAATGCGGTGGTGCGCTCGACGCGCAAGATCTTTCTGATCGGCCAGGAAGACGGCGAGACGTCCGTCTTCATTTTCGACGCGGATGGCCATCAGCTCGCGACACTGGAAGTCGCGGTGGGTCGCGAACTGGGCGAATTGCGCGATACCCTGCGCCGCTCCTTCCCGCGGGCGCGCATCGATATCCAGCCGGCGGGCGATTCGATCATTCTGACCGGCTCCGTTTCGAGTGCGACCCAGGCTCAGCATGCCGTCGATATCGCGGAAGCCTTCGTTGGCCGCGAGGGCGGCGATCTCGGTGGACGCGGCGCGGTGATCAACTCGCTCACCATCGATGAGCAGGATCAGGTGATGCTGCGCGTAGCCGTGGTGGAAGTCGCGCGGGCGGTGGTCAAGCAGTTCGGCATCCAGACCAATGTCGGCTGGGATACCCTTACATCCGAGGATATGACCTCGCTCTTCCCGCTCAATCCCGGCCTCGACAGCACGCGTGGCAGCTACACGGCGAATTTCGGTGGTAGCGGCTTCGATGTGAGAGCGACCCTGCAGGCATTCGAGCGCGCCGGTGTCTCGCGCACGCTCGCCGAACCCACGCTCGTCGCCGTCTCGGGGGAATCCGCGAGCTTCATGGCCGGCGGGGAGATCCCGGTTCTCACCCCTTGCCCGCCGAGCGAGCCAAGCTGCGTTCCGTCGGTCAATTTCAAGCCCTTCGGCATCAATCTGGGCTTCACTCCGGTCGTACTGGCCGAGAACCGGATTTCGCTGCGTGTTGCGACCGAAGTGTCCGAACTCGATTTCGAGAACAGCTCGACCGTACTCGGCAGCAGCGTACCCGGCATGAAGGTGCGCAAATCCGAGACCAGCGTCGAGTTGCCCTCGGGCGGCACCATGATGACTGCTGGGCTGATCTCGACGCGAACGGGACAGACGGTTGCTGGCATGCCCGGCCTGATGAATCTGCCGATCCTCGGGGCGCTGTTCCGCTCGCGCGATTACCAGCGCCAGGAAACCGAACTGATGATCCTGGTCTCGCCCTATATCGCCAAGCCGATGGAGCAGGCCGAGGCGGCGCGCCCGGATGACGGTTTCATCGAATCCTTCGACCCGCAGGCCATCCTGATGGGCCGGTTCAATCAGATGTACGGTACGACCGGCGGCTCGCAGCCCGCGCGCGGCACGCCCGGCCGCTTCGGCTTCATCGCGGATTGAGGGAGCAGCCATCATGACCCCTCCCGTGATCGCCAATCCATCCACCCGCGCACCCCATGAAGCGGCACATGATGCGACATCAAGGAATGCTGGCATGACTCAGCCCAAACCCACCATACGGACCGGCTCACGAAGCCTCGGCATCACTCTCGTCGCGCTGTCCGCCTTCGCATTGGCCGCCTGCGCGCAGGACCGCGTGGTTCAGACCGGCTCGATCTACCCTTACGACTACCGCGATCGCCATCCGATCGTGCTCAGCGACAAGCCGCACCATCTTGATATTTTCATCCGTGGCAGCCGTCTCGATGATCGTCAGACGGAGGATCTGCAGAGCTTCGTCGAAAAATACCGCAAGGAAGGCAAGGGGCGTATCAGCATCCAGGTGCCGCGTTCCGAAGCCGGAGCCCGGCGCACCCTCGATTCGCTGCGCGTCCGGCTGCGCGATGCCGGCATTCCGTCCAACGCTTATTCCGTGTCGCATTACGACCCGACGCAATCGGGTCTCGCCGCGCCGATCCGCCTGAGTTTCCGCCACATGGCGGCGCAGGTCGAGGGCCCCTGCGGGCTCTGGCCGCAGGATCT
>Ga0102938_10003984_pt1 | contig 10936 bp, 8 predicted proteins | sample SalPonR2_B_D2_MG_FD_84516 | JGI IMG/M metagenome (GOLD analysis project Ga0102938, IMG submission 84516) | Salt pond soil microbial communities from South San Francisco under conditions of wetland restoration - Salt Pond MetaG R2_B_D2_MG | ecosystem: Environmental > Aquatic > Marine > Intertidal... | reverse complement strand
CGCTGGCCAGAATGTTGTTGCAAGGTTTGACGACCGGCGGCGATTCGGCTTTCTTGCCCGCCCCGCACGTCGCCGCGGCACGTTATTTGGACATGGGGTTCACCACGTGCTTCGAACCGGCGGTGATCCCCTGCAACGCGAGGTCGGCACACGCGGAGATGGCCGGGGCGACGGGACTGGACACCGGCGGCTATTGTCTGCTCGGCAACGACGACTTGTTGCTGCGGATGATTCGCGACGAAGTTCCGCAAGCGATCCTGAATGACTATGTCGCTTGGATGGTCACCGCGACGCAGTGCATCGCCGTCAAGGTGGTCAATCCTGGTGGCATCAGCGCCTTCAAATTCAACGCGCGTGACTTGGACGTCGATACACCGCACCCGATTTATGGTGTGACACCGGCGGCCATCATTCGCAAGCTGTGCCGTGCCGTTCACGAGATCGGTTTGGTGCATCCGCTTCACGTGCATTGCAGCAACCTGGGCGTGCCCGGGAATATCGCGTCAACGATCAAGACGATCGAAGCGGCCGACGGGTTACCGATCCACCTGACGCACGCACAGTTTCATTGCTACGGCAACGAAGGCCCCTACGGAATGTCGTCCGCCGCAAAGACTTTGGCCGCCGCCCTGGCGAAACATCCCAACGTGACGATCGACGTCGGACAGGTCATGTTCGGCCAAACCGTGACGATCAGCGCCGATTCGATGCACCAGTTCGCCAACCATCGCTTGGCCAAACCGCGAAAGTCGGCTTTGGTCGATGTCGAATGCGAAGCCGGGTGTGGCGTGGTGCCGTTTCGCTATCGACGAAAAGAATTCGTCCACAGTTTGCAGTGGGCGATCGGGTTGGAACTGTTCCTGATGATCGACGATCCGACACGCGTGTTTTTGACGACCGATCATCCCAACGGCGCACCGTTTACCAGCTATCCGCATCTGATTCGCCTGCTTTGTGATCGCAGTTTTCGGGAAACGGCACTCGCGGAAATCCATCCAGAAGCCGCCGCCAGCAGTGACTTGGCCGGCCTTTCACGTGAATACACCCTGGCCGAAATCGCGACGATGACGCGATCGGCACCGGCGGCCCTACTGGGGCTCGATGACCTGGGAAGTCTTCGGCCCGGCGCTAGCGCGGATCTGGTGGTTTATCGTAACGACGAGAATCGTGAAGCCATGTTCGCCCGTCCCCGCCAAGTGATCAAGGCCGGCCGAGTCGTTCGGGATGCGGACAAGTCCGGCGACCCGAACGACTCACTCGCGTGGGGTGACCAACGAACGCGACGCGCCGAATTGACGTCGGATGACGGTAATTTAAGGCGGATTCGCGCGGATTACGACGACGCGATGATGATGCGAATGGATCGGCTTTGGATCAGCGACGATGAATTGGAATCGGTCCTGGGCAGCCGATCGGTCAGGCACGTGATGAAGCCGCGAGTGCGATGAGCGAACTGACGATCAACGGAGTCCGCATCGACGACACGTTCGCCGAGGCGTTCGACATGAAAGCGACGCGGTTGATCGTGACAGCCGATGACGCGATCTGGGCGATGCAGGCGTCCGCCGCGCTGACCGGTTACGGCACCAGCGTGATCGCTTGCGGGATCGAAATCGATGTCGAAGCGGAGCTTTCACCCGCTCAAACGCCCGACGGTCGCGTGGGCTTGGCCGTGTTGGCGTTTGCGGCATCGGGCAAGGAACTGCTGAAACAAATCCCGCGTCGCACCGGCCAGTGCGTGCTGACTTGTCCGACCACGGCGATCTATGACGGCACCGAAACGCTCGACGGAATCACCCTTTCGGACAAGCGGATCCCGCTGGGCAAGACGCTGCGTTATTTCGGCGACGGGCACCAGATCAGCAAGGTCATCGACGGCGTCCGTTTCTGGCGGATTCCGGTGATGGACGGTGAATTCGTTTGCCAGCACGACGTGGGACAGTTCGCCGGCATCGGCGGCGGCAATTTCATGCTGTGCGCCGATTCGATCGCCGTCGCGACTGTGGCTTGTCGTGCGGCGATCGACGCGATCCGATCCGTTCCCGGCGTGATCACGCCGTTTCCCGGCGGAGCGACGCGGAGCGGGTCCAAAGTCGGTTCGAAATACACGGCACTGTTCGCTTCGACCAACGAGGCGTATTGCCCGACGCTGCGTCACCTATCGGTCTCGGACGTCGACGCCGAGACACAGGTGATTTTGGAAGTCGTCATCGACGGCGTGGATGATGCGAGCGTCGCGACGGCGATGCGGCAAGGCATCTTCGCGGCGGCCGAGGCCGGCGGAAACCAAGGCTTGCACCGGATCACGGCGGGCAACTACGGCGGCAAACTTGGCAGGCATCATTTCGCGTTGCATCAATTGCTCGCCACGGGAACCGCGTCGTGAAATCTTGGTCGCTCCAGCTTCGTGAATCACCGCCCGGCCGTGTCGACGCGTCGCCGATTTGTTTGAGCGAACTGGGCGAATCGGATGCGGGCGGAGTCGCGAAAACCGGCTTGGCGTGTGACGGTCGCCGAGTCGAACTGGGCGAGTTGTTTCGGGTTCGAACCCTGGACGCGACACGACCGACCTTGCGAATCGAAGGCGACGCGAGGCTGTTCGATTTTGTGGGGCAGCGACACGCCTACGGCACCTTGCAAGTCATCGGATCGGTCGGTGATCACGTCGGGTGTTCGATGTCCGGCGGTGTGCTGACCGTGACGGGCAGCGTCGGCGATTTCTTGGCCGCCCCTCGCGGCCCGCACCGACGGGGCATGACGGGCGGAAAGATCGTCGTCCGGGGCGACGCCGGCGGTCGAGCCTGTCATCGCATGCGACGTGGCGAAGTGATCATCGGGGGCAACGCCGGGGATGCTTTGGCATCGCTGATGATCGCCGGGACGGTCGCGGTGACCGGGCGTGTCGGCGACTTGACGGGATACGGGATGTCGCGGGGGACGATCGTCACCGTGAAGGGTGATTTCGCGTCCAGGCCGCCTTCGACCCGATTCGGCGAACCCGCGATCTTGCGCTCGCCCTTTCTGGCGGTGTTGGCAAAATCGATGAATCTGTCGGCCGGGCCTCACCGGGAGATCCGTGAACTTGCCGATTCGATTTCGTCCGGCGCGCTCGTCCGGCGTGGCGACTTTGCCGTCGGTGGTCAGGGGGAATGGATCACGCCCTTGGCGTGACGACGGTGCGAAGTCGCCGGGATTTCACGACGCGTTACCACCGGACGCGATGCGGCGATTCGCGTTCTCTCGGGGGTCAGCTGAATCGCCGCAGGTGAACGCCGCTGGCTTGACCTTGCGGCGTCACGTTGACGCTGATGAAGCTGTCGCCGGCCGGCGTCCCCGCGTCGGTCACGGCGTTGATCGGGCAGGCCGGATCGAGCTGTTGCAAATTTCGAATCGGGAACAGTTCTTGGCCCAAGCAACACAAGCTGGCGACCGCTTCGACCATGCCGCCGCCTGCGCCCAGGTTGCCCAGGTGACCTTTCAGCGAAGTCACTGGGGGTTGACCGGCGACATCGCCGAAGACTTCCGCGATCGCTTCGGCTTCGCAGCGATCCGACGTGACCGTGCCGAGGCCGTGCGCGTTCAGGTGGCCGACGGTTGTCGGGTCCGCGTCGCCCAGGGCACGACGCAGCACGTTGACGAAAGCGGTTTTCAGATGTCCATCACCGCCGTCGACGCCGTGGGTTCCGAGGCCGGAGGTGGCCGGGCCGACGGCGCTGCTGCCGTAGCCGACGACTTCGCCGAGGATGGTCGCGCCACGAGCTTGGGCGTGCTCGACGGTTTCCAAGATCATGGCGGCGGCACCTTCGCCGACGACGCTGCCGTCGCGTGAAACGTCAAACGGCCGACTCATGGTCGTGCAATCCTCGCGACTGCCGGCTAGCGTTTCTTGCATCGACGCGTGCAGGGTCCGCAGCGGATGGATTCGCGATCCGGTGGCGCCGACGACCAGCGCGTCGGCATGACCTCGTTGGAGTGTGGAAAGGGCCTCACCGATCGCGTTGCCCGCGGAGGCTTCGCGGACGGTGATGCTGTTGTTCGGGCCACGCAAGTCGTTGTAGATCGCGATGTGGCTGGCAGGCATGTTGGGCAGGTACTTCAATAGCCACAGCGGATTGACTTTGGGCAGCCCTCGTTTGCCCCACCGCTGGAATTCGAATTCGCCATCGTCGTTCAAGCAAGCCGCCATCCCGGCGGCGTATTCTTCCGGCAGCGACATGATGTAGTCACAGCCATAGATGATGCCGGTGCGGTCACGATCAAAGACTTGGGCGTCGAAACCGGCATCGGTCAAAGCGAGTTGGGCGACCGCGACGCCCATCTCGATCTCGCGGCACATCACTTTGGATCCTTTTCGGATGTTCCGGCTGACCGTTTTTTCCAACGGGCCGTAATCGTTGATGTGGCCGGTGAAGTCGATCGCTTCGGCGCCGTGATCGATCGAAAGCACGCCCCGGGGCACTTGGGTCAGTTCACGAATGCCCGAAACACCTTGGCGTAGCCCGGTGACGAGAGCCTCGGCGGTGTTGCCCAGCGGAGAGACGACGCCGACGCCGGTGATGACGACACGTCGGGGGGAATCAGATTGCATGAGCGATGGAAGGATCGGGCGACGGGTGCCAAAGTTGAACAGGATGCGAAACAAGCTGGCCGCGTGATTTCCGCATTGAAGGCTGGCATTCTAACGATCCGGTCCATTTTGCGTAGGCGGTCATCCGTCGTCGGGCCTTTCTCGTTCAGCCGGCGGCGCTAGGACGTAGGCCGGCAACAAGCCGCCGCGGCGCTGTTCCGGCAGGCAGTGTCGGCACGGATTGCCGCTGCTGCGTCGAAGACTCGTTGTTCCGCCTGCCCAGGCTCCAACCAACACGCCAGGTCGAACGGGATGAACTGATAATGACGAGAATTTCCCTGAATTTCTGCGGAGAGTGTTGCCTACGTCCCCGTTAGGCCGTTCGATCGTGGCATGCGGTTGATTGCCGCACGGGATTGACTCGAGCGAGGGATTCGCCAAGCAATAGAAACGGACTGTCACGGGGGGGGGCACCTCATGGTTCGGCGACTACAATCATTTTCGTTGCTGTTCGCGGCGGGCTGGCTCTCGATGGCCGCGGCCCTGAAGCTCTCGCAATTTGCGGGGGGGGGTGGGGGCATTGCTCGCCATCGCTGAGGTTGGCGTTGCCTTCCTGTGTGTCGTTGCGGCCTGTCGGTTTGGATCGAGGAGCCGCACGCTTGTCATCGCCGGTCTAGCAGTCCTTTTTGGTACGTTTGCCTGCTACTCCGCCTGGGCACTGTTCCGCGGTGCTGTCAGTTGCAACTGCTACGGCAGCGTCGAGGTTTCGCCGGTCGTCAGCTTCGTGGCGTCCGGGATATTTAGCGCAGCACTCTTCATGCTCTCTTCGTCGACGGAGGGTCGCGAAGTCTCGCAGCGTTCATTGGCGACGATGATCCCATCGGTCGCGGCACTCATTCTTGGTCTTGTCACACCGAGCTTGCTAGCGAGTGTTCCAGGTTCTGAGAGCGCATTGATTCGCGTCGATAGCGCTGACGAAGCGGACCGCAATTTCGCCATCGAACAGCTGAATCTCGAGAGCTTCCTCGAGCGACGCGATGACGTTCGCGTTCTCTTGGTCCGAGAGTCGTGCCCGGCATGCATGATTGAGATAGCGAGTCTTGCCGCAGACGACGATGCCAATCTTCCGCAAGACAAGCTCGTCGTCATTGGAATCGGGTTCGATCGTCAATCGGCAAAACTGTTTCAATTGCGATCATCGCGTCGCGTGTCGCAGGTGAACCTGCTGGCCGATTGCGAGCAGGCAGATCAATTCATCACCCCTCAGTGGTTTTGCATCTCGGGAGGGTCCATCCGATCATGCCAGTGACGTACTGGCGACCGCGGGCAGCGGATTCCTGCCCAATGTTTGGTTCGAAGCACGGGAGAGTAACGATGTTTCGAAGTGTCTTGGTGGCGGCGAGCGTTTTGTCGGTGGCCCTGGGGGCCGCGTTTCAACTGCAAGCCAGCCAAAATCGTCTCGTGGCGATGAGTGAAGATGAGCAGCACGCGATCCTTGGTGCCGACGGATGGTTCGAGGACTGCGTTGACTTGGACAACGGCTGCATCCAGGATCCGTTTGACCCCAAAGGCAATCCCTGCCCGCCCGGCGGAAACTGCGGTGCCTACTGTCCCGGTGGTCAAGTTGATCAATCCTGCGAAGACGATTGGTTCTCGCTTGGATGCACCTGGATCGGTCCAACGGGATGCGACGCGGAACCGCTGAAATGCCATGCACTGACGGGAAACTGCATTACGGCAGGGCTCGGCCAGGGACCGAATCCGATCCTGTGCGGCAGCTACGACAAGTGCAATTAGGCGGCAATTGAAACTCCACCGTGGGTCGTGCCTGACTCGATTTGAAGCCACCGGCCTCTGGTGACCAGAAACCGTTTTGCACTTTAGGTCAAGCGCTAATCAGCGCTGTCTTCGGGCAGCGTGGTACAACTTGTGAATTTTTTGTCTGCCTCCCCCAAATCGTTTGAAGAATCAATGCGTTACTGCCAGTTTATCGTTCTTGGCCTAATTCTAGCATCGGTTTCCCATGCCCAGGACGAAGCGATCATCGAGGCTTTTAAACACCGCTTGGACCATTACCATGGGCTCGAGTTCGAATACACAGTCACGTTTGACATCGAGACGACTCTGGATGCCGAACCGAACGAAATCCCGCCGGAAGATGCGATTCACTTCTTGAGAATTGCCAAGCCGATCGACGAAGGGTCGTTGCAGTACCGAATCCTTTGGAAGCGCACGGTCCCGAATCCGGGTGAGCCGGTGCTGAAGGGCGTACGCGTCGTGGATCGCTGGATCGGATTTGACGGCCGAGAGACGAGGCGATTCGATCAAACATTTCTGACGCAACCCAACCCCAAGAAAGAAAGCTTGGCGATCATCCGACCGAGAAACGAACACGGCTGGTATCCGGGTTCTCAGGACTGTTTCTTTTGGTTTATCTCCGCGGACTTTTTTAATCTTCCTTCTTATGCGAGGCCGTACGATCCTGACATTGCGTTGAATTGGTTCAACACGAAACCCAAGGGGGCGGAGACGATTGCGGGCGTTCAGGCTACAGCTTACGAGTTTAGCCCCACGGATCAAGCGCCGGTAAATCTTTCCCGAACGACGTGGGTGACCGCGACACCCACGCCAATGGTGCTAAGAACCGAGGTTGGAGAATTCGATCAATTGGGTGACGAAGGTGGAAAATCGCTTGTCACCAAAGTCGATGAGTACGACGGAGTTCAGTTTCCTGCAGCGGGCCGTTCCGTCAGCGCGATGGGCTCCATCATGCATATCGCTTCATTCCAAGTCCGCAGCGTGCGAAGGCGGTCCGAATCTGAATTGAACAATTGGTTCCCCGAGTGGCCGCCGGGGACGAATGTCAAGGATGAGTCGGCCGGACGGATGATCCGCATCCCCTACGAACCGGAACAACAAGATGCGATACGCCGGCACCTGATGGTCGCCCAAGTGTCGTCACCAAGAAATTGGGGGCGGGTCGCCCTAATTATCTTCAACGTGGTCGCCGTGGGCTTCCTGCTCTATTTCGTGTACCGCAAGTTTCGTTATGGGTCGCAGGCATGAGCCGACGAGCCGCCAAGTGTTCGTTGATCTTTTGCCGTTTCATTTCCAAACCAGGAGTTGGCTATGTTGAGCCGGTTACTTTCATGCATCCTCGGAGCGGTCTTCGTCTTCAATTTCTGCGTTGGCGACAAGCGATTTGCTCTTGGGTCTGAAGCAGACAACGAGGCGTACAATCGGTGTGGCCGGGATGCAATCTGCCAAACGCTCCAGTCTTTCGGAAAGGATATTCCGCTTGAAGCGGTCGATGAAAGCCTTGGCCATAAGAATGAAGTGTCGGTCGCCGAGGTACGCCGGGCATTGCAGCGATTCGGTTTCGAATCCACCGCTGAATGGATCGACCCTGATGACATCGAAGCGTTTGCCGCCCATCAAAAGGAGCTTGCTCATCGGGAACACATCGTCGTTATCCCACCCTCTCGCTCGGAATGGTGGCACTTTGCGTTTGTCCATTCCCTCTCGGCTGAAGGTATTGAATTTGTCCAACCGCCAGATGGTGAGATTCGTGAAATTGCGTTCGCTTCGCTATCCGAGGACAAGAGGCTGGGCCTGATCACGGTGTTGCCGCCGGAACCGATCAATGCTTGGTCAGCCTCTTGGATCTCCGTTCTTGATTTGAAGACCACCGGTTTGATCCTTCTCGGTTTGTTAGGGCTGTTTGTCGCCGTCTTCGTCATTCCCGCTAGAAGCGCCCGGCGTGATCAGAGAATATCCTGGCGATTTGTAATGGGCTTTGCCATGATCGGAGTCACTGCGACCGGGGCCTGGCTTGGGGTTCGTAGCGAACCGGCAAAGCCAGTACGATCGGCAGGTTTGTCGTTTGAAAGTTCCGAGTATCGTGCCGGAAGCTTGCTGACCGCAACGGAACACCCGGTCATCGTTCGGGTCGTCAATAGATCGCAGCGACCGGTACAAGTTTCTGAGGTGCGCACGTCCTGCGGGTGCGTGAGGGTGGAACCCGACCAGTTTGAAGTGGCCGCCGGGATGTCTAAGGAACTACGTGTGGACGTCAAGCCGGCAACGGAACGCGAGATTTCGCAGACGGTCCAACTGCTGAATGCTGAAGGGCGTGTCGCGGCGGAGACAAAAATCAGCTACATCGGTCGTTTGCCAGCACGGCTGACGCCCATGAAGTGGAATGTCGGTCCGGTCAGAATGGGAGACTCCGGCCAATTGCTCAAAAAGACGTTGACGGTCACGGACTATGTCGGCCCTTCGCGAGACGACGTTCGTATCGAAGCAGTTGGAAAGTTTCCACTTTTTCATGCCACCTGGTGTGAAGACGTGGTCTTCGAAAAAGATGCAGAGCTTCCGATCGAGTTGAGACCGACGAACCATACCTTTCGTGGCCTGTTCACTCAGAAGATTCGAATCACGTTCGGCGACGTAGCGGCTGACGAGTTATCGCTTGAACTCAATGTGAGCGGGGAAGCAATCAGTGCCGCACCAAACGACTGAATCATCCGCGTTTGCGTCGTCTCGCGATCCACTGAAGCGATTCGTTGTCGCATCCCTGGTGATCGCTGCCATCCATTTCGGACTCTTGTGGTACGCCGCGGAGTCCTACAGTCCGGCCCATGATGAGGCACCTCACATGGTCGCGGGGTTGAAGTTCTGGCGATCCGGACGATCGGATTGGTACGTCGTGAATCCTCCACTCGTTCGAAACCTAGCGACCGTCGCGGCATTGCCTTTTAAGCTGCGAGTGGATTGGCCGGACTACGCGGTCGCGGCGCGTGCGAGACCTGAATATTTCTATGGACGCCAGATCCTGCAATTCAACGGCAGTCGTCTGTGGAGTGCTTTGATTGCAAGTCGTCATGTCAGTTCGTGTTGGGGCGTTTTAGGTCTAGTCTTGTGCGGTTGGGTCGCCTATCGGGCGGCCGGATTGACTGCGGGGATCACGACAGAATTGTTGTGGTGTTTCTCACCAACGATGATCGGCCACGGCGCTTTGATTGTTCCCGATGTTGCGGCGGCGACGGGTGTGCTCATCGCGTGCCTGGGTTTTGCCAAATGGCGGAGTTCCAGTAGTTTTGAATCTGCCATCGTTTTCGGGATTGCGATGGCGATTGCACTCTTGACAAAGAATACGCTGATCATTCTGCCGCCGTTGTTTGTCGCAGTCTGGTTGTTGTCCAAACCGAGATTGCAGGTCCAAGTCCCACAACTCTTGATCGCGACGTGGATCGGTCTGTTCGTGATCAATGCGGCCTATTTCTTCCATGGCACTTTTGTTCCTTTGGGAGAATACGAATTTGTCAGCGACTATCTTGGGACGGCCGAACGTCCCAGTCGCGAGTTAACGGGAAACGTTTTTCGAGACACCGCTTTGGCATCGTTGCCGGTCCCTTTGCCGATGGATTATGTATTGGGCTTCGACGTGCAACGCGTGGATTTCATTGACAAACGGCTTCAGTTCTACTTGATAGGCCAGTGGTCGCGTGAAGGATGGTGGCACTATCTAGTCGGGCTTTTGACGAAAACTCCGCTGGCGACCCTTGCTCTGGCCGTTTGGGGAGCCCTATCGCTGTTTCGCGAACCGGAACCGATTCGCAACACCGGCTTCTTCTTGACTCTTTTGTCTTGCGCGATGCTGTTCGTGTTTGTCAGCAGCCAAACCGGGCTGAACCAGCATTCACGTTATATCATCCCGACACGCCCTTGCCTTTTCTTGCTTGGCGGAGTCGGTGTTGCATCGTGCCGACGACTTTGGACTCGACGATTCGGTTACGGTTTGGTCACGTGGGTTGTCGTGGCCTGCATCACAACCTACCCGTATTGCATTTCATACTTCAACCTTGCCGCGGGTGGATCCAAGCGGGCCGACGCTTGGTTGTTGCACACGAACATCGATTACGGACAAGATCTTGGATTTGTCGCGGACTGGGCACGCCAGCACCCAGAGGCACGACCGCTCCATCTGTCCGCTTACTCTCGTCGAGTATCACCATCGATCTATGGTGTCCGCTACGACTCACTGGAGATCACCTTGGAACCACGCAACGGACAAGTGATGCAGTTCGATGCGTTCGAAGCCGGATGCTATGTGGTCAGCGTGATGAATCTGCGTTGGCCTGGGTCGATCTATGACCGTGCGCTTCGCAACCGTCCGCCTGACGACTATATCGGTGGGGCGTATCGCGTTTACAGAATTGATGAAGCCGAGGCGACGGAACTTAACGCCAAACTGGAGACGCAGCCATGAAATCTGAACGCTCTCGCATCCGTGACGGTTTTACCTTGGTCGAACTGGCGGCCGTGTTTGCGATCATCGTGATACTGGTGTCGGCTTTGTTGCCTGCG
>Ga0102938_10003983_pt1 | contig 10941 bp, 12 predicted proteins | sample SalPonR2_B_D2_MG_FD_84516 | JGI IMG/M metagenome (GOLD analysis project Ga0102938, IMG submission 84516) | Salt pond soil microbial communities from South San Francisco under conditions of wetland restoration - Salt Pond MetaG R2_B_D2_MG | ecosystem: Environmental > Aquatic > Marine >... | reverse complement strand
GGTCACACGAAGTGTTCGTCGAGATAACGGTTGATTTCCCTCTCGACGGCCGGTTCGAGGTAGGAGAGCAGGAAACCGAGCCGGGCGCGGACGTGGACGACTTCATCGTTGACGTCGATCTCGCCATTCACGCCCATGCGCTCGAAGACAAGGGTATCGCCCTGCCATTCGTAGTGGACGGCGAACTTGTCGGCCAGGTCGCGAGCCAGGTTATCAGCCACCTGCTGCGCCTCCTGCAGTGTCTTTGCATGCTTTTTCCGAATATCAATCGCCATCTTGGTTTCGCCTTGAGCCTTGAGCCTTGAGCCTTGAACCTTGAACCTTGAGCCTGCTTCTAAAGCGTGTTCTTCCGCGGTGGTACCAGCGCGCTGGCGACGATCATACCAGTGGTCAGGGCCACCGCGATCATGGCGGTCAGCAGCGCGGTCTCGATGCCCGAAATCACGTCGTGCTCGAGCAGAGTAGCCAGACTGCGCAGGCCGATCGAGCCGGGGACCAGCAGGATCAGCCCGGGGATATGAATGATCGAGCCGGGTCGCCCGGTCAGCCGCACGAAGATGTTTCCGGCCAGTCCGACGATCAGCGCGCCGATTAGAGCGCCGATCACCGGCGCGTTGATCGCAACGCCGACAAACGAGGTCGCCCAGGCGATCATGCAGGCCAGCAGCATCCAGATCCAGTCTCGCCGGTGGCCCTGAAACAACACCACCAGGCCCGAGGCGGCAATCAGCAGCCCCGGTGCGGTCATCCACTGGGGCAGGGGGTTCGGGTTGACCAGATCGACCGGTCCGACGACGGCCTGGCCGGCCAGGCCGCCGACGATCAGACCGAAGGTGAGCATCGCGAACATCATCGCCGCCGATGCCATTCTTGAAGCGCCCGAGACCAGGTGACCGGTTGCCAGTTCGCGACAGGCCGTGGTCAGGTCCATGCCCGGCACCAGGGCGATGATGCTGGCGTTCAGCGCCGGCAGCAGGGCGGTCTGCGGATCGATACCGCACCAGAGCGTCCCGAGAAAGGTCGTGGAGGTGGCGGCCAGGGGTGCAATCAAGCGGGAGCGCTCGAGGTGTGAGCTCAGCAGCAGCACGATCAGCGCCGTGGCGATCCCCAGGCAGGTGGCCAGGGCGGTTTCGCGCCAGCCGCCACCGAGTAGCGGCGTGACGCCGAAGGCAATCGCGATGTAGGCAATGAACAGCCAGGCGCGATTGAATCGGGGCGGGGCGCTGTCGATGGCGCGAACTCGTTCGTCGGCTTCGGATGGACTCAGTCTGCGGTCAGCGAGTTGCTCCATCACTTCGGTCAGATCGGCCAGTTTGGACAGATTCGGTGCGCCGGGCTCGGAGCGGGCCAGATAGGTCTGCTGTCGATCGCCATCGCCGAGCGAGACCATCAACGCGGTCGGCGTCGAAAAGAATTCCGCCTGCAGCCCCAGGCGCTGCGCCATGATCTGCATGGCCGATTCTAGTCTGTGCGCCGGCGAGCCCACGTGCAGCAGTGCCCGCCCGAGATTCAGAACCAGCGCGCCATAGCGGCTGGCCTCATAAGGCTGTGGGGCATCGTCGATCGGGGTGGTTTGTTCCATGGGGGCAAGTGTCGCATACTGCGGTCTTTTGACCCTGGGGATCTGACGTGTCGCTGCACTGGATTCGCCGCCTTGCCATCGCGGTATTCGCCATTAATCTTTTGGCCATCATCTGGCCGGTGGCCAGCCTGTTCCGTGCCGCCGAACCACTGATCTTCGGCCTGCCGATGTCGATGGCCTGGCCGATCGCCTGGATCCTGATCGGCTGGATCACGCTGCTGGTTCTGGATCATTTCGAGAAGCGCGAAGAGGACGAGTGATGGAACAGTGGGTAGTGATCTCCTCGATGATCGTGGCCTATCTGGGCCTGACGCTCTGGGTGGGACTGCGTGCCGGTCGCGGCACCTCGTCGACGGTCGACGGTTTTGTCGCCGGCGACCGCAATTTCGGTTTTCTCGTGATGTACTTCGTCACCGGGGCCACGGTGTTCTCGGCCTTCGCCTTCCTCGGCGGGCCCGGCTGGGCCTATTCGCGCGGGGCGGCAGCCTTCTACATCCTGTCCTACGGGGTCCTCGGCATGGTGCCCTGGTATGTGATCGGGCCGAAGGTTGCCAGGATCGGACGTCGCCTGGGCCAGGTCACCCAGGCCCAATTCCTGACCGGCCGGTTCCGCTCGCGCGGTTTGTCGCTGTTGATCGCGCTGATCAGCATTGCCGCGCTCATCCCCTACATCACCCTGCAGATGCGCGGTGCCGGCATCGTGATCGAAGCCGTAACCGAGGGCAAGGTGCCGCTGTGGCTGGGGTCGGCTGTCGCCTACGGCATCGTGCTGATCTATGTCCTGGTCAGTGGCGTCAGCGCCGTGGGTTGGACCAACACCCTGCAGGGCGTGTTCATGATCGTGATCGCCTGGAGTCTTGGTCTGTATCTGCCCTACGCGCTGTATGGCGGCATCGGCCCGATGTTCGAAGCGATTCTGAGCCAGCGGCCCGAGCTGCTCGAGTTACCCGGTCTGACGGCAACGGGCGAGTCCTGGTCCTGGGCCGGCGATACCAGCGCTATCCTGATCAGCGCCGTGGGCCTGACCATGTGGCCCCATATCTTCATGAAGGCCTTCACCGCGCGTGATGAACGCATTATTCGCCGTACCGTGGTCTGGTTCCCGACCTTTCAGCTTTTTCTGGTGCCGGTGTTCCTGATCGGTTTTGCAGGTGTGCTTTTTGTAGACTCCCTGGCCCAGCCGGACTTCATCCTGCCGCACCTGATTCTCAACGTCGACCTGCCGGTGATCGTGGTCGGCCTGTTCTGCGCCGGTGCGCTGTCGGCGTCGATGTCGACCGGCGATGCCCTGATGCATGCCACAGCCTCGGTGGCGGTTGAAGACGGCGTGCGGCCCTTCGCCCGACTCAGCGAGTATCAGCAGCGACTGCTGATCCGGATCCTGATCGTGGTTGCGGGTGCGATTGCCTACTTCTTTGCCGTCTCGGAGGGCATTTCCCTGGTCGTGTTGCTGTTAACCTCCTACGGCATCATTGCCCAACTCGCCCCACCGGTGGTGGCCGCGCTGTTCTGGCGCCGGGCGACCACGCCGGGCGTGATTGCCGGCCTGTTTGCCGGCGGTGCCACGACACTGCTGTTGTTCTTCCTGCCCGAACTCAAGCCCATTGCGCTGCATGAGGGTCTGTTCGGTCTGCTGGTCCACGTGCCGGTGCTGGTCCTGGTCTCGCTGTTGACGCCTGCCCAGGACGCGGCGGTGATCGAGGCCTACGTCGACCCTCCCCGGGCCAGGGAAGGAGCTGTCCCGAATCGATGAATCAGTTGTCGAGGCGACGATCGGGATCGATCAGGCGGCCTCTGCCGTCCCATCGGCGTGCTTTTCTGACCCTGCCGGCTGGAGTGCCCGGATAATCCACGCTCGGCGTTCGCGCCGGAGAGTACGAAATGACGAAAGTTTGACGGTCCCGGTCTTGTGGCCCGGCGCGCCTTGAAACCACACTGGTTGAGGAATTCAGAGGTTTCCTGGGCATCGTTGTGATCGTTGTCCTGGCAATCAATTCGAACACCACCCACGAGCTTTCAGGAGCACTCATGCAGAAAGGATTTCTTTCTTCAATCAGTTTCAGAGCCGGGCTTTTCGCGGCATTCGCTCTTGTTTGTGCGTCGGCAATCGCCTCGTCCGAGGAGATCAATGCGGGAGATTTCCGCGGATTCGACCGGTCGAGTGCCAGCGAAGTGACCGAGCTGCTCATCCGCGAGCTGAGTCTGACCGATGGCCAGAAGGCCGACCTGATCGTCAGCCGAGTCAATCCCTTCGCACCGGACGCATTGTTGAATGTGGACGGAAGAATCCAGGGCGGGCTGACCAGTGAACGGATCTACTTTCGCGGCAGCGTGCTGACCGATCCGCGCACTCAGGTCAGCCTGTCGATCGGAGCAGACGGCGCCCTCCGAGGCGTTCTGGTCGACGCGAGCGGCCACTGGCGATTGCTCAGTCGCGCCGGTCGGGTCGAAGCCCAGCGAGTCAATGATCTGGCCGCCGAAGGAACGGCTGACCATACGCCTTTTCAATGTGGTCTTGATGGCGACATTCGCCAGGCAAGCCGCGAAGCCCGGGAGCAGTTCGATCAAACCCGACCTCAGAGCTCCCTGCCGCCGCGGGGCAATAATGACCGTTACCGCGTGCGCATCGCTTATGACACCACTGCACGCTTCGTGAATCTGTTCGGCAGCGGTCAGCAGGCCATTGATTATCTCGGCGACCTGACCAACTACATCTCGACGCTGTACATCAACGAGCTCAATACCGAAATCGTGGTGTCCAGCACCACGCTGCGGGATGCGAACGAGCCCTGGAATCCAGACGGCGATCTGCTCGCGCAGTTCGAGAACTACTGGAACAATCCTCAGAACACCGTCGATCAGACCCGGACCATCGCCCATCTGGTCGATGCCGGCCCGAGCCAGGGCGTGGCCTACGTCGGCGCCCTGTGCGGCGACGGCTTCGACTATGGCGTCAGCCAGGGGCTGGGCACGGAGTTCGATCCGAACGATGACCCACAGCAGTGGAGTTTTACCGTAGTCGCGCATGAGATCGGGCACAACTTCGGTTCCGACCACACCCATTGCTACCAGCCGGCCATCGACGAGTGCTACAACGGCGAGGCGGGGTTTGGCTGTTGGGGAGGAGCGGAGAGCCTGCCCGGTCTGGCCGATCAGCAGCCGGGCACGATCATGAGCTATTGCCATCTGCTGCCGGGCGGACTGAACAATCTGTCGGTCACTCTCGGGCGCGGACACGCCTTCGGCAATCAGCCCGATCGCGTGCCGGATACGATGCGCCAGCATGTGCTGGCTCGGGCCCAGGTCAACGACGCCCGCTGCCCGCAGATCGTCACTGGACCGACGACTTATACCGTGACACCGTCGGCCGGCGCCAACGGCACGATCAACCCGGCCACCCCCCAGGTCGTCAACCCGGGCGACACGGCCGTGTTCACGGTCACCCCGAATCCCGGCTTCACCGCCTCGGTCGTCGGCACCTGCGGCGGCAATCTGGTCGATACGACCTTCACCACGGCCCCGGTCAACCAGAACTGCACGGTCCAGGCCCAGTTCGAAGCGGTGGGCGGTGGCGGGCTTTGCCAGGAGGCGGATCTGGCGATTCCGGATGACACGCCGGCCGGCGTCAGCAGTACTCTGACCGTGCCGCCCGGTGGCGCGATCGAGAAACTGGAAGTCGCTCTTGAGATCGACCACACATATGTTCAGGATTTGATTGTCGAGCTGCGGCATTCCAGCGGGACAGTGGTCAGTCTGATCAACCAACCCCCATGCAGCGGCGACAATGTCGATGTGGTTTTGGACGATGATGCGGGGCTCAGTATCCAGGGCGATTGCCAGGCCGATCCCGATCCGGCCTATCCGGAAGCGCGGTATCGACCCGCAGGCACGCTGGCTGACTTCAACGGGCTCGGTGTAGGCGGCACCTGGACGCTGACGCTCAGCGATAACTTCGAAGAAGATACCGGCACGTTAAGACGCTGGTGCCTGATACCGACCTCGTCGGGCCCGATGATCTTCGACGATCGTTTCGAGCAATAGGCAGGAGAGAAATTTGAGTTGCGCCGGGCGGTTTCTGCCCGGCGCGACCGATGATGTGTCCCTTGAAAAGCCGCTCGACCGAGCGCCCTGCTTTGGCCATCCACTACATATCGTGCCCTCTGCTGCATTGAATCATCCTCAACAGTCCCTGACTACAGACCATCCCTTTGTCTGGCAACGGTGCGAGCAGCACCTCGCCGGCTTGCGCTATGCTGTGGTCTGATGACGACGAAGGGCGATCCTCTGCCTAGGGAACCTCTGAATAACTCTGCACGGGCGAGACAGGCCTTTGCGGGGTCTCCGCCTCGTTTGGGCTCGCTTATTTGGAATGACCAAACCGCGCTCGCCCAAGCCAAGCCGGAGCATCCTGCAAAGGTTCCGTCGCGCCCGCGCAGGGTTGTTCAGAGGTTCCCTGGCTGCTTTTTCCATGCCCGGGCTCAAGGCCACCGCGCTTCACGATTGCCTGTTCGGTTTGGTGATGCGCGTCCGAGTGGCGGCTTGAGCGATGACTCACTTGAGTAATTAGACGATGACGATACCGAATTCGATCGACATGCTGGCCCGACTGGTGGCCTTTCCGACCGTATCCCGTGATTCCAATCTCGGCCTGATCGACTTCGTCGAGGACTACCTGCAATCCTTCGGTGCGCGCTGCCGACGCACCTGGAATGCCGATCAGACCAAGGCCAATCTGTTCGCGGCGATCGGCCCGGATGCCCCGGGAGGCGTCGTTCTGTCCGGCCACACCGACGTGGTCCCGGTCGACGGTCAGGACTGGCACACCGACCCATTCGAGCTGACCGAAAAAGACGGCCTGTTGTTCGGGCGGGGCAGCTCGGATATGAAAGGCTTTTCAGCGGTCTTTCTCGCACGTCTCTCGGCCCTGAATCTGGCAGCCATGCAGAAGCCGCTGTATCTGGCTCTGTCCTATGACGAGGAGATCGGCTGTCTCGGCATCGACCGCATGGTCGACGACGCGCTGGCACACTTCGAGCGACCGGACTTCGCCATCATCGGCGAGCCGACCACGATGCAGATCGTGCGTGCGCACAAGTCCATCAACGTCTTTCGCACCGTGGTCACGGGGCAGGCCGCGCACTCCAGCCAGCCGCATCGCGGCGCCGGCGCCATCCTGGCCGCAGCACGCATCATCGAGCACCTGGACTCGATCGGCCGCGAGCGGCGCGCGCAGGCCGGGGATTCGGGCTGCGAGCCGCCCTGGACAACGGTTCAGGTTGGTCGCATCGAGGGTGGAACTGCGGTCAATATTCTCCCTGCTCATTGCGAGTTCCTGTGGGAATACCGCGGGCTGCCCGACGAGAACCCCGAGCGCATCATCGACGCGGTACAGAGATTCATCGATCAGAAGATCCTGCCCGATCTGCGCGAATTCGCGCCCGAGGCGTCGGTCGAGACCACGCCGATCGCCCGCGTCCCGCCCCTGATCCCGGACCCCGAAGCCCGGGCCGAGCGCTGGGTCCGCGGATTGAGCGGCGTGCGTGACGGCGGGTCGGGGGAAGTCTCCTTTGCCACCGAAGCCGGGAGCTTCCAGCGCGCCGGGATCAGCAGCGTGGTCTGCGGCCCGGGCTCCATCGACCAGGCCCATCAGCCGAATGAATTCATCGACCCGGCCGAGCTTGAGCGCTGCGAAGCGATGGTCGATGATGTCTTCGCCTACCTCTGCCGCTCGCACTGATCCAGGAGCGACAGAAAAAGCTTATTCACCACAGAGGCACGGAGGTCACAGAGACGAGCAAGAAAAGCCTCTTTATCTTCGCTCTGTGTTCTCTGTGCCTCTGTGGTGAGATGCATTTGATCCAGATCTGAAAGCTTTTCCCCCGCCTGCCGGTCCCGTGGTTCGAGTTTTATCCAACCACAGGAGCATTCCCATGTCGCGTTATCTTCTGGCCGTTTCGATCGGCCTGGTTCTTTCTACGGCCTGTTTCGCGCTGAACAGCGAAGCCTTTTCCGATCAGCGTTTCGAGGCACTGAAGGCCGAAGGTGCGGTGGTGCTGATCGACGTCTGGGCACCCTGGTGCCCGACCTGCCGTCTCCAGCGCGAGGTTCTGTCCGCGTTCCAGGCAGACCACCCGGAGGCCGATATCACCATTCTGGAAGTCAGCTACGACGACGACAAGGAACTGGTTCGTCGATTCCGCGCGCCGCGCCAGTCCACGCTGCTGCTCTACCGGGGTGACGAACAGATCTGGTTCAGCGTGGCTGAAACGCGCGAAGAAGTGATCTACGAGCAGCTGTTGTCTGCGGCCAATTCGGACTGACGGGGCTGCGCTGAGATGAGCCTTGAGCTGTCTTCCATTCCGCTGGCGGCTGTCGCCGGCGCCCTGAGTATTCTCTCGCCCTGCGTCTGGCCGCTGGTGCCGGCGGTGATGTCTTCAGCTTCCACCGGGGGCCGGACTGGTCCCTGGTTTCTGGCTGCGGGCTTGAGCCTGTCCTTTGCCATCGCTGGAACCGTCCTGACCTTCGTGCTGCTGAATCTTGGGCTGGATCCGTCGATCATGCGCACCGTCGCGGCCGTGCTTTTGCTGTTCATGGCCGCCGTGCTGTTGATCAAGCCGCTCGGCGATTGGGTGACGCTCAGGCTGGCGGTCTTTTCGGCCCGCTTCGGCGGTCTGGGTCAGGGTAAGCCAGCACGGCGGCCGGTCAGTTTTCGGTCGGCGCGCTGCTCGGTCTGGTCTGGCTGCCCTGCATTGGTCCGACGCTCGGTGCGGCCGTTGCCCTGGCCTCGCTCGGTCAGAGCATGCCGATGGCCTTTGCCGTGATGCTGGCCTTCGGCCTGGGCTGCTCGGCCGTCCTGCTGATTGCCGGCCTGCTGTCGGCCAGGGCCCTGCAGCGCTGGCGCCCTGGCGTACTCAGCAACGCCAATCGCGGCAAGAAGCTGCTCGGTGTCGTCCTGGCGCTGCTCGGTATCCTCGTTCTGACCGGTGTCGACAAGATGCTCGAGACCTGGGCCCTGCAGGTGCTGCCGGACTGGGCAATTTCGATCTAATAGCGCTCGGCCCCAAAAAAATCCCGAATCACGCTCGGACGCTCTTTGTCCAGTCGCTGGCAGGTTTACCATCGGATGATGGAACAGCGTGCTGAAAACGGCCAACCGGGGATTGACTCATCTCTGATTCGGTGGTTTTTGAATCTATCGCCTGATCAGCGACTCGCCGAGCTGGAGTCTCGCGTCGCCTTTATTAATGAGATGAAATCGACATATGACGCACAGCTTCCGAGAAATTCTTCGGGTTCCAAGCCAGCATGAGGTTGAGTTCATCGTTGTCGGCGGCGTTGCTGCTGTCATCCACGGTGCGCCGACGGCGGCCTTCGATCTGGACGCTTTGATTCGCGCTAGCGAACGGTTGATCTGGAAGACTTGATTGCCGAAAAGCGCCGTATGGGGCGTCCCAAGGATCAGGCTATGGTGGAGCTGCTTGAAGCGGTTCTGAAACAGCGTCGAAACGTTGGCTCTGGTTAGTCACGCGGGTTGGAAATTTCCTGGTTTTTCAGTTGAGCGAATGAATCCCGGCTGAGAGCAGACAAAGCATGCTCACCCGGGGGTGGGGGCTTTGCCGAGCAATTCGGCAATGCGCCCGAAAAATACCCTGACTGATTGCCTTAACGAGTCAAGCGCTTGACTCGGGTAGCTTATGGTGACAAAGTGTAACCTACAGGTATCGTATAGATACTCAAACAAACCTTCTTCCACCAGGAACTAGCTATGCCTCATCCAAGCGAAACCACTCCCGCCGAACTGTCCGATCGACTGGTTCGGTCCACCGCGATGGCCCTGTTCGTGGTCTCGATCATATTTGCCCTGGCAGTGGTCGAATTCTTTGTCTCCCCGCCTACGGCAACGGCGCTGGACTGGGTCGGCATGGGCTTGGGGATCGTCACGGTGGTCTTGATCGCGTCGAGCTACTTTGGGCCCTACCGACGCATGAAGCCCGTCGAGCGCAGCAGCTGCCTCGCCGAAGACGGATTTCTGCAGACTAGTTTCAGGTTGGCCCTGGCGCGTTCCTGGATGGTCACCTTCGTGGCGCTGGCGCTGCTCCAGGCGCTGGACAATATGGTGCTTGCCCGCCTGCCGGAGATGCCAACCGACGTCGTGCTGCAGGCGGTCCTGGCACTGATGCTCCTGATCTTCAGCGTCATATTCGGATTCCTGGTCCGTGGTGAAGACGGTGATGAAGCCGATGACCGATCCCACGAGGCCGAGGGTCGCCAATGAACGAGACCCTGGACAATCGCATTCGGGTTTACCGGGCAGAGCATCGGCTGAGTCAGGCCGAGCTGGCGCGAGAGATCGGCGTGTCGCGCAAGACGATCAGCACGATCGAAGTCGGGCGCTTCGTCCCCTCCACCGTCATCGCCCTGAAGATCGCGCGCTATTTCGGTGTGCCGGTGGAAGACATCTTCTCGCTGAAGCGAGCCTGATCGTCAGGAACCGGATTGCCCGCTGAGCCAGCGATCCAGCTGGTCGGCAAAGCGCTTGCGGTCGCTTTTTGACAGTGCCGACGGCCCGCCGGTCTGAACGCCGCTGCCGCGCAGTTCGTCCATGAAGTTACGCATGCTCAACCGTGCCTTGATCGTCTCTTTGGTGTAGCGTTCGCCACGGGGATTGATCGCATCGCCGTCGTTTTCGATGACTTCGGCGGCGAGCGGAATGTCGGCTGTAATGACCAGGTCGCCCGGATTCATTCGCCGCACGATCTCGTTGTCGGCGACATCAAAGCCGGAACTGACCTGGACGTTGCTGATCAGACTGGAATTGCGCTGCGGCAGGGGGTGGTTGGCGACGAGCGTCAACGGCGTCTGCGTTCGTTCCGCTGCCCGGAACAGGATGTCCTTGATCGGGCCCGGACAGGCATCGGCATCGACCCAGATCCTTCTCACGCGCGCTCCTCCGCTCTTTGCTATTGTTCGGTCTTGAGCCAAGAGAGTAGCTGAAATGCGGCTGGAGCTGTTTCAGGTTGTTGCCTTCGCCGACCGACTGTTCGAGGGCAATCCGCTCGTCGCCAGGCAATATCGAGAACTTTTTTTAGCGTTGTCTGAACTACCCACACGATGCTTAAGGCAAACATCTGGCAGCTGTTTCGACCCGCCGCAACAACGTCATCTACATCTCAAAGCGACTTGAAAAAACAGCGTCTTGCACTTCGATAAACATAAAGGCCGCGCCGGCACCTTCAGCCTCGTTGTTGCTTGTGTCGCCATTCAGGCCGGTCGCAGCGCTGTCTTCCTCGGGCACACCGAGAACAAAGAGGCTATCTGTCATTGCGACGCTGCGTCCGAATTGATCTTCGGGGTCTGGG
>Ga0102938_10003976_pt1 | contig 10949 bp, 8 predicted proteins | sample SalPonR2_B_D2_MG_FD_84516 | JGI IMG/M metagenome (GOLD analysis project Ga0102938, IMG submission 84516) | Salt pond soil microbial communities from South San Francisco under conditions of wetland restoration - Salt Pond MetaG R2_B_D2_MG | ecosystem: Environmental > Aquatic > Marine > Intertidal... | reverse complement strand
ATGATTTGGTTTTTGACCTTATTGTTAATTCGTTGGGGTCTGAGTAATAAAAAAAGGAGTGTAAATTTTGTGCTTCTTGCTCAAAACTCACACTCCAAACTGTTTTGTGACCACGGGAGGAGTCGAACCCCCAACCTTCTGATCCGTAGTCAGACGCTCTATCCAGTTGAGCTACGTAGCCGATTGCGGATGCAAAGGTAGGTAAAATGCAGTTTCTTCCAAAGAAAAAATGTATTTTTTCATGAAATAGTTTCCTTCGCTTTGCTAATCAGGGATTTATTTTTGTCGTTTTTTAGCTTGTTTGATAGTCGATGCGTTCTACCAGCGATCGCCCAAGGGTTACTTCATCGGCATATTGGAGCTCGTCGCCGAAGGAGAGTCCCCGCGCCAGCGTGGTGATTTTATCTACCCGCCCGGCTATTTGTTTGTGCAGGTAGTAGTTGGTGGTGTCGCCCTCCATGGTGGTGGGCAGGGCGAAAATAATTTCATCCACGCTGCTGTTTTCAAGCCTTTGCATGAGCAGGTCAATGGTTAAATCACCGGGGCCCACTCCATCAATGGGTGAAATAATACCGCCCAGTACATGGTACACACCCCTGTACTGTTGTGTGTTTTCAATGGCAAGCAGGTCCCTGATATCTTCCACCACACATATTGTTTTGTGATCGCGTGCGTTGTCTGCACAAATGTCGCATACCTCGTTTTCGGTAATATTGTGGCATACCTTGCAATAGTGAATGTCGTTTACGAGTTTGGTGAGCGATTCGCCTAGCTTCAATGCATCTTTTTTCTCCTCGCGCAGCAAATGTAAGATCAGCCGCAAGGCGGTCTTGCGGCCAATTCCGGGCAAACGCGACATTTCATTAACGGCCTGTTCCAACAGGTTTGATGGTAGTTCGGGTTCTGTCATAATGTACTCCTGATGCTGCAAATTTACAAAACAAAAATGGTGCAGTAATTTAATCTGCATTCATTTTCAAATTTTTCACAAATCTATTTTAGGTTTGTTCGGCTGATGCCGGTCTGCTTTTCAGTTTGTCCATTTTTACCCTTACAATAATCCAGTTAATGATAAATAGTGCAAATACCATAATCCAGAGTTCCAGAAACTGTGGCATGGCTGTGCGAATATCTCCACCCATGACACTGATTTTGAGTAAGCCTGTAATACCAGCCGAGCTGGGGAACAGATGCGATAAGGCCTCGAATCCTAGTGGGAATGATTCTACCGGCCAGGAGAATCCACTCAGGAAAATAAGTGGCACTGAGGTGAAAAGTAGAAAGATCATGCTGTTTTCACGATTTTTAAAAAAGGTAGTGAACAGAAAACCCAGCATGATGGAGGCTAAAATGAGCGGTATGGAGAAAATAAAAAGATCAAAAGAGTTGCCCGCTTGCGGAAATTGAAACCAACGCATTATTACTACAAACAGGTAAAAGGATATTGGGATGTAGAGCAGGAGGTAGGCCATGGTTTTGCTGAAAATGATACGCAATGCACCTCTAAGGCTGGCTTTTTTGGGTAAAAGATAATGTGGAGCTCCAAGTTCGCGATCGGTACCGCCCCGCATGCCAATACCCAATAGCAATGTTTGTTGCAGTATGAGTACCAGTATGGCTGGCATGGCATAAGAACCATATCCTCCCTGTGGGTTGAACAGGCCATGTGAACGATATGCTACAGGGTTGGCTTTATTAATTGCTGCCTCTTTAGGTGTACCCTTTGCAAGCCGTTTTTTTACCTCTATTTTTTTACCGAGGGTTTGAGATGTACGTGCAGCTGCCTGATAAACCTGCTTGTAGAGCATCATATAGCTGGCATCGGCATACACTGCCAGGTGGGCAGCCTCCTTTTGGTACAGATTCGAGGTAAAATCTTCGGGGATGAGGATGATTCCGGCCACATCACCTTCGTAAAAGCTGAGTTCAGCCTCCTGCAAACTTCCGGTTTCCTGTGTAATATCAATTTCAGGCGTTGCATCGAGCATGCGTTTCAGTTCACGGGTGTGCTTGCTGTTGTCCTGGTTTACAAGTGCTACAGGCGTTTCCTGAAGTACTTCGGGTGCATAAGCGAAGCTGTAGATGAGCGGATAAATTAATGTAGCACCAAATAACAGCAGCATTACGCCTCCGTCGGTAAAAATTTTTCGAAGTTCACCACCGCATAATTGTAATATTTCTTTTAAGGCTGATTTTATATAGTTCATAATCTTATGCTGAGTATAATTCTACAATTTTCCCCAATAGGCGGGTTGTAAACACATTTTTTTAAGTTTGGGCAGTACTGCAAATGGGAGCAGTAAAAACAGATTCAGGTAGAGTAGCGGTTCAAACGATACGGCTACGGGTGCATCGCGAAGCGATTGGTCGAGGAAGATGTGTAAATAGTGGCTGAACGGGAAAAAATTACCGAAAAAAGCCACAAATTTATACATGGCAATGTAGGGGAATGTCAGTCCGCTAAAGGTAAATGCAAGTGCTGAATATATGCTTGCCACGCTCAGCCCCATACGTAAAGCCGGGAATATAGCAGCAATGAAAATGCCCATTGCCATATAGGCCAAAACAAAAAGAAAAGCATTTAATACAATGAGCCAAACTTCACCGTTGAGTGGTGTATGGAAAAACCGGAACATCACAATATTCATAAACAACATCAGTATAAACCAAATAAGTGCATAGGGCAGGAGCTTACCCGAAAGTGCCCTGATGATGCTTCCGTTTGCAGTTTTGAGCCACTCCCCGGCTGTTCCTTGCTTGTATTCGCTGCCAATGGCATAAACCGTACTCATTAGAATGAAAATGAGCAACATGATGGGCAGAAATGTAGTAGCCAGATAGTAAAAATAATTCAGGTACGGATTAAACAGCTTATGACCGTCAAGGGCAATGGGGTTTATGGCTACCATGGCTGTTTTTTGGGGCTGTCCCTTTTTTAAACGTGTCTGGAGGTTTATACCTTTCGAAAATGTGTTTACGGCTCGTGTTACATCACTATTGATGAGGCTGCCCACCACCATGTAAGCATTATTGTAATAGTTGATTACGCCAGGTTGCTGATTCCTGTATATTTTTTTTCTAAAGTCATCAGGAATTACAATTACCGCATAAAAGTCACCTTTTTTCAGGCCGGCTTTTGCTTCTTTAAGGTTCGTTACATAATCGGTAACATCTGCTGTTGCAGTAAGATCTATGGTTTCTATGAGGTCTTTTGAGTTTGACGTTTGATCTTTGTCCAGCACGGCAACCGGTAAATTTGTAGGTTTACCCTGGCTGAACAATGCAATGAAAAAGCCAAATGCCAGCAGCGGAAGTATCACAGTCATGAGCAGGTACAACCTTTTCGATGACATTCGTTTAACTTCGCGGTTAAGTACAGCAATCCAGCTTCTGTTGGGTGTTTGCATAATGCTTTAATTTTTATTCCCCGAAATTTTAATTTAGTTCACTCCAGTTTACCAGCGCCGACATACCCGGACGGAGTCCTTTAATATTTTTGGTGGTGCGGGCACGGATTTCGAACATTTTTTTGTCAAAATCGCCCTGGGCTTTGGTTGCTCTCCAGGTTGCATAGTCGCCACGTACATGGATGTAGTTGGTTTTTACCTCAATCGTGCTGTCGTTCAGGGCCGGAATGCGCACATTAAATGTTTTTCCTTTATTGAACTTGTGCAATAGGTCCTCACGGATGTTGAAGGTAAACCATGTGTCATTTAGGTCGACCAGTGTCATAACAGGAAAACCTGCTGTGACAAGTTCGCCCTGTTGTGCGCTGATTTGGGCAATTTCGGCTGTTTGTGGTGCAATAACGGCAGTCTCCTGTAAAAATGCCTGTACCTCGTTAATGGCACCTTCTGCTTTTTGTACCATAGCCCTGGCTGCCATTTTATCTTCGCTGCGTGTGCCCGATTTTGCCATATCATAATTGGCTTTTGCTGCATTTTCTGTAAGCTGTGCAGCCTTCATTTGTGTTTCAGCTTCGTCGCGTTTTTGAGCGGGCAATACACCATCTTCGTACAAATTGTTGACCCTTTCGTAGGTCTTTTTTGCCAATTTGGCTGCAGCTTTGGCTTTAAGCCATACATTACGTGCAGCATTAATTTGCTCCTGCCGTGCACCTTTATCGGCTTTTTGATTTTGTGCTGTAGCTGCACTTTTTGCCGCCTGTGCCTGCTCTAATTTTGCGTTTACTTCCGGACTGTAAATGCGAAGCAGTGTGTCGCCTTTTTTTACCTGGTCGCCTTCACTTACAAATTTTTCAGTCATGCGTCCGGTAAGTTTTGTCGCTACATTTATTTCTGTGGCTTCTACTTCTCCCTGGAGTATTACGGGTGCCGGTTTAAAGGCTACCCAGCCGATAATACTCATAATTACTACCAGTACTAAAATTGTTGCGCCTACTACTATGCTACTATTCTTCATTTTATTGTTTTTTTAGTTGTTATCTTGTTGTGCGTATTTAGTTATTTCTTCACTTCTGTATCCTAATTCTAATAATTTGGCAAGTGCCACATCGAAATCATACATGGCCTTTAGCTTTTCTGTTTCTACTTTGGCCAGATTTAATTGAGCATCGACTACATCTGTAGAGGTGGCAAATCCCTGGCTGAATGCTTTTTCGCGAATGCGCAGGTATTCTTTTGCAAATTTGATGGAGGTTTGTGCCGATTCGTAATTGTCGGCGGCCTGCTCCATTTGCTGGTAAATTTTGGTGACACCTGTGGCAAGGTCAAGTTTTGCCTTGTCCTGCCAAACCTGTACTTCCATGTGTTGTAATTTGGCAGCCTGGGTTTTACGTAGCTTTGCCAGGCCGTCGAAAACATTGAGTTTTAACCCGACACCCACCATCCATTCGGGCATGTATTCCGATAACTGATAGTTCGCAATATCGGCCTGTCCAAATGCAAAAACGTTGGGGTACCATGCTGCCTGCTCTTTTTTAATGCCCTGTTTGGCCATCCTGGCTTTGGCCTCGAGTTGTTTTATGGCCGGGTTCATTTGCTGGGCCTGGTTTACCATATCTTTAAGGTTGACTGTTTGGGCCGAAATAAAGAGGTCGGTTTTCGGTTCAATGGCTGCATTTGTGGCAAGTGAGTTTTTTAGTGCTGTTTGCATTAGCTCTACAGTATTTTTAGCCTTTTTTTGTTCCCGTTGAGCTTCAACCAGTGCCACTTCGGCATGGAGGCGTTCAGCATGTGCAATCATGCCGTTTTCTTCAAGCTTTTTAGCGTCGTGCAGGTGCTTTTCCATGCCTTCAACTACCTGGTTTCGCACTTCTTCGACGTTCAGTGCCAGTCGTAAACCAAAATAGCGCTCTACCACACTGGTAATTTCTTTAGCTACTACCTGTTGATTTTTGGCCTGTGTAGCTTCCATTTTAGCTTCTGCTGCTTTGTTGGCAGCTCTTATTTTTCCACCTGTATAAATTGGCCATGTAAGGCTGGCATCGACCACTGCAAATTGATTATCCTGTATGGTTTTTACCCACTCACCATCATTTATGGCACTAATAGCTCCTTCGCGGCCCATTTCCATTTGCGAAAGTCCGTTATTGAATGACTGGTAAGTAGTTGGGTCGAGTGTGCCTGTACTGGCCATGTAGTCGGTTAGATTGCCGAGTAGCTCATTTTGCCCTCCGATAAGTTTGTATGCCGGCAAAATAGCGTCTCTCACCGGGGTGAGGTCCAGCTCCAACGGTTCGCTCATTTGTGTAAATGTAGCACCCACATCGAGTTTGGGGTAATAGAGCCCTTTTTGTGCCTCCCGCTCTTTTTGAGCACGGGACAGCTGGTGCTGTGAGGCTTTAATGTGAAGGTTGTCTGTTTTTAAACGTTCAACCACTTGTTCAAGTGTCAACTTTAGTGTGTCCTTCTGTGTGCTGTCGCCCTGTGCAACGGAGAAATATGGTAACAGCAAGAAGCTTAGAATATAGATTTTTCGGGTCATGATGGTTTTATTTTTTTATTCCCTGATAAATGATTTCAATAATATTTTGGAACAGATCTGCCGGGTTTGCCGGAAAACCGGCTGTCAGTTCTGCGGGCAAATCTTTGTGATAATCCGTATCGCTCACTTTTTCAGCTGTGGCCAGGAATATAAACAGTGCCAGTGCCGATCTGGCATCATTGTCGAGTAGTCCTTGTTTTTTACCCTTTTCCATAATGCGCATGGCGTGTCTTATAATGACATCTTTTCTGATGTCATTCAGGTATTTTTTGGCCTCAGGATGGTTTTTGGCCAGGTCCTGGGTAAAGGTTCGTAAGTCTGATACCCATATGCCCAATAAAGACAAATTTTGCATGACCATGTCTCTGAACGATTGGTCTGTGTTGGTTTCAATTTCATTAATTTCGTTTTCAAACTGAACCCGCGATTGATCAATAATGTAATACAGCAGTGCGTCTTTACTTTCGAAATGGTTATAAATAGTTTTTTTGCTTATTCCCATTTCTGCAGACACCTCTGAAAGGGTTATTTTACTGTAGCCAAAGCGTAAAAACATCTCTTTGGCTTTATTGGCAATTTTTTGTTTCATGATAAACCAATTTACACTTTTTTGGTATTTTTGGTTTCTGCAAAACAAATGCCAAAATGCACGGGTAGTGAAATTAGATCAAAGTGATTAGGTTATTTTGTAGTGTGTTTCTTGATGAGCTGAATGAGCTTTTCGATGTCAATTGGTTTAGGTATGTAGTCGTCGCAACCGGCTTTTAGTGCCTTGTCCCGGTCTTCATTCAGCGCATATGCAGTTTGTGCAATAATGGGAATATTGACACTGGATTTTATGGTTTTGGTAACTTCCAGTCCACTCATGTCAGGTAGTCTGATATCCATCAAAATTATGTCGAAATGCGCTCCTTGTGCTATTTTTTTTATGGCATCCTGTCCTTTTTGGCAAATTGTCAGGTCTGCTCCTTTATCTTCCAGTATGGTGCGCATAAATTTTATGCTCCCTTGGTCGTCTTCCACAAGGAGTATTTTAGTATGTTTCATTGCCTGGGGTTTGGTCTCCTCTGGCTTGTCTGCGTTTTGCCTGGCTTTTTCTTTTTCGCAAATATTGATGGTGAAGTGAAATGAGGTGCCTGTTTCAGAAGTTTGTGCAATCCATATTCTGCCTCCGAGTAGTTCTGCCAGACTTTTGGAAATAGCAAGTCCAAGTCCTGTGCCTTCGTTTTTATCGTTTACTGCATTGGTGGCCATCACAAAACGATCGAAAATTTTATTTATTTCTGAAGGTTTAATGCCGCTGCCGGTGTCGTTGACGTAAAATTCCAGGATGTCGTTTTGTGGTTTTTCATAGCCTATAGAGATACTGCCCTGGTCTGTGAATTTTATGGCATTGCTTATTAAGTTGGTGAGAATTTGCTCCAGTCGGCTATGATCAGTGTAGATCGGAAATTTCCCGGCTACGGGTTTTATCAGCTTTAAATCTATATGGCTTTTATTTCTTTTTCTTAACATGGGAATGAAAGTGGCATATAGTTCATCGAGCATTTGATTAATGTCGAAATGACTTTTTTGTATATTGAGTAGGTTGGCTTCTATTTTTGATATATCAACAATGTCGTTGATAATCTGCAGCAGGTGTTGCGATCGTGAATAAATGGTTTTACCAAATTCCATTTGAGTTTCTGTGCTTACTTCTGTTTCTGATAAGATCTCGGCAAAACCCATTATGGCATTCATTGGTGTTCTTATTTCGTGGCTCATGTTTGCCAGAAATGCCGATTTCAGACGGTCGCTTTCTTCTGCTTTTTCTTTGGCTTTTTGAAGTTTGGTGTTTTGTTTTTTGAGTTGTTGGTTTAGTTCATTCAGTATTTTATTGTTTTCCTGTAATTGCTTATCAGCAATCTGCAGGGCTTCGTTTTTCTCCTTCAGGTTCAGTTCTACATTTTTAATGTGGGTAATTTCTAAGATGGATATCAGTCCGGCTGGTTTACCGTTATAAATTGTCAGCTTACCTTCCAGATAGACCCATTTCCGTTTGCCATCTTTGGCAATGATCTGAAATTCATAGCCCGATGGCACATCCTCCCCCTGTTGTCTTTGTTTTCCTCTGTTCCTGATCATATCCTGGTATTCAGGGGCAACGAATTCCCAGTATTCAATCTCTTTTAATTGGTTTAAAGTGTATCCGCTGATGCGCTCTGCGGCAGGATTGGCATATACCCATTTTTCCCCTTGATAAATCATAATGGCTACAGAAGTAGTGTTGGCCAGATTTCTGAATTTGTTTTCACTCTCGCGAAGCTGGTCTTCCAGTAATTTATGATCTGTAATGTCTCTGAGGAGTACAACGGTTTTACCCGCTGCTTTAGCGAAATATATGCTCATTTCAATATGAACAGTGCTTTTGTCTTTGCGCAGCATTCTGCATTTTGTCAGCTCTGCGTCTTTCGCTTTTATTAATGCAGCTGTTCTTTCTCTGTCTTCCGGGTGTATGAGACCTAAAAACGAATTATTCATGAACTCATTACACTCCATTTGTATTATATCTCTCAAATTGGGCGTGCAATCAATAATTTTATCTTGTTGTAGGATAATCAGTGCCTCACTGGTTAATGTGTAGAGTAATACTTCTTTGCTGATTTGGTCGTTTATGGCTGTCTGTCCGGAGGCTAATGCTGTGAGATCTTCTATTGCCTCATCATAAAGCGCTTCTTCCTTCAATTTTCTACTTTGTTGAAGTTTGTCGATTATGCGCTGAATTTCGGAATTAGGCTTTGAGAGCATTTTAACTTAATTACAGGTATTTATCCTACATACTAAGTTATGAAAAGTTGTCTCGCTAATGTTTAATGAAATGTTAATTTTGGGCTCTTTGAAGTGAAAAACAGAATTTTGTGCCCGTTTCCGGGGTAGAGTTAATTTTTAATGTGCTTTTGTGTAGGTTGATAAAGTCTCGAACAATAATTAATCCAAGCCCGCTGCCTTTTTCGTTTTGTGTACCGGGTTTAGATGATAAAAGTTCACTATTAAGAATTTTCATTTTAGTTTCTTCATCAATACCTTCACCAGAGTCTAAAATGCAAATATCAATATTTCTGTTTCCTTTGTTTTCAATGAAAATCCTGATTTTTCCCTGTACGGGTGTAAATTTTACAGCATTAGATACCAGGTTGCGAATTATGGTCTGCAGCATTTGGTAGTCGCCCAAAACAATTGTATTAGGCGGAACGCTATGCTCTATTTTAATTTTCTTTTGCTCAGCTGAGAGTTCAAATTGTTTAATAATGTTCCTGCAAATAACATGTAAATCAATTCGTTCTTCATTAAAGCTGAGGTTATCTTGTTCTGCATTAGCCCATGTCAATAGATTATCGAGCAGGCTATAAGTGCTCTGCGCCTCACCTAATACTTGTTTAACCAATCGTTGTAATTTTTCTGAAGAATACCTTGAAAAACCTCTGTTGATTAGCTGCATGATGCCTATTATGCTGGTAAATGGGTTTTTCAGGTCGTGGGCCAATATGGATAGGAACTTCTTTTTTGATTGTAATGCATCTTCGAGTTCTATTTGATAAATTCTGTTTTGTAAAGCAATTTCAGCCTGCCCGATTATTTGTTTTACCATATCTTTTTCGGCAATTGTTTCCTCGTGCCGCTTAAAAATATGAATGGCGGCTATTACTTTTTGCTTCTTTTTTAGACCAATGCTGTAAATTTGCTTTATATCCAGTAATTTGCTTACGGCAAATAGTATTTTGTCTTCAAATACATTATTACTGAAGGCAGTTAGACCTCCTGAAATGGTGTGCAGCCCACCTTTTTGGTATAGTTCTCCTAGTTCGCTGGTCAGGCTAAAAGCCTTACCTACGGGATTTACGCCAAACATATCATAATAATGCTGCAGCCGTTTCTTTTCAAGCCCATAAATTCCACGTGTAATGGTCATTGTCTCATTCTCGGTAACCTCATTTACAATGATTATTGAGTTACAAACGCATTTATTTAATCCCTGCCCGATTATGTCGTAGATTTCTTTCGTGGATTTTATATTGAGTAGTTCCTGCAGGCTTGATTTTAATACCCCATAGCAAATATTTTTGTTCATTGGTTGGTTTTTGGTTTATTTCAAATTCCGGAAGGCGGACATAAGAATAGCTTTGCAAAAATATGACCAATATGAACATAATGTTTTACTATGGGGCTGTTTTAAATAGTAATTTGACCTGATTTAAATCATAATTGAATATGATGGGTTTGCTTAATTGAATTAATTACCTGATTGATAAATAAAAAGCCACGCTCATTGGCGTGGCTTTTAAAAGGCGGGGTAATTGTCTGCATTTATTCAATTACGATTCGCTCGCTATGTATTTCATTTCCTGTTACAATCTGTAACATGTACATACCTTCTGACTGACCGGCAACGTCCAGGTCAAAGCCCTGACCATTGTAGTCGAGTTGTGTAGCTTTAACGAGTTGTCCGTTCATGTTGTACATTCTAACTTCAGCAGTGTTGCTGGTTGTATTCATGTCGATGTGTACAAGCTCATCGGCTGGTTGTGGATAAATGGAGATGTTTGTTTCAGCCAGTTCTTCCATTGCAGTAACACCTTTTCCGCTAAACGATACGGTGTAATCTTCCACTTCGCCGTAGCTGAATGTTTCGCATGATGTTGGTGCTGCGTTGTATTTCATGGTCACGCGCATGCGTGTTGTGCCAGATGCATTGGCATCGATATTAATGCTTCCACTAATTTCTCCCGAACCGTTTCCGCTTCCAATTTGCTCACCAGAATCAGTAAAGTCACCGTCTTTGTTGTAGTCAATCCACATTACCCAGTATTCAGTATAAGTACTTCCTGAGAATCCCGGCGTTAATGTAACGTTGGTGCTTGCTCCCGGTGTGAGTGTAATGGTTTGGCCAGTGAAATCGGCATAACCGCCATTGTCTCCAGAGGTGTTGGTAAAGCTGTCGAACGATACGCTTTCGATCCACTCGT
>Ga0102938_10003975_pt1 | contig 10950 bp, 8 predicted proteins | sample SalPonR2_B_D2_MG_FD_84516 | JGI IMG/M metagenome (GOLD analysis project Ga0102938, IMG submission 84516) | Salt pond soil microbial communities from South San Francisco under conditions of wetland restoration - Salt Pond MetaG R2_B_D2_MG | ecosystem: Environmental > Aquatic > Marine > Intertidal... | reverse complement strand
GCAGGCCTGCCTCCGGGAATCGCTGGACTATGCCAACGAGCGCCAGCTGTTCAACCGCCCGGTATCGCACACCCAGACCATCCAGCGCCGCCTGGCCGACATGGCGCGACGCATCACGGCGGCCCAGCTGTTGTCGCTGCAACTGGGGCGACTCAAGGATGCCGGCCGGATGCGGCCGCAGCAGGTGTCGCTCGCCAAGTGGAACAATGCACGCATGGCGCTGGACATCGCGCGGGATGCGCGCGACATCCTCGGCGGCGCCGGCATCAGCGCCGAGTATTGCCCGATCCGCCACATGCTCAACCTCGAGAGCGTGATCACCTACGAGGGCACGGAGACCATCCACGAGCTCGTGGTCGGGCGGGAGCTGACGGGTGTCAACGCCTTCTGAGGCCGGCCTCGCCAAGCGGGCGGCGCGCGGCATCAACCGCGCCGCCGTCATCGACGCCAATTTCATCGAGTGCGTGCGCGGCCTGCAACCCGCGCCGCACGCCAGGCCCGGAGAGAATGAGCCGCTGGTGGCCGGCAGCCGGCTGCGCGCAGGCGAGTTCCTGGAGCTGTTCCATCACCAGCTGCTTTCCCGGCATCTCGACCTGCAGGCGCGCGAGATGCGCGCGCGCAACGAGGGTTTCTACACCATCGGCAGCTCCGGCCACGAGGCCAACGCGGCGCTCGGCCAGCTGAGCCGCGCCACCGACCCTGCCTTTTTGCACTATCGCTCCGGGGCTTTCGTGATGGCGCGCCTCGCCAGGGACCCTTCCCCGGACCCGGGGCAGGATCCCGTCTACCAGGCCTGCCTGTCGCTGGCGGCCAGCACGGAAGATCCCGTGTCCGGCGGTCGCCACAAGGTCTGGGGCAGCGATCGCAAGCTGTGGATCCTGCCGCAGACCTCCACCATCGCGAGTCACCTGCCCAAGGCCCTGGGCGCCGCGCTGGGCCTGGAGCAGGCCAAGCGCATCGGGCGAGCCCCGCCGGTGCCGGCGGACAGCATCGTGATCTGCAGCTTCGGCGACGCCTCCACCAACCACGCCACGGCGCTGGCTGGCTTCAATGGGGCGCAATGGGCCAGTTACCAGCGCCTGCCGGTGCCCCTGCTGTTCGTCTGCGAGGACAACGGCATCGGCATCTCGGTGCGCACGCCGCCGGGCTGGGTGGAGGCCAGCTTTTCCCGCCGCGAGGGCCTGGATTACTTCACCGCCGACGGCACCTCGCCGGGCGAGAGCTTCGAGGCCGGCGCGCAGGCCATCGAGCACTGCCGGCGCAGGCGCCGGCCCACCTTCCTGCACCTCAGGATGCCGCGCCTGCTCGGCCATGCCGGCACCGACTGGGAAGGTGATTACATGGAGCTGGCCGACATCGAGGCCAACGAAGCCCGCGACCCGCTGCTGGCCAGCGCACGGCTCGCGGCGAGCAGCGGCTGTCTCGCTCCGGCGGAAATCCTGGACCTGTACGAGAGCGCCCGCACCCGGGTGGCCGACGCGGCCCGACGCGCCGCGCAGCGGCCGCAACTTCAGGCGGCCGCGCAAGTGATCGCCCCGCTCGCGCCCCTGGATGCCGGCAAGGTGCATGCCGAGGCCGTGCGGCCGGCGGACGCCGAGACCCGGCTCGCGGTATTCGGCGGAGCGGCCAAGCTGCCGGAAACGGCGCCGCCGCGGCACCTGTCGCTGCAGATCAACCGGGCGCTGCACGACCTGATGGCCAAGTACCCGGAAATGACCCTGTTCGGCGAGGACGTGGCGCGCAAGGGCGGGGTATACACCGTCACCGCGGGCCTGGCCGCAGCCTTCCGGGGCAGCCGGGTGTTCAACACGCTGCTGGACGAGACCACCATCCTCGGCATGGCGCAGGGTGCGGGCTACATGGGCCTGCTGCCCTTCCCTGAGATCCAGTACCTGGCCTACTTCCACAACGCCTGCGACCAGGTGCGCGGCGAAGCCTGCTCGCTGCAGTTTTTCTCGAACGGCCAGTGGGCCAACCCCATGGTCATCCGTATCGCCGGCCTGGCCTACCAGAAAGGCTTCGGCGGCCATTTCCACAACGACAACTCCTTCACCGCGCTGCGGGACATCCCCGGGCTGATCGTCGCCTGTCCCTCGCGCGGCGACGACGCGGCGGGGATGCTGCGCACCGCTGCGGCGCTGGCCAGGGTCGACGGCCGCGTGGTGGTCTTCCTCGAGCCCATCGCGCTCTACATGACCAAGGACCTGCACGAGGAGAAGGACGGCGGCTGGGTGTTTCCCTATCCGCCGCCGGACGAGTGCGTTCCCTTCGGCGCGCCCCGGGCCTACGGGCCGGAACGCCCGGACGCGCTGGTCATCACCTACGGCAACGGCACCCGGATGGCGCTGCGGGTCGCCCGCCGGCTGGAACAGGCGACGGGCGCGCGTATCCGCGTGCTCGACCTGCGCTGGCTGCAGCCGCTGAACGGAGCCGCCATCGTCGCGGAGGCGGACGCCGCCGGCCGGGTGCTGGTGCTGGACGAGGGCCGGCGCAGCGGCGGCATCGCGGAGCAACTGTTCACGCTGCTGGACGAGCAGGCCCGGCCCGGCCTCGAAAAGCGGCGGGTGACGGGCGAGGACAGCTATATTCCGCTGGGGCCGGCAGCCGATACGGTGCTGGTTTCGGAGACCGGCGTCGAGGCGGCCATGCACGCGCTGCTCGACGACGACATGGCGCGACGGCCGCCCTAGCGGGTCGCGTTCGCAGCTTGCGCCCGCGGCGGCGGAAGTGCAGTAAACTCGACGGACAGGCAAGGGAACAACGCTGAGAACGGCACTATGGATGAAGCCGACAAAGATGTCCGCCCCAGGCTCTCGGGCATCGCCCAGGTCTCGATGCGAGCCCTGGACCTGGAGCGGGCCATCGACTTTTATCGCGACGTGCTGGGGCTCGAACTGCTGTCACAGCACGACAACATGGCTTTCATGCTGGCAGGTTCCATTCGCATCATGCTGACGGTCCCGGAAGCGCCGGAGTTCGATCATCCGGGCTCGATCCTCTATTTCGACACGCAGGACATCGAGGCCGATTGCCGCAAGCTGGCCGCGCTGGGCGCCCGGATCCGCCGTCCGCCCTTCGTGGCGCACAGCGAAGGCAGCCACGCCTTCTGGCTGGCCTTTTTCTGCGACAGCGAGGGCAACACGCTCGGCCTGAGCCAGTGGCAGCGTGACCGCGGCTGAGACGCCTGCGCCCTCGTGAAGCAGCACATTGCCATCGTCGAGGACGAGCCGGCGATTCGCGAGAACTACGCGGACGCCTTCCGGCGCAGCGGCTACAAGGTGAGCGCCTTCTCCGCTCGCCGGGAAGCGCTGGACGCCTTCGACGCGCGGCTGCCGGACCTGGTCGTGATCGACGTCAGCCTGGGCGACGAACCCGAGGGCGGCTTCGAACTGTGCCGCGAACTGCGCACCCGCGCGCCGCGGCTGCCGCTGATCTTCCTCACCGCGCGCGACAGCGATTTCGACGCCGTGTCGGGTTTGCGACTGGGCGCGGATGACTACCTGACCAAGGACATCAGCCTGCCTCACCTGCTGGCGCGGATCGCCGCGCTGTTTCGCCGCACGCGCGCGCTGAGCGATCCCGCCGGCCCCGACAGCATCCTGCAGCGGGGCAAGCTGCGCCTGGACACCGACCGCCTCGAGGCGGACTGGGCGGGCGCGGACCCGGGGCTGACGCTGACCGAGTTCTGGATCGTGCATGCGCTCGCGCGGCATCCCGGCCACGTCAAGAACCGGCAACAACTCATGGACGCCGCGCGCGTCGTGCTGGACGACGCCACGGTGACCTCCCACGTGAAGCGCATACGCCGCAAGTTCGAGGCGCTGGACGCCGCCTTCGAATCCATCCAGACGGTCTACGGGCTCGGCTATCGCTGGCGGGACGGCGCGGATTCATGAGGCTTGCCGGCCAGCTGCTGGCCGTCAGCGTCGTGACTCTGCTGTTGCCCTGGGCGGGCTGCCAGTACGCCCGCGAGATCGAAACGGCCCTGCGCGACGGCGAGGAACGCGCGCTGGTCTCGACCGCGCGCCTGCTCAGCGCGGCCCTGGCGCCGGTCGTCGCAGCACGCGACGCCGACCCGGCGCGCTGGAGCGAAGCGGGACTCGACGAGCTGGACCTCTACGCGCATGCCCTGCGCGCGGCGCCGACGCTGGACGGCTTCGTGGAGGACTGGGGCGCGGCCGCCGCCCGTACCGAACGCCTGGACGGCATGCAGCTGCTGGTCGGGCGGCGCGGCGTCTTCCTTTACCTGTTCGTCGCGGTCCCCGGGGAGCCGTCGCCCGGCGCACTGCGGGTGCACGGGCGCCGTGCCGTGCTGACTTTTGCGCTGGAGGCGCCCGGGGCGGTGACGCCGGCGGTGCGCGGCGCGCCACACGATCCGCGTCCGCGCGGTCACTGGCAACCCACCAGCCGTGGCTGGCAGCTGGAGGCGCGGATACCGGCGGCGTTGCTGGAAGGGCGCCTCGGGCTACGCCTGTTGGACGAGAACGGCGCGCGGCTGGGCAGCACTTTTCGCGCTGCGCCCGGCTGGATCACGGGACCGGAGCCGGCGGCGCAGGCTGCGCTGGCCGCGCTGGCACTGCCGCAACAACGGGTCTACCTGGCCGATCGCGCCGGTTTCATCCTGGCGGCCACCCAGGGACGCGGCCGGGCCGGCGACCCGGGCGCGCAGAGCTGGCTGGACCGTCTCTATCGCCGCATGCTCGGGCGCCGGCTGGAAGCCGATCCGCAGCCCTCGGCGCGTCCGGGCCAGCTGAGCGGGCGGCACGTGGAGCTTGCGGCCCTGGGCGTCAGCGAAGCGCGCCGTTATGCGCTCGACGACGGCGGCCTGATCGCCGCGGCCGCGCCGGTGGGCGCCGGCGCCGCGCCGTCCGTGCTGGTGGTAGTGGAGCGCGACACCGCCGAAATCCTCAGCCTGACGCGCGCGCCCACCCGGCGGCTGTTGTCCGCCAGCCTGCTGGCGAGCCTGGCGGCAATCATCGCATTGCTGGGTTACGCGACACTGCTGTCGGTGCGAATCCGTCGCTTGCGCGACGCCGCGGCGACCGCCGTGGGCCGGCGCGGCGAAGTGATCGGCCGGCTGCCGGGCGCCGGCGCGCGCGACGAACTGGGCGACCTGGCGCGGAATTTCGACCGGCTCCTTGGCCGTGTGCGCGAGCACAATCTTTATCTGCAGAGCCTGGGCAGCCGGCTCGCCCACGAGTTGCGGACGCCCCTGGCGGTGGTGCGCAGCTCGATCGACAACCTGGAGGCCGAGGGCGGCGGCGGTCCCTGGCTGGGACGCGCGCGCGAAGGCGTCGATCGCATGAGCGGGCTGGTCAACGCGCTGTCGGCCGCCCGGCAGATGGAGCGCGCGATCGCCGCGTCGGAGAAGCAGCGTTTCGACCTGGCCGCCCAGGTGTCGGAAATGACCGAGTCCTACCGAGTGCTTCATCCGGGGCGGCGCTTCGAGCTCGAGCGGCCCGCCACGGCCTGCATGCTGGAGGGCGCTCCGGACCTCGTGGCGCAGGCGCTGGACAAGCTGGTGGAGAACGCGGTGGATTTCGCGCCGCCGGGTGAAGTGATCCGCATCATGCTGCGAGACGATGGCGATGCCTGGTGGCTGGCGGTCGCCAATGCCGGCAGCCGGCTGCCGCCCGGGCCCCCGGAACGGCTGTTCGATTCGCTGGTGTCGGAGCGGGCCGGCGACCAGGGCCCACATCTCGGGCTGGGGCTCTTCATCGTCCGGCTGGTGGCGGAGTACCACGGCGGCAGCGCCACCGCCGGCCCCCTGCCGGGCGGCGAGGGCGTGCTCTTCGCGCTGGAATTACCCAGGCCCCGCAGCGAAGCGAGGGAATGAGGCCGAAGCGCGTTCTCCACGGATGCGCGCGCGGGCCGCTGCGACTATAGTCGGGGCAGGCAAGCAGTCAGCGAGCGGAGTGACCCATGAATCGCGCGTTTCTCTACCTGTGCGGCGTTCTTTACCTGGGTTACGGGCTCTGGGTGCTGCTCTCGCCAGCCACCAGTCTCGCCTACCTGGGCGTGGACGAATCGCTGGTCAATGCCATGTCGGATCTGCACGGCAGTCACGGCGGCCTGAACGTGGCCGTGGGGCTGTTCCTGCTGTGGTCGGCGGGGACCCGGGACTGGTTCTACTACGGCCTGTGGCTGGTGTTCCTGCTGAACGTCGGCTTCTTCGGCGGTCGCGTGGTCGCGCTGATCTCGGACGGCATGCCGTCCGGCATCGTGCCGCTGGTGATGCTGATGGAGCTGGCGCTGTTCGTGATCGCCTTCCTGCTGGCCAGGCGCGCCGCGCCGGCCTGAGCGGGAAGAGCCCGTCCATGGCGTTTCACCGGCCTTTGCGGGGACGGCCGTGAGCGCGGCCGCTTTCAAGGACCATTTCTCGGTCGCGGCACACGAGTACGACCGCTACAGGCCCGCTTACCCGCCCGCGCTGGTCGATTTTCTGGCCGGCGTCGCGCCGGCGCGCGCGGCGGCATGGGATTGCGCCACCGGCACCGGCCAGGCCGCGGTGGCGCTGGCGAGGCGCTTCCGGCGGGTCATCGCCACCGATGCGAGCGCCGCGCAGGTGGAGCACGCGGTGCCGCACCCGCGCGTGGAATACCGGGTGGCGCGCGCCGAGGATTCCGGCCTGCCGCCGCAAAGCGTCGAGCTGGTCACCGTCGCGCAGGCGCTGCACTGGCTGGAGCTGGACGCTTTTTACGCAGAAGTCCGGCGGGTGGCGCGCCCCGGCGGCGTGTTCGCCGCCTGGACCTACAGCCTGGCGGACGCGGACCCTGTCATCGATCCGCTGGTGGCCGCTTTCTACGAGCAGATGAGTCCGTGGTGGCCGCCGGAGCGGAGCCACGTGGAGGACGGTTACCGCCACCTGGCCTTCCCCTTCGAGCCGCTCGAGGCGCCCGCTTTCGAGGTGCGCGCCGACTGGCCGCTGGAGCGGCTGCTCGGTTATTTCAGCACCTGGTCGGCCGTCAACCGCTGCCGGCGCGAGACCGGCCGCGACCCCGTCGAGGGGATGCGCGAGCGGCTCGCCAATGCGTGGGGCGATCCGCGCGCGGCCCGGCCGGTGCGCTGGCCCCTGCACCTGCGGGTGGGGCGCGTGGCATGAGCGAGGGCATGCTGCTGACGCCCGACTCGGCGCTCCCCGAAGTCCAGCGCGCGCACGCGCCCTGGCGGCTCACCGGCGACGGCTGGATCCTGCTGCTGCAAATGCCGCCGGAAATGCGCGGCGATTCGCGCCACATTCCGCCGGCGCTGCGCGACTGCCCGCTCGGCGGCCCGTCGATCGTGATGTTCGTGGATTACGGCGACTCTCCGGCCGGGCCCTACCGCGAACTGCTGTACATTCCCGGCCGCTTCACGCTGCCCGACGGCCGGCGCGCCTGGTCGGTGACCCGCATCTACGTCAGCACCTGGGACAGCGTGGTCAACGGCCGGTTGAACTGGGGCATTCCCAAGGACCGCGCGGACTTCAGCCGCGGCAGCAGCGACGACGAGCAAGGCGAACGCATCCGCGTGGAGACGGACGGGCGGCTGGTGGCGGAGTTCGCCCTGCGCGGCCGCGGGCCGGCGCTGCCGGTCAGCAGCGGCCTGCTGCCCGCCGCGCTCGGCAGGATCGTGCAGTACCACGCCGGACGACGTTTCGAGTTCACGCCGGGCGCGTCCGGTCGCGCCGGACTGGCCGATGCGACTTCGCTGGCGAGCGACGCTGAACTGTTTCCGGACCTGGCCGGGGCGCGCGTGCGGCTGGCGCTGCGTGTGCCGCGCTTCACCCTGCGCTTCCCGGTCGCCGAGGTGGCGGAGCCGACCTAGCAGCCTGCGAGCTGTTCAGACCCCGAGGTAGGAGAGGATGCCCCTGGCCGCCTCGCGCCCCTCGAATACGGCCGTCACGACCAGGTCGGAGCCGCGCACGTTGTCGCCACCGGCGAAGATCCGGGGATGGGTGGTCTGGTAGGGATAGCGACCGGCCGAATCCACCCGCAGCCGCCCGTCGGGTCGCGTGTGGACGCCGGCGTCCGTCAGCCAGGCGGGCGGATCGGGGCGAAAGCCGAAAGCGATCACGACGGCGTCGGCCGGCAGCACCTCCTCGGTGCCGGGAATCGGCTCGGGACGCCGCCGCCCGCCGGGGCCGACGTCGCCGAGGCGCGTGCGCACCAGCTTGACGCCCTCCGCGGCACTCGCGCCGACGATTTCCACCGGCTGGCGGTTGAACAGGAACTCCACGCCTTCCTCGCGGCTGTTGGCGACCTCGCGGCGGGAGCCCGGCATGTTCTTCTCGTCGCGCCGGTAAGCGCAGGTGACGCTGGTGGCGCCCTGGCGTATGGCCGTGCGGTTGCAGTCCATGCCGGTATCGCCGCCGCCCAGCACCACCACCCGCTTGCCGGACATGGAGAGGATGCGCTCGCCCTCCTTGAGCAGGCCCAGTTCGCGGCGCGCGTTCGCCACCAGGTAAGGCAGCGCTTCGTAGACGCCCGGCAGATCCTCGCCCGGCAGGCCGCCCTTCACGTAGCGATAGGTGCCGGTGCCGGCGAACACCGCGTCGTAGTCCGCCAGCAGCTGGTCCAGCGTGACATCGCGACCGATCTCGCAGTTCAGCACGAACTCCACGCCCATGCCTTCCAGCAGCATGCGGCGTGTCTCCACGATCTCCTTGTCCAGCTTGAAAGGCGGAATGCCGAAAGTCAGCAGGCCGCCGATGCGCGGGTAGCGGTCGTAGACCACGGGGCGCACGCCGTGACGCGCCAGCACGTCCGCCGCCGCCAGCCCGGCCGGGCCGGCGCCGATGATGGCCACCTCGCGACCCGTGGGCCGCACGGCCGACAGGTCGGGGCGCCAGCCCTGGCGCACGGCCTCGTCGGTGATGTATTTCTCTATGTTGCCGATGGCGACCGCGCCGAAGCCGTCGTTCAGCGTGCAGGCGCCTTCGCACAGGCGGTCCTGCGGGCAGACGCGGCCGCAGATCTCGGGCAGCGAGTTGGTCTGGTGGGAGAGCTCCGCGGCCTCGAACAGGTTCCCCTCGTCGATGAGCTTGAGCCAGTTGGGGATGTAGTTGTGCACCGGGCACTTCCACTCGCAATAAGGATTGCCGCAGTCCAGGCAGCGTCCCGCCTGCTGGTGCGCATGCTCGGCGTCGTACTGCCCGTAGATCTCGCGATAGTCGAGCACCCGCTCGCGCGGCGGCACTTTAAGCGGGTCCTCGCGCGGGATTTCCAGGAAACGCAGCGGTTTTTCCACGCTCATGCTTGCACCTCAGGCCGCGCGTCGCAGCGAATCGATGAGGCTCGCGAGATCGGCGGCCTTGGGCTTCACCAGCCAGAACTTCGGCAGGTAGGAACGAAAATCGTCTAGGATCTCCCGGCCCCAGCGACTGCCGGTCTCACGCGCGTGCTCCTCGAGCAGGCCGCGCAAGTGGTGCAGGTGGGCCTCCATGGTCTCGGGCGTGACGCGGTGGATGTCGATGAGCTCGTGGTTGTAGCGATCCACGAAGTCCCGGTCCAGGTCGAGCACGTAGGCGAAGCCGCCGGTCAGGCCGGCGCCGAAGTTGACGCCTGTGCGGCCCAGCACCACGGCCACCCCGCCGGTCATGTATTCGCAGCCGTGGTCGCCGCAGCCTTCAACAACGGCCACCGCGCCCGAGTTGCGCACGGCAAAACGCTCGCCGGCCGTGCCGGCGGCGAACAGCATCCCGCCGGTAGCGCCGTACAGGCAGGTGTTGCCCAGGATCGGCGCGTGCCGCGCCTCGAAGCGGCTCCCGGGCGGCGGATAGACCACCAGCCGGCCGCCGGCCATGCCCTTGCCCACATAGTCGTTGGCGTCGCCTTCCAGGTAGAGGTGCAGGCCGTCGACGTTCCAGACGCCGAAGCTCTGGCCGGCCGAGCCCTTCATGCGGATCACCACCGGGTCGGCGGCCAGGCCGAGGTTCCCGTAGCGGCGCGCGATCTCGCCCGACAGGCGGGCGCCGATCGAGCGATGGTAGTTCTTCACCTCGTAGAAGAAGGTGCCGCCGCGGCGCTCCTCGATGGACTGCAGGCAATCGCTCACCATGCGCTCGTTCAGCAGCCCCTCGTCGAAGGGCGGATTGCGCGCCTCGGTGCAGAAGCGCGCCTCTGCCGCGGACAGCCCGCCGGGACGGAGCAGCGGCTTGAGGTCCAGCCGCCGCTGCCGCGGCGTCTCGCCGGGCAGGGCCTCGGCCAGGTCGACGCGGCCGATGAGCTCCTCGATGCTGCGCGCGCCCAGCGCGGCGAGCAGCTCGCGCGTCTCGCGGGCGACAAAGCGGAAGTAGTTCATCACCATCTCGGGCAGCCCGATGAAATGCCGCTCGCGCAGCACCGCGTGCTGGGTCGCCACCCCGGTGGCGCAGTTGTTCAGGTGGCAGATGCGCAGGTACTTGCAGCCCAGCGCCACCATGGGCGCGGTGCCGAAGCCGAAACTCTCCGCGCCCAGCACGGCGGCCTTGATGACGTCGAGCCCGGTCTTGAGGCCGCCGTCCGTCTGCAGGCGCACACGGTGCCTGAGCTCGTTCTGCACCAGCACCTGGTGGGTCTCGGCCAGGCCCAGCTCCCAGGGCGAGCCGGCGTACTTGGTGGAGGTCAGCGGGCTGGCCCCGGTGCCGCCGTCGTAACCGGAAATGGTGATCAGGTCGGCGTAGGCCTTGGTCACGCCGGCGGCCACCGTGCCGACGCCTGCCTGCGCCACCAGCTTGACCGACACCAGCGCCGCGGGATTGACCTGTTTCAGGTCGAAGATGAGCTGCGCGAGGTCCTCGATGGAGTAGATGTCGTGATGCGGCGGCGGCGATATGAGGCCCACGCCCGGCAGTGCATAGCGCAGGTTGGCGATCATCTCGTTGACCTTGTGCCCCGGCAGCTGCCCGCCCTCGCCGGGCTTGGCGCCCTGCGCGATCTTGATCTGCAGCACCTCGGCGTTCACCAGGTAGGCCGCGGTCACGCCGAAACG
>Ga0102938_10003974_pt1 | contig 10950 bp, 4 predicted proteins | sample SalPonR2_B_D2_MG_FD_84516 | JGI IMG/M metagenome (GOLD analysis project Ga0102938, IMG submission 84516) | Salt pond soil microbial communities from South San Francisco under conditions of wetland restoration - Salt Pond MetaG R2_B_D2_MG | ecosystem: Environmental > Aquatic > Marine > Intertidal... | reverse complement strand
CGTTTGATCATCGGGCGCGGGCTTTCCTACCGCCGTCTTCCCGAGATGGACCGTCTGTGGTTTGCCGTCGGCGATCACACCGATCGATATTCCGACGACTTGGTCCTGCCGCACAAGCGGTTCGGCCAGTGACCGAATCCGAGCGTCCCCATCCTGTGCGCCCGAGACAACCGGGAAGGCCGAAGCCCCGATGGCGAAGATCAACGCGAAATGAAAGCACAAACGCATGAAGATGACCTTTGATGCGAGATGCGGACGGTTGACAGCACGGGTCGCCGTCAGAACCACCAAGTTACACCAAAAACACGGATCGCGCTCACCAACAGATGGTCAGTGAAACCACTCGACCGCGTTGCGAAAAATCTTCATGCCGTCGCCCTCGGTCGGCTGCTCGGCGCGGCGGGTCCAGAACGGGTGCTGCGTCGCGTCGAGGTGCCGTTCGGGGTGCGGCATCAGCCCGAAGACTCGGCCGCTGACGTCGCAGACTCCGGCCACGTTCGCGTCGGCGCCGTTCGGGTTGATCGGAAACGGCAACACGTCGTCGGTCACCACGCCATCGTCACCGTCGCAGTACCGCATCGCCAGGCGACCCTGCTGACGAAGCGTCGCGAGCACCGCGGGATTCGATGTGACGAACTTGCCCTCGGCGTGCGCCATCGGCAAATACAGGCGATCGATGTCCTTCAAGAAAACGCAAGGCGTCTCGTCGACGGCCAAATGAACCCAGCGATCTTCGAAACGGCCGTGGTTGTTCCACGTTAACGTGGCGGCGGTCGTCGCGGCTTGGCCCTCGGGCGAAACCTCGCCGTCGGATTCGATGTCGCCGGTCAAGACACCCAAACGCATCAGGACTTGCATGCCGTTGCAGATGCCCAGCACCAACCGATCGCCCGCGCCGTGGACGAACACGTCGACCAAGTCGGCGAGGTGTCGCTGTAGGCGGCTGGCCAAAATCCGTCCGGCCGCCACGTCGTCGCCGTAACTGAATCCGCCCGGCACGCACAAAATCTGATAGCGATCTTTCAGTGCCGGGTTGTCCATCAAGCGATTGACGTGGACCCGTTCGGCGGTGGCCCCGGCCTGCCGGAAAGCGAACGCGGTTTCCTCGTCACAATTGGTGCCGGGGGCGCGAAGGACGAGGACTCGGGGACTGGCCATGCCTGGGATCGTCAGTGGGTCAAAAGAAAGGAAGGGGTGCGATGGGTCCGCCATCATCGTCCACGACTTGCTTTCTGACGAGGCGGGATCCGACGGTCGAACCGGCGGCGGATGACCGCCCGTCGACGTCGATCCGGAGAACCCGTCGACGTCGATCCGGAGGAGACGTCAATTCGGAGAAAGCGTCACGTGTTTCATGTCGGCGGGGACGTCCCGCAACGCTTCGCGGATCGCCCGCAAGACTTCGGGATGCCGGTCGGCCAGGTTGGCGGTTTCTCCGATCCCGCCGCCCGATCCGGTCCCGGGCTGAATCGGATAAAGAATCGGCTTCGTCTGGGCGTCGTCGAACAAGACCGCTTTCCAGTCGCCGTAGCGGACATAGCGAGCCACCTCGGGCTCGTCCGGCAAGTGACGCTTCATCGTCCGCCTGACCGGCCGAAGGCCCGCCTCCTCGGCCAGATTGTTCCATTCGTTCGGATCGGTCGCGTGATCGTACAGTTCTTCGCTGCCGTCGAAGTAATGGACATAGCGGTATCGGTTGGACCGGATCGAGTAACTGCCGCGGCCGACGGTCGTGATCGCCACGCGTCCCTCGACTTGGTCCCGTGAAGCGGAACCGTCCAGAAAAGGCCGCAGGCTGTCACCATCCAACGCGTGCGCCGGAGCGTTCAAGTCGCACACATCGACGACGGTCGGAAACAGATCGACCAGACTGACCGCCGCGTCGACTCGCACGCCGCGACGAAAGCCCTCGGCGGATTTCGGCGGCACGACGATCAGCGGCACGCGGGTCGATCGCTGCCAAGTCGTGAACTTGCCCCAGTGTTCTTTTTCGCCCAGGTGATAGCCGTGATCCGAAAAGACGATGATCCAAGTGTTTTCGGCGTGGGATGACGCATCGAGACCGTCAACGACTCGGCCGATCAAATCGTCGACGAAATGAACACAGGCGAGATAACCGGCGACGGCGGCATGCCATTGGTCGTGCCGGACCACCGTGGCGTGAGAACCGGCCGTCAGAGGAAACCGTGCCAGCTTCGTCGCATAAGGCGACAAGTCGTCCAGATCACTGCGACTGGTCGCCGGCAATCGGATCTCGCTTTCGGGAAACGGCTGGAAATACTTCTCCGGTGCGAACAGCGGTTGATGCGGACGATAAAAACCGACGCCCAGAAAGAACGGCTGTTCGCTGCCGTCACCGGCGGGTTCGGCCAAGCGATCGACGGCCCAGTCGGCGACCATTCCGTCGGGCATCTCGGCGGTGGCGACGTTGACCGGTCCCCAATCGAAACTGTTGTTGCGGCTTCGTTCATTGCGGCGATCGTCGGGCATGTTGTTCATGGGCAACACAGCCTTCAAGCCTCCGTCGCCGCGATCCACCTCGTGCGTCGGGTTCTGTTTCTGCGTGTCCAGTTCCTCTTTGGTGAACGGGCCGCCTTGGTTGCCGCTGTCGGGACCGTAGCGGTCGAACAGATCGGCGTAGCGGCCGCCGCTGCCGTGAAAAAGCTTGCCGGCGCCGAGGGTGCGATACCCTTGACCGGCCAAGTGCTCCGGCAACGTCTTGAATCGGCCTTCCAAGTCGAACAACGCATCGCCGTTGGTCAGGACCTTGCTGCGGAACGGCTGCACGCCGGTCATGAAACTGGTCCGAGACGGCGAACAGATCGGCACGTTGCAATGGGCATTCGCAAACGTGACGCCCCGCTCGGCCAAGCGATCCAGATGAGGCGTCTTGGTCTGCGGATGTCCGCCGAGTGGTCCCACCCAATCGTTCAAATCGTCGACGGAAATCCATAACACGTTGGCTCGCTCGGCCGCCCGAGCCGGCGTCGACGCGGTGACCGCCCAGCAACCGAAGCAGACGACGATGCACAGCGTTCGAATTCGGGGAAGCATGTATGATGGCCGGATTGACGAGAGGCGACGGGCGGGACAGGACCGAAATGACAAACGATCAGCTACGAGAATCCGAGCATTTTAATGAACCGGGAGGCTTCGCGTCGGTCGGCGAAACGGAATGCTTGATCGAAATCGATCTGCGCGGACGTGACGGCCTTCACGGGCGGCCCGGGACCAGCTTTTTCCGGCCGCCCAAATCCTACGGACGCGACGGCCGCAGCGGCGGCAATGCGACGCCCGCCCGGGCGGGCGAAGACGCCGCCGACGGCGTTTTCCGGTTGGAATACGCCGCCCCAGGCCCGGACGATCCGGCCGTCCGGATCAGCGGCTCCGCCGACGCCCGATCACCGATCGGAGCGGAAGGCTACATCTTCTTTGACGCCCAAGGCGGACGCGGCGGCGACGGCGGTCGCGGCGGCGACGGTCAACCCGGCAGCCGGGGCGTCAAAGGACGCGACGCGACCCGCTATCGCAGCGGCGGAAACGGGGGCCCCGGCGGCGCCGGTGGCAACGCGGGTAACCCGAGCGATGGCGAAAACGGCGGCGACGGGGCCGACATCGTCTTGTCCGTCGACCATCAAGACACCGGGCTGTTGATGCTGGCCAAAGGCGACCAGCGGAGCGGCGACATCGGCTTTGCCGGCGAACCCGGCAAGCCCGGCGCCGGCGGCCCCGGAGGCCCCGGAGGCAGCAGCTATCACTGGACCGAAACCCGAACTTACCGCGACAACCAAGGCAAAACTCGGACAAGAATCGTTTCACGGATGAATCCCGGCGGACGGCAGGGACGTCGCGGACGCAGCGGTTCACCGTCCTTTTACCGCGCCCACGACGGCCGGCCGGGACGTCACGGTTCGTTTCGCATTCGTGTACGCCAAGCCGACGGTCGCACGATCGATTACCCGTCGCCTTACGACCTTTCGCTGATCACCTTTGACGTGGCCAGCGAGTATCGCATCTTTGAACCCGACAGCTTGCTGAGTGTCGACGGCATCACGATCGAAAACATCGGTGGCATGCCGACGCCGCCGAACGACACGATCCGCGTCTGGCTGCCGAGCGACCGCTGGTTCCTTTCCGACGCAGTCGATCTGGTTTTGCCCGTCGTCCTGGGCCCCGGCGAAAGCCACACGTTCACCTCCGACGGCCTGGGATTTCGTTTGGCCGACGTGGAAATCGACGGCCCCCGACGTCAACCCTTCACCCTGGATCATCCCGTCAGTCCGCTGTGTCAGATGGACGGCCCGATCCGACGCCCGTTTCGCAACTTTGAAAACGCCGAAGAAATCGAAGTCCGCTTTCCGGTGGAATTGACGGAGATCGAATCGCTGGGCAGCCTGGCACCCGGCGAAACCACGCGAGTCCGATTCGGCATCACCAACGTCGGCGACGAGACCTTTGACGATAAGTATCTGCACCGCGCCGCCAGGTGTGCCGCGCGACTGCTCGACGGCGACTTGGACCAACAACACATTGTCTTCTTTGACGACGCCGATCAACCGTTGGATCTGCGGAGCGTCGAATTTCGTCGCGGTTTGCGTGACTTGCGGCCCGGTCAAACGACGCGGATTGAACTCCGCATCGGCATCCGCGTCTCCCGGGAGATCGTCGCTTATCAATCGCTCACGCTGGGCGTCGATCTTCAGCTCCAGCGTCCCGGTTCCAGCGCTCGCCACGACCAGTTCCGCTGCGTCGATTATCGACAGCGTCGCATCCGCGTCTCGGAGAAGTACCGACGCGACGAAGGCTCGCGTTTTTTGTTGATCGCCAACCAAAACACCGACGTCGGCGACATCGAAAAATGGACCCAGCTGGCCGACTATTTCGGCAGCGGCTTGGACGTTTGGGATGTCTCCTACTACGGTTTTTTTGATCTGGTTCGAAAGGTCAGCCGGGACCAATCGCTGCTGGAACAATGGAGCGGAATGACCGTCATCATCCCGAACGACTATTACAAAAACGCGGCCGGAAAAACCGTCGCGTTCAACGAATTGTCGAGGACGCAGTTTTTGAAAGCGGCGGCCGACCACGACATCAACTTTTACGTCGTCGGAGATTCGCGAACCGGCGGAAAAAAGTTGTTGGAAACGGCGTTGATCCCCTTGGGGCACGATCACTCCGTCGGACAAACCGATAACCAACAAGACTTCCTGAAACAGCTCAAGCGATTCAACAAATACGTCGCCCGCAGCGGTGACGTCAGCCAAGCCGTCGCCGACGACGCCGCGGGGCTTGCCGACCAGGCCATGGGGGCGGTCCACGAGTTCGACATCGACAAACGCACCTTCCTTTTCCAACCGGACCGAGGATGGCTGGAAGGCCAAGCGAGACGTCTGCAACGCAAGCTACGCAAGGCCGATCCGTTGCATCGTTGGGTCATCGTTCACCGCTACGATACCGGCGATACGGATACCGGCTGGGGCTTTTTCAAGAAACGTCAGGTCGGGAAATTGGAAGCCCGACGGTCGTTGGACAGCACCAAGGGTTCGGCCGTCGTCTTCGAAGTCGATCCGATCGACTTGGTCGATCCGAATTTCATCACCGGCAAAGCCAACAAGCACGGAATCTTCTTGGCGCTCAAGTTCGAAGACAAGGTCGATCGTTTCATCCGCGTCGTCAGTGAACGCGTCTTTCCGAGGTACCGAGAAGACTACATCGATCGCCCACTGACCGATGCCGAAGTCACCGAGATCGGCCAAGAACTACTCGATTCGATCTTGGTGGACATCTTCAACGAACAACGTGTCGCCAGAACCAGCAAGACCTGGGGTCCGCTGGGCGTGTCCGCGTTGACGCCCAAACTGAATTACCTGGCCGAACGCTCTTTGAATTACGGCGTCACGTACACGCAGATGACCGAGAACGAATCCTCGATCAGGTTGCTTTATGAACTGATTGCGAACATCCGTTACATGGCTTTGCGGAGCCGGACGGTTTGGGACTACCCGTTTTTTCCCACCGCGTTGTTCAAACGCAGCCGCGCCGTGTCGGCTCACATGATGAACCGCGCCGATCGAATCACCTCGGCGATCTTTGGTCGCAAATGGACGTGGTGGGACAAATGGTCGTCGTCGGGTGACGACTACAACCCGTTCGGCGGCGCCAAAAAAGCGGTCCCCAAAGGGTTGGCCCGCGATACGGCCGATCAGCGAATCGCGACCATCGAAACGGGACTCTGGAAAGCCGATACGAAACTGGAAACCTACACCGTCGCCGCGGCGCATCCGGGACTGACGTATGACCCGGAGGTATTGACCGAGTCGCAGCGGGTGTTGTCCGGCGAAGTTTTTGACGAACTTGTCGAACGGGAACAGCGGGCCCAGCTCCGTCGCGCTAAAACCGAGCACGCGGTGGCCGCGAAACGTCACGAACTGCTCGTGCCGTTGCCGTCGGCCGTGCAGACGACAGCGACGACCACCGCGATCCCGACGACGACGTCACGCTCGCCCGTGACTCGCCCTCACACCTGATGATGAGATCGCCGGGACGTTCGCCGGCTGTGTCGCCGGGGCGCGCTTGCGGCGAGAATTTGACTCCCGAATTGGCGGGGACATTGTCGATCTCCCCGGGCGAGCGATACAATCCGGCTTCGGATCCTCGCGGCCGCCGCACCGGCCGACCGCGACCTTGGCCTCGGATTTCTGGCTCGCTGGCTGCGATCCGACCGCCTCTACAATGCGAGACCTGATTGCCATGGGGAACAGCAATTTTTACATCGTCGGCGTAGGAGCATCGGCCGGAGGCTTGGAAGCTCTCGAACAGATGTTTCGCGCCATGCCCGAAGACTGCGGGATGGCTTTCGTGATCGTCCAGCACTTGTCGCCGGACTTCAAAAGCGTCATGGACGAACTTCTGGCGCGGCACACCAAGATGGCGATTCACCGGGTCGAAGACGGCATGGCCGTCCAGCCCAACTCGCTTTATCTGATCCCACCCAAGCAGGACATGATCATCTCCGACGGACGCCTGTTGCTGACCGAGAAAGATCCGTCGCAGCCCTTGTCCTTGCCGATCGATCACTTCCTCCGTTCGCTGGCCCAAGACGTGGGTCGCCGCAGCATCGCCGTCGTCCTCTCGGGAACCGGCAGCGATGGTTCTCGAGGCATCGAAGACATCCACGACGCCGGCGGGCTGGTGATCGCCCAGTCGCCCGAAAGCGCCAAGTTCGACGGCATGCCGAACCGCGCGATCGCGACCAAGATGGTCGATGCGGTCGTCCGACCGTCGGAAATCGCCAGCGTCTTGGACCGTTACGCCAAACAACCCGATCGGTCGCTGGCCATCGATGCGATCACGCCGATCGATGAAACCAGCATCGAACACGTGTTCCGGTTGCTTCAACGTCGCCACGGAATCGATTTCACGCACTACAAGCCGACGACGATCGGACGCCGCATCGAACGCCGGATTCAGATGAATCACAACGGCGCGAACATCGAAGACTATGTCAACCGTTTGGAAAAAGATCCCGCCGAGGTCGACCAACTTTACCGCGACCTGCTGATCGGCGTGACCCAGTTTTTCCGGGACGGAGATCCGTTCCGCGCGCTCGGCAAAGACGTCTTGCCCGAATTGATGAAGCAATGCGACGACGGCACCGAGTTTCGTGTGTGGGTGGCCGCCTGCGCGACCGGCGAGGAAGCTTATTCCGTTGCCATCCTGGTCGACGAATGCCGACGCGCCCTCGGCCGAAACATGAACGTCAAGATCTTTGCCACGGATGTCCACCGATCATCGATCGAATTCGCGCACGCCGGCATTTATCCGCCCGAAAGTCTGGACGGCATGTCCCAGGAACGCCGGGAACGCTACTTCAGCAAGCACGATCGCGGCTATCACGTGACCGCGGATATCCGCAAGATGATCGTGTTCGCACCGCACAACTTGGTCAAAGACGCCCCCTTCACCCGGCTCAGCTTGGTGACGTGCCGCAACCTGCTGATCTACCTCCGTCCGGCGGCACAAAAGAAGGTCCTGTCGCTATTCCATTTCGGCCTGAAAACGGGTGGCATCGTGATGCTGGGTGCCAGCGAAAGCCCCGGCGACCTGGTCGGCGAATTCGAAGCCATCGACGAACGCTGCCGGATCTTTCGCAAACGACGTGACATCCGCTTGGCACCGATCGAACGCAGCAACGTCGTTTTGGATGACGAAGCGATCCGCCCGGCGATGGTCAACACTTCGACGCGAATCGCCACCCACCGCGAGAACGAATCCCTGGCGACGTCTCGCGTTCTATTGGATCAGTTCATGCCGCCGGGCATCTTGGTCAACCAACAGCGCGAAGTCGTCCAGGTCTTCGGCGGCGCCGGGAAATACCTTTCCCTCAGCGACGGGCGGATCACCACCAACGTGCTGGATTTGGTCGACGACGAATTGAAATTAGCCCTCACCGGGGGCCTGCAACGTAGCATCAAGAGCGGTGAATCCGTGCAGTACCAACGGATCTTGGTGCAATCTCGCGACGGCGGGCAAATGATCCGGCTGACGATTTCGCCGGTCCATGTCGACGGCCAACCGAACAAACACTTGATCACGTTTGAACCGCTGGCAAGCATCACCGCCACCCGCCACGACGATCAAGACGCGGTGGCGAATGTCTCCGAAACGGATGACCGGCAGATCATCCCACCGGGCCGGTCCGACGACCCCGCGTCGCATCGACGCGGTCAGCCCGGCGAAGTCGAACAACTGAATCTGGAACGGGTGTCGCATCATCAATTGGAAGATTTGGAAGACGAACTGCGTCACACCAAAGAGAATCTCCAAGCGACCATCGAGGAAATGGAAACCAGCAATGAAGAATTGCAGGCGACCAACGAGGAAATGATCGCATCCAATGAGGAACTTCAGTCGACCAACGAAGAACTGCACAGCGTCAACGAAGAATTGTTCACGGTCAACGCGGAATACCAACGCAAAATCAGCGAATTGACCGAACTGACCAACGACATGGACAACCTGCTGGTCAGCACGGAAGTCCACACGTTGTTCCTGGACGAAAAACTGTGCATTCGAAAATTCACGCCGAAGATGTCCGAAGTCTTCAGCTTGGTGCCCCACGACATCGGACGACGAATCGACGCGTTTGTTCACAGCATCGATTGCGGCGATTTGACCCAAAAGGTCCGCAACGTCCTGGATTCAGGATCGAACTACGAAGAAAACGTCCGTGACGGTCACGGCCACCAGTTTTTGATGCGGGTGCTGCCTTACAAGTCACAGGATCGCGTTCGTGGCGTCGTCCTGACGTTGATCGACATCACGTCACTGGTCGAAGCCCAGCAGATGGTCATCGACGAAAGAGAACGGTTCGAACGCGCCATCACGGCAAACCGTGACGGAACCTGGGATTGGCCGGATTTGACCTCCGACGAGATGTGGTGGTCCCCCAGTTGTTACCAAATGTTGGGTCATGAGCCCGACGAGTTTCCCTCGCTGAATTCGCGATGGCTCGGTCTGATCCATCCCGAGGATCGGTCGCGGGTCGAAGCATCCAGCATGCCGTCACAAGAAAAGTGCTACGTCGAGGTCCATCGCGAATTCGAATACCGCATGCTGCATAAGTCCGGTAGCTATCGCTGGTACTGCCACCGGGCCGTCGTCGATCACGGCCCGGACGGAAAGGCGAAACGGATGACCGGTTCGGTCGCCGACATCCACGACCGAAAGACGGCCGAAATGGAAAACAGCATGGCGATTCGGCGACGCGATGAATTCTTGTCGATGCTTTCCCATGAGCTTCGCAATCCGATGGCGGCCGTGTTGAACGCGATCCATTTCAGCGAGTTGGAAGACCAATCCGGTCACCCGAGTCTTGAGGATTCGTCGAGACAAATTTCGAACGTCGCCGATCGTAACGGCGATTCGGCGACGGCAGACGAGGGATACTCGCCGCAGCAAATCATCAAGCGTCAGATCGAACACATGGCGCGACTGCTGGATGACCTTTTGGACGTCGCTCGGTTCGGACGCGGCCGCATCGAATTCCGCAAACAGGTGATCGACTTGACCGAACTGGCGGACGAAGTCGTCGAGGCGGTCTCGCATGAGTTCGCCGCGAAGAACCAAATCTTTGACGTGACCATTTGCTCGCCCCCGTTGCGGGTCATGGGTGATCCGGCCCGGCTGAAACAAGCCCAGGTCAATCTGCTGGTCAATGCTTCACGCTACGCCAACGAGGGAGGCCGGATTCGCTACCAGCTTTCCGACCTGAACGACCAAGCGGTGATCACCGTGACCGATGATGGCGAGGGGATCGCCCAGGACATGCTCGAAGTGATCTTCGAAATGTTCGTCCAGTCCGATGAATCGCTGGCCAGATCGACCGGCGGCATGGGCATCGGCTTGTTTCTGGCGCGGCAAATCGTCGAAGCCCACCTAGGCACGATCGCCGCAAGTAGCCAGGGCATCGGAAAAGGGAGTCGGTTCGAAATCCGATTGCCGACGACACAAATGGAGCCGCCCGGTGAATCCCCGAGACACAGCGAAAAACCCGCCGTGTGTAAGGTGCTGTTGGTCGAAGACAACGACGACAGCCGGACGATGTTGGCAAAGATGTTGCAACTGCGAGGCTACGAAGTCACCGTGGCCGAGGACGGCGAAGTCGCCCTGCGTCAGTTCGAAGCGGTCCACCCCGACGTGGCCCTGATCGATATCGGGCTGCCGGTGATGGACGGTTATGAAGTCGCCAAGCGGATTCGAAAACAATCCGATCTCGATTCGACTCGGTTGATCGCGTTGACCGGCTACGGCCGCGATTCGGACCGTCAGATGGCTTTGGACTCCGGTTTCGACGAGCATTTGGTCAAGCCGATCGACTTGCCGACGCTGTTCGAAAAACTGGACGGCCACGTCGACAACACACGTGCCTGATCGTCACCGCGATTCGCG
>Ga0102938_10003973_pt1 | contig 10951 bp, 11 predicted proteins | sample SalPonR2_B_D2_MG_FD_84516 | JGI IMG/M metagenome (GOLD analysis project Ga0102938, IMG submission 84516) | Salt pond soil microbial communities from South San Francisco under conditions of wetland restoration - Salt Pond MetaG R2_B_D2_MG | ecosystem: Environmental > Aquatic > Marine >... | reverse complement strand
GAGTTTATATAACCTCATGTGTATGATTCACCATGATGGTGGCGGGTCAGTGGATGCCCCCAGGGTCAAACCGCCTATACAGAGAAACATGGTAGAAAAACCTGAGGAGCCGTATTTCCTAATTGATGTGGAAGACGGAAGGACAAATTTGAGGAAATTTGGCGATAGAAAGGTCTCTTTTGGGAAACCTCGCAGCAGAATAATAAGTGAGAGTATCAAAGGTCAAGGCAGATTTCTTCTGACTTATTATGAAGGTGTTGCCTTGGCTATTCTTAGTGGTGTGCTGTCAAGGCATTACATCAGGTGTTCAGGATCTAGCTGTGGCATTCCTGAATTTGGTTGCGATCTTTCCCTTAACCATCAAGGGACTCCGACCTTTGGATATGCCGGTGAGGACAGTCCTACATCTCCTACAGCGAGATGGGGAACACCCTCCTGTTGTAGTTGGATTTAGAAAAAAGAGAAACTGCCAAAGTAACAACTTTGGCAGTTTTTTTGTTTTAAGTATTTAGATTAATTAGCGGTTAGTAGGAGGGGGTAGAGTTATCCACAGGTTGGTTGTTGACGTTCGTTTTTTGTTCGGTATAATACAAGTGAAAGCGAACAAAAAGCGAACATAAATAATTTTATAAAAATATGTCTACTTTAACCAAAAGACAAAGCGAAGTGTTAAAATTTATTAGAGATTTTGTCAAAGATTATGATTACTCTCCCAGCTGTCGGGAGATTGCTGATGGTCTTAATGTTTCTTCACCGGCTACTATACATCAGCATCTGCAAACCTTGAAAAGTAAGGGATTTCTAAATATTGAAAAAGACTGCGCTCGGGGCTTGGAAATAAATAAAGAGTTGATCGGTTTTGGCAAAAGTATTGAATTGCCCTTGGCCGGATTGATTACCGCTGGTGAACCAATTGAAGCGGTAGAAGACAATGAAACCATGGCCGTACCGGCTGACCTGGTTCCGGATGAAAGCGCTTTTGTTCTTAAAGTATCCGGACAATCAATGATTAACGAAGGAATATTGGACGGTGACTATGTAGTGGTGGAGCGCAATCATTCTCCTCAAAACGGGGATGTGGTGGTAGCTCTTTTGAATAACGCTTATGCCACCTTGAAAAAGTTTTATCGAGAAACCAGTAGAATTCGTTTGCAACCGGCCAATCCGACCATGAAGCCAATTTATTGCAAGGATGTGGCTATCAGAGGAGTAGTCAGAGCTATAATAAGAAAGTTCTCTTAATTTATATATGTGTTCAAGAATAGGTTTTTCCGTAAATTTGGTGAACAAAGGAGAACTAAGCAGGTTTTTATCGATAAAAGAGCGACCAAGACTGAAAAAGGGAGAATTTATTCAATCATTTTTTTGGCGAAATAAGGCTTTTTTACCGGCTGAAGAAGAAGGATCAGTTAAATTGTATCCTTGGGGCAGTAAAGATTCTCTTGTTAAATTGCCGCGAGGCGGTTGTTTGAAACTGGAATCTTTGCGTGATGGGCACTTGGATTGGTTGACTCCCAAGAAGATCAAGATTCCCAGTGAAAGGGGTTATGAAAAAGGACATTGGTTTAAAACCCCAAAAGGTTTGGTCGGAATTAAGGTTCGTTATCACAATTTAACCCGGGTTTATCTTTTGACCATGAAAGCTTCAAGTGTTTTTCAGGAATATACCGGCTCAAAAAGAATGCCTGTTGGGACTATAAGATATTTAAAATAAAAATAAATAAATCAAGAGGCTGGATGCAATTGGATTTGAGCTATGGCTGAGATCCAAAATAAGCATGGTGTATTCAGTCTCTTGAATGAATTTTATGACTTCAAAAAGAAAAATCAAAAAAGCCTATCGAAGCGTAGTTGCTTTTTGGCAGGATTTAACCATTAATGTTTAATTTAATTTAAACTAAAATTATAATTTTATGAAATCAACTTATATCCCTTTTTCTCCTGAGTTAATTCTAAAAATCAATTTATAAAAATTATGAGTGATGAGGAGATAAAACTTTCTATACTTAGGTTTTTAAGTCGTTTAAATGATTGAGATCTCCTGTTTTGCAGGGGATCTTAATTAAAGGATAAAGTTTTTATGTTGGAGCAAGTAAATCAACAAATTGAAGTTTTGGTGGCCTTTATGCGCAATAAGATTTTGCCACTGAGTTTTCGTTGGGAGAATAAAAGATATTCCGTTAAAAAAGTTAATTTGGTGAACAGTGAATATAAGGGACGGGAAAAGATTTATTATTTCTCTGTAAATTCCAATAATGATTATTTTAAATTAGCTTTTTACTCTCATTCTCAGAAATGGGTGTTGCAAGAAGCTTATTTTGAGTAATCGTTTTTATTTTTATTTGTTTTATGAAAAGAGTGATATTTCATATTGACATGGATTCTTTTTTTGCCTCGGTGGAGCAACAGGCCAGGCCTTGTTTAAGAAACAGGCCTATGGCGGTTTGCGGTAAGGAAAAGTCACGCAGTATTGTTGTGGCTTCTTCGGTACAAGCCAAAGAAAAGGGAGTAAAAACAGGAATGCCCGCTTTTAAGGTGATAAAACTTTGTCCAAATATTGAGTTTGTGGAACCTGATCCGGTAAAATACAAGGATGTTTCTCAGCGAGTTATGGACATTTTTTCCCGGTTTTCTCCAAAGATGGAAATTTTCAGTATTGATGAAGTTTTTTTGGATATGAGCGGCTTGGTTAAAAACATTGAGCAAATAAAATGTTCATCGCAGAAGATAAAAAAGCAATTAAAGCAAGAAATCGGTTCTTTTATTACTTGTTCGGTCGGAGTGGGGGGCAATAAGTTTTTAGCTAAATTAGCTTCGGATAAGGATAAACCTAACGGACTTTTTATAATAAATAAACAAAATATGGATTCGGTTCTTTTGAGTTCCAAGCTTACTGATTTTTGTGGAATCGGTTTTCGGTTGAAAAAACGTTTAAATGATTTAGGAGTGGACTCAGTGAAAAAGTTGCGAAATTTCCCTAAAAATAGATTAATTGAATTTTTTGGTCCGGACAGAGCTCAAAAATTGCATAATATGGCTATTGGTAGAGACTTTTCCGAGCTTGTTTGTCATCGCTCAAAACCAAAGTCAATCAGCCGAGCTTATACTTTAAATCAAAGCACAACTGACAAAGAAAAGATTTCACTGGTTTTAATGCATTTGACTGAAAAAGCAGGTCAAGAGCTAAGAAAAAATAATTTATCCGCCGGAAAGATCCAGGTTTTTTTGCGCTATAGTGATTTTTCCATGGTCAGTTTGGGAAAAAAGATGAACGGATATTGTCGCGACAGTCAAAAATTTTTTCAAACTGCAACTACAATTTTACATAAAGTTCGTTTTGCCAAAATGGTTAGAGCGGTGGGCATAAGGTTTGACGATTTTGTTCCTTTTAATCGTCAATTGCCTTTGTGGCCGTCTGAAAGAAAAAAGCTAAAACTTGTTCCTTGGTTGGATAAAATTAATGATCAATGCGGGGAATTAACCATTAAACCGGCTTATTTGCTTAAAATGAAAAAATTAAAAGACCGAGCCGGCGGGTTTTGTAAATAAATACTGTTAAAAACTCACAAAAACTTAGCCACAAGGCTTGTTTTTTTTTGCTTGAAAATTTGCTATAATTTAAGCATATGAATAAGAAAAAAGTGCGGGGATTTATAACTGAATTGTTAAAAAAGGGGGAAGTTTACGCACCGGTAAAAAAATCCGGTCGGATTTTGGTGGAAAAAATTGATAAATCCGAGCAGATTAATTGGTCAGGGAAGATACCAAATAATACTTTTAAATCTATTGTGCTTCCGCCGAAGGAAGAACTTTTTTCTTGGAAAAAGGGACAAAAAAATATAAACACCATTGAGCCAAAGCAAAAAAAGACCTTTGTTTTAGGTATAAATATTTTGGATTTGCAAGCCTTGGCTCTCTTGGAACAGGTTTTTGAAAAGGACTATTATTTTCAAAAGCGCCGGCAAAACATTTATTATATTGGCTTTACCGGAGGACTTGTCTCTGATTTTCGTCGATACAAGGTTTTTCATCAAAAATATGAAGAAGATGTTTTAGAACATTTGATTTTTGATGTGTTTATTGAAAAACAGAAAAACAACAATCATTTATTTTTTTCCGGTTCGGAAAAAGGGCAACGTCTTTTGGAAAACAACAAAATTAAAGATTACGAAAATATAGAATTTGCCGGACTTATTCCCGAGGAAGGGGCTGATCCTCGTATTGAGGAAAACAAGCAGGCTGTTTTACTTAACCCCAATCATCCGCTTTGGGATGAATTGGCGCGAATTTGTTTGGGTTGCGGTCGTTGCACTCTTGATTGTCCGACCTGTTTTTGTTTTGACCAGCAAGATGAAAAAGGGGGAGAGACAATTGTTAAAACCAGAAAATGGGGCAGTTGTCTTTTTCCCGAGTTTTCCAAAGTGGCTGGCGGAAAAAAAGACTTGGAAACCATAAAAAAACGATTGTATTTTTGGTATTATCATAAATTTGTGCGTATCGCCGATGAATACAATTATTACGGCTGTGTCTCTTGTATGCGTTGTTTTAAAACCTGTCCGGTGGCCATTAATATTGCCAAAAATCTTCAAAAACTAAAAAAAGCAAAGAAAAAATAATATGAAAAACCTTTATAAATTGGAGCCGGCGGTAATTAGCCGAATTATTAAAGAAAATCCAACTACCAAAACTTTGTATTTGAAATTAAAAAAACAAAAAGATTTTGATTTTCTGCCCGGACAGTTTATGCAAATAGGTTTACCCGGATTTGGCGAAGCGCCCATGTCTATTTCTTCTTGCCCGTTAAAAGCCAAAAAGTTTTTTACTTTAAGCATAAGGTCGGTGGGGAGATTAACTCAAAAATTAAATACGCTAAAGAAAGGGGAGCTTGTTTATGTGCGTGGACCTTTTGGCAACGGTTTTCCAAAATCCGGAAATAATTTGATTCTAATTGCCGGTGGCTGCGGTTTTTTCCCTTTAAAATCAGTTTATGATCAATACCGGGATGACAAGAAAAAAAACATGCAAGTTTTTTGGGGTTGTCGTGATCAAAAATCACTTTCTTTTCAAAGAGATTTAAAAAAAATTAAAGACAAGCATCAATTGAATCTGATTTTGGAAAAAGAAAAAATGCTCGGATTTAGCGACAAGCCCGGTTTTGTGACCGAGCTTTTACAAAAAAAAGAACTTTTAGCTGAGCCCGAGGTTTTTGTTTGCGGTCCCGATCCAATGTACAAGCCGGTAGTTAAAGTTCTTTTGGCCAAAAAAATAAAACCAAAGAATATTTATTTTTCTTTGGAGCGACGAATGCATTGCGGTATTGGGATTTGCCAGCATTGCGCCATCGGTTCAAAATATGTATGTCGAGATGGTCCGATTTTTGATTATGAATTTTTAAAACAAGTTAATTATTTATAAAATCATATGAATGTTTTATTCAAAGAAAAAGTGGGGACTTATTATATTATTACTGTCTTGGTATTACTGACCAGTTTGTTTTTTATTATTTTATTGGCTTCACAGTTCACTGAGCATGCGGTTCCCCTAAATACTCCGACCAAGGTGATCGTAGCCGTTGTTTTGATTTTAGACTTGATTGTCCTGGTGGCTTTTCGACAGATGACCATAACGGTTACCGATAAAATGTTGATTTTCGGATACGGTAGATTCACGAAAAAGTTTTATTTGGCTAATATAGAAAAAGTTGAGGTGGGTGAATATAAATTTTCCAATTATTTGGGTTATGGTATTCGTTACGGTCGAGATAAAACAATCGGTTATACTCCGCGCGGAGGCCAAGGCCTTAGAATCAGCGTAAAGAACGAGAAAAAGGATTATTTTTTTATTACTGACCATGCCCAAGAATTAAAAAGTTTAATAGAAAGTAGAAACAGATAATATGCCAAAAAAATACAGAATTGCTATTTTTTCTTGTGCCAGCTTGAAAAACTCTGATTTTAAGCTAAGTAACTGTCCAAAAGAGTTTTTCGGTTTGGCCAAAATAATTGAGCTGAGAACTTTTTATTGGCCAAACTGGTCTGATTCAGGGGTTGAACAAGGACTTGATTGGGTTTTTGTGCGAATTAAAAAAAATAGCGCTGAAAAATTGGATTTTATAAAAAAAATCAGAAAAAATTCCAAGCATTTGATAAAAATGGAAAACTCTGATTTTTGTAATAACAAAACCGGCTTTAAGTCAAAAAATTGGATAAAAAATATAAGATTTGATGCTTTTGTGCCCGATTGCCCGCTTAGCGCTTATGAGTTTTTTGGTTTTTTGCACAGGGTTTTAATTGATAAAAAACCTGACGGAGAAAATCCGGTTTGCTATGAGTGTCAATTGGCCGGGCACGAATGTTTACTTAAAAAGGGTAAAATTTGTTTTGGGCCGATTACGCGTGGTGGGTGTAAGGCTTTTTGTCTGCAACACGGTAGAGCTTGTTGGGGGTGTCGCGGGCTTTTGGAAGATGCTCAAGTGAAAAATTTAACCGTAAAATTAAAAAAAGAAAACTATTCTCAATCACAAATTAAAAAACATTTAACAACAATGAGTTTTTCCAACAAGAGCGATTGATTGTTTTGTTTATCCTTTGTAATTCTGTTATAATGTCAAAGGTAATTGGTTAAATAAATTAGTTTAGTTATTGAAAAATGAAGGAGCTGAAAAATATAAAAAATCAAAAAGTTATTGTTCGTTGCGACTTTAATGTGCCGATCAAAAAAGGCAAAGTGGGAGAGGATTTTAAAATAAAAGCGGTCTTGCCGACCATAAAACTGCTTTTAAAAAATAAAAATAAATTGATTTTGGTTTCTCATTTGGGACGACCAAAAGGTCAAAGAGTGAAAAAATTAAGCTTGGAGCCGGTTCTGAAAAATCTCAAAAAACAATTGAGAACAAGAAAAATTGAATTCATTAGAGCTGAGATTGATAAAAATTTGGAAAATAAGGTTGATTTAAGATTTAAAAAAGCTGACATTGTTTTATTGGAAAATATTCGTTACGACCAAAGAGAAAATAAAAACCAAAAAAACCTGGCTCGGTTTTTGGCCAAGACAGCGGAAGTATTTGTTAACGAAGCTTTTGCCTTGTCGCATCGACAAACTTCATCTTCAGTGGCTATTTGTCAATATTTGCCGAGTTATTTAGGATTGCGTTTTCAAAAAGAAATTGATTTTTTAAGTCAGATTTTAAATTCCGCCAAACCAAGTTGTGCCCTTATCGGCGGAGCCAAGGTGAGATCCAAATTTCAAGCGGTTAATAGATTTTTAAAAATTTACAGTAAAGTAATGCTGGGTGGAGGAGTGGCCAATACTTTTTTGGTGGCCAAGGGGTATAAAATTGGAGACTCTTTGTTTGAACCGGAGTATTTGAGACGCGCCAAAAGACTGATTAAGTCTAAAAGAGTTATTTTACCCATAGATGTTTTGGTGACGGATAGAAAAAAAGAAAATGTTAAGGTTGTTAAAATTAAAAAAGATAAAAATATTTGTCAAAAAAAAGAACAAATTTTGGATATTGGACCGGCAACCGTTAAAAAATATAGTGGTCTTGTGAAAAAAGCAAAAACCATTGTCTGGTCCGGACCAATGGGTTTGCTGGAAGATCCTCGTTTCAGTCACGGTACGATTGCTTTGGCCAGAATCATTGGAGCTCGCGGTTCGGGCAAAGCTTTGGCTGTAGCCGGTGGTGGAGAAACGGTTTTGGCCATAAAAAAATCCCATATGAGCAGGTATTATGATTTTATTTCCACCGGAGGGGGAGCTATGCTGGAATTTTTACAAGGAAAACCATTGCCCGGATATAAAGCCGTTAAATATAAAAAATAAAATTAATTTAAAATTTATGAAATTATTTCATGGTAAGCATTTAAAGTTTTATTACCTGGTTAGTATTTTTATTATGGTATTTTTAGTTGCTTTGACCGTTTTTTTGGCGGTGGAAGTAAGAAATTCCTTAAAACAATATGATTATATTGGCAAATCAGAAGAAACTCCCAATACTATCAGTATAAGCGGAGAAGGTGAGATTTTTGCTGCCGGCAATATCGCCAAGGTTACTGTGGGCGTGGAGACCGAAAATACAACCGTGGAAGCAGCGCAGGTAGAAAACAGTGAAAAAATGAATGGCATAATTCAGGACTTTAAAAAGCTTGGTATTGAGGAAAAGGATTTAAAAACCGTAAATTACAATATTCGACCAAAAAGACAATGGGATGATGGCAAAAGCTCCACGGTCGGTTATATTGTTTCTCAAAATTTGGAAGTGAAAATCAGGGATACGGAAAATATTAGCCAAGTTTTGAGTTTGGCTGCTAATTCCGGTGCCAATCAAGTGGGGAGCTTGAATTTTGAAATAGATGATCCTGAAGTTTTGCGCAATCAAGCCAGAGAAAAAGCCATAAAAAACGCCAAGGAAAAAGCCGAAGGATTAGCTGATCAGCTTGATGTTAAGCTGGGACGTGTGGTTTCATTTTCTGAATATAATCGCGATAACAGCCCTGTTTATTATAAAGCTGAAGCTCCGGCCGGATTGGGCGGAGGAGAAACCGCTCCTCAAATAGAAGCCGGTGAGAACAAAATAAGTGTTCAGGTTAATATAACTTATGAAATATTGTAAATAGAAAATTCAAGAGAATAAATAACTGATTTTAGTTTTTAATATGAAAATAAAAAAAATACAAGCCAGGGAAATCTTGGATTCGCGAGGTAATCCCACCGTGCAAACAGTTGTTTTTTTGGAAAACGGAATTGTTGGTCGGGCTTCTGTGCCTTCGGGCGCTTCCACCGGCCAGCATGAAGCGGTTGAGTTGCGCGATAAAAATAAAAAGCGTTTTCAAGGGCGGGGAGTTTTAAAGGCCGTTAACAATGTAAATAAAGAAATTTCCCCGGCGTTAAAGGGCCTAAAAATAATTGACCAGCAAAAAATAGATCGGTTGATGATTGATTTGGACGGAACGGAAAATAAAAAAAATCTTGGTGCCAATGCCATTCTTTCAGTCTCTTTGGCCGTGGCCAGAGCCGGAGCTGAAATGCGCAAAACATCCTTATACAAATATTTAAGACAAATTTATAAATTGCCGGAAAAGTCATGGAAAATGCCTCAACCAACCATGAATATTATTAACGGAGGCAAGCATGCGGATAATTCTTTAACCGTCCAGGAATTTATGGTTGTACCTAAAGCTTCTTCGATAAACAAAATGGTCAGAATTGGAGCCGAGGTTTTTTATGAATTGAAAAAACTTTTGCAAAAAGCCGGCTATCAAACACTGGTGGGCGATGAAGGCGGATTTGCTCCAAACTTGAAAAGGAATGAAGAAGCTTTTGAGTTTATTATCAAGGCGATTAAAAAAGCCGGATACAAACCGGGCAAACAAGCTTTTTTGGCCGCTGATTTGGCTTTATCCGAATATTATCATAAAAAAGAAAATAAATATTCATTAAACGATAAAACCGGCAAGAAAAAAGTTTCAGCCGGTCAGGTTATTAAAACGGCTGACCGCTGGTTGGATAAATATCCGATAGTTTCTCTTGAAGATATTTTGGCTGAAGATGATTGGCGTAATTGGGTCAAGGCCAAGGGGTTTTTAGGCGAAAAAACCTTATTGGTCGGAGATGACCTTTTTGTCACCAATATAAACCGTTTACAACACGGGATTGAAATTGGAGCGGCTAATGCCATTTTGATTAAACTAAATCAGATTGGCAGTTTGACTGAAACCGTCAGAGCGATTTATTTAGCTAAAAAAAATAATTACAAAGTCAGTGTTTCACACCGTAGTGGGGAAACTTGTGATACCTTTATTGCCGATTTGGCCGTGGCCGTTAATTCTGATTTTATAAAAACCGGATCTCTTTCTCGCAGTGAAAGAGTTAGTAAATATAATCGTTTAATGGAAATAGAACAAGAAATAAAAAAATAAACTTATATGCAAGGACCTTTAATCCTTTTAATCTTGGATGGCTGGGGTTTGGCACCGAAAACGCGTGGTAATGCGGTGGAACAGGCTAAAAAACCCAATTTTGATAAATTGTGGAAAAAATATCCACGAACTCAGTTAAAAGCTCATGGTAAATATGTTGGTTTACCCAAAGGATATGTAGGAAATTCCGAAGCCGGCCATATTAATATCGGTGCCGGACGAGTGGTGGTTGATGATGCTGTTTTGATCAGTCAAGATATAAAAACCGGACGATTTCAAAGGAATATGGCCTTGGAGCAAACGGTAAACTTTGTTTTGGAAAAGAAATCAGCCTTGCATTTAATGGGACTGGTTTCCGAAGGTCAAAGTCCGCATGCCGTACTAAAACATCTTTACGCTTTGGTTGATTTGGCCGCTTCTCGCGGGGTTGAAAAGATTTACTTACATCTTTTTACCGACGGACGAGATGCGCCTCAATACGCGTCCCTGGATATTATTGAACAGATAATGAAAAAGATCGGGAACAAAGCTGAATTGGTCAGTTTAATCGGAAGATTTTACGCCATGGATCGCGGACGGAATTGGCAGAGAACAAAAAAAGCTTATGAGTGTTTTACCGAGGCCAAGGGACAAGTTTTCTCTGATTATAAAAAAGCCGTATTGCATGCGTATAATAAAAAGGTGACTGACGAGTATGTTCAACCTTCATTGATAGGAAAGAGTTTAAAAGAAATTAAAGACACGCGCATAAAAGAAAAAGACGGAGTGATATTTTTTAACGCTCGGTCTGATCGAGCCAGACAATTGACCAAATGTTTTGTGCAACCAAATTTTAATCAACGAAATAAAAAGGCGTTTAAAAGAGGCAAGGTCTACAAAAATCTGAAGTTTTGCGCTTTAACCGATTTTGGTCCTGACTTGGATGATATTTTAACCGCTTATCCGGGCACAAAATTAAAAAATACCATGCCGGCCGTATTGGAAAATATTAAACAGTTATATGCCGCGGAATCAGAAAAATACGCACATGT
>Ga0102938_10003970_pt1 | contig 10955 bp, 10 predicted proteins | sample SalPonR2_B_D2_MG_FD_84516 | JGI IMG/M metagenome (GOLD analysis project Ga0102938, IMG submission 84516) | Salt pond soil microbial communities from South San Francisco under conditions of wetland restoration - Salt Pond MetaG R2_B_D2_MG | ecosystem: Environmental > Aquatic > Marine >... | reverse complement strand
TTATTTACAACATATCTTACAATATTGTGCAATTTTTCTCAATAAAAATATATAAGAATATCTTTATTTTTTTTATTGTGTATATAAAAACTGTTTTATTCACTTTTTTGAGTATGAATAAGGAGAAAAACTCGGTTTTTATGTTCTTTGTGCCCAAGTGTGATGCGGCGCAGCCCACTTACAAGCCCCTTGCAGCTTCCCAGCTGCTCCAAGACTTAAGATCTGCAGGGGGTTAAAGGGGGTTAAAGGGGGTTAAAGGGGGTTAAAGGGGGCATAGGTCCCGAAAACACTGTAGCCCGATGCTGTTAGTCACTCTTTTTTTGACAAAATTTTGTTAACTATTGGCATCGGGCTACAGTGTTAAGGGGGAGGGGCGGAGCTCCTATCTCCCAAAGTTCCACTTCAGGCTGGAAAAATAGACCGGATAGGGGAGGGGCGCCCGGGGAGTTGCTCCGGGAGTTGCCAATTTGCACTACTACTCTTACAATGCTATGTACAGGAGCACAAATGGAACAAGAATATGAGACAAACCAACTCCCTGACAAAGCAGACTTGAAGCGTGCTTTTGAGCGTGTGTCCGGGGTGGTTCGGCATACGCCGCTGCTTAGCTCGCAGACCTTCGACCGGATGACCGGAGGCAGGCTGCTGTTTAAGTGCGAGAACTTTCAGACAGGTGGGGCTTTTAAGTTTCGGGGAGCGGTGAATGCAGTCAATTCCCTGCCGGAAGCGGATGCCCGCAAGGGAGTAGCCACTCACTCTTCCGGGAACCACGCCCAGGCGGTGGCATTGGCGGCGCGCATGCGCGGTATTGCGGCAACAATTGTGATGCCCGAGACCGCCCCACAGGTAAAGGTAAACGCAGTGCGGGGCTACGGGGCGGATATCCGCTTTTGCGAGGCAACTCTGGCAGCCCGGGAGGCGGCGCTTGAAAGGGTTGTGGCAGAAACGGGTGCAAGTTTTATTCACCCTTCTAATGATGTGCGGGTAATCGCCGGCCAGTCAACGGTTTTTCAGGAGATGCAGCATGATCTGCAGCATGACCTGCATCAGGATGCTGCCGGCCTGGATATGGTTTTAACTCCGGTTGGAGGGGGAGGGCTGCTCAGCGGGACAGCACTTGCCGCAAAACTTTTAGCTGAAGCGGAAAGCGCTGAATCGGTAAGGGTAATTGGTTGTGAGCCGGCTCAGGCGGACGATGCCTATCGTTCATTTAAGAGCGGAGAGTTGGTTTTTCCTGATCATCCTGATACAATTGCTGATGGTCTTAAAACTGCATTAGGGTCGAACACCTTCCCGATTGTCCGTAACTTTGTTGATGATATAGTGCTTGTGCAGGAAGAAGAAATCCTGCAGGCGATGAAGTTGATCTGGGAGAGGATGAAGATTGTGGTGGAGCCCTCGGCGGCTGTACCACTGGCAGCCCTTTTAAACGGTTCGCTTGATGTAAGCGGGGCGCGGGTAGGAATCATTTTATCCGGTGGGAATGTTGACCTGGATGCCTTGCCGTGGTAAAGGAGTGAATATGGACTGGAGAGAGCAAGTACAAAGGCCGATTCTGGTAGTGAATCGCGAGAGGGCCGAAGCCAATATAAAAACAATGGCGGAAAAGGCCGCTCGAAGCGGAGTTGTGTTCCGGCCTCACTTTAAAACCCATCAAAGTGCCCATGTGGCCGACTGGTTTGCAGCCCGCGGAGTTCAAGCTATTACTGTATCCTCGGTTCGTATGGCCCTCTATTTTGCTGCCCACGGATGGAAGGACATCACCATTGCTTTTCCGGTGAATGTACGGGAGATTGATGATATCAACGATCTAGCCGAAAAAGTAAATCTGAATCTGCTGGTACTTTCGGAGGCGGTAGCAGATAAACTGGCAAGTAGACTGAAAACAGAGGTCGGGGTGTGGATAAAGATTGATGTAGGCTACGGTCGCACGGGGATTCCCTGGGACAGAGCAAAGGATGTAGTCCAGCTGGCAGCTCAGATTGTACAGGCGGAACGTATGCAGTTTAAGGGACTACTTACCCATGCCGGTCATACCTACCATATCCATTCTACCTCTGCACGGGCGGAAATCTTCAAGCAGTCCGCCAAGCGCATTCAGCACCTGCGAGGCGAAATGATCGATGCTGCGGTAATCTCCGGACCGGAGGAGTGTGCAATCTCTGTAGGTGATACTCCCGGTGCAACTTCGGTTGACAGTTTTGCGGGAGTTGATGAGGTTCGGCCGGGGAATTTTGTCTATTTCGATGCCCAGCAGTACAGATTAGGCTCCTGCCGAGAGGCCGACGTGGCCGCTGCGGTAGCCTGTCCGGTGGTAGCGGTACATCCGGAACGAAAGGAAATTGTATTGTATGGTGGAGCAATTCATCTTTCGGGTCAGTTTGAAATGCTCAATTCCCAGGAGAGTTCCTCGGCGCGTATGTATGGCTATGTAACACAAGCCACGCATGATGGTTGGGGAGAAATTGAGAATGAAAATTATATACGAGCAGTGAGCCAAGAACACGGTCTTGCAAGGGTGAGCGAAGAGATGTGTCGACAAGTAAAACCGGGAGATATCCTGTGTGTAATACCGGTGCACTCCTGCTTGGCGGTTGATTTGCTGGATACCGCCATCACTACCCATGGCGATCTGTTTTCACTGGATTTATAATGAAGTACGTACTGCATAATGGAGCTCTAATTTCGGCAGAAAAGGCACACCTGCCGATTTCGCGGCGGGAGGTGCTGTTCAGTTTTGGGATATACGAATCGCTGAAAGTACGGGGCGGGGTGTCTTTATTTGTTGAAGAGCACCTTGAGCGGCTCTCCGAATCCGCCCGAATTTTGGAATTACAGTACCCCTATGATCAAGCCCATTTTATTGAAGCTATCCAGCGACTGATTGATGCGAACCGCCTGGAAGATGCCACTCTGAGGATTCAAATGTTCGGTGGAGATGAGCCGTTCTATTATGTGGTTCCCTTTCCCCTGCCGAGGTATCCGCGGTGGTACTATAATGAAGGGGTAGCAACTATCAGTTATGAGGGAGAACGGGTGATGCCACGGGCCAAATCAAACTGCCTCCTGCTAAACTATATTGCTCTGCGAGAGGCTCAGCGGCGGGATGCTGTTGAGGCTTTACTGGTGAACCGTAACGGAGATGCCTTAGAAGGAACTCGCAGTAATCTGTATGCACTTCAGGACGGAACCCTCATTACCCCCGAGGAGGATGTGCTGTATGGGGTTACCCGGAAACATATTCTGGAATGGTTCGAGCAGGAAGGGTATCCCCTGAGGTATGCTCCCCTTCCTCAGAAGGCACTCCTGAATTGCGAGTACGACGGGGTTTTTATTTCCAGTACCAGTATGGGTGCGGTTCCGGTACGACAGATCGATATGGTTGAAATGCCTCCGCTCAATTCGGAAAGTGGTTTTGGGGACGTAATTACAAGGATAAACCAGCATTTAGAACAAAAAGAGATCCGTGAAATAGTTTCGCATGCCGCTTCGCGACAACCAAAACAACGAAAATTTTAAAAATAATATGACACTGCTTTTTTCATCAACTACACTAGAAGCAGACACGATAAGCAGGATAGTTATATGAGTACACAACATGTTCGTTCTCCCACAGTAGTAATTCCATTCGATTCAGAGTGCAGAACAGCGCTATGTCAGGATGTATGTGTCTATCTTCGACCCGAGGCGAATGGAATACAAGTAGAAAGTGCCATGATGCGCACTATTAGTACAAATCCCCAGTACAATGAAAATGTAAAACTTGTGTACCTGGCCAATATACCCGGCGAATTCATTGCGAAACATCGGATTATCGAACAGCATTATAGGCTCAAGATATCCTTTGCAAAACAGGGGAAGCGTTTTTTTACCGAATATATGCAGCGGGAGTTTAGCCGCTATTATAAGGTGCCCTTTGAAGAGGCCGAGATATTAGGTGCTTTTGAAGCGATGAAACGGCTTCACTACACACGTGAAGGGCTTTTTAATCTGTGGGTGCCCGCTGAGGATGTGTTTCACTTGAATGGTCAGACTATTAAAAGGGTGAAGGATCTGTTTATTGTCAATTATGATATACCGGCAATTTTGCAAAAAAATCGGAGCAATACCGATATTGCGGTAATGATCCTGCGCACAAGGCTAGGACCGGGTAGTATTCACTCATTAATGGAGGACATGGTAGAACGCTTCAAAGCAGACGGCCTTTTGCAGCGGTCGGAGGCATTTACCCGGGTGTTCCATTTTTCTAGAAGCCCCTTTGAGCAGATTCTTGACGGAATAGGGTTTCTTTATAAGAGTGACGGCACTCATATCCCGCTGCAGGATATACAATTTTACAGTTACCTGCTGCAGCAGGGAATGAGCCGTAACGATATACAGCAGGTCCTCCGTTATCCGATTTTTGGTTTTCCAAATGGAAAGGGCGGGCTGAAAGAACAGACCGTGTACGCCGCCAGCTATGGAATGGACTATAAAAGGGCATATCAGATGCTGCTAACTGCAAAAGCGCAAATTCTGCTTGACTAATTAACAATTATAAAAATACTAACTAGATATATGAGTTGCTTTGCCATATTTGACGTTGATCATACTCTCCTCGATGGCTCTACAGGAAAGGAGCTGGCTGTTATTTGCGTTCGAAGAAAGCTGGTACCTGTTTCGATTCTGTGGAAAAGCCTGGCCCTCTATTTTCGGTACCGTATTGGACTGCTCCCGCAGTCTGTTTTGCATACAGAGATTTATGCGCTGAGGGGAATTTCTCTGCAGGCACTTAGCGAGGTAGCAGAGGAGATCTTCGATTCTCACATTAAACCAAAGCTGTTTTTGAGGGCGCTGGAGTTTATTAGAGAGGAACGGAGGGCGGGAAGAACGGTACTGCTGGCTACCTCTGCACCGGAGTTCATTGTCCAGCCTTTAGCTGACTGCTTAGATATAGAATATCTGCTTGCTACAAAATTTGAAGTAGAGGATGGGCTTTTAACCGGTAGATTTCAGGGTGAACCGGTGTTCGGGCGGGGTAAGGAGCAAAGGGTGCTTGAATTTATACAAAGGCAGAACGATGACCTTGCCTGTAGCTCTTTCTATTCCGACAGCTGTTTCGACCTTCCACTTCTGGAGCGAGTAAAAGAGCCACATGTAATAAATCCTGATCTGAAGCTGCGCCGGGTTGCCCGTAAAAGGGGCTGGCCGGTATATCGACTGCGAGAAGTATGGACTCCAAAATGAGTGTTGAAGGGCTGTCTGATAAGTTTGTCCTGGCGGTAGATGTCGGTGGTACGGTCACTCGCGCGGTTTTGTTGAACTCCGCAGGCCGAATCAGTGCCCGCCACTATCTGGCCTCCAGCACTATCTCTCCGGAAGAGGGTGCGATAGAGCATGACCCGGAAGAACTTTGGCAGACAGTTCGCAGTGTAATTATGCAGCTTATAGAGACAGAGAAACTGTCTCCTGTACAGGTGACTGCGCTGGGTTTGAGCGTTCAACGAGCCACTTTCTGTCTGTGGGACCGGGAGAGCGGAAAGCCTTATACCAATTTTATCAGCTGGGCGGATGTACGGGCTGCGGAGCAGGCCTACCGGATGAACCACAAAGTACTGTGGAAACTGCTGCAGCTGGGAGCTGGAATTTTAAGCAGGATAACCGGCAGTACCTTTTTTATGGCGACTTCGCAGCTTAAATTTGTCACAGACCATATACTAACGCGTCTTTTGTGGATTTTTGAAAGAGATCCCGAGCTTTATCGACGTGCAAAAGCGGGGGATGCACTGTTTGGAACTATCGATACCTTTCTTTTATATCGCCTGTCTGCAGGACGTCTGCATGCTACGGATGCCTCTAATGCCGCCGCAACTTCCCTGTACAATCCCTTCGATCTTCGGTGGAACGGGTTGTTCTGCAGAATGTTTTCGATTCCCATGGGTATTCTGCCCGAAGTAAGGGATACGGCGGGGGATTTCGGTACAATTGATATTCCCGAATTGCAGCATTTCTCCATTCCAATCCGAGCACTGGTTGGTGATCAGATGTCGGCCCTGTTTGGTCACTGCTGTTTTTTACCGGGGGAAGTAAAGATTAGTCAGGGAAGCGGCTCCTTCGTCGACGTGAATGTAGGCGTACGGGGGAAGGGCTCGCGGCGAGGTTTGTTTCCCCTGGTAGCGTGGAAGCTGGACGGCCGGGCAACCTATATGCTTGAAGGATCGGTTGCAACCGCCGGAAGGCTGATCGATTGGCTGGGCCATGGAATCGGATTGTCGGATACTCCAAAAGTGCTGAATGATTTTGCCGCACAGACTGAAGATAGTAACGGAGTGGTGTTTGTACCGACTCCGGCGGGAATTAGATTTCCCTATTTTAACCCGAAAGCTAAAGGTACAATTTTCGGCTTATCCCTCACCACACACCGTCGGCACGTAGCCCGGGCAGTGCTGGAGGGGATTGCCCACCGCATAGTTGATATTCTTGAGGGTATAACTAAAGATACCCGTCAGCGTATTATTCGGGTGAAGGTTGACGGCGGGGTAAGTCAATCCGACATTCTGCTGCAGCTGATCTCCGATTTATCCGGTTACAAGGTTGAGCGTGCGCCGGAAATAGATATGACTGCGGTAGGGGCCGGTTACCTGGCCGGTCTTTCGGTCGGGGTCTGGGCCTCCCTTGATGAGCTGCGCGAATTAGGCGAAGAGTACAGAGTGTTTAGCCCGAGCATAGGAGCGGGAGAGAGGGCGGAAAGATCCAGGCGGTGGCACAAGGCGGTTCGTACAGTAGTGCGAATGTACAAATAATTTAAAGGCAGGCGTCTTTATAGCTTGCGACTAGTATAGTACACTTAAGTATAGACTTAGAAGGGTGAGGCGGTATAATGGGAAAGATAGTTTTTACAGCGGTGTATGTGTTCTACTTCTCAGTAATTTTGCTGTTGACGCAGGTGGTATTTTTACTGCCCTATTTTATACTTCGTTTGGTGGGGCTAAAATCTATAGCCTTAAATTTCATGAAGTACGCCTCGATGGCTATGGGGCGAATGGTAATAGTCGCGACCGGTACAAAGGTGGAAATTCACGGACAAGAGAATCTGCCCCAGAATCGCCGGCGCATTTGTCTTGTAGCTAACCATCAGGGATTGTTTGATATTCCTCTGATCGCAGGATACATACCTGTTTCGGCCGGCTTTATTGCCAAAAAGGAGTTAGCCTGGATTCCATTTCTCAATTTCTGGGTGTTTTCCGTTGGTTCGGTTTTGATTAACCGCAAAAGTCGACATTCCGCGGTACAGGCTATACGGGCGGGGGTAGAACGGATAAAAGGGGGGCAGCCAATATGTATTTTTCCAGAAGGAACCCGCAGTCGCTCAATGCAGATGAACACGTTTAAAGCAGGAAGTCTGAAACTTGCACTTCGCTCGAAGGCAACCATTATCCCGATTACTATACGCAATAGCTTTAGCATGTACGAGGGACCCGGTTATATGCAGCCTACTACCGTTTCTCTGTACATCCATCCTCCAGTTGAAACTGAGGGGCTTGATGATGAGAATCAGAAAGGCTTAGCTCAGCGTCTGCAAGAAGTTATTGCCGGGCCGCTTGCGGATGATCAATGAAACTACTCAAGGGGTTCGGTAGACATCCTTATCATCCTATCTATGAAAAGTTTAGAAATGAAAGGCAAGCACAGCTGATTGCCATTTGTCCGCATGTGTTTTACGTGCATACCTTATTGTTGGTGCTGTTGATAATCGCGGAGCGAGTCTACCTTAACAATCCTATCCTATTGCAGCTCGAACTTGCATTGGCCGTCTGGCAGTTTATTGTGATATTTTCAAAGTGTAAGGCGGGTTCGATAGTGTCGCGCTTTATTCATATGATATACGCTTTAGAAGTTTTTTTATTCAGTATGCTGTTTTGTGGTTACTCCCTAACGCTCATACATCTTAACTACCCCTTTGTATGGCAGGCAGGTGGGGTTTTGTTCCTGATGATAGTCGTTTCGGCTGAATTTTTACCGGCCTTTGCACTGCGCAGCTTAATGCCTCTGTCTGTGGGAGTGCCGCTGCTGTTCTGGTATGTTCTCGGGTATACACTCACAGAGCCTGAGCCCTTGTTCATGATGCTGGCTCTTTTTCCGCTAATCGCGTGGATAACCAGTAGTCTCACCTCACTTGTGATTGAAAGGGCGTACTACCGGGAGTTTCGCATGCGTTATCTGGCGGATCGTCGACGTGAGAAGGTGAAAGAGGAATTGACGAACGTTGAGAGTTTGAATAGGAAGCTTGAAGATACGATGCAGATTCTGGAAAAAGAGATTGAAGAGCGGAAGGCGATAGAAAAAAAACTGGAACAGTTTGCGGCAATTGATGAACTAACGGCAGTCTACAACCGCAGGGCTGGGTTTGAACTGCTCAAAGAGGCGTATCATCTTGCAAAGCGTAAGCAGCAGCCATTGACAATAGCTTTTGTTGATGTGGATAAGCTTAAAGTTGTAAATGACAATTTTGGCCATCAGACGGGAGACAGTTTCTTAAAAGAGGTAGTGGAACTCTTGCGTAAGCATTTGCGTAAGAGCGATTCTGTAAGTAGGTTCGGAGGCGATGAGTTTCTGGTTATCCTGTCTGAATGTAACCGAAGCGAAGCTCAAACTATTTTTATGAGAATTGAAGAAGACATGGAGCACATAAACAGAGGCGAGAGGTTGTTTCCCTTCAGTTTTAGTTATGGTATTGCCGAGGCTAGTTCTACGTATGAAGAAAGTGTGCATCAATTGATTGCTGCTGCGGATGAACGGATGTATGTAAACAAACAGCAAAAAAAATGGGGCTAACCGCAGCAATTCAAAATTTGAAAGTCTTCTGACTTCCAAATTTTGAATTTGCTTCATTTTCTTTGCAAAAATTGGTAGATAATACAGGTGGAGGCATTCTCAGTTTGGATAGTGCAATGCACTATCCAAACTGAGAATTGCTGGGCTAACCGCAGTTTTCTTGCAGTCAGCCCCTCGAGTATTACATTGTGTTTTTACGCGGCATTAACTTTTATGCTGCGGGGTTTTGATTCGGCCGCTTTAGTCAATTCCAGACGCAGTATACCGTTTTTATAACTGCCCTCTATTTGTTCTACGTCAACATCTTTTGGAAGAGAGAAGCTTCTAGTGAATAGGCTGCTGCTTCGCTCATGTACCAGGTAGGTGCCTTTGGTGATTTCTTCATCTTGCGACTGGTCCTGATCGGACTCTTTCTGAGCAGATTGGTCACTGGCTGGTGAGGTCGAAATGGTGAGCACACCGTCTTCAACCTGCACATCGATTTCCTCCTGGCTGTAACCGGGCACCTCCGCCTCAATAATGTAACTGTTTTCATTTTCAATTACATCGACAACTGGGGCGCGGCGGCTGTCGGAATTTACCGTACCGAACAGGTTGTTCAGCATTGTGTCAAAATCGTACAAGCCTTTATCGTAGTTTTTCTTTGGATTATAATGTACCATGTATCTCATATCGTTACTCCTTGTAGTAATGTTTTCTACTTATATATATGCAAGAAGCGTGCCAAAAATTGGTTGAAATATCTAACTATATAATGCAAAAGAAATTAAATAAGTGTAATGACCTATAGGGTGGTTGTAAATGTAGTTTCATGTTAGCAGATAAGGGTAAAAATGATTCATTGTGTCAAAATATTCGCTTATATGTGTCAAAATGAAACAAAATGCTGTTGTATTACAGCAATTCTAAATTTGAAAGGCTTCCGACTTCCAAATTTAGAATTTGCTTCATTTTCTTAGTTAAAATTGGTAGATCAATACAGGTGGAGGCATTCTCAGTTTGGATAGTGCAATGCACTATCCAAACTGAGAATTGCTGTTGCATTACATTTTTAATGTGAAACCGCCGAAAAACAGAGTAGAATTGAAGACGGGATAAGGAGTAAGAGTGTGAAAAAGAAGTTATTTACGGCAGCGCTGCTGCTCATTTGTGCGGGTACTGTTCCGGCTGCAGCAGAGTCTATGGTTACTGGTAATTTTGGTGTGAACCTATTTGCTTATGATACCACTTATCTCACTACCGGGCTTATGTACCAAAAATCGGTACAGACAGGTATGGATATGGTAGTTGGAGCTGATTTCGGGATTCATACCGAAAAGAATACGTCAAATGAAGTAGAGGCGGATTTTCTTATACCCCTTCGTCTGGGGCTGCATTTTCCCTTTCAGCATAAAAAGGTTACCTATGGGTTTGGAACCGGCATCACTCCCACCTTTCAGTTTGAACAGAACGAGGATTCCGCCGGGTTTTTGATGGGCCCCTATGTGAACGGAAGTGTTCGGATCCAAGTTCATCCGGTGATGAGCGTGTTTCTGCAATATCAACAAGACCTGCTGTTTGGAGAACCCGACTGGATTTACACGGGCTCTCGCTTTCTTGTAGGCATTTCCTTCTAAATTTGAATTTCATGGAGTTGTGTGTATGACCCAGTTTATTGTTCTTTTAGCCCTGTACGTGATAATCGGCAGTGTAATTGTGCTTATTGTTGCAAAGCGAAAGCAGACCCAGGAAGAGTTCTTTATAGGGGGACGAACTGCGCACTGGATTGTAACGGCCCTTACCTACGCCGCCACTACCTATTCGGCTTTTATGATGGTTGGCTTGGTTGGAATGGCGTATGGCACCGGTCTTGGAGCCATGATCTTCGAGCTGGTATACCTGGCCGCCACGGTTTTAATTTTGGTAGTCTACGGTAAGCGTATCTGGCACTTGGGGAAAACCCATGGCTACGTTTCGCCAATGGAGATGTTTGCCGACCGTTATGGAAAGGTGACCGAATCTCTGGTAGCGATGGTGGCCTGTGTAGCTTTGATTCCGTATGCATCGGTACAGGTTATTGGTTTAGCCCTGGTGTTTGGAAATTATGGAATCGGATTTGTGGCCGGTGTGACCATCGCCTCACTCATTATATTTGTGTGGGC
>Ga0102938_10003969_pt1 | contig 10956 bp, 12 predicted proteins | sample SalPonR2_B_D2_MG_FD_84516 | JGI IMG/M metagenome (GOLD analysis project Ga0102938, IMG submission 84516) | Salt pond soil microbial communities from South San Francisco under conditions of wetland restoration - Salt Pond MetaG R2_B_D2_MG | ecosystem: Environmental > Aquatic > Marine >... | reverse complement strand
TCCAAAAAGTACTATAGGATCAGTTTGTTTTAGATGACTATATCCTAGTTTAACTCCATAATGTCCGGTACCAAAGTTAATATCCGAGTTGTTTGTATTACCAGTTGTAGTTTTTATTCCAAAGTTTAAATGTTGATTATCATTAAAAATGCTTTTTTGAAAGTTTAACATTACATCCCCAATACCATTTGCTTCATTTATTTCTTCAGTAGGTTCACCCTCTTCTGATGTATCTGCATATTTAATAATATTTTCTCTTTGATAAATATATGGAACAACAACTTCCATACTATAATTAGGTTTTACATAACTTAATCTGAAATTTGTTGATAATATATCTCTTTTAATTTTCCTTACTTCTAATCTACCAACATTTACAACTTCAACAACACTATAACCACTCACATCTAATCTATTATTAGAGCTATGAGTATATTTAACCGAAACTCCTGCTTCAAAAGGACTTGCTGCTATAATATTATTTGCAGGAGATATCAAAATTAATGATAGTATAATAAGTAATAGAAACATTTTATATTTTTTCATTCTTAACACCTTCTTTTTATTATTAAAGATAAAGAAAAACCCCCCATATTATTAATGGAGGATATATATAATTATCAATCTAAATCTAGTGTACTTTTTAAATGATCAAAATCTAAACTTGTTATTCCGTCCAAATTATATATATTTAATTCAAGATCAATAATGTTATTAATAATATTATCATTACCTGAGACATTTGTAATATTCATTATCCCAGATGCATGTTGGAATGCATTATCTTTATTTCCACTATAACTAAAACCAAATTCAGAAGAATTAATTTGTTCAATACTAAATTGTTGACCCATTCCTTGAATTTTAGCTAAATTAGTATCATCAATTTTAGTTAAACCATCAGGAATGTTTGAAGCTGATACTTGAAAAGAAATAATTGAAATCATTAACAAAACGAGAAATATTCCCCAGATTTTATATCTGTTTTTCATGATTTCCCTCCTTTAATCATTTTTTTTGTATGAAAATTCATTAAAATTAACTGGTGTTTTTATCCAGTTACCATTTAATTTACTTGCTAATTTTTCAGAACCAACTACTGTAGGTGTATTGTTTTTACTAAAGTTATTTCTTCCTGGATTGGTTTTACTTTCAATTGCTAAGACTATTCCATTCCACTGTTTTTTAAACTCATTAATTTCTAAAGAGATATTACCTAAAGCTGGATCAGCTAAATTTACTTGCTTATCTGTAATGTTTTTAATAACAACAAAATGAGGTCCTTGAGGTGAGTTGATTAATACGATCATTGGAAGATCAATATTTCTAATTTGTTCTAAAGAACCTTTAAGACCATATGCATTGTAATTATATAGTTCAGCAGCATTTTTTAGATCTAGAAGTGTAAAACCCGAACTGTTTTTAAGTGTAGTCATATTTTTAAAGTTCTTTATGGTATCTATTATTTCCTGCTCCGTTATTTTATCATCATAATAATAGTTAAATATTGTTGCAAGTGCTGCTGATCCACAACTAACATCATATTTTTGTTTAATTATATTATCAAATCTAATCTCTGTTTTACTTTTAACTGTTCTATTAATTTTCATTCCAGAGGAGAATATTCTAAAATTTATATTACCTGCATTTGAATTGCTGCTTATTAAGGTTAATAATGTTAAGGTGATGATAATTACTTTAAATCTTTTACTCATATTATCTCCTCCTTTATAATTAGTGGTAATGATTTATAATAAGCAGGGTGAATTAAAACCCTGCTTATTATAATTTATTTATTTATGATTTATTATTAATATCCCATTCCACCAATATTTACACCAATATTAGCTTGTAGAACATTTGCATTACCAGAAGACATATTAACTGTAGTTATACCGGTTGTTCCTTGGAATGCATGACCTGAGATTACATCTGATCTGTTGTATCTTTTATCAAATAACATTACTTCTTCAACTTCAATTTCTTGAGCACTCAAATCAAGATCATTTGCAAGTGCTAATGTAGTTACATCTACATTTGTTTCTAGGATGTTTGTATTACCAGCTGAAAGTTGTACTGTTGTAATACCTTCTGCATTGAAAAATGCATTATTAGTAATTACATCATCTCTTTGATAATCCCATGACATAATGAATAATTCTTCTAGTTCTACTTCATCAAAAACTAGATCTTCATTTTCTAGATATTCAAAGTCATATTCAGGTGGTCCTCCATAACCTGGACCATCAGCTAAAACAGGAACTGCCACTAATACCAATGCCAACATAAGAGCTGTACCAATACCTAATAATTTTTTCATTATTTAAACCCTCCTAGAGTTATATATTTTTTTGCTAAATAAACTAACCAAAATTAATTTGTTTTTGATTAATTTATTTAGCTTGAATATATAATAACACCCAAAGATTAAATAATTATTTCAAAAATATCAAATAAAAATCATAAACAACCTTATATAAATGGAAAAAAATGGGCTTAGAAGAAATATAAATTAATTATGTATATAGTTTCATTAAAAATATCAGATAAATATCATAGATCTATTAGATAGTCTATAATATAACTTACATTTGCTATAAAACTTGATAAAAAAACTCAGGTTTGTTAAAATATAGTTAAATTAAAGGAAAATGCTAATAATTATCATTAATAGATATATCTAAAATATTAAATAATAAAAGCTATATCAATTTACATTACCTTACCTTTAAAATATTATTACTTTTGGTGATTTAAAATGGAAAATGAGTTGAAGATATTTACACTCGGGAAATTTAAAGTCAAAAATGACGATCAAGTGATTACTGAGAAAAGGAGTATTAATGACAAACCATGGATGCTTTTTAAGTATTTGATAACTGAAAAAGACAGGATAAAACATGCAGAGGTAATAAGCAATGACCTATGGCCAGATGATGATATAAAAAGTCCAAAACATTCTATTACTAATTTAGTATATAGATTAAGAAAACGTTTTAAAAATTGTGATGAATCTTATGTGGTCAATACAAAAGGACGATGTTATTTTAATGATAAAACTAATTACTGGTTAGATATTGAAGAATTCATAAAATTAACAAAGAAAGCTAAGCATCTAAAAAGGAAAAATAAGATTGATGCAATTAAAAATTATAAAAAGGCATTTGATCTCTATAATGGTGATTTTCTTATTGAAATTCCATATCAAGAATGGGTTATTCCTCATCGAAACAACTATCACTGGCATTTTGTGGAAAGTGTTCTTGAATATATTGAACTTTTAAAAGAAGAAGATCGTTATGAAGAAATAACAAAAATATGTGAAAAAGCTATAGAAATAGAACCATATGAGGAAGAACTCCATATTGCATATTTAGAAGCATTACTTAAATTAGGTGAAAATGCACATGCTAGATCACATTATAAGTATGCCAATGATTTATTTAATAATGATCTTGATATTACTTCAATTCCAAAACTTGAAAACTTTTATAAAAATAAATTAGATAGTAATCCTCTTACTAGGATCAAGAAGAGTTTAAAGGAAAGAAATCATATCAAAGGGGCATTTATATGTAAAAATGATATATTTAGAATGATTTATGAACTTGAAGAGAGAAGAGCAGAGAGAAATAATAGACCAATATATTTAAGTTATATAAAGTTTTTAAATATAAATGATCTAAAAAGATATGATTTTAGAATTGAAAAAATACTAGAAAAGACTTTAAGAAAAGGAGATATTATTACAAGATGGGATTCTGATAAATACTTAATATTGCTTGTAGATATTGATCAAAAAAGTGCAAGAGTTGTATTGGATAGAATAAAAGAAGAAATTAATAAAGAAACTAATATAGATAAAAATAAATTAAAATATGATTTCGAGTCAATTTAGACAAATAAAAAAGCTATAATATGTTCTGATAGTTCTATTTATTACTTGATTTGATATAATTCTCCAAATACTATAGGTGAAAATTGCTAGTATAATGCAATAATAGAATATTCTAATTTGATTTCAAAAAAATTTTAGTTAGATTATAAGCTATTCTACTAAATAATTTAAAGTATTTCCTATATACCATTAATATTATTCACTTCCATTTATATATATAATCTTTTCATTAAGTAAATTTTATTGAGATTAATATAATTGTCAATTTAGATATTTATATTAAGCTGATAAAAACAAAATTTATTATTTTATAATAAATATTTATTGATAAACAATAAAAATATATTGACAAATAATAAAATATATATTATAATATAAATATAATTTTTAAAGGAGGAAATATATTGTGGAAAAAAGAAACAATTTAACAAATTTTTTGGAGAAGTTTTTATTGTTAATATTTTGGGGGACAGCTCTATTAAGCATTTTTTTAATATATTTAATTTTTAGAGGTGAATATGCTGTAGAAAATACATATCTAGCTATTATTAATAGAATAATTAGAACAGCTATATTTTTATATATAATATATTTATTAAGAAAACTATTAATAAGTATAAAACAGAACAATCCATTTAAAAAAGAAAATGTTGTAAAATTTAGATCAATTGGATACCTGATATTAGGTCTAGGTCTGTACAATACTATTATAAACTTTCCTAATGCATCAGGATCTTTATTAATAGGTACCCCATATGGAGGAATTGAGATGGGGTTATTAAATTATTTAATTTTAGGTTGTCTTGCACTGGTCATGTCTGAAGTATTTAAACAAGCTTATGAGATAAAAAAAGAAAATGAATTAACAATATAGGTGATATAAATGACAATAAAAGTAAATCTAGATCTTATGATGGTAAAAAGAGGTGTATTACTGACTGAGTTGGCAGATAGAGTAGGTATTACAAATGCAAATCTATCAATATTAAAAACAAATAAAGCTAAAGCTGTTAGATTCTCAACTTTAAATGCAATTTGTCGAGAACTTAACTGTCAACCTGGAGATATATTAGAATATGTACCTGATAATAATAAAGAAAAATAAAATAAAATCCTGATAATATTGATAATATATATATTTATGTTATAATTAACCATATTCAAAATAAATAAATATTTAAACAAGGAGAATAATATAATGAAGTTTCCTAAATTAAAAATAGGTAATTTAACTCCTGAATATCCTATTATTCAGGGTGGAATGGCAGTTAGAATTTCTATGGCTGAACTTGCTAGTGCTGTTGCAAATGAAGGTGGAATTGGAGTTATTGCAGGTACTGCTTTACCAGTTGATACATTGAAAGCTGAAATAAAGAAAGCCAAAAGTAAAACCGATGGAATCTTAGGTGTAAATATAATGTTTGCAGCTCGAGAGTTTAAAGAACTATTAATAGGTTCTATAGAAGCTGGTATAGATTTAATAATATCAGGAGCAGGTTTCTCAAGGGATATGTTTACTATTGGTAAGGAATATAATGTACCAGTAGTACCTATTGTATCATCTTTAAGATTAGCTAAGATATCAGAAAAGTTAGGTGCTGATGCAATTGTAGTTGAAGGTGGAAATGCAGGAGGTCATTTAGGTACTGAAGAAGATGCAATTCCATTAATAAAAAAGATTAAAGATAAAGTAAGTATTCCAGTTATTGGAGCCGGAGATATAGTTACTCCTGAAGATATAGATAATATGTTCAAATTAGGTGTAGACGGTGTACAAATGGGTACTAGATTTTTAGCAAGTAATGAAGCTAATATTGCTGATAATTTTAAAGAACTATGTGTAAATGCTAAAAAAGAAGATATTGTAAGAATAATTAGTTCGGTTGGATTACCAGCAAATGCAATCAAAACAAAGTTTACTGAATTAATAAAAGAAGGCAAAGCCCCTAAACCGGTAAACTGTAACAAATGTTTAAAAAAATGTACTGAAGAGTTCTGTATAAGAGATGCATTACTTAAGGGTAGACAAGGTGATTTAGAAGAAGGAGTATTTTTTACTGGAAAAGGGATGTGGAAAGTAAATGAAATACTTTCTGTAAAAGAGATTTTTGAAAGAATAAAAAATTATAATAATTAAGATTTCGAGGCCAGCATTTGCTGGTCTTTTTTTATATAAAAAGTTGATTTTTAATTTTTTTAGGTATATAATGAATATAGAGTCATATGAAACTGAATTCACATTCATATAAAGGAGGTAGAATATGCCAAAATCAACATTTACTAATTTACCCCAAGAGAAAAAAGATAGAATAATTGATGCAGCAATAGATGAGTTTGCAAATAATAACTATCATAAAGCCAGTATTACTAATATTATAGAAAAAGCAAATATTGCAAGTGGTAGTTTTTATCAATATTTTGAAAATAAGGAAGATGTATTTAGATATTTAATTAATATAGTTGGTCAGAGAAAATTGGATTATCTTGACCAAGAAATCATGCAAAGACCAGACGAGATCAACTTTTTTGTATTACTAAAAAAATTATATCAAGGAGGATTAGAATTTGCTAAAGATAATCCTCGTCTTTTATCTATAGGCAATAATGTGGTTAACAATAACTGTGAAGTTTGTAATAAAATCATGGAAGATTTAAAACCACAAAGTGATGAATTTTTCAAAAGATTAATTAGATTGGGTATTAAAAGAGGTGATTTAAAGGAAGATATTGATGTGGAATTTACTGCTAAATTTTTGACTAACATTAATTATTCTTTATCAGACTTCTTTTATACTAAAGAGGGTCTAAATGAAAATGCGATGGTTCCTGTTGAAGCTTTAATAGAAATTATTAAAGATGGTATTAAACCTAAAAGAGGTGGCGATTAAATGAATTTATTAAGTTTAGAAAATGTATCAAAAATATATCATCAAGGAGAAATAGAAGTACCTGCCCTTAGAGGAATAGATTTAGAGATTGAAAAAGGAGAATTTGCAACAGTTTTTGGTCCTTCCGGTTCAGGAAAAACAACTTTATTAAATGTTATTGGTTGTTTAGATAAACCTACAGATGGAGTAATTAAGTTTGATGGAAATAATATAGCTAATTTAGATAAATCTGAATTAGCAGGTATTAGAAGAAGAAACATTGGATTTGTATTTCAAAGTTATAATCTTATTCCAGTATTAACAGCTTTTGAAAATGTTGAATTTGCTGTAAAGATTATAGACCACTTAACCAAAGATGAGATAAAAGAAAGAGTATTAAAGATGTTATCACTTGTTGGTTTAGAGGGTTTAGAGGATAGAAAACCTAATGAATTATCTGGTGGGCAAAAGCAAAGGGTAGCAATTGCAAGAGCTTTAGTAAAAGAACCTAAATTAGTTTTAGCAGATGAACCATCAGCAAATCTTGATTCTAAAACAAGTGAAGATGTGTTAGAAGTAATGGTAAAAATGAATAAAGAACTTGATACAACATTTTTGTTTTCTACTCATGACCCCTTAGTTATGGACTATGCTAAAAGAAAAATAGAGATAAAAGATGGACTAATAAGTAAGGATGAGAGGAGGGAAGAGGTGGATGTTTTTAATTAAATTATCTTTAAAAAATTTACTCAGACATAAAAGGCGTACAATAATAACTGCTGCGATAATAGCCTGGGCGATATTTTTTTACATTACCTTTGATTCCTTTCTATTAGGTATGAATGATATGGTATTTCAAAATATCATAGATTATGAATATGGACATGTTCAAGTAGCAGATCAAACTTATTGGGATGAAAAAGATGAACTACCATTAGAAAATTTACTTGTTAATAATCAATCTATAAATCAAGAAATTACACAAATTGAAGGTTATCAAGCACATGCAGGACAACTTAATTTTCAAGTAAGATTAAATGATGGTGTTAAAGAAACTCCTGTAGTAGGGAGAGGTATTGATGCTAATCAAACTCTTAATGTCTTAGATTATGAACAGTATTTAAAAGAAGGAGAATTCTTTAAACCTGGTGAATACAAAGCTGTTTTAGGTCAAAGATTAGCTGAAGTTATGAATTTAGAATTAGGAGATTATATAACATTACTTACAAGAACTGAAAGTGATACTTTTAATACAATTGATGCTGAAATAGGTGGAATAATAAATACACCTAATCCAAGTATTAATCAAAATGTTGTGTTTGTACCATTAGATATTGTTCAAGATGCACTTAATGTTGATAACAAGGTAACACATTATATTATTAAATTAAACAATAAAAACTTTAGGCCAAATGTTATCAGTAATTTTCAAAACACAATAAAAACTCAAAATAATAATCTTAATGTTTATTCTTGGAGAGATTTAGATGAAGTAAGTATTACCAAAAGTAAACAGGCTGGTAACACAATGATATTATTAATTATACTTACAATTGCTGCCATAGGAATCATTAACATTGTAATCCTAGCAGCACTAGAGCGAATGGAAGAAATAGGAATGATGAAAGCATTGGGTCTTAAAGAAAAAGAAATCATTTTTACTTTTGTAGTTGAATCAACTGGAATAGGGATATTAGGAGGGATCTTTGGAGTTATATTAGGTGCCGCATCAGTATATTATTTTAGTAATTTTGGTATTGATTTTTCTTTATTTGTTGATATAGATATGTCAACATTTGGTATTCCAATTGTTAGTGAGATTTATGGTGTCTGGAATCCATGGACATTTGTTTATATGTTTTTCTTTGCTATTTTTGGGTCAATGCTAGCAAGTATTCTACCTGCCAGGTGGGCTGCTAAAAAAGACCCAGTAGACGCAATTTATAGGAGGTAGGTGAATCAGATGAAATATTTTTTAAAGTTAGCTTATAAAAACTTATCCAGACACAAATTAAGAACTATTATATCTATTTCTGCAATTGTATTTGCAGTGATGATTGTAATATTTGCCAGAGGTTTTATTTTAGGTATGGTTAATTCATCATATAATGATTACATCCAATATGATACTGGACATGTTAAAATTATTGATAAGGATTACCAGTTAGAAGGTAGAGTTTTATCTCTAACAGAGAATGTAAATAGTTACAATGGTATTAACAACTTGTTAGAGGATATTCAAAAAATAGAACATGTAGAAAATGTAACAACAAGAATAAAATTTGGGGCATTTACTACCACCGAAGATGAATTAATAAATATGATGGGGTGGGGAGTTGATCCTCAAAAAGAAGTTGAAATTACAAATATAGGAAACCAAATTGTTGAAGGAAGAATGGTTGAGATGGGCAATATGGAAATATTGATGGGAGTAAAATTACTAGATAAATTAAATAAAGAAGTTGGAGAAAAGGTAACTTTAGTATTTAATAATTCTTTTAACTCATTTAATGGAGCTACATTTAAAATTGTAGGGAAAATTAATAGTGGATTAAAAATGTTAAATGAAACATTATTTTATCTCCCCATTGATCAAACTCAAAGATTGTTGTTGATGGATCATGAAGTTACAGAAGTACTTGTTTTTGCTGATCATAGAAGAAATGCAGAAAGAATTGCACCACAAATTAGGGAATTATTTAATAATACTGAGATTGAAGGACAAAATATTGTTATGTCCTATAAAGAAACTGGAGGATTAATAGGTTGGCTTGAAATGGCAAAAACGGTGTATAATTTTATATATATATTTTTAGTTGTTCTATCTAGTTTTGTAATTATAAATACTATGATCATGATAGTAAATGAAAGAACTAAAGAAATAGGTATGATGAGTGCTTTAGGACTTGAAAAAAATGAAATATTATATCTATTTTTAATTGAAGGAGCAATCATGGGTGGTTTAGGAAGTTTTATCGGATCAATTCTAGGTGGAGTATTAACAAATATATTAAGTAGAATTGGTATTAACTTTGGTTCAGCACTTGAAGGTTTTAGTTCCGATCTATTGTTTAGTTCTACAATTTATCCTGTGTTTACTATAAATAACATACTATTTGGCTTTATTTTAGGATTAGTTGTTGTTACAATAGCATGTGTAATACCAGCTAGAAGAGCAGCAAAATTAGAACCTACAGATGCATTAAGAGAAATTTAATTTATTAATTAGAAGGTGATTAAAATTTTCATAAAACTACTATTAGCTTTTACAATCATACCTATCATAGAATTAGCTTTATTGATTGAAATTGGTTCATATATAGGTGTTATACCAACTATTTTTTTAGTTGGTATAACAGGTCTTGTAGGAGTTACACTTGCAAGAAATCAAGGTTTATTAATAATTAGTAAAATCCAAAATAAATTAGCTACTGGAGAAATTCCAACTTCTGATATGATAGAAGGATTACTTATTTTAATCGGAGGAGTTACCTTATTAACACCAGGTATTTTAACAGATATTACAGGATTTTTATTGATAATACCTTTTACAAGGCCATTTTTTGCAAAAATAGCAAAAAATTTATTTGAAAAACATATCTACACAACAGGCTTTAAAACATACAGTAATTATAAAAACAAAACAAAAGAAAATGATTATGTGGATGTAGAATATGAAGAAGAAGATGAAAACAAATAAAGTTAAAGGTGATAAAATGTTAGAAAAATTATATGAAAATGACCCATATAAAAAGTCATTTGAAGCTAAAGTTCTTTCCGTTAGTAATAATGATGATAAATTTTATGTTAAGTTAGATAAGACATATTTTTATCCAGAAGGTGGAGGACAACCTGGTGACAGAGGTTTTATTGATGGTAAAGAGATAACAGATGTTTTTAAAAAAGATAATGAAGTAATACATGTGTTAGACCAAAACATTCAAGAAGAAAAAACAGTTGTATGTGAAATTGACTGGAAAAGAAGATATGATTTAATGCAGCAACATACTGGTCAACACTTGTTATCAGCCGTATTAAAAAATGATTATAACTTAAATACAGTAGGATTTACACTTTCAGAAAATACATTAAGAATAGATTTAGATAAAAAAATTAGTAAAGAAAAATTAAACAAGGTTGAATATAAGGTTAATAGTTTAATACAAAAAGGTATTAATATAGAAACGACTT
>Ga0102938_10003968_pt1 | contig 10956 bp, 10 predicted proteins | sample SalPonR2_B_D2_MG_FD_84516 | JGI IMG/M metagenome (GOLD analysis project Ga0102938, IMG submission 84516) | Salt pond soil microbial communities from South San Francisco under conditions of wetland restoration - Salt Pond MetaG R2_B_D2_MG | ecosystem: Environmental > Aquatic > Marine >... | reverse complement strand
TTGCACATCAGCGCCTTGATCTGCTTACGAACGGTGTGAAGGCTGACGTGTCGGCTCTCCGCGATCTCCCAGGGCGTCAAGCCAGTCGACCGTTGAGTTGACCCGCGTAATGGATTTGATCGTCACCAAAAGGCAGGGCCGCAGGAGGGCCAGCGCGAACGCGGCGTACCAGTGCATCAGCGCCTCTGGCGCGATCGGAGCGGCGTAATCGAGAGCCGCCGGAAAGCGTCGGGATACCAGCGCGGCGCGCGTTTGGGGTGAAAAGACCATGCGCTGGCCTCCACGTCACCTCTTGTGTCAGGACTCGGTGAGAGTCAGCGCAATCCCGACCGTGAACGCCCCCCGCTTTGGAAACTCAGCGTTTCCCGTTCTCCCCATTGGGCAGAAACGGCAGTCCCGTTATCGTTACGCGGAACGCATCAGGGTCGGGGGGCTCCCATGCGAACACTCATCGAAGCGCTGCTGCGCGTGCGCATGTCACTCGGTGTCCCGGATCTGATCATGGCACTGATCGCCACGATCGGACTGATGGTCGTGATCGGCCTCGCGGAAGTGATGTGACGCAGCGTCAGGCCGCGCCGGAGTACATGCCTTCGTAGATCGGCTCGAGCGTCGCGGGATCGAAGAGGGACGACACGCTCGTCCCGTTCCAGATGTTCAGGATCGCCTGCGCGAACATCGGTGCGGTCGGCACGATCCGGATGTTAGAGGCCGCCTTGACCGGTTCGCTCGCTTCGATCGAATCCGTGATGACGAGGCTCTTCATCGCCGAGTTCGTGATGCGTCCCACCGCAGGCCCCGACAGGACGCCGTGCGAGATGTAGGCGTGGACCTCCTTCGCTCCGTTCTCGAGCAGGACATCCGCCGCCTTCACGAGGGTCCCGGCGGTATCGCAGATGTCATCGACGATGATGCAGGTCTGGTCCTTCACGTCGCCGATCACCGTCATCTCGGCGATCTCGCCCGGCTTCTCCCGCCGCTTGTCGACGATGGCGAGCGCCGATCCGATCCGCTGCGCAAGCTCGCGCGCCCGCGCCACGCCGCCGACGTCGGGCGAGACCACCGTGATGTCGCCGATCCGGTCCTTGAAGTGGTGCTTGATGTCGAGAGCGAAGACGGGCGAGGCATAGAGGTTGTCCACCGGGATGTCGAAGAAGCCCTGGATCTGCGCGGCGTGCAGGTCCATCGTCAGCACCCGCTCGATCCCCGCGCTGACCATCATGTTGGCGACCATCTTCGCCGTGATCGGCGTCCGCGCCTTCGTGCGCCGATCCTGCCGGGCATACCCGAAGTAGGGAATGACCGCCGTGATCCGCGCCGCCGAGGACCGGCGCAGCGCGTCGGTCATGATGAGCAACTCCATCAGGTTGTCGTTCGCCGGGTTCGACGTCGACTGGATGATGAACATGTCCTCGCCGCGGACGTTCTCGAACACCTCGACGAAGATCTCGGCGTCGTTGAACCGTTCCACGCGCGCATCCACGAGTCCCACCGACGACCCGCGGTGCATCGACATCCGCCGGCCGATGGCCTTGGCGAGCGACTGGTTGGAATTCCCGGCAATGAGCTTGGGGTCGTTCTGTTGCGGCATCTCGAAGGTCCCTCGGGCAGCGGTTCGTCATGACGGAATCGTGACGTTGACACCGCTTAGCACGCGCCTAACCTCGCGGGAACATTGCGCGGGGCGGAGGGGACGGAATTGGCACAGATAGACTACTATTTCTCGACGGTGTCCCCCTTCACCTATCTCGCGGGCATGCGGCTCGAGGAGATCGCCGCGAAACACGGCGCGACCATCACCTACAAGCCGGTGGACATCGGCGCCCTCTTCGGACGGACGGGCGGGCTTCCGCTTCCTGAACGGCATCCGTCCCGACAGGAATACCGGATGCAGGAATTGCACCGGTTGCCGAAGAAACTGGGCATGCCGCTGAACCCCAAGCCCGCGCATTTTCCGACGAATCCCGCGCCGTCGTCTTATGCGATCATCGCCGCGCAGGCGGCGGGCGGCGGCGATCCGGGCGCGCTCGTCCATTCGATCCTGCGCGCCTGCTGGGCCGAGGACAAGGATGTCGCCGAGGACGCGGTCATCCGCGAGTGCCTGTCTGCCGCCGGATTCGATCCCGGCCTCGCCGATAAGGGTCTGCTCGCCGGAGCCGACACCTACGCGCGAAATCTCGAGCAGGCGATCGCGGCCGGGGTCTTCGGCTCGCCCTTCTACGTCACGGAAGATGGAGAGCGGTTCTGGGGCCATGACCGGCTCGATGATCTCGACCTGCATCTTGCCGGCAGGATCTGATGCCCCGCCGCCAAAGGTCGGCCGAGGTCGGCGGGTTCACCCGGAATAGCACCCCGCGGTACGCCCGCGGGCCTGCACGAGGGCAAGGATCGTGTCGATCGTCGGCGTCTCCACCCCCACGGCCTGACCCAGTTCGGTGACCGCCGTCACAAGTGCGTCTATCTCCATCGGGCGGCCCAGTTCGAGGTCCTGGAGCATCGAGGTCTTGTGCGCGCCGACATCCGCCGCCCCCTCGATCCGCTTGTCCACGTCGATCGCGAAGCGTACCCCCAACGCCTCGGCCACCCTTTGCCCCTCGTCCATCATCGCCCGGGCAATGGTCCTGAGATCGGGCCGGGTCGCCAGCACGTCGAGCGTCTCGCCCGTGAGCGCCGACAGCGGGTTGAACGCGAGGTTGCCCCAGAGCTTCACCCAGATCTCGTCACGGATTCTCGGCCGGACCGGCGCCTTGAACCCGGCGGTCCGAAGCGCCTCGGAGAGTTTCGCCGCCCGCTCCGATTTCGTGCCGTCAGGCTCGCCCAGCGTGAAGCGGTCGCCCGAGATGTGCCGGATCAGGCCCGGCTCCTCGACCTCGCAGGCGGGATAGACGACGCAGCCCAGAGCCTTCTCCGGCGGCAGGGCGCGACTGACCGCGCCGCCGGGATCGACGGATTCGACCACGCGCCAGTCCTGCCCTCCGAGCCCGTGGAAATACCAGTAGGGCACCCCGTTCATGCCCGTGACGATGCAGGTGCCGGGGCCGATGAGCGGCGCGAGCCGGTCGGCGATGGGCGGCACCGAATGCGCCTTTAGCGTGATGACGAGGTAGTCCTGCGGTCCGAGCTCCGCGGGGTCGTCCGTCGCGGTGACATGCGCCACCTCCTCCTGCCCGCCGATCAGGAGCCTCAGGCCCTTCTCCTTCATCGCTGCAAGGTGCGGACCCCGGGCGACGACGGACACGTCCTGACCGGCATTCGCCAGCCGGACCGCGAGATAGCCGCCGATCGCGCCCGCCCCGAAGATGCAGATCTTCATCACGCGAGCCCCAGTTTCTCGGCCAGCCCGATGCGCTGGAGCTTGCCGGTGGCCCCTTTCGGGATCTCGTCCACGATCAGGATCTTGCCCGGCACCTTGAACGCTGCGAGCGATTTTGCGGCGAAGTCCTTCAGCTCGCGCTCGGTCGCGTCCGAACCGTCCGCCAGCACGATCGCTGCGGCCACGTCCTCGCCCAGCATCCTGTGGGGCATCGCGAAGGTGACGACCTGTGCGACGGCAGGGTGCTCCATCAGCACGTCGTCGACTTCGCGCGGGGAGATCTTCTCGCCGCCGCGGTTGATGATCTCCTTGAGGCGGCCCTTGATGGTGAGGAAGCCGTCCGCGTCCATCTCGCCCTGGTCGCCCGTGCGGAACCAGCCATCTGTCCAGTTCTCGGCGTTGGCCTTCGGGTTGTTCTGGTAGCCGGGCGTCACGTTCCCGCCCCGGATCACGATCTCGCCAATCTGCCCGGAGGGCAGGAGCACGCCGTTCGCGCCCATGATCGCGACCTCGGGACCCGCCGCGACGCCGACAGTCCCGGGCTTGCGCTTGCCGGGCGGCAGCTGGTTCGACGCCATCTGGTGAGAGGCTTCCGTCATCCCGTAGGCCTCGATCACCGGACAGCCGAAGGTCTCCTCGAGGTCGCGGAACACCGGGACCGGGAGGGAGGCCGAGGACGAACGGATGAACCGCAGCCTATTCTCTGCGATGATGTCGGCGTTGCGCCTGGCGCGGGTCAGAATCGTCTGGTGCATCGTCGGAACGGCGGTGTACCAGGTCGGGTTCACCTGCTTCAGCCAGCCGAAGAACCTGAGCGCGTCGAAGCCCGGAGCACAGGAGATCGACGCGCCTGCGCAGACCGACGAGAGCACGGCGGCGATCAGCCCGTGGATGTGGAAGAGTGGCATTATGTTGAGGCAGCGGTCTTCCGATGTCAGTCGAAGCGTCTCGGCTATGCTGTCGGCGGACGTGACGATGTTCTTCGAGGTCAGCGGTACGATCTTGGGACGCGACGTTGTGCCGGAGGTATGCAGGAGGAGAGCGACGTCGCCTTCGGTATTGCGGGTCGCGTCGACCTCTCCGGCGTTGTCGGCGAAGGCAAAGCGGCCCGCGGCGTCGCCCGGCACGATGTCGGCGACCGGGATGCCGAGCCGGGCGGCCGCGGCGCGCGCGGGTGTGTCGTTGCCCTGCAGCGCGATCAGGAGCCTCGCTCCGAGATCCTCCATGTAAAAGGCGAATTCATCTTCGGTATATGACGGGTTCAGCGGAGCGGCGACCGCATGCGACGAAACGGCCAGAAAGACGGCGGCCATTTCGGGGCCGTTCGGGATGACGATCGCCACCGGCGTGCCCGGTCTCATGCCGCGCGCGGCGAGGGCACGGCCGGCGCGGTCGATGACGTCGCAGAGTTCGGCATAGGAAAGTTCCGGTCGGCCCGGTGCACCGAGTGCGGGGCCGGTTCCGGCAGCCACGAGGCTTCGGATGGTCTTCTGTTCAGGCGACATTCGTGCCTCCGGTTGCTTCGATGGTCGACAGCGACAGGTCTGCGGCATCGCCCACCATCGCACGGTGGACGGCGGCGAGATGATCGCGCATCGCCTCGGCGGCGCGCGGGGGGTCGCGGTCGTCGATGGCAGAGATGATCGCCTGGTGCTGTTGAACGTATGCGACCTGCCGGTCAGGGCTCAGCGTGCGAGAACGGGTTTCGCCCCACTGTCGCTGCGCGCGGATCGCGTTGACGGTTTCCAGGACGCCGACGAGAAGTGGATTCCGGCTGGCCCGGGCGAGCGCGGTATGAAACTCCATGTCGGCGGTCTCCCAGCCGGTCCAGTCCGCAGCGCGCTCGCCGTCGTGGACGGTCCTGTCGAGATACCGGATCTCGGGCGGAGTGGCGCGCATGGCCGCGGCGGCGGTGACCTGCGGTTCGATCATCAGGCGGAGTTCGAAAACGTCGGCCGGGCTGGGAGGTGGCGTGATCCGGAGCGTCGTGACAACCTCGGCCTCCGGCGCGTCGGTGACGAACGTGCCTTGTCCGACGTGCCTCCAGATGCGCCCCCGCTTCTCGAGTTCTCCAAGCGCGATGCGCAGGGTCGAACGGCCGATGCCAAGCTCCCGTGCCAGTTCCCTCTCGGGCGGGAGGCGCTCGCCAGGCTTCCACCGTCCGCCATCGATCGCGCGCAGCAAGGTTCCCAGAGCTGTGTCGGTGGCGGGCATTGGTCAATCCGATGCATTGCTTTGTAAACCAATCCCACCAATTCTCTCGATTATCAAGCCATTTTGACCCGATATTCAGTGTTTAATGAGGAAATTGGCATGACTAATGGATTGATATGGCGGCGGTCCACGAACGAATGGCGCCGGACCGGCCTTTCGACCAACCCGGCGCGCATCCCACCCGATCACTCACAAAACTTCACCCGTTCACTCGTGACACGGACCGGCAAACACACACCGATCCGCTACAGTGACCTTTAGACAGGCCGATCAAGACGTCCGTCGGACGCGAATTTGTGCGGGGGGAGGAATTTTTCTGCAGGCCGCATCCAACTGTCATGTCCTGATAAGGGCAGGGCTGCGACACTGCCACGATATCGGAAACAATCGTTCAGATGCCGAAGGAAGCGCGGCTTGCCTTCCTTGGGAAACCCCGGGTGCGCTGTTGCCGGAACGCGAACGTCCCCGGTCAAACGCATGCCTCACTTGGCGCCTTTATTCGCGGCGCCCTTCTTTCAGAAACAGTGTGTTGCGAAGTAGCCTCGTCCGTATCAGGCGCCCGCGTGCATCCGGGCGAGGCGCGTGACGCCGTCTCGCGCGAGCGGAGAGAGGCCGGATCCGCCGTCTGCGGCGATGCGGAGGATTTCCTCACGCATCCGGGGATCCCAGAAGTCGCTGAGGTGCTGGGCGACCTTTTCGGCCTGGTCGCCGCGGGGTTGGCTTTCGAAGAAGGTGGCGATCTGGTTGGCCATTCGGACGAGTTTTTCAGGCGACATCGGATTGCTCTCCCGGATCGACGCGATTTGGATGAGTGAAGACGTCGAAGCCGTCGCCTCGCGCGTTGGCCGCGAGGGTGATCCCCGATGTGTCGGCGAGGCGGACGGCATGCGCCGTCGGCGCGGAGACGGCGACGAGAACGGGCGCTCCGACTGCAGCGGTCTTCTGCACCATTTCCAGAGAGATGCGGCTCGTCAGGACGATGGCACCTTGCGAGCCGTCGACTCCGGCCCTTGCGATCGCGCCGGCGAGCTTGTCGAGCGCGTTGTGGCGCCCCACGTCCTCGCGCACGAAGGCGAGGCGGCCGCCCTGCCAGAAGCCTGCCGCGTGAACCGCGCGTGTCCGGTCGTGCAGGATTTGGGCGCCGCGGAGCGCCTCGACCGCCGCGTTGATGTCGTCGGCGGTGATCCGCACGGCACTGGCCGGAACGGGCACCACGGGACGCACCGCCTGATCGATGCTGTCGATCCCGCAGAGCCCGCAGCCGACGGGGCCGGCCATGGCCCTGCGGCGCACGCCGAGCGCCTCGGCCCGCTCCTCGGCGATCCACATGCGGGCTTCGATGCCGCCCTCGTGCTCCTCGATCTCGAGGCTTTCGATCTCGGCCGGTGTCGCCACGATCCCCTCGGTGAGCGAGAAGCCCACGGCGAACTCCTCGAGATCCTGCGGCGACGCCATCATGACCGCCTGCGTCGAGCCGTTGTAGACGAGCGCGACGGCTGTCTCTTCGGGCAACGCGCGCACGGTCCGCACCGTTCCGCCAGAGCGGACGGAGAGCCCCTCGAGGCTCCGGGTGGGGAGGTGCGCCGTCACTCGGCCGCCGGGAGGATGCGGCGCGCGCGTTCGGCCTGCGCAGCGTAGTCCTCCTGCCATTCGGTAGGGCCGTTCGACAGCGACACCTGAACGGCCGTCACCTTGTACTCTGGGCAGTTCGTCGCCCAGTCCGAGTAGTCGGTGGTGATGACATTTGCCTGTGTGCCCGGATGGTGGAAGGTTGTGTAGACGACGCCCGGACTGACGCGGTCGGTGAGGACGGCGCGCAGGGTGGTGTCCCCGGACCGCGACGCGAGCTTGACGAAATCGCCCTCCTTCACTCCGCGCACTTCGGCGTCGTGCGGGTGGATTTCCAGCACGTCCTCCGTGTGCCAGACCGTGTTCGCCGTCCGGCGCGTCTGGGCGCCGACGTTGTACTGGCTGAGGATGCGGCCCGTGGTGAGAAGGAGCGGAAAGCGCGGCCCTGTCCGCTCGTCGGTCGCAACGTATTCGGTGACGATGAAGCGTCCCTTGCCCCGGACGAAACCGTCGACATGCATCAGCGGCGTGCCGTCGGGCGAGGCCTCGTTGCAGGGCCACTGGACCGAGCCCTTCTCCTCGAGCACGTCATAGGACACGCCGGCGAAGGAGGGTGTCGTCACCGCGATCTCGTCCATGATCTGGGAGGGGTGGGTGTAGTGCCATCCCCCACCCATGGCGTTGGCGAGCAACTGGGTGATCTCCCAGTCGGCGTAGCCGTTCCGCGGCGCCATCACGCGGCGCACGCGGTTGATCCGGCGCTCGGCGTTGGTGAAGGTGCCGTCCTTCTCGAGGAAGGTCGAGCCGGGCAGGAAGACGTGTGCGTAGTTCGCGGTCTCGTTCAGGAACAGGTCGTGGACGATCACGCACTCCATCGCCGCGAGGCCCGCCGCCACGTGCTTGGTGTCGGGGTCGGACTGGAGGATGTCCTCGCCCTGGCAGTAGAGGCCCTTGAAGGAGCCGTCGACCGCGGCGTCGAGCATGTTCGGGATGCGGAGGCCTGGTTCGGCGTCGATCTCGACCCCCCAGGCCTCTTGGAACAGTGCGCGGACGTCCTCGCGCTTGACGTGGCGGTAGCCCGGCAGCTCGTGCGGGAAGCTGCCCATGTCGCAGCTACCTTGCACGTTGTTCTGGCCGCGCAGCGGGTTCACGCCCACGCCCTTGCGGCCGATGTTGCCAGTCAGCATGGCGAGGTTCGCGATGCCGATCACGGTGGTCGAGCCCTGGGAGTGTTCGGTTACGCCGAGGCCGTAGTAGATCGCCCCGTTGCCGCCGGTGGCGTAGAGGCGGGCGGCGGCGCGGAGGTCCGCCGCCGGCACGCCGGTCAGGAGTTCCGTGGCTTCCGGCGAATGGCGCGGGTCGGAGACGAACTCGGCATACTCCTGGAACTCGTCCCAGTCGCAGCGGTCGCGGATGAACGCTTCGTCCATCAGGCCTTCGGTGACGACAACGTGGGCCATTGCGGTGACCACCGACACGTTCGTTCCGGGGCGAAGAGGAAGGTGGTGCGCAGCTTCGATATGCGCCGATTTCACGAGGTCGATCCGGCGGGGATCGATCACGATGAGCTTGGCGCCTGCCCGCAACCGCTTCTTGAGCCGCGACGCGAAGACGGGGTGGCCGTCGGTCGGGTTTGCGCCGACGACGATGACGACGTCAGTGTGTTCGACACTGTCGAAGTCCTGCGTGCCGGCGGAGGTGCCGTAGGTCTGGCCGAGGCCGTAGCCCGTTGGCGAATGGCAGACGCGCGCGCAGGTGTCGGTGTTGTTGTTGTGGAAGACCGCACGCGCGAGCTTCTGGACGAGATAGGTCTCCTCGTTCGTGCAGCGCGAGGAGGTGATGACGCCGATGGACCGGCGGCCGTATGTCTCCTGAAGCCCCCTCATGCGGTTCGCTGCGAAGGAGATCGCCTCGTCCCACGAGACCTCGCGCCAAGGCTCCTCGATGGAGTCGCGTATCATCGGATTCAGGATGCGGTCGCTGTGCGTGGCATAACCGTAGGCGAAGCGGCCCTTCACGCAGGAATGGCCGCGGTTGGCCTTGCCGTGCTTGTAGGGGACCATGCGGACGAGTTCGTCTCCGTTGAGCTCGGCCTTGAACGTGCAGCCCACACCGCAATAGGCGCAGGTCGTGATGACCGAGCGCTCGGGCGTGCCGAGTTCGATCACCGATTTCTCCTGAAGCGTCGCCGTGGGGCAGGCCTGGACGCAGGCGCCGCAGGAGACGCAGTCGGACGCGAGGAAATCGTCGCCCGACATCCCCGCGGAGACGCGGCTGTCAAAGCCCCGGCCCTCGATTGTCAGGGCGAAGGTGCCCTGCACCTCTTCGCAGGCGCGGACGCAGCGCGAGCAGACGATGCACTTGGCCGGGTCGTAGGTGAAGTAGGGGTTTGACTCGTCCTTCGGGATGTATTGCGGGTTGGGACCGGTGGCGGAGCGCGTCGCGAAGTGGTTGTGGCCCGGCTCGTACCGGACGTCGCGGAGGCCGACCATGCCGGCCATGTCCTGAAGCTCGCAGTCGCCGTTCGCGGCGCAGGTCAGGCAGTCGAGCGGGTGATCGGAGATGTAGAGCTCCATCACGCCCTTGCGGATCTTCTTGACCTTGGACGATTGGGTATGGACCACCATGCCCGCCGCGACCGGCGTCGTGCAGGAGGCGGGCGTGCCGCGGCGGCCTTCGATCTCGACGACGCAGAGCCGACAGGACCCGAACGCGTCGAGGCTGTCGGTCGCGCAGAGCTTCGGCACCGGGATGCCGGCCTCGGCGGCGGCGCGCATGACGGACGTCCCCGCGGGGACAGTCACGTCGAAGCCGTCGATGCTGAGCGTGACGGGCGGCCCCTCCTTCGCGGGGGTGCCCATGTCGCGGTCGTCCCACGGGATCACGAAGTCCTTCATTCGGCGGCCTCCTTGGCGGTCGCGAAGTCGTCGGGGAAATGGGTGAGGGCGGACATCACCGGGTAGGGCGTGAACCCGCCGAGCGCGCAGAGCGAGCCGTCCTTCATCGTTTCGCAGAGGTCGGTCAGGAGCGGGATGGCGTCGGTGTCGCCGCGCCCGATCCGGTCGATGGTCTCGACGCCCCGGACGGCGCCGATCCGGCAGGGCGTGCACTTGCCGCAGCTCTCGATGGCGCAGAACTCCATCGCGAAGCGGGCCATCCCCAGCATGTCGGCGGTGTCGTCGAACACCACGACGCCGGCGTGGCCGATGAGCCCGCCCTCGCCGTCGAATTCCTCGTAGCCGAAAGGCGTGCCGAATTTGGACGGCGGGAAGTAGGCGCCGAGAGGCCCGCCGACCTGAACGGCCTTGACCGGCCGGTCTGTGGCCGTGCCGCCGCCGATGCCCTCGACCAGGTCTCCGAGCGACATGCCGAAGGCGGTTTCGAACAGGCCGCCGTGCTTCACGTTGCCCGCGATCTGGACCGGGATCGTGCCGCGCGAGCGGCCGAGACCGAAATCGGCATAGTGCTGCGCGCCCTTCTCGAAAATGACCGGCACGGTGGCGAGCGAAATCACGTTGTTGACGACCGTGGGCTTGCCGAGGAAGCCCTCGAGCGCCGGGAGCGGGGGCTTCGCGCGCACGACGCCGCGCTTGCCTTCGAGGGAATTGAGAAGCGAGGTCTCCTCGCCGCAGACGTAGGCGCCGGCGCCCACGCGGATTTCCATGTCGAACGCATGCCCAGATCCGAGAACCGAGGCGCCAAGAACTCCGGCATCGCGCGCGATCCGGACGGCCTGGGACATGACGTCGATCGCGTCGGGGTATTCGGAGCGAAGGTAGACATAACCCTTCGTCGCCCCGGTGGCGAGGCCGGCGACGATCATGCCTTCGATCAGAGTGAATGGATCGCCTTCCATGATC